>Ga0209123_1001821_pt1 | contig 19631 bp, 22 predicted proteins | sample BarGraIncu00431A_FD_184500 | JGI IMG/M metagenome (GOLD analysis project Ga0209123, IMG submission 184500) | Arctic peat soil microbial communities from Barrow, Alaska, USA - Barrow Graham LP Incubations 004-31A (SPAdes) (version 2) | ecosystem: Environmental > Terrestrial > Soil > Wetlands >... | reverse complement strand
TGAAATACTAGTTAATATATTCCTATTTCCCATAATATCATCCTTTGTTATTAAAATGGATCCATTAAGTATAATACCAATTTTCGATATTTCATCTCCTGCAAAATAGATTATTTCGTCCTTGGTATATGTATTTGTTTTTCCACTTAAACATTTCAATGATTTTAATATATCATCATCCGACATATCTTGAAAAAGTTTACTTTTTTTTAGTATATTTAAATATTCTTTCATAAAAAATCCATTCTGTTGCTTATGCAACATAATATATATTTTAATTATAGTATAATATTAACGTAAAGTCAAGAAGGAGTGAAAAAAATGATAAGAAAGATAATAAAAATTAATAAAGAAAAATGTAATGGGTGTGGACTTTGTGCAACAGCTTGCCATGAAGGTGCTATTGGTATGATTAATGGTAAAGCAACACTTTTAAGAGATGACTATTGTGATGGTCTTGGTGACTGCCTTCCGGTTTGCGCCGTACAAGCTATAACTTTTGAAGAAAGAGAAGCAGATGAGTATAACGAAGAAGTAGTGCAAAAAAGAATGAAGTTAATGAAAATGGATAAGATGAAAAAAATGGAAATAAAAGAAGAACTACCTTGTGGATGTCCAGGAAGTCATTCTAAGACAATAAAACGTGAAGAGAGTAAAGTATCTAATGTTGTAAATGAATCTAGTATAGCGAGTACACAGCTTAATCAATGGCCTGTTCAAATTAAACTTGTTCCTGTAAATGCTCCATATTTTGAAAATGCTAATTTACTAATTGCAGCTGATTGTAGTGCATACGCATATGGAGATTTTCATAACAAGTTTATGAAAAATAAAGTTACAATTATTGGTTGCCCAAAACTAGATGAAGGTGATTATAGTAAGAAATTAACAGAAATTTTAAAGAATAATAATATAAAATCTGTAATGGTTGTTCGTATGGAAGTTCCTTGTTGTGGTGGAATAGAAAATGCAGTTAAAACCGCGCTAAAAGATAGCTTGAAAATGATTCCATGGCAAGTTATTACAATATTACAGATGGAAAAATTTTAGAATAAATATGTTATAATAAAAAAGTTGTATTATGTAACTAATTATGCTATAATATACTAATATTTAAATAAAGAAGTCAAAATAATTATTTTGAAAGAAGGTTATATTGATGAAGAATCGGGTAGATGAAAATGAGGTTATAGGTAATTTAAAACTCTCGATTGTAGGAGGAAAGTCTATAGCTAAAGATATAGATTTAGATTCATTACAATGTAAATTTGAAATCTTTAAAACTAACGGATTATTAGTTTTAAACGGCAATTCATTAGATAACTCAGAAATGTATAGATTTAGTGTACCGATGATTCCGAGAATTATTAGACAATTACTTGATAATAAAAAAATGATTTATGGACATTTAAAAACTGAAGATGTAGAAATTTTTAGAGTTGACAAAAGTAACGAAGAATTCTTTGAAACAATGGTTAAACAATGTATTGAATACAGATGCAGCGCATCCGCCGATTTTGGGAATTGTGAGATATTAAGGCAATTGCCAATACGTATCGCAATTGGGGAGAGTGATAAACTAATTGCTCTAGATAAGAAACATGCAATATACCCATCAGTTAGAGGATATTACAATATAAAAGTACAAGATTATACTAACGATTTACTCAATGGTTACTGTTATCATGATTCTAATACGTGGGATTAATCTAAATTATAAATAAAAGCACAAACTTAATCAAAAAAGTTTGTGTTTTTTTTAATATTATATTTCTAAATTTTTCTGTAATGCTGTGCGTACATCATTACCATTTGGATTTTGGAAAATTCTAATATTAAATTCATGTGCTACTGATAGTATATGGTCAAATATATCAGCTTGAATTTTTTCATAAGCTATCCAGTCGGTATCATTTGTAAAAGCATATATTTCTAATGGAACACCATTTGCTCCTGGTTCAAGTTGTCTAACCATTTGTACCATATCTTTATGAATATATGGATTATTACTTAAATATTGTAGTATATATTCTCTAAACGTTCCTATATTTGTTAATCTTCTTGCATTAATTGATTTAGTAGAGTTTATATTGTTAATTGTGTTGTATTTATCTAATTCGATTTCTTTATTTTTAATATAGTTCGAAAGATATTTAACTTTTTTTAATTTTTCTAACATTCGAAAATTACAGAATTCTATACTACTTATATCTATGTATATTGCACGTTTAATACGCCTTCCACCAGATTCTTCCATGTTTCTCCAGTTTTTAAACGAATCTGATATAAAAGCATATGAAGGAATATTTGTTATTGTTTTATCAAAATTTTCTACTTTTATTGTATTTAGTGATATATCAATTACTTCTCCATTTGCCTCATATTTAGTCATTTCAATCCAATCACCAATTCTTAACATATCGTTATTAGCAATTTGTATTCCTGAAACAAGTCCAAGTAGTGAATCTTTAAATATTATTAAAAACACTGCAGTTAAAGCTCCAATACCACTCAAAATTATAACAGGACTTTTATCTATTATAGTTGAAATTATAATTACTGCAGCAAATAAATAGACAATAATTTGTAATATTTGAATAATACCTTTTATAGGTTTAATTTTAGATATCGTATGGTAATTATATATGTCATTTGCAGAATCTAAAAGCGCTTCTATTATAAGTGATATAATTATTGTAATATAAATCAAAATTATTTTTTCAATTAACCCTTGAAATCCAGTAGAAAATGATGGTATAAAAAAGTACGACAAAAGGGGAGGTATTAAATAAAATAATCTAGTAAAGACTTTTCTTTTTAACATTATATCATCCCATTTGTATTTGTTAGCTTTTACATATAAAACAATAATTTTCAATATTACTTTTGTTGTAATAAAGTTAACAATTATAGTAATAATAATCATAGATATTAGAAGTATTATATTTGATAGAACTGTACCTATACCTATATCAATTCCATATTCAACTAATATATTTAAAATATAATTTAACATTTTTTCCTCCTATATATTAAATAAATTTAATGGATAACATATATATTATCATTAGTTAAATTATATCACATAAATACAAATAGTTTAAAATATATGTTAAAAAAGTTAGAATTATAAATAAAAACTGTTCCAAGATAATTTCTTGGAACAGTTTTTATTATTATGAACGAAATATTACTAGATTGCATAGCGTTTGTCCCTCAGCTTTAGGTAGTTGAAAAGCTAGTGAAATATACTTTGTATTTTTAAAAAGGTTTTTTTCTGCCCATTCTTTCCATACTTCATTCTTATCTTCTAGTGATTTGTAAGTATGTTCATAAATAACATCATTTGATATGCAATACATTTCTAGATATCTAAATGAGTTGATTAAGTGAGATAATTTTCGATTTATAAATCCATATAAATCTTGATCACTATAGTTGTTTAAAATAATATGACAGGAGAAAGCAAAATGTGCACAAGCATCTAATTGTATTGTACTTTTTCTGTAGGGTAGATCCAACGTACTTTGTGACTCCTCCATAAATCGTAATTTGTTTTTAGCGCCTGCGAGTGTCATATCAGTAAAACTTTTGATTATTGGTAGCGCATAATACTGAGGGAAATCACTAAACCTTACAATTGCATGTTGCATGTTTTGTTCTGAATTATCCAAGTTGTAACCTCCTTTATTTAAAGAAAATTTAAATCATTTATATTTAATAGTAGAATTATATCATGATTTACATAATATGTCAACTTGCTGTTGAATTATGTAAGTAATCATGCTATAATATATACAACTTAAAAAAGTGACTCAAAATAACTATTTTTGAGGAGGAGGATACTAGAATGAAAATTCGAGTAAACGGAGAACAGATTTTTGATGCAATAAATAAAGATGTAGAAATTATTGTAGAAAAAACAGATAAAGTTAAAATTCTAACTCCACCTGAAGATTTCAGAGCGTGCGTACTTGATATGTCTAATATGAACTGCAGTATTTCCATCGAAGGCGGCACATCTATAATTGAAAGTATATCCAAAGATGGTATAGAATTACCAGTATTCCAATGTTCATTTGAGATTCATAAGTATAATGGTGAAATCAATAAAGAAACAGGTTTCTTCATTCTAAGTGATACTACAATAGGTAAGGAGGACATTTATAGTTTAAGTATACCAATGGTATCTAGATTGATAAGTAAACTCCTTGATAATAGCGGAGTAGGTTATCAATATGAAAAATCTCAAGGGACCGAAATCTTCCGAGTCAATAAAAGTAATCGTGAGAAATTCGAACTACTGGTAAAACAATGTTTTGAATACAGATGTAGTAATAGTGTTAATCACGGAAATTGTGATGTGTTAAGGCAGTTGCCAATACGTATTGCAATAGAGGAGAGTAACAAACTTGTTAATCTAGGTAAAAAACACGCTATATATCCATCCAAATTAGGTGGATATGATATTAAAGTGGAGAACTACACAAATTCTGAATTAAATGAATACTATTATAATCAAACTGACATGTGGGATTAAATGGTACAATTAGTGAAAGCAACTCAAAAATTGAGTTGCTTTTTTTATGTATTTATAATCTTATTAAAGAAGTACTAACATATGCTATTTGACCATTTGGAAGTTTTATAGTATACCAACCATTACTTGTTGATATTATATTTACTGATTCACCTCTTTTAAGTATTTTTAATACTTTAGAATTTGTTGTTGGAAGACTTCGTACATTTAATATACCTGTTTTAACTATACCAGTTTTAGAAGTGGTAGTTTTACTAGCAATAGTATTAATAGCTTGTGTAGTAGTACTAATTAAATTACTACTAACATATGCAGTTTGACCGTTTGCAAGTCTAATAGTATGCCAACCATTTGCTGTAGATGTTATTGTAACGGTCGCACCTCTCCTAAGTGTTGTTAATATTCTTGAGTTTGCAGATGGACTACTACGTACATTTAATAACGCCGTCTTTACTGTACCTGTTTTTGAAGTAGTAGTTAAAGTAGCTGCTACAGGGGTGATTGGGGTTTGCGCTGTTGATATTGATATTGTTGCTGTAGTAGTAATGAATTTACTACTAACATACCCGGTTTGACCATTTGCAAGTCTAATAGTATGCCAACCATTTACTGTTGATGTTATTGCAACAGTTGTACCTTTTCTAAGTGTTGTTAATATTTTTGAATTTATAGATGGACTACTACGTACATTTAATCTATTTGTGTTTACTGTACCAGATACAGTGATGGGTTGGGTAATAACAGGTGGAGGAATAATAATTGGCTCAACAATAACAGGTGGAGGAATAATAATTGGCTCAACAATAACAGGTGGAGGAATAATAACTGGCTCAACAATAACAGGTGGAGGAATAATAACTGGCTCAACAATAACAGGTGGAGGAATAATAATTGGCTCAGTAATAACAGGTGGAGGAATAATAACTGGTTCAGTAATAACAGGTGGAGGTACACTTATAGTAACATAACTACTACTAACATACCCAATTTGGGTATCTGTAAGTTTAATAGTATACCAACCATTTGCTGCTCCTATTATTGATACTGTTGTACCTTTTGGAAGAGTTGTTAATATACTTGCAGTTGTAGATGGACTACTACGAACATTTAAATTAGTTGCAGTTACTATACCGTAGCTAATAACAGGTTCTGTAATTATTGGTTCAGGTGTTACTGTAGCTGGATTTAACCAAGCAGAATAATTTTGCCAAATACTGCTAGGTTCTTGCCCAAGTGCCCAAGCTCCAACACCTTTTAAATTATATGTATTTACTAATGATATTTTTGCCTCAATTGAAGCTTCATTTTCATACCAAATAGTATATGTTCCTGGAGTTAATGTTTTACCATTCAAAGTACTTACTGGATCTGTAGGGTTAACTACAAAAGTAGCATATGGAGATTTTTGTATATTGTCATAATAGACATTAGCGTTATATGTTGTTAGCATTTCATTTACTCTATCTAAAGTTATACCATTTCCATTGAATGTATAATCTTCGCTCCAAATTCTACCGTAAAATGGTAAGCCTACAACTATTTTATCACCAGTTGTTTTTGTTAGTGCATATCTTATAGAATTTTCTACAAAAGATATACTAGCAACAGGACCGGGAGTACTTCCTTGCCAATGTTCATCGTATGTCATCATCATAAGGTAATCAGAGTTATTTGCAAGGCTTGTATAATCATATGATCCATGCCAACCAGTTTGCCAATTATTTGGATTTGCGGCAACCGCTACTGAAACTTCTTTTGAAGCAGGAATCTTTGAACGTAGTTTTGCTACAAAGTCTGTGTATTGACTACGTTGAAGCTCAGTTACATTTTCTATATCTACATTTATACCATCAAGGTTATATTGAAGTATATAATTTGCAAGCTCCGTTGATAAGTTTTCTGCATCATCAAGAGCAAGTATACCAGCGGTTCTATTCCAATGATTACTTAAAAAAGGAATAACTTTCATACCTTGACTATGTGCGTGATCAACTAGTTCAGTACTTATAGTATTAACTTTAAGAGTTCCATCTGGATTTATATCAAAATAGCTGGGTGAAACAGTGCCCAGTGCACCTTGTGTACGATCTATATATGCTATTTGTTGAGTAGGAGTTCCCGTATATAAATATGCCATACTATATTTTGGTACTTCTGCACCATATACATTCATAAAAGAAGTGTAAGACATAGTTGCTATAACAACACCATTTACTAGTACTTTAACGGCATTTATTTGCATTTTTTTTGCATTTCTTCTTAAATATGATACAACATTATTTGTATTGTTTCTTAATCTTTCAGAATGCAAAAATTCAAGACCAAATTCTGTATCTGAAGTTGTTCTATAACATATTAAAATGTCATATGTTCCATTATTATTTCTTTCGAAATTTATTTTATTATACAAGTAATTCACCTCCATAAAGTTATCTTGTAATATTTATAATATCTCCAAAAGTGATTTTTTTATACTTAATATACTAATTATATAACATTGTTATTTTTTTGATTTCTATTTAAAGCTGCTTGTATATCATAACCACTTGGATTTTGAAATATTCTAATATTAAATTCAGATGCAACTGATAATATGTGGTCGAATATATCACCTTGAATTCCTTCATAATTTATCCAATTAGTATCATTTGTAAATGCATATATTTCTAAAGGAACTCCATTTATTCCAGGTTCAAGTTGTCTAACCATTTTCACCATTTCTTTATGGATATGGGGACTGTTATTTATATATTGCTGTATATATTCTCTGAATGTTCCGATGTTTGTTAATCTTCTAACATTAATAGAGTGAGTTGGATCTATATCTGGATTTTTGTTATATTCATCAATTTCAATTTGTTTAAATTTGATATACTCTGAAATATATCTAATTTTTTTAAATTTTTCTATCATTTGTGAGTCACAAAGTTGTATGCTACTAGAATCTACATATATTGAACGTTTAATACGCCTTCCTCCGCATTCTTGCATATTTCTCCAGTTTTTGAATGAATCAGATATAAAGGCATAGGACGGAATAGTAGTTACTGTTTTATCAAAATTTTCTACTTTTATTATATTAAGGGATATATCAACAACTGCGCCATTTGCATCATATTTAGGCATCTCAATCCAATCACCAATTCTTACCATATCATTAGTAGCAATTTGTATTCCAGAAACCAGTCCAAGTAATGAATCCTTAAACACTATCAAAAATACTGCTGCTAAAGCTCCAACACCACTTAAAATTATAACGGGACTTTTATCAAATAAATAGGAAATTAAAATTATTATACCAAATAAATATAATACTATTTGAGATACTTGAATGAATCCTTTTATAGGTTTGCTTTTAGATTTTGCATAACTATTATATAAATCATTTACACAATTTAAAAGTGCATCTATAACAAATAGTACAATTATTGTTATATAAGTGAAAATAACCTTTTCAATAAAAACTTGAAACTCAATAGAGAATGATGATATAAAAAAATAGAACACAAGAGGAGCAACTATATGTGATAGTCTACTAAAAACTTTTCGCTTTAGCATAATATCATCCCATTTGATTTTGGTTTTTTTTACATATGAAGAAAGATTTTTTAATATTAATCTTGAAGTAATAAATTTAGCAACTGCACTAATTAATATAACAAATATTAATAATATTATATTTGATAAAATTTTTCCAGTAACTAAATTAATTCCAAGTGCAGTTAATATGTTTAAAATATAATTTAACATTTTTTCCTCCGTTATTTATTTTTAATATTATGATATAATTTTAAAAATAATATTCGCTTTTAAACAAATTACAAATTATGTTTGATTACAAATATACATAATTTGTAATTATTTAACACAAAATATGAAAAAAATTAAAAATTAAGTTGACATTTAATATATATTAGTATATAATAATATTATAATGTGTTGAAGGGAGATTTTTATGGAAAAAGGTGATCGTGAGATAATGGATGAAAAAGCAGAATTATTTAAAGTACTTTCAAACAATGTAAGATTATGCATTTTAACAAATCTGTGTAAAAACGGAGAAAAAAGAGTTAATGAATTACAACAATGTGCAAACTCTTCACAGTCTTTTGTATCTCAACAATTAATGAAATTGAAATATATGGGTATAATAACTGATAGAAAAGATGGAGCACAAGTGTACTATAAAATATCTGATGAAAGAGTACAAAATATTATAAAAAAGATTATATTGGAGGAATAACTTATGGATAGTTTTAAAATTGCAGTAATAACTTTAGTTATAATTCTTATTGTAGCTATAGTAATTTACTATATATCGATTAATTCAAATAAAGTAAATACGGAAGAGAAAAAGGAAGGTGAACAAACAATGGAAAAAAGTAAATATGTTTATATGTCTGCTAGTCAAATGGTAGAACAAATAAAAAATATGAAAATGGAAGATTATGTTATATTAGATGTAAGAACAAAATCAGAATATGATGAAGAAAGAATACCAAACTCAGTGTTACTTACACTAAGTGAAATAGAATCAAAAGCTGCATCTGTATTACCTAATAAAGATATTAAAATATATGTATATTGCAGAAGCGGCGCAAGAAGTGAGCAAGCAGCATATAAATTAATTAGTTTAGGATACAAGAATGTATATGATTTTGGTGGTATTATAGATTACCCTTACGAAAAAATAAAAGGAATAAAATAATTAAAACATAGAAGGAGAGATAAATTATGTTAAAACATGTAGATAGTAAAGAATTTACTAAAGAAGTAATAGAAAATAAAAAAGCGGTATTGGTTGATTTTTATGCAAGTTGGTGTCCACCTTGTAAAATGTTAGCACCAATTTTAGAGAGAATATCAACTAGTAGAGCTGAGTTTGATATTGCAAAGGTAAACATTGATGAAAATCAAGATTTAGCTTTGCAATACAAAATAGAAGTAGTACCTACAATGATAGTTTTTAAAAATGGTAAACCAGTTAATAAAATTGTTGGATTAATGGATGAAAAAAAGCTTATTGATTTAATGTTAAACTATGCTGAATAATTCATATAGGAGGTATTATGAAGGTACTTATAATTGGAGGAGTAGCTGGAGGAGCAACAACAGCTACAAGATTACGTAGATTAAATGAAGATGCTGAAATAATAATATTAGAAAGAGGACAATATGTATCATTTGCAAATTGTGGACTTCCATATTATATAGGTAATGATATAAAAGAGAAATCTGAATTAATAGTTCAAACACCAGAAAAATTTAAATTAAGATTTAACATTGATGTTAGAGTATTAAATGAAGTTATAGAGATTGATAGAGAAAACAAAATAGTATTAATAAAAAATGTTGTAAATGGAGAGATATATAAAGAAAGTTATGATAAACTAGTATTATCACCAGGTGCAAAGCCAATAAAACCTAATATAGAAGGAATAGATAATAATAAAACATTTACGTTAAGGAACATTCCTGATACATACAAAATAAAGGAATATATAAATAATAATAATCCTAAGAGTGCTGTTATTGTTGGTGGTGGATATATCGGAATTGAAATGGCTGAAAATCTATTTAAATTAGGTATTGATATAACAATTGTAGAACTTGGTGATCATTTAATTGGACCAATCGATTTTGATATGTCTTCAATAGTTAAAAGTTATTTAATTAAAAAAGGTATAAAAGTTATATTATCAAATGGAGTTCAAAAAATAGAAGAAGATAATAATAGAGTAAAAGTTGTATTAAATAAAGGTGATATAACTACTGACATGGTTATAATGTCAATAGGGGTAACACCAGAAACTTCACTTGCTAAAGAGGCAAATTTAGAATTAAATAAAAGAGGTAGTATAATAGTTAATGATAAGATGCAAACTTCAGATGAAGATATCTATGCATTAGGTGATGCTGCGGAAATTACTAATTTTGTTACAAAAGAGAAAGGTTTCATACCACTTGCAGGTCCTGCTAATAAACAAGCTAGAACTGTAGCAAATAATATTTGTGGAATTGATAGTACATATAAAGGAACACAGGGAAGTAGTATAATTAAGATATTAGACATGACAGTAGCTGCAACAGGTATTAACGAAAGTATTGCTAAAAGTTTAAATTTGAATTATGATAAGGTATTTATAAACTCATATTCACACGCTACTTATTATCCAAATGCTTTACCTATGGTTGTTAAAGTTATATATGAAAAGATAACAGGTAAAATATTAGGGGCACAAATAGTAGGACATGATGGTGTTGATAAAAGATGTGATGTTTTTGCTACAGCAATTAGGGGCTCAATGACTGCTTCTGATTTAACAGAATTAGAACTTTGTTATTCACCTCCTTATTCATCTGCAAAAGATCCTGTAAATATGGCAGGTTATGTTATTGAAAATATTATTTTAGATAATGTAAAAACTATTCATTTTGAAGATATACAGGAAAACTTAAATAATGATAATGTTCTTTTTCTTGATGTTAGAACGAATAATGAATACAATAAATTAGGTAGTATAGAAAACTCATTAAATATACCAGTTGATGAACTTAGAGAAAGAATAGTTGAGATTGATAAAAATAAAAAGATATTTGTTTTTTGTCATAGTGGACTTAGAAGTTATATAGCTTATAAAATTCTTGTAAGCAAAGGATATGACTGCTATAATTTAAGTGGTGGATATAGTGTATACAGTAGTATAACTGAAGCTATAAATAAATAAAAATAATAGAGTAGAGAAAATATTTTTCTACTCTATTATTTTTATTGTAATGTAATAATATGTTAATATTTGTAGAATATAAGTAGTAATACATGTATTATTAATATTTATATGAATATAATTGAAAGAATAAAGTTTTGGAGGTGATTAAATGAGTAAAGTTAAAAAATATAATATTTTCTATTTCCTTGCAGCTCTTGGTAATGGTGGACTTGTGGTTTCATTCTTCATGTATTTGTTATTTATGGTTAAACATCCGAAAAATCCTATCCCTATATTCGATGATATATATAATGCATTTAACAATAGTAGTATATACATATCTGGATTAATAGTTATAGCTATGTTAGGTATAATATATTTTACCATAAAACATTTCAGTGTTTTAGCTTGGAATATAAGAGAATATTTAAAGTTTAAAAAGACTGATGAATATAAAATTATGAAAACAACAAATGCAGAAATAAATCTTATGATGATACCACTTACACTAGCAATGTCAGTAAATGTTTTGTTTATATTAGGTGCACTATTTATTCCTGATTTATGGACATATGTAGAGTATTTATTCCCATTTTCATTATTAGCTTTTGGTATCATAGGAATCTATGCTTTAAAAATATTTATAACATATTTAACAAGAATTATTGTAGCAGGGACTTTTGATTTTACTACTAATAACAATTTAAATCAATTAATGTCTAGTTTTACTTTTGCTATGATAGCAGTAGGATTTGCAGCATCAGCTGCTATGAGCGAAACATTAGTTACATCTGCAATTGGAATGTTTGGAGCTATATTATTTATGACAATTGCAGTACTTTTCCTACTGATAGGATTAGTACTAGGATTCAAGTCTATATTTAAACACGGAATATCAAAAGAAGGACCACCAAGTTTATTAATATTAATACCAATAGGAACTATTTTTGGAATAACACTAGTTAGATTAATATCAGGAATAAGTCATAATCTTCTTCATATAGAACCATCACCAGTAATTATGTTTGTTGTGTTATCAATTATAATATCATTACAAATAGTAATAGCAATCATAGGATATATAGTTCTTAAAAAGACTAAATATTTCGAAGACTATGTTAATGGGAAAACAGATAATGCTTCAAGTTACTCACTTATATGTCCTGGAGTAGCACTTTTTGTACTAGGAATGTTTTTCATACATTGGGGGTTAGTAAAGACTGATATAATAGATATCTTTTCTATAGCATATTTCATAATAATAGCACCATTTGTATTAGTACAAATTAAGACTATATTATTAATAGCTAAATTAAATAAAAAATTAATGTAGTAGAAAAATTAAACTTTTTAATTAATGATATAGATTAAAAACTATATCATTAATTAATTTATATAGGTTTTATATTGAAGATTTACATAAAACATTTACAAATTTTAGGATAACTGTTGACAAACGAAATTTTTTATGTTAAAATATTATGTATACGAAGAGCGTGTATAAGCAGTAATGTGAGCTACACAACCAATCAGGTACACGAAATGAAAGTATTTTCATAAAAGGAGTCTCGTTTTAGAGACGGTTTTTATGAGAATATTTTTTTTGTTATATTAATATATAACAAGAGTATATTCCTAAAAAAATTGTAAAGAAGGGTGATGTAAAATGTTAATCAGCGTTCAAAATTTAAACAAGGAGTTCAAACTAAAAGTAAAACAGAGAGGAGTGAAAGCATTTTTTAAACCACAATATAGTAATATTAAAGCGGTTAAAGATGTTTCATTCGAGATTGAAAAAGGTGAAATAGTTGCGTTTATTGGACCAAACGGTGCAGGTAAATCAACAACAATAAAAATGCTTACCGGAATAATTCAGCCAACTAGTGGTAATATTTCTGTTTCAGGATTTAATCCATGTGATGACAGGAAAAAACTTGCATATGAAATTGGATGTATGTTCGGTCAAAAATCTCAGTTATATTTACACTTATCTGTTATTGATAGTTTTAAACTTCTAGGTAGCATCTATGATATGGACAAAATGAAAATACAATCTAGAATATCATATGTTGCTAAATTATTTAAAATTGAGCATTTGCTAGAATTAACTGTTAGAAAGTTATCTTTAGGCCAGAGAATGATATGTGAAATAGCTGCGTGCATTTTACATGAACCTAAGATAATATTTCTAGATGAACCTACCATAGGACTAGATATTATTGCAAAACTAAGAATCAGAGAAATTATTTCAATGCTTAGTAAAGAGCAAAAAACAACTATTTTTTTAACTAGTCATGACGTTGGTGATGTAGAAGCTTTATGTAATCGAATAATTGTAATTAACGAGGGTATTGTTATAACTGATAGTAGTATAGAGGATATTAAGAGTAAGTATTTATCAAAAAAATTAATAACTTTTTACTATAATCAGGATATAACTAACTTGAAATTTAGTTACGATGTTGTATCAAGAGAAGAAAACCAAGTTAAGGTTGCTGTTGATACTAGCAAGCAAAGCATAGGAGATATTCTTTTATACTTTGCTAAGGTTGGAAGTATAGCTGATGTGCAAATCGAATCTACACCCCTTGAAGATGTAATACGAAAAATATATGAAAAGAGGTATGACCTATGAATAAATACTACGAAATATTTAAGTTTAATTTGAAAACTAAAATAAACTTTAAAGCAAATTATATCTTTTCACTTTTCTCGTTTACTCTAATTATTTTAGTATTTAATACTCTTTGGGATTTTATATTAAAAGGAAAAACAATTTTGGGATATACTAAGCCAGAACTTATCTGGTATATTATTATTGGAGAGCTTATAATTTACACTACATCACACAACTATAGGAAAATATCGGATATGGTTAAAAATGGTGATATTGCAAATTTGCTTACTAAACCAGTAAATTTTGTAAAGTTCATACTTGCAGAGGAAGCTTCTTGCATAGTAAATGTTATAGTTAATATAGTATTTGCTTTTGCACTAGGAGTGATTATGGCAGGTAGTATCAAGTTGTCTGTTATTCAGTTTATTATGTTTGTAATATCTACAGTAATAGGAATTATACTATGGATACTTATACAAGTATTTATAGGGTTACTTGCATTTATAACTGAAGAAAATGAACCATTTTACTTGATAATATCTAAAGCTGTGTTATTACTAGTACTAACACCACTAGAATTTTTCCCTGATGTGATTCAAAATATTTTTAGGGTACTTCCAACAACGTATATTGCATATCCACCAGCAAAAATATTTGTACATTTGGATAATGTACAAAACATTCAGTTATTAGTGGGTCAAATTATATCTTTAGTGTTTTTACTGACTGTAATCTATTTTTTGAGTAAGAAAGGAGTTGAAAATATCAATGTTAATGGCGGTTAAAAATGTAATTAACAATTTAAAGTTTTTTATGAATGCTACAATATGTAGTATGAAGTCAGCAATTGAATACAAGGTTAGTTTTTTAGTACAGTCAATTTTCATGTTCATTAATAACGGATTTTGGTTAATATTTTGGTTAGTAATATTCAGTAGAAATGGTGACAATATAAATGGAGTAACATTCAATACAATTTTGTATCTATGGTCTATACCTGTAATATCTTATGGAATAGCATATTTTTTCTTTGGAGGAACTGCTAATATAAATAAATATATTATTTCAGGTCAAATGGATAGTTATATGTTACAACCAAAAAGTCCACTTCTTAATGTATTAACATCAAAATGTTACTTTTCTGCATTTGGAGATCTAATGTATGGGATAGTGATTGGTTTAATAGTAGTTAAATTTGATTTAGTAAATTTTTTACTAATACTAATGTTTGGCATCTTTGGAGCTATATTTTATGTATCAACTTCTATAATACTAAGGTCAATATCAGTATGGTTAGGTGATACAGAATTAATAGCAAAAAAATATAGTGACAGTTTACTAACTATGTTTTCAATTTATCCAGAACAACTATTTAGTGGTATATTGAAAGTATTACTATATACTGTAATACCAGTTGGTTATATGGCGTATATGCCGATAAACACTGTTATATCTTTTGATATAACAAATGTTGCATATATTGCTATAGCAGGAGTAATATATATTACGCTAGCAGTATTTACTTTTAACAAAGCAATGAAAAGTTATGAGTCAGGTAATACAATTTCTATGAGGAATTAAAACATGGAAATTATACAAGTAGTTAAAGGGGCCTATATACTAAAACATGTAAAAATGTTTAGTTTATAGGTTTACTTTTTTGTAAATATATGGTATGATAAATAATTAATATAAGGGGGTTAGTTATGATAGAATATGAAGTTAGTATATTAGAAGTAGACAAAGACAAAATGATAACTAAATTAGAAGGGTTGGGTGCAGTTAAAAAAGGAGAATATTTTCAAAAAAGATATGTTTATGATGTAAATCCACCAAGTGAAAATAAGTGGATGAGACTTAGAACTAATGGTTTAAAAACAACTTTGACAATTAAAGAAAAAAAAGATATTAATATAGTTGGTGGAACAAAAGAAACTGAGATAGAAGTATTAGATTTTGATGGTACAAATGAAATGTTAAAAGAATTAGGATTTAACTTTACAAATTACCAAGAAAACAAGAGAATTACATATACATTAAATAATGTTGAGATAGATATAGACAGCTGGCCTAGAATACCTGCATATGTAGAAGTTGAAGGATATGACGAACAAAGTGTTTTAGATATAGTCAATTTAATAAATACAGACAATGACGAAGTTGTAACTTACGGAGTAGATGAAATATTTTTTAAATATGGAATTGATATATCAAAAGAAAAAATATTGTTATTTGAATAATAAATAACATACAAATTTTAAAAAGGTAATGAAAACTAATTATTTCATTATCTTTTTTCTTTTGTCTAAAAATATATATATTTATATAAAGAGGCTGTAATCAGTATAATAGATTTTTTAAGGTAAATAATAGAGTATAAGTAAATTTTAACATTATTTTATTGAAGGGATAGGAGAGTAAATTATGGAAATAACACAATTTAAGAGGTTGCCAAAACATATTGCGATAATACCAGATGGAAATAGAAGATGGGCTGTAGGTAAAAATTTAGGTAAACATGAAGGTTATGAAAATGGAATAATTCCGGGGTTAGAAGTTTATGATATATGTGTCAAACTTGGAATAGAGGAAATTACTTTTTTTGGATTTACTCAAGATAACACAAAAAGACCTGAAGTTCAAAGAGAAGCTTTTGTAGAAGCTTGTATAAAATCAGTCGAAGAACTTTCAAAACGTGATGCTGAATTACTTGTAGTAGGAAATACAAAATCAGATATGTTTCCAAAAGAGTTACTTCCATATACCAAAAGAACAAAATTTGGTAAAGGTACTATAAAAGTTAACTTTTTAGTGAATTACGGTTGGTATTGGGATTTAACTTATGGATATGATAATGCCTCAGATAAAGAAAAAATGATAGAAAAAATTGCATCAGCAGATATTCCAAGAATTGATTTACTTATTCGTTGGGGAGGTAGACGTAGACTTAGTGGGATGCTTCCAATACAATCAGTATATGCAGATATATATGTAGTTGATGAAATGTGGCCAGATTACAAGTCTGAACAATTATATAATGCATTAGAATGGTATCAAATACAAGATATAACATTGGGTGGATAAAAGAAGATGAAGAATATATGATTTATTTATATATTCTTCTTGTTTTTGTTGACAAAAGCAAACAAAGAGCGTATACTAATATTAGTAAATTACTAAATTAGTAGATTACTAAGGAGAATATAATATGAAAATACCAACAACGTTAAAACATAAACCAGTTATTGTGAGTGAAAATTATGAAAATATAGATGGAAGAAGTGCATATAAAACTGATACTAAAGGTTTATCTTTAGGACTTGCGCAATGGAATGATAGGGGTAAAGTAGATATATCTGCAAAGGTATGGAGATATACTGGAGAAAAATGGTCAAGACAATCTGAAGAGCTTCCTATGCATAGAGTATTAGATTTAGCAATATTAGTATGTAGATCTAAACAATATTTTACAGAAGATTCATATAAGTTCAAAGATATGTATGATAAGGAAAACAAGTTAATAGACAGAATAGGATTACAAGGTGATGCTATGAATGTAGAAATTTGTACAGATAATAATCTAATAGATGAAGATATAAAATTATTCTCAAATGTGTTAAGTGAAGATAGTGAACTTATAGGTGAAAGACTTAGAGTTCTTTCTAGAATATTAAAGGAAATGGGATATTAATATGCAAAATAAAAAAGAGTTAATAAATGAATATAAAAATAGAAAACAAATAGGAGGAATTTGTAAGATAACAAATATTCAAACAAAAAGAATTTTTGTATTTACTGTTGTAGATATAGAAGCGAGTAAAAATCGTTTTGAATTTTCGAAGAAAACAAATTCTTGTATAAGTAATAAACTTCAAAATGATTGGAATAAATATGGATCAAACTCATTTACTTTTGAAGTTATAGAAGAATTAGAAAAAAATACAGTACAAACTATAAAGGAATTTAATGAAGATTTAAATTTGCTTTTAGAAATATATTTAAAAAAATCAACAGCTGAGTATATATATTAGTATATAATCACCATAAAGTTGCTCAAATTACTTGACTTTTAATGAGATGTATATTATAATTATATTACATTGAGTTGATGCACACGAAAGTGTGGTAGTTGTTATTTCAAGGGATAAAAGAAATTTTATCTCTTGTTTTTTTATACTTTTAAAAATAACTGCATATAATATTAGTACATTTAACTAATGCATGTGAAAGCGTGGTTAAATACTTCAAAGAGTAAGCTTAGATCTTACTCTTTGCTTTTTTTAAAGTTATATGCTTGACTAATTTCAGAAAATGTTATAAAATATAATATATTAAAGTATAAACTTTAGTAAAAGTATAAAAATAAAAGTAGAGTAATTATTTGAAAATATATTGAGTAATACTTGTATAGAAAGGTGGAAATATGAAATTTTTAATAGTAGAATCTCATCCGTATGAGAAGAGTTTTAATAGACAATTAACACAAAGTATAGCAGATACCTTAACAGCTAAACATGAGGTAGAAGTAATCGATTTAATAAAAGATAATTTTAATCCTGTTATGGGAGCAGAAGACTTGAAAGTTTTCGCAAGTGGCAAGGCTGCAGATGAACTGGTTTACGAATATCAAAATAAAATTAAAGAGGCAGATGTGTTAGTATTTGCTTTCCCTATTTGGTGGGGTATTATGCCAGCAACTTTAAAAGGATTTATTGATAAAGTATTTTTAAAAGATTTTGCATATATTTATACTGAGGCAGGTTTACAGGGTATTCTAAATAAAAAAGCTGTTGTAGTAACTACAATGGAAACTACAAAAGATATTTATAATAATATTTTAAATAGTCCTGTTCAAAATCAATTTATAAATGGAACACTTGGTATGTGTCATATACAAACAGAAAAATATTTTCAGATCGATAAAATAAATTCAGAAACTGATGAATATAGAAAAGAAGAATATAATAAAGTAGTTGAATTCTTTAAAAATATGTAGTTAAAATAAGTAAGATGATGTATTATTATGTCATCTTACTTGTTTTTCGTCTTGTTAAATCAAGAAATCAATATGTTTTTTATTGACATTACAGTGATTATATAGTATAATTCAACTATTCTAAGTAATAGTTAATCTTTTGGAAATTTTTGAAGGAGGAAAACTATAATGTCGACATCTAGTAATATTAGTAGAATTGCTGTATCGGAAAATATTTATGATTATTGTGAAATGAAAGTTCTTATAAAAGGTTCATTCGCTGATATTCGTGATAATTCTGATAAATTTTTAGGAAGAATTAGTTGGTTAGGAAACATTTACAATGATTTTGGTCAATATGTTGGCAGAATTGATAAAGGTGGAAATATTTATGATGGTTATGGTAAATATCTAGGAAGAAAAAATGAATTAGTTCAGCCTTCAAAAAAAGTTGCTGTGATAAGTAAACATACTGAAAAAATTGTTGTGAGAAACATTCCTCATGAAAAAGGCGCTGTTGTAAACAATTATCCTGAAAAAAAGAAGACTAATGTAAAAAAGAAATCGAAAAGAAGGTGAATTTTGAATATAATCACTTATAATTTAATAAAAATATAAAAGAACTAAAAAGTTAATTAGCTTTTTAGTTCTTTTGTTTGTATTTAACTTCTTGAACAGCCCGTGATAACAACCACTGGCTATGCCAGTGAGAAAAGAAAAGCTTTTAGCTATAATGGATGACAATAAAATCCCCCTGTGATATAATAATGACATTCCGACAACGTCATA
>Ga0209123_1001820_pt1 | contig 19647 bp, 21 predicted proteins | sample BarGraIncu00431A_FD_184500 | JGI IMG/M metagenome (GOLD analysis project Ga0209123, IMG submission 184500) | Arctic peat soil microbial communities from Barrow, Alaska, USA - Barrow Graham LP Incubations 004-31A (SPAdes) (version 2) | ecosystem: Environmental > Terrestrial > Soil > Wetlands >... | reverse complement strand
ATCTTATCTTCTGCTTAAATTGGGTTTTCAGCCTGAATCTGTTTTTATCGTAACGATTATTGTTTTCGTGGCAACACAAATAAGTGAACTGATTCTTTTAAAACGCCTCATAAAATTTTCGATAAGGGCCTATGTAAAACAGGTTATTTTACCTTGTCTGTTTATTGTATTTATTACTTCAATCCCTACCTATCTGCTGACAACTGTTTTATTCCCCGGATTTATGCGATTTATACTAGTTGGCACTACTAGTGTAATAATAATTTCCTCATCAGTCTTCTTATGGGGGATTGATAGTAATACCCGTAAATTAGTTAAAAACAAAGTCTTAGTGCTTATCCATAAAAAGCATGAATAGTAACAGGGTACTTAGTAATGGAGTTGAAATTCCTTGCATCGGGATGGGGACATGGCCGCTGAATCACAAAAATTTGATGGAGGCAGTTCTTTCTGGTATTAAATGTGGGTACCGCGCTATTGATGGTGCTCGTGATTATAATAACGAACGATGTCTTGGAATATCATTACAAACTGTTTATCAGAAGACTGAGTTTAAAAGATCTGATCTTTTCATAACATCAAAGATTGGGAATGGTCAGCAAATAAAAGGGATTATCACCAGGCAAATCGATGAAACACTTCGAAATATTAAAACTGATTACCTGGATTTATGGCTGATGCACTGGCCATATCCCGGTTATTATATCGAAACATGGCAACAAATGGAAAAGGTTTATCTTTCTGGTAAAGTCCGCGCCATTGGAGTTTGTAATTTCCGTGAGCGGCATTTAAAAACATTGACTGAAGCACATGTTTCCACATTGCCAATGATCAACCAAATAGAGATACATCCACTTAGAACCGCGAAAGAAGAAATTGCCTATTTTACGAGTCAATCGGTTTTAGTTGAAGCTTACACGCCATTGGGTTTGATGGATAAGCGACTAATTGAAAGTGAAACTTTGAAATTATTATCAAAAAGATATAATAAAACGATACCACAAATTATACTTCGTTGGCATATTCAGCAAGGGATTATTCCGCTGCCAAAATCTGGTTCCTCAATACGATTAAAAGAAAACATTGATATCTTCGACTTCTCACTTACGAACGACGAAATTTTAAAAATTGATTGTCTTAATGAAAATCACAAATTATACCCCGAGTCAAAATATTGCCCTGGCTATTAATCTTTGTTTTTATATGAATTTTAGAAAAAAACTCTTGGCCTTATTCTTCATCTTGATCATATTGGCAAGCATTTACTTATTAACTGATTCGCTATTTATTAGCATTTGTTTAGCAGTATCAATTATTCTGTCTCTTTTACTATTTATTTTATTAAACAAACAACTTAAGCAGACAAATTGGTATAAAAATCAGTTTATTGATAGTCAAAAATTTCTAAAGGATATTCCTCATAATCTTGAGATTTGTAATTTGGGAAGCAATCCTGGTAAATTTGCATTCGAATACGATGATACGCTTTTAAAGGGTGAAAACTGGGCCATTGGCCCCCAATCGTTATCTTATGACTTTCGGGTATTAAAAAACTATTTCAGCTATTTGCAAGATGGTGGTACAGTATTAATTGCAATAGCACCATTGAGCAGTTGCCTAACGGATTATAAGGATGATCGCACAAATGCTAAATACTATCCGTTTCTGGATACCTCATTAATTATCAATTATGCAACTAGTTTAAACCTTCGATATTTACAATTTCCAATTCTTTTTGCCCCCAAGGCGGTTAAGTTCCTTATTCGTGATATTCCCTCCGATACCCGGTTCTTATTAAGCACAAACCCGATGAATTCTGCAGAAATTGAACAAGATGCCATCAATTGGATAAATGGATGGAAAAACCAGTTTTCTATAACAGATATGAGTTCAAAAATAGTTTCAGAAGAGAACCAAAGTGCAATTGAATATAATACAAACTTGTTGTCCGAAATGATTGAGTTTTGCACAGTTCGAAATTTAAAACCCATATTGGTCCTTCCGCCTGTAACTAAAGCACTTCGTTCCAAATTTCCTGAAATATTCCTCGAATTGTATGTTTATTCATTTATTAGGAATTCAAATACTCAACACATCAAAGTGCTTGATTATTTCAATGATGAACGATTCACAGACAATGGCCTGTATTTTAATTCATTCTTTCTGAATTCCAAAGGTAGAAGGTTATTCACAAATTCCGTTTTACTAGATATTAAACAAATCTGATAAGGAAAACAATGATCAACATTACTAAAAAAGAAGATTGCTGTGGCTGTAATGCTTGTGTAGTCGCGTGTCCGGAAGCGTGTATAAACATGAATACGGATGAAGAAGGCTTTTGGTATCCATCGGTTAACGCCTCGCTTTGTATTGATTGTAACCTTTGCGAAAAAGCATGCCCGATACTAACAAAAAATGAAACTGTCAAACGATACATCACACCAAGAGTTTTCGCGGCTTATAACAATGATCATGATATTCGTATAGACAGCACTTCGGGTGGTATCTATTCCGCATTAGCCGATTTGATGTTTGATAGAGGTGGTTACGTAGGTGGAGCTATTTATAACGAAGATCATTCTGTCTCACATATCGTAACATCAGATAGAAATCAGTTAGACAAAATTAGAAGTTCAAAGTATCTTCAAAGTTTTACAGATCAATTATATCCAGATATACTACGGTTATTGACAGCAGGTGAAAAAGTACTGGTTTGTGCTACACCCTGCCAGATCTCCGGTTTGTATGCATTTCTGAACAAAGATTATGAAAATCTGATCACCTGTGATTTTATCTGCAAGGGTGTTAATTCTCCAAAAGTATTTAAAAAATATATGGAGATGTTGGAACGTCAATACAATTCAAAAGCGGTCAAAATAAAATTTAAAAATAAAACCTTTGGTTGGCATCGCTTCGCGACAAAAGTTGATTTTGCAAATGGGAAAAGCTATATCAAAGATCGGTCCCATGATTTGTTTATGATTGGATACCTTCAATCAGGTAATTTTGCACGTCCTTCCTGTTATTCCTGTAATTTTAAAGGATTTCCGCAAAAATCGGACATTACATTGGCTGATTTTTGGGGCATTGAGCACATTGATGCCTCAATGGATCAGGATTACGGAACATCGTTGGTAATGGTCAATTCTGATAAAGGTTTGATATTTTTGGAAGGTTTGGGTGATGCCATTGTAAAAAAAGAGTTTAAGATGGAAGATGCATCACCATATAATTTGGCCATGAAAAGTTCCCTTAAAGCAACCAATAATGACCGTAAAGCTTTTTTTGATGCAATTGATAAGATGCCATTTGATCGGGTGGCAAAAAAATTCTTTCCAACCAATACCCTACTATTAAAATTGAAGAAAAGGCTTAGTCCCATTAAAGGATTTCACAAATATTGTTTGGCCGTCGGATATTCTATTCCCACACTGTGGCAATTTTTCTATTATAATTTTTCTAATAAAAACCTGCAAATATTCGCAAAATTCAGATTCCTTCCATTAAGATATTGCAGACTCTCGATTGACAAAACGGCAAACCTTATACTAAAATCGAATTTTACAATGGGTATTAAGCAGGTACGATCTTCACATCTCGAAACACGATTGTTAATGGAGGCCAATTCAAAATTGACTATTAACGGTAACTTCACAATGTATTGCAATTCGTTTATTCGGATAGTTAAAGGCGGTGAATTGATATTAAACGAAGGATTTATAAATGAGAATGTACAAATTACCTGCGCATCGAGTATAACAATTGGCGTAGGATGTGCCATTGGCCGCGATGTTATAATCCGCGATTACGATGGTCACACCATATTAGAACCACACTTTGAAATTGCGAAACCAATAAATATCGGTAATCATGTTTGGATTGGAAACCGGGCCATGATTCTAAAGGGAGTAACAATCGGCGACGGAGCAATTATTGCTGCCGGCGCTATCGTAACAAAAGATGTACTCGCAGGAAATGCAGTAGCAGGAATACCAGCCAAAGTGATTAAAGAAAATGTAGTATGGAGATATTGATATGAAATTTGCCATAGTTAATCTTATATGGGCGTATGTTTATCCATTTAAATCTCAATATGATAATTAAAAACCAAAACACAAACAGGTGAAAATCGGCATACTTACACAACCTTTACATACAAATTATGGAGGTCTATTACAGTCGTTCGCATTACAAACTGTACTTAAGAAGATGGGGCATGAGGTCTGGACAATAGATAGACCAGGAAGGAAAAGTACATTAATTGTAAAATCTCTGTCGATAATTAAGCGTTTTTTAGTGAAGACTATCTACCATAAATCAATTATAATTCGCATATGGCCAACATCAAAAGAAAAGAAGGTAATTAATAAGTATATGAATAACTTTATCAAAGAAAATATACGTACCACCTTAAAAATAGACTCCGTAGTAAAATTGTCGTTATTAAAAAAATACCAATTTGATGCATATATAGTAGGAAGCGACCAAGTATGGAGGCCCAAATATTCCCCATGTATTACAAATTATTTTCTGGATTTTCTTGATGGAGTAGATAAAGTAAAACGAATAGCATATGCAGCTTCCTTTGGTGTTGAAAACTGGGAATTTACAAATAAACAAACAAATCAATGCGCTTCTTTGGCCAAAAGGTTTGATAAAATATCAGTTCGTGAAGATTCAGCAATAACACTTTGTAAAAAATATTTAGGAGTTGATGCTATTCATGTTCTGGATCCAACTATGCTACTTGCAAAAGAAGACTATATGAAATTGATTGAGAAGTCAAACATTCCATATAGTGAAGGTTTCTTGATGACATTTATCTTAGATCGTTCATATGAAAAAGATAAAATCATTAAAAAAGCAATAAAAGAATTAAACTTAAATCCGTTTTCTGTAACTCCAAGGAATCTATTTTCGGAAGTTGGGGGTAATCGTATTGAAGACTGTATTTTCCCGTCAGTAAATGAATGGATAAAAGGGTTTATCAAAGCAGATTATGTTATAACCGATTCTTTTCATGGAACAGTATTTTCAATTATTTTTAACAAACCATTTATTTCAATTGGCAATTCAAATCGTGGAATGACTCGATTTACATCGTTACTTAAAATGTTCGGATTGGAGGAGCGCATTATTCAATCAATTGATGATTTGACGCTTGAAAAGCTACAAAAGCCTATTAATTTCGAATATGTCAATAAAACGCTAAAAGAAAATCAAAAGCGATCGTTTATGTTTCTCATCAATTCACTAAAAAATTAAGATGGAAACATCCTTTCCAAAAATAAGTGTAATCGTACCAGTCTATAATGTAGAACAATATTTATCTAAATGCATTGATAGTATACTTTCGCAAACTTTTACCAATTTTGAACTACTTCTAATCAATGACGGGTCAAATGACAATAGTGGTGCAATTTGTAATAAATATGCTAATTTAGATGTCCGCATTAGAGTCATAAACCAAATTAATTCTGGAGTTTCATCCGCACGAAATAAAGGATTAGACGAGGCACGCGGAGAGTATATTTCATTTATAGATGCTGATGATTGGATAGATGAAACAACATATGATGAGATTATTTCATTTAACAACCTTCATGACAGTGATGTTACACTTTTTGGTTACAAAAGATATTACAACAAAAAATTTTCATTCTTTCCAATATTAGGGAATAGTGGAAATCTAAATCGCGATGACAGATATAAACTTATATCAACAATAATAGGAAAAAAGGATGTTGCTTCACAAACACAAATGGGCTCCGTATTCAATATTCTATTTAAATTGGATGTTGCAGTACAATTACGATTTAAAAAAATTCGCTTCGCAGAAGACAAAATTTACTTATTAGAACTACTTATACTTGCTGAAAATATTTCTGTTTGTCCTCAATGTTTCTATTACTATAGAGACAATTTAAATTCCGCAACGCAAAAACATTTTGAAAATTTATATAATGATATGATCGTAAATCAAAATCTTTTAAGTGATTTACTAATCAAATACAATTTATATAATACTTTTGAATCTGAGATTAAAAACAACTCGTTGCATTTCTTATTGGCATTGTTTTACAATGAAGCGAAATCTCAAAAAAAAATAAACGATTCGGTTAGTAAAATTTCTATATTTTGCAACGAAATGAATATCTTTCAAACCTTAAATTGGAGTTCCACAATTATTTATTCAATCAGACAGCCTATTTGGCTTCTTGCGAAGCTAAAACTGTTTAGGGCATGTATTTTATTTGCAAAACTAAGATATTATTTTTTAAATGAATTTAGAATATAATTCATTTAAAAGGGTTTTTAATATTATTTTTTCACGACCTCATAAGACTTTTCTTTAAAGACAATATGAATCAGTTGATAATTATTTGTTTGCAAATTACTATGAAATTTTTAATCCAATTTATTGCCTCATAAATAAAATACCATACTAAAATAAAATTTGAATGATAAGGATACTCCATATAATAGGAAAGATGAATCGCGCTGGCGCCGAGACAATGCTTATGAACTTGTATCGCAAATTGGATAAAGAAAAATACCAATTTGATTTTTTGTATTTTTCAGACGAAACATGTGATTATGACGAAGAAATCCAGCACCTAGGCGGTAAAATATATCGGATTCCTTTTAACCAATATAAAAATCCGATATCAAGAATGTTTGCACTATACCAACTATTAAAAAGAGAAAAACAATTTAATATAATACATAGTCATACCCTTTTTAGTAATGGATACAATCTTATAGCAGCTTATTTGGCTGGTGTTAAATTTAGAATAGCACACTCTCACAATACAAGCGACATAAAAAATAAATCTTTTTTGTTAGATAAAACCTATAAATATCTATCCAGATATTTCATATATAAATTGGCAACTCATACTATAGCGTGTGGTAAAGTAGCAGCAGCATTTTTATTTCCTTATCAGAGTGATTGTTTTTTATTACCAAATGCTATTAATGTAGATCTGTTTAATGAAATAGGGGAAAAAGAAATAGATTACATAGAAAAAAAATTAAACTTAGATAATAATTGTTTAATTATTATTCAGTTAGGAAGATTGGATCCAGTAAAAAATCACACTTTTTCAATTGATCTTGCAAAATTCATGAAGGACCATGGTAAAATATTTCATATGATTATTGTTGGTGATGGTAAATTGAATAAAGAACTTAAGCAATTAGTAGTAAATTATAAAATAGAAAATTATATTTCCTTTCTTGGTATCAGGACAGACATACCAGAACTTTTAGCCGGTTCTGATGTAATGCTTATGCCATCATTATATGAAGGATTTCCTGTTGTTTTAGTTGAATCACAATCTGTTGGTATTCCAGCGCTAATTTCATCATCCATTTCACATGAAGTAGATTTGGGAGTTGGATTAGTTGAGTTTCTTGATTTAAACGCTGATTTTAAGATATGGATGGATACACTCTTCACTCTGAGAGATAAGGAAAAGATGGCTAATAATAAAAGAATTAATATTCTTAAAGATAAAGGCTTTGATATTAACACAAGTATAAAAAGATTAGAAGATTTATACAATGATTGTAATTCACAAATCTAATTTCAATAGTTTGGATGTTCTTCAATAATTTCTATCTTTTTTTTTTCAAAAGTCATTTTGTGCGTAACACTTTTAGAAAATAACTAAAATAGATTGAGATGTCAGATCTAATACCAGTAACTATTTATACTGATGTATATTACATCATTTTGTTTTTTTTTGTCATTTGGCTTTTTATTCAGTCGACAACTAAATACATTTATTCATTTGAGGCGTTTAATTTCGGTAAGTATTTTGCAGTAATCGTTTTTGTTTTTGTTTTATTGATGATGGGCTTAAGACCATTAAGTGGAGTGTTCACTGATATGTTTACCTACAATAATGCATTTTTAGAATATCAAAGAGGTGGTTTTGTTAATACGAAAGATCTATTATTTGGTGTTTACATGAAACTCAGTAGTTTAGTAATGAATTCATCGACATGGTTTTTCACTGTTACACTATTCTATGTTGGACTTTTATACATGGCATGTAAAAAGATTTTTCCACTTCACACAGCTGAGGCTTTTATCATGTGCATTACAAGCTTTACTTTTTGGGCATATGGCACGAACACAATCAGGGCAGGATTAGCAGCGTCAATTATTATTTTTGCAATTTCACAATTGAAACTTCCTCTCCGCATCTATCGCAACATCAATTTAAAAGAGAGAAGGCAAGCAACAGGAAAAATTGTGAGATATAAAACGCTGAAGAAATTCAAAAAAATTCTGATTTTTATTCCAATATTAATGATTGGTATTGGCATTCACAGTTCGATGATATTACCCGCAGGTGCCTTACTTTTTTCTTTGTTTTTCAAAGACACCAAATTTTTTATTATTTTTTGGATTTCATGCATCATTCTGTCTTTCATATATGGTGTCCGTATTGAGGCTGCGTTTGTGAGTTTGGAAATACTAGATGATCGGTTTGCCGATTATTTAACCAATGAAAAAGAACCTGGGCTTTTTCATTATACCGGATTTAGATGGGATTTTATTATTTATAGTTCAGTACCTATTTTAATGGGATTTTACATAGTAATTAAGAGAGGTATTCGTGATGAATTTTATGCTCTTATTTTAAATACATATATACTTTCTAATGCAATTTGGGTTTTAATTATACGTGCGAACTATTCTGATCGATTTGCGTATTTATCCTGGTTTTTATTTCCGTTGGTTATAATTTATCCTGTACTAAAGTTTAAATTATGGAATCACCAGTATATAAAGGTTGGGTTAATTGTAATGATTAATTTTTTATTTACCTATTTAATGTATACAATACGAAAATGAGTAAAACAATTGTAACTATTGGAATTCCTATTTATAATGCTGAACCATTTCTAAAATATGCAATTGAATCGGTATTAAATCAAAGTTATCAGAATTGGGAATTGATTCTAATAAATGATGGGAGTACTGATAATTCATTGAATATTATCCAAAAATACAAATCAGATAATAGAGTGCATATAATTAATGATGGTGAAAATAAGGGTTTGATTTATAGGCTAAATCAATCAATCAAACTTGCTAAAGGTGAGTACTATGCACGTATGGATGCAGACGACATAATGCACTTGAGTAGAATCGCTCTTCAAGTTTCTTATTTAAATAATCATAGGGAAGTTGACGTTGTTGGCTCATCATATTTTTCAATTGACTCAAACAATTGTATTGTCGGCAAAGTTACTGCAAATCCATTACCAACCAATTTGAATAGTGTTTTAAAAAGGGGGTGTTTCGCTCATCCCTCCGTAATGGGTCGCACAGAATGGTTTCGGAAGAATCAATACGATAAATCATGGGTGCGAATGGAAGACTTTGAATTGTGGATTCGTACAATACCAGCGAGTAATTTTAGAAATATAGCTGAACCCTTACTTTTTTATAGAAATATAGGATTACCAACTCTTCAAAAATACATAAAATCAAATTTTGGAATTCTTAAAATACTTCAACAAAGGAAAAAGTATCATATTGGATTTCGGGATAGTGTTTATTATTCTGCAATCTATTTGATTAAAATCGTTATATATATTTTCTTTTTTTGTTTAGGACGGACTAATTTCGTTATTAAAAAACGGTCTATTCCTCTTAAAGAAACTGAAAGATTAATGGCAGAGAAAATATTATCGCGGTCAATTCAATAACACTTAATATAATGATATTGAACTGCATTTTAGAAAAGAACTTGAAAAAAAAACTACTACGTATCACTACTGTTTCTATTAGCCTTGAATCACTTCTAAAAGGTCAACTTTCGTATCTGAATAATTATTTTGAATTGGTAGGCATCGCTTCGGGAGAGAAGAAACTTCGTGAAGTGACATTACGCGAAGGCATCCGCACGATTGAGGTAAAAATGATTCGTGACATCAGTCTTTTGGCAGATCTGAAATCCCTTTTTGTTCTGATAAAGGTGATTGCGAAAGAAAAGCCATATATCGTCCATGCCAATACACCCAAGGGAAGTTTACTGGCTATGGTGGCTGCATGGATATGCCGTGTACCACACCGTATTTACACGGTTACAGGCCTTCGTTTTGAAACTACCACTGGTCATTTCCGGAAGGTACTGATTGCGATGGAAAAGATAACTTGCTGGTGTGCTACAAAAGTAATACCCGAAGGTGAAGGGGTTAAAAAAACATTGTTGCGAGAAAGAATCACTAAAAAACCTTTGCAAAAGATATTGAATGGCAATATAAACGGCATTGACCTGGATTATTTCAACCGCTCGGAGGCGGTTAAAGGTGAGGCCGATGCATTATGGAGCGATTTCTTTACGTTTTGTTTTGTCGGTCGAATGGTCAAAGACAAGGGAACCAACGAACTCGTGCGCGCCTTTGCAAGACTTCACAATGAACAAAATAAGGTGCGACTTTTGCTCGTGGGGCCCTTGGAGCAGCATTTGGACCCTTTGGAGGCAGATGTACTCACATTAGTCAATACCCACCCAGCCATTACTTATGTGGGTTCTGTAATAGATATACGTCCATACCTGACCACTTCGGATGCATTAGCATTCCCCTCCCACCGCGAAGGATTCCCGAATGTGGTGATGCAGGCCGGCGCGATGGGATTACCCTCCATTGTTACCGATATCAATGGTTGTAACGAAATTATAATCGAAGGGGTGAATGGCATTATTATTCCACCCAAAGATGAAGAGGCGCTGTACAAAGCCATGAAGTATTTCATTGAGAACAAAGACAAGGTAGCCGAAATGGCCACCCTTGCCCGCCCGATGATCGCATCGCGCTACGAACAAAAAATGGTTTGGGAAGCGATATTGAAGGAGTATCAGTCGTTATAACTCTTCCCCCACCCTTCGGGCGGTTGCAAACCCCTACCCTTCGAGCGGTTGTAAACCCTCGAAGCGGTTAGTTGTAAGGCCTGAAGCGGTAGCCATTCGTAAATCCTCTTCGAGGGTCTTCGACCGCTCGAAGGGAGGAGCAAAACCCTCGAAGCGGTTGGTAGTGTGGTGTACAAATCATCGTTCCAAATCCCCTTCGAGGGTCTATGGACCGCTCGAAGGGGTTGCAAATCCTCGAAGCGGTTAGTTGGTAGGGTTGATGAATTTTTATTTTTAAATCCTTCGTCCTTCGTAATTCATAATTCGTAATTTTTATTTCTTCATTCCCCATATGCGTTTTAATTACCCGCTTTTTAAGCGAACCTTTGATTTGTCAGCTTCCCTTGTCGCGTTGATCCTTCTAAGCCCGTTGTTGATCGTGCTGATCGTTGGTCTCTATTTTGCAAACAAAGGGGCAGGCGTATTTTTTACACAACCACGCCCGGGAAAAAACGAAAAGATCTTCAACGTGATCAAATTTAAAACGATGTCCGATAAAAAGGACCATGAAGGGAATTTATTGCCTGATCACCAGCGGATCACGAAAATCGGGCAGTTTATCCGGTCCACTTCGCTCGATGAACTTCCGCAGCTGGTCAATGTATTAAAAGGAGACATGGCGTTGATAGGTCCTCGCCCACTGTTGATTGAATATCTTCCGCTTTATTCAGCAGATCAGTTGCGCCGTCACGCGGTTCGTCCGGGTATTTCAGGCTGGGCACAGGTGAATGGCCGCAATACAATTGGCTGGCAGCAGAAATTTGAATACGATGTGTGGTATGTCGACCATCTTTCAGGCGTATTGGATCTTAAAATCTTACTTTTGACAATTAAAAAGGTTTTTATCCGAGAAGGGACTAGTTCGTTGACAAGTGCAACAATGGAAGCATTCAGGGGAAACGATGGGGCGACAGGGCGAAAAGGTGAAGGGGGAGAAAAAGAGAACGGGAGATAGAGTATTGCTGCGCTTCGCTCACAATGGTCTTGAAATTAAGATTTTTTACTATATTTTTTTGATTAGGTCAATAATGGAAAATATTGCAATCTATGGTGCAGGTGGCTTTGGACGGGAAATTGCCTGTTTAATACAGGCAATCAACAAAGTCAAAAATCAATGGAATTTGATTGGATTTTTTGATGATAATTCTTCGTTAAAAGGTACTTCCAATAGTTATGGCGCTATTTTGGGTGGAATAGAAACCCTGAATACCTGGAATACCCCTTTATCCGTAGTAATGGCAATTGGTAATCCAAAGATATTGGAGACTGTTGTCGGTAAGATAAAAAACCCAATTCTTAAATTTCCCAATATCATCGCTCCGGATGTTCTGCTGCTGGATCAAAACGATTTTAGTTTAGGCCAGGGCAATTTAATTGGCTTCAGTTGCGTGATAAGTTGCAATGTTCAATTAGGCAATTTCAATCTCTTTAATACGGATGTCTTTGTTGGTCATGATACTCAAATAAAAGATTTTAATGTTTTTAACCCATCCGTTCGTATATCCGGTGAAGTTAAAATTGGCAATACTAATTTTTTTGGCGTAAGTTCAGTTGTTTTGCAACAAAAGAAAATTGGGAATCATACAACCATTGCTACAAATAGCGTGATTATTCGAAATACATCAGATAAATACACGTATATTGGCAACCCAGCAATAAAATTTAAAATTTAAAATAAAATATTAGAAAACATGGAGATGCAAAAATTTATCGAAAACTTTGCCGCACAGTTTGATGAAACAGATGCTTCTGAATTTACAATTGAAACTCGTTTCAGAGATATTGATGAATGGAGTTCTCTTATGGCATTATCGATAATGGCAATGGTTGATGAAGAATACAATGTACAGGTAAAGGGCGATGACATGCGAAATTCAAAAACTATTAAAGATTTATTCAACATTGTCAAATCCAAGGTCTAATGGCATTTATTCAAGTAAAGAATGTTAAATTAAGTGGGGTTTCTGCCTGCGTCCCACATAAGGTAGAAGAAAGTGTAGAAATAGACCTTTTCAAAGGAGACGAAGCTGAAAAATTTATGGAATCCACCGGAGTTGAACGGCGAAGAATTGCTAAGCCAGGAACAACAACTTAAGATCTATGTTTTCATGCAGCGGAGCGACTAATAAATGATTTGAATTGGCTAAAAGAGGAGATTGACTGTTTGATTTTTGTATCACAGACACCAGATTTTATATTGCCAGCTACCTCTTGTATTTTACAAGAAAGATTGAATCTTTCACAAGATTGCTATACTTTGGATATTTATTTAGGTTGTTCTGGTTGGGTTTATGGCGTGAGCATAATCACTTCATTATTGCAAAATGGAAATTTCAAAAAAAGGTCTTTTGCTGGTAGGAGATATTTGTACATCTAATTGCAATCAAAAGGATAAAAGCACATGGCCTCTTTTGGGAGACGCTGTAACTGCTACTGCATTTGAATATGAAGAAGGAAATAAAGGATTCAAATTCCAATTTGAAACAGATGGAAGTGGTTACGATGCTATTATCATTCCTGAAGGCGGGTTTCGTAATCCATTTAGCGACGAATCATTAAAAGATAGCGAAATTGAACCAGAAATTATCAGAAATAATTTAAACGCTATACTGAATGGAATGGATGTTTTTGCTTTTGGAATTTCGAAAAGGCCACAAAGTGTAAACAAGTTAGCGGAACATTTCCAGATCAATAAAGAAGAAGTTGATGCTTTTCTTTTTCACCAGGCCAATCTATTTATGAATGAGAAAATCCGGAAAAAATTAAAAGTGGCCGTTGAAAAAGTACCCTATTCATTGAGAAATTTTGGAAATACTTCTTGTGCTTCTATCCCACTGACTTTGGTCACTGAGTGGCGCGAAAAACTTACTGATGAAAAACAACATATTATTGCATGTGCTTTTGGTGTAGGTCTTTCATGGGGCAGTGTCTATTTTGAAACGGAAAATATCATATGTTCCGATTTAGTTGAAATATAATTTGATCTACCTTATAATGGCAATTATGAACCTTTTTGAATTTCGGAGAGAAGAGTGCAAAAAAATAGCAACAGAAAAAATAAATAAGCTACTTAATTTTCATCATCAATTCTATGTATTTGGTTTGACTGAAATAAGTGAAAAAATCCTGAATTACCTTTTGAGCCAAGGGAAACAAGTGATTGGCTTTATTTCTGATGATGAAAAGACCTCATTCTTAGATATTCCTATTATTCAAATTAATGCCTCAAATAGAAATATTCCTGTAATAAACGGAGCATTACTTAGGGTAAATCAAAGTAATAAATTACTAAGGCGGATTGGTTTTATCTCTATAATAGATTTTTTTGAACTTAATTTAATGAATGAGGATTTTTTTAAATTTCCTACTATAGATAACAAAATAACAGATATTGAAACAAACTTCCCTAAGTATCAATGGCTATATGAACTTTTAGAAGACAAATTATCAAAAGATGTTCTGGAGCGTGTATTAGATATGCGATTCAATAATCAATTAAGTCCGTTATTGAAACACAATGTAAGCAACCAATATTTTGATGTTGTTTCTGATTTCAAAAATATCGATGTTTTTGTTGATTGTGGTGGCTATCATGGTGAAACTTCAGCGTGCTTTATTTTGAAAAACCCGAATTATAAAAAAGTTTGTTTTTTTGAGCCATTTCCTGATGCAATGTCATTTGCAAAAAATGAATTGATAGGTCGGAATGTGGAATTTATACAAAAGGGCGTTTATAGTAGTTCCGGCATATTTAAGTTGACCACAGGTCGCGAAGATGGCAATGCAATTTCTTTAAATGGAGATATTCCCATCGAAACCTGCACAATGGATGAGGAAATTAAAGAAAAGGTTGACTTTATAAAACTGGATATTGAAGGATCTGAACTGGAAGCTCTTCATGGGGCAGAAAATATCATAAAGAAGTATCAACCGATAATAACGGTAGCTATCTACCATAAACAAACGCACTTTTGGGAAATCCCACAATATATTCTCACATTAATACCGGAATGCAAAGTTTATTTACGACATAATAATGATGGCATATATGAAACAATCTTACACATTATTCCAAAACGATTTTACGAAAACGTATCAAACTAAAAACTAAATGGAGAATCCTTTCTCATTAGAAGGTAAAACAATCTTTATTACCGGGGCATCATCTGGCATTGGACGTGCAACCGCCATTGAATGCTCAAAATTGGGTGCTCAATTAATAATTACTGGCAGAGATGAAACGCGGTTAAACGAAACATTTAATGCCCTATTTCCAAATCTTAATGGTCATCAGAAATTAATTGCCAACCTAAGCATTGTTGAAGAAATTTCAAGTCTTGTTGACAAATTACCTGGTTTAAATGGAGTTGTCCATTGTGCCGGGATTGTAAAACCGCTGCCAATAAAATTTGCGAATAAAGAACAGATCGACTATATTTTTGGGATTAATTTTAATGCTGCAGCAATTCTAAGCCAGCAACTTATTAAGAATAAAAAAATTCAAAGGAATGCTTCTATTGTGTTTTTATCTTCAGTCAGCAGTTCTTTTGTATCATACGGTGGCGGAGCATTATATACTGCAACAAAAGGGGCACTAAATGGATTAGCAAAAGGAATGGCTATTGATCTTGCTGCGCAGGGAATTCGGGTAAATTGTGTATGCCCTGGTATGATTGAAACAAATATCATGAACGAAGGGGCAATTACGAAAGAACAACTGCGTGAAGACGAAAAAAAATATCCTCTTGGTAGATACGGTAAGCCTGAAGAGGTCGCATATGCAACAATTTACCTTTTATCTGATGCTTCTAAATGGGTTACTGGATCAAATCTTTTGATCGATGGTGGCTTTACGCTTCAATAATTAATATGGCAACAATTAAGTTTAAAAAAGTCGGTATAAGAGCTATTGCGGCCTGTATACCCAAAAAAATTTCTTCAAATTATGATTTGTGTAACATAATGTCTGATGAAGAGATTGAGAAAACGGTTAATTCAATTGGTATAAAAGAAAAACGTATTGCAGATATCGACGTTTGTTCCTCTGACTTGTGTTTTAAAGCTGCAGAAAAGCTTTTAGAAGATAACCAGATAGACAGAAGTACGATTGATATGGTACTTTTTCTGAGTCAGACACCAGATTTTATAATACCGGCCACTTCGCCTTCCCTTCAGCACAGATTAGGCTTACAAAAATCGACAGCTTGTATGGATCTAAGTTTAGGATGTTCAGGATATGTTTATGCACTTTCTACTGCATTTGCCTATGCTTCAATGGACGGGATCAATCGTGTATTGTTATTAGTTGGTGAAACCTTTTCTAAGATAGTGAACAATAAAGATAAGGTAAATGCGCCTTTATATGGAGATGCCGGTACAGCCACCCTAGTCGAGAAGGGAAATGAAGAAGATTCTATTTTTTGCCTTTATTCCGATGGAGAAGGTGCTCCAGCTGTAATGATTCCTGCTGGAGGATTCAGAAAACCTTCAAATATTGATTCACACGTGGTTTCAGAAAGAGAAGATGGGAATAGCAGATCTGATTCGGAATTGTTCATGGATGGAATGGATGTTTTCAATTTTGCTTTAGGCGTGGTACCAAAAGGAGTTAAAGAAATTCTGAAAATTGTATCATTGACAGCTAATGATATTGATTATATCGTATTTCATCAATCAAACAAGTTTATGACTGATTTCTTTGTAAAGAAATTAAAAATAGACCTGGAGAAAGTTCCTTATTGTATTGAAAAATATGGCAACACAAGTTCATCATCAATTCCGTTAACTATCGTATCAGAACTAAAAGACATTAACAACAAGAAGATGGTGATCTGCGGATTTGGAGCAGGATTATCATGGGCAACAGCCTATATTGAGCCAAATAATTGTTTGATCTCTGAATTAGTTGAATATTAAGAGTATGCTTCACGATTTTATTTTTCATCATTTGGGAATTGCAACAGCTAATATTGAAAGAACATCAGATTTTTATATTCATGCTGGTTATACAATTTCTCCAATCATAACTGATCAAATTCAGGATGTAAATATTTGCTTTCTTACAAGACCTGCATCACCATTAATTGAATTGGTTTCTCCCTTATCAATAGCTTCTCCCGTGAGCAAAATAATTCAGAATTCAGGAGTTACGCCTTATCACACTTGCTATGAAGTTGTCGATTTAAATAAGAGCATTTTACTATTGAAACAAAAGAAATTCTTACCTCTTTTCAAACCCGTCCCTGCCATTGCCTTAGAAAATCAATTAATATGTTTTTTATACAATAAAGATTTCGGTTTGATCGAACTATTGCAATCCAAATAGATGTCAATGAAGTTTTATATATACAGAAATACAACAGCTGAGTCTTTTTTTTCAAATCTTGATGCTTCATTTTCGGGATACAATGATATTTCAATACTCCCTGATGACGCAAATTGTTATATTTGGTTTTATCTTTTGCCAATAGAATCAAAATTGCATATATTAACTAAAGAAATCAATTCATTTTATAATAGTCTTGAATTTATTACAAAACAGATTCCCTCAACCAAAACCCTTTATGTTTTTACGCTGACTCCCTTATATAGCAATATAATTGAAACAGGTGATTTTTCACTTCAAATTGCAATAAACAACTTTAATAACAGGGCTATCCTGTTATCTGAGTCCAATCGAAATGTAAAAATTGTTGACTTTCAATCTTTCCTCTTAAACTATAGTTCAATGCAACTAATTAACTGGAAGTATTATTACTTATCCAGAATGTTGCTGAATCCCAAATTGGCCGCAGATTTCAAAATATGGTTTAGGAATCAACGTGAGGCAATTCAGATGAACCGCAAAAAATGTCTGGTGCTTGATCTGGATAATACACTCTGGGGTGGAATTCTTGGAGAAGATGGCATAAATGGGATAAAAATAGGCGGTGACTATCCAGGTAACGCTTTTCTTGATTTTCAAAAATCAATTTTGGAATTGCATAAAGCCGGTATTATTCTTGCAGTTTGTAGTAAAAACAATGAACCGGATGTCATTGAAGCATGGAATAAGAATCCAAATATTCTTATCAAAAAAGAGCACTTAGCAGCCTATAGAATAAATTGGGATAACAAAGCACAGAACATAGCAGCGATAGTAAAACAATTAAATATAGGTGCTGATAGTGTCGTTTTCGTTGATGATAATCCTTCAGAACGCGAGCTTGTAAAACAATTTCTGCCGATGGTCGAAACTCCTGATTTTCCAGCTCATCCCTATATGCTTCAATCATTCATTAAAGAGGTTACAGAAAAATATTTTAGGATTTATCAACTTACAAATGAAGATAGAACCAAAACGCAGCAATATAAAGATAATGCGTTACGCGATGAAAATCAGAAGGGATTTTCTGATTTCTCAGAATATCTTGCCAGCCTTGCAATAAAGATAGATTTGCAAGAGGCTAATGAGTTTACAATTCCCCGCCTGGCACAAATGACTCAAAAAACTAATCAATTTAATCTTACAACTAAGCGGTATTCAGAGTCTGATATATATTCGTTAATCGGGCAGGGTCACTGGGTTTATAGTATAGCCGTTAGCGATTGTTTTGGCGATAATGGTATTACGGGTCTCATTATAATCAAACTAAACCAAGCGCAACAACATGCTGATATTGACTCCTTACTGCTAAGTTGCCGTATCCTCGGCAAAGGTATTGAAGAAGCATTCGTTTATTTGATGATGAATAAATTGAAAATTGCCGGTTTTAAAAGCGTGAGTAGCACATACCTGCAAACTACAAAAAATGAGCAGGTAAGGAATTTCTATGAAGAATTGGGATTTTCCTTGATAAGTGAACCATTTGAAGATGAAGAAACCAAACTTTACAAGTTGTGGTTATTACAAGATAAGTTTGAAATTAAACCATTTTATAAGGTAAATATTGAATAACATGAGAGAAAGACTAATTGAAGTTTTCAAGAGAACATTAAAGTTAAATGAAGTGACTGAGCATATATCTCAAAAAAATTGCCTAAAATGGGATTCACTAAATCATCTGAATCTAATCATTGAAATTGAAGAAGAATTTGATTTATCCTTTGAACCTGAAGAAATTGCAGAAATGAAGTCATTTGAAATTATTGAACGCTTAATAAAAGCCGAGATTTAGTTAATCTTTTACTCTTCTTTTCAAAAACTTAGTATAGAATATGGCTTTATAATCCAATTTTTCTGTTTTCATTCTCGTTTATGACTATTGGCTAAGATATGTAGTAATACAGAAAGAAATTATTCAATTTTGCGCTCCTGTTGGTAATCACTGGATCATTAACCCGTGCGTATCGGTCAATTATGATTGTGAGGTGCAGGATTACCTTAATATTTCACCTAACTCCACGTTATGCGGAAATGTTTTTGTAGGTGAAGGAACCCACATCGGCGCAGGTTCTGTGGTACTCCCGGGTGTGAAAATTGGCAAATGGTGCGTGATTGGTGCCGGTTCGGTGCAAAAGATATTCCGGATCATATACTCGCAGTTGGTAACCGGTGCAAAATCGTTAAAACAATTGGTTAATCGCCGGAGGAGCGTTCGTTGGGGCAATCGTTGGGGCAATCCTACGTAGATTGCCCATCAGTAAGGGTGATCTCGCGTGATCGCCCATTTTCCGTCAACAGCAGGTACAACCGGATAGGTTGATACAAAAAAAGAGCTTCACTTTTACGTGA
>Ga0209123_1001819_pt1 | contig 19651 bp, 15 predicted proteins | sample BarGraIncu00431A_FD_184500 | JGI IMG/M metagenome (GOLD analysis project Ga0209123, IMG submission 184500) | Arctic peat soil microbial communities from Barrow, Alaska, USA - Barrow Graham LP Incubations 004-31A (SPAdes) (version 2) | ecosystem: Environmental > Terrestrial > Soil > Wetlands >... | reverse complement strand
GAACAAAGCATGAGAGGATTGTATATCTGGTCTATCGGACTACCCAGGGCAACAGGTATCTTGGGATTAATCAATCTGACATACAATATTTTCAGATACGAACAATTGATCAGAAGAACTGCTTAAATGCTGTAAAACAAATATATAAGCGAGCGGAAATTGAAAGAATCAGATAATTTTTCTCCATAAAAGACCAAAAAATAGGTCTTTTTATTGCAGTCTGAAGATTGCGTAAAATACAGAAAGATCAAATTACGGTTTGGTCAGAAGAATTTGAATGAAGAATATTAAAAAAACGAATTTTTAGAAGCTCCCTAAAATTAAAACGATATGAGAAAACTCCTATTACTTTTAGCTTTCGTTGTTTTTGGCATTTTTTTTACCAGTTGTCTCAAAGACGAAGAAAAAGATAAAGAAAAAATTGTTGAAATGACAATATACCCCGAGACTGGATATGGAGGAAGTCTAATGAGTGACACATGGACTCAGCCATTAATATTTTCTGAAAGCGATGATAGCCAAAAACGCTTGTTGGCTGATATAATTACGGAAGGTTTTGATATTAACTATGAAAGAGGATATAAATTTACTCTGAGAGTAAAAAAAGTTTGGATGCATGAACCGCCACAGGATGCATCTTCTATTAAGTATATTTTTATTGAACTTCTTTCTAAAGAGAAGGTGATTACTGAAGATAGCGAAGAAAACATTGAACTTTTTGTATCCTCCCAAACGGTCAAGTTTACTCCCAAATTTCCAGGTGAATATGAAGAAGATGAATCGCATCCCAAAATTTATAATGCACTCCTTGTTAAAAAGATAGGGGCAGATAGTTGGATGGCTCTCACCAAGATTGAAGGGTTTGATTTTGAAGAAGGCTATGAGTATATGTTGAATGTTAAGAAAATGACACAAGCCGAACCTTATTCGGTTAGTTATATATTACAGAATATCAATTCGAAAACCTTAAAAAACTAAAGAATAACAGCGCATAACATTTAGATCATAATCCAAACCAGGCACGCAGTTTGATTATGAACGGTGTTGAACGTTACCTCCGGCAGCACGGTTCTTTATAGGAATTGAATAGTTGTTTTGTGTTTTGCAAGGTTGGGATCTGGTTTTCCCGATGTGTCTTTTTGTTTCAGGGTGGCTTCTTTTTGTTTTATCCGACCGTTTATTTCAGTCCAATTTGCGGGTTTTCAGGGGAAAACTGGTCATTTTCGGTCGGTTTGGGCAATACGATGTCAGCCCCGGATATTTGGGGTATACTATGGGTGCGGTCATTTTACGCTTTCTGCTCACCAAAGCCTGGGTTTGCAGGTCGTTTAGGTCCGTCTCTCTGTCGGATGCGGTAGCCCGGTTCAATGGTTGCCACCATCAGCATGATTCCTTTCGCGCAACAAGGGCAAAGCTTTGGGTGGCGGCCATAAAGCATCTCGAAGGTTTCCATCCAGTTAAGGCCTTTTTTTGGTTTAGGAATGGGATCAACACCAAACTAGCTACTTCCCAATGGTCGGACAATAAAAGCAGCGAGTTAAGATATTTTGTTTGCTGCAATTTGATTCGGATTTAAACGGGAAATAACTTTTTGGCTTCCAAGGCCATAAAAAAGTTATTCTCGTTTTAAGCCGCTAATACATATTTCTCCTTTGGCGTATGATAATCTAACGATTGGTGCAGTCTTTGATGATTGTAAAACTGAAAATACCTGCCTTATACCCCGCCTCAAAACCTTTTAAATAGTTTGATTGTGATTTGACTGTTAAACAAATTAAAAAGGCTAAAAACAATGTTGCAATTTTTTTCATGATATGCATTTTAGGTTATGATTATATTCGATGATTTTCTTACCTCCCAGTAATTTGGACAAATATTTCAAAAACGATTGAGTTCATTATATTGATTTTCATTTGAGCTTTTTATCTCTGACTGCCAGATTAAGTCGTAGCTAATTGACACCCAGCGCACGGTATTGGGCATAAAATGATGTCAGTTTGGTCACATATTCCAGAGCAGCGCGGTCTGTTTTTACCACCCGGAATGTTTGATCGAACACCCGAGCTTTGATAAAAAGCGCCTTGGCGTGCATACCCGATTGCTCGAACAAGGTCAGGAATTGTGCGTTCTCCGTACTGGTAAAGCGCATCATTACACAATTTGTAGCGGGATCGTCCTCCTGCGATCGCCCTCCTTTTCCCCGATTGCGGGATGTTTTATTTTCCATTTCCATATCATCTGAAGTATTTACGGCAAAGCATCCGGCACAGGGTTTAAACCTGTCTTTAATCTTCCTAAAAGCAACCGACTTCGGAGGTTGCTTTACCCCCCTTGTGGGGCAAGCAGTTCCGGGTTACCGGAATGGTTTCGGGTAACCCGAAACACAGCTTGCTATTTGCCCGGCGCAAATAAAATCTGCCTTTTACTGGCAGATAATAAAAGTTGCCTGAACGGATAATGGCATTTCAAATGCTCAGGATGCTTCCCGGCACAAAGGTAACGGGCCAGCCAAACACTAACGCAGTAGCGCATTATGCCACAACTGATCAAATCGGTGCCACTTATCGTCAAGCCCTTGAAGTGTAAAAACGGGCCGTCTGAAAGCCGTTTATTTGCAACGTCGGCACACACGTAGGGATGTTTGCAGGTACGACAATACGGTCTTATTTATGCACAGATATAGGGACAGACAAACGGAAATAACTGTCCATGTACACAGGTAGAGCGATATGGATAAACTGATGTATGGGAATAAGTAAAAACGAACAAACGTAAGGATGTAACAACACACCAACGTACTCCTGTATCTCCGTACCAACACACATCCCTGCGGACAACCGTACACAAACAGGTACGCAGGTATTCAGGCAAATAAGTGTGTATGCAGGTATATAAATAAATACGCGAATACGGATGTATAACCATTAAAAAAAATCAAGGAATGAAAAAAGAAAGTAAGTACGTGGCATTCTCCACGCAAAAGGGAGGTGTCGGAAAGACAACGCTGACCGTGTTGGTGGCAAGCTACCTGCACTATGTGAAAGGGTTCAACGTGGCCGTGGTCGATTGCGACTACCCGCAATACAGCATCGTGGAAATGCAGGAGCGAGACCTGAAAACGGTCATGGAAGATGATCATTACAAGTTCATGGCTTACAAGCAGAGGGTCGATGGTTCGAACCTATCTGTTCCCACAGATAATCAGAGAGTTGCAACGGTAAAAGTTGCAGCTCTTTTTTATTTGCATACAATTTGCATACAGATTTAATAGTCAGAACGAAATTTGGGGATAACAAAATTCACGCAAAAATATTTGTAAACCTTGTAAAAGGGAAAATCTGAATGATCTTTCAACTCCGAAAGATATTCTAAATATTTTTATTTTTGCATTTAAAGGATTCAGAAAATATTAATTCAGCCAGAAAATTTGTGTTGGAGATCATTTGTATTCCACTTTAATAAAAGAAAACGGCTTCAAGACAATTTCTGATAAAGGTATTTCAATGTTCCAATTGTTTTTAAAAAAGCCACTGTCATGCCACGAAGGAAACAATTAAAAATATCCGCAAAAGATTTGAAGGTATACGATTCACTAGTGACTGAACTTCAAAAAAATCCTGTCTTTATCGACTGTGATTTTGGTACACTGGAGATAATTGCCCTTTCAAAAAAAGCTCCGCCCCGGATTATTGAGGAAAATTTGGATAAAGCTATTAGAAACTTGGAACGTCAAATTGCCTTTAATGGCACCGATAAGATACTTAATAAGAAAGGTCTTAGTAAAGCTATGTGTATCTCCCGCCCAACTCTTGATAAATGGTGCGAAAACGGATTTATTGCAACTGAATCAACAACTTTATTTTGGGGAGGTTTTGAGCCTTTTGAACTTGGATTAGTCCTAAAACAACTGATAAAACTGAAAAACAAACAATAATTCCCTTCGGTCGAATATATAATACTAAATAGCAATCATTTCTATTTAAATTGGATTGCTTAAGTCTACATTTCCTAAAAAATTATTTTTCAACCTTACTTTGAAATCCATTTGCCTCTATTCCGCACTGAACTGCTTGTTTTTGTAAATACAATTAACAATTAATTTATTTACACTGAATTCAATTCACATCATTTTTTGAGGTTTAGAATGCAAAGTAAAGCCCTTAATATCTGTAATATATACGAACATACACTTACATTTGTAAATAAATTGCAGTTGTGCCGATCAATGTTAATAGTGTAAGTATACCCTTAAAATGTGCGCAAAATGTCGACAATCATAGTAACCACCCCCGAAGAACTTAGAGCAATCGTAAACGAAGCTATCGCGGAATTTTTGCCAAAAACCCAAATGAAGGAGATAAAATCCGACCGTATTTCTTTAAATAGTGCGATAGAACTGCTTACAGAGAATGGATACCCTACCTCCAAAGCCAAAATATATAAACTAACTTCCTCAGAAAGGATGCCACATCTCAAATATGGCAACAAACTTGTTTTCTCACGAAAAGAACTCTTGCAGTGGGCTGTAAGCCAAACTAAACGAGTTGGTAATTACTCAGAAGTAGCATTAACCCTTGCAAGAAGTGCCAGAAGGAAAAGATCGTAATGGCAAAGTGAGTATCAATGTATAAGTGTTTATGGAATACCAATTATCCTCACCATTCCATTCACAATGCCGGTAATATGAATCTGTGTTACATGAACTGATGTTTTTTTGTGAGACATATACAATATCCAACAGACAGATATCGCGCTTATTAAAGCCAAATCCGGCTGCCACGGCACGGGGTTTAAAAACAAGTTCCCCGTTTTTCATCACAAACTTGATGGAAAAAGTAACCTGTTTACCATTGGGGCATCCTTTAGCTCGAACTCTTTGAGGGCAAGGTTACAGCTGATAAATTAAATTTGCCCCAAAATTTTCCGAATTAAAAAAAACGAAGTTCGACGAAGTCAATTACACTAATTTTTGCATAAGTGAATTGGGAAGGAAAGCTTAGGGAAAGGACAAAAACGTTCGGAAATTATGCAAATTTTCTTTTTTTGAATTTGTAGTAACAAATCAATATATGCAAAACACAAAAGAGCCAATATTTTTGATTGTACCATAAGTCACACAGGTTTGCAGGGAAGAAGTGAAATTAGGTGATAAGAGTTCAAAAACGACCGAGATTAACAAACACGTCACAGAAAAAAGCAAACAAAAAATAAAGTCACCTTTCGATGATTTGTAAAGTATAAACATTATTTTTACAAGATAAGTCTAGCACTTGTCATGCCTATACACCCAAATTTGGATGAATAGGCCTGATTTCGGCAGGAGTATATACGAGATTGCAACCATTATAAATGGTCCTTACAACTATGAAAATCGTGCAAATTTTAATTTCTTTTTTTTTAATTGTTATTCTTGGATGTAGTCCGAAAAATAGACAAGTTAATCATTTCAATCGCTTCATCGATACATTAGTTCTTAATACAGAAAAAATAAAAGGTGTTGGATTGTTTCCTGCATTATCAGGACCAATTCATTTTTTTGATACAACAAAGTTTTATAAATATCCGGTAAAGTTTCCTAAAAACATTAACAATATGAAGATTGCCTACCACATCATAGACTTTAAGAAATTTAACTTTGCTAATTTTCATAACAAAGATAAATGGGATGATCCTGTATTAAAGAATAACAGTATTTGCATCATGTCAGGACGAAGAGAAAGCGATACCATCTTTATTGTTGATGAGAACAACAATAAAGATTTTAGGAACGATTCAGTAAGGTTATTTCAAAAAATGGATTGGAAATCAACCGCAAAACTTATTAAGAGTAAATATTTAATTGATAATGGGAATAAATTGGTTGAAGATTCCAGTTGGGTTAATATTGGAACAATTGAGGGAGACGAATTATTTATTTACGTATCACATCATTTAGAATCAACATGCTCAATTGATAACCAAATATATCAAATCGGAATTGCAGATGGGCAGTCGAACTTTTCTTTTAACGAGCCAATTTTTGCAATGATATCTCAAAACGGAATTAAAAAAGGCACCTTGTTAGAACCGGAATTGCTTAAAAAAGGAGAATATTTGAAGCTGAAAGATACTTACTATCGCTTCGATACTATTTCAAATGATGGGAAATATATAACACTAATAAAAGAAAAGGACTTCAATAGTAAAATTGGGACACAGGTTGGAATGATTGCACCTGATTTTTATTGTAAATCTATTGACGGTGATTCGATTTTATTCAAAGATTATAAAGGAAAATATTTATTGCTCATCAATGTTTCAGCTTGTTATTCCAAAGAAAGTAGCTATAAATGTTACAAAGATTTGACAGATGCATATCAAGGCAAATTGGAATTTCTTGGTATAGACAAATCTCCGGTCCTCAGCAATAACATAAAAGAATTAAAACTAACAGGCAAATTTGTCGACGCGAATGAAAATAAAATGATTGAAGCATACAGACCGGACTTTTGTTCAAGAACTTGTTTTCTAATAAATCCCAAAGGACGTATCGTTGATAAATTCGAGATATTTGATTGGAATCCTAATATGGAACTATTATTCGGAGACAAAAAATAACGTTTGCTAATAAGTAATGCTTCGTGTGGTCGAGGGACGAGAACCAACATGAAACCTTGTTGCAAAAAAACGATATGTCAATTGCCGTTTCCGTGCTGAATTGGAAGTTTTTAACCCACTACAATGGCTGTGGGGTTCGACAGGAAAGTGCCCCGTAGTCGGCAACTTTATATAGTTTCGGACGTTATGGCATATTTAAACGCGGACAGAGACAACAACGAAACATTGTTTGAATTTTCACTTTGCCATTTTTGATTTGAAAGAATAGAATCTCCTTGAGCAACCAACTACTAATTATTTTAGTGATGTAACTATTAAATATAGTTTACAAACTAAATTTAATAGTTACATTTGCATAAACAAATTCTACATCATGAAACATCTGACTAATCGGGAAGAAGAAATTATGGAAGTCTTTTGGGAAAAGGGTTCTATGTATGTCAAAGACGTTATAGATCTGCTGGCAGGTCCGAAACCACATTACAACACCATATCAACTATTATTCGTGGGCTGGAAGAAAAAGGATTCGTAGCCCACGAACAGTTTGGAAACACGTATCGGTATTTTGCAATTATCTCGCGAGAGGAATTTAGTAAAAATTCGATTAAAAATCTGGTGAGTAAGTATTTCAATACCTCTTATACGTCGTTGGTTTCCATGTTTGTAGAAGAACAGAAGATCTCGACCGAAGAAATTCAGGAGTTAATTCGTAAAGTTGAATCACGAAAAAACACTAAAAATGAATAGCCTTCTCATTTTTTTGGCAAAATCAACATTAATTTTAAGTCTGTGTTATCTGGTTTTCAGCCTACTGATGCGGAGAGATACGTTTTTCAGGCTAAATCGAATAACGTTGCTATTGGTCGTGTTATGTTCTTTTATTGTCCCGTTTCTATATATCCCAGAGCAGTTTCAGCCAATTGCCCAGGATAAGTTAGAACCTATTTTTCAAAACAATACAATTATTCAGGAGCCAATTAAAATAACTAATAAAACTGAGATACCTGTAACAATCCAATACCCAGTACCCATTTCTGAAACAAATCAAACTTTTGGGTTTTCCGCAAAAGATATTCTTTTAATTGTCTACTTATCAGGAGTTTTTATTTCATTGCTGCTATTGATTAACAACTTTGTTTCGGTTTTAAGATTGTTCCGTAAAGCACGAAAAACCAATATAAATGGGATTCTGTTACTGGTTGTAGATGATGACACTCCGGCTTTTTCATTTGGTCGCAACATTCTGATTTCTCAGCTCGATTACGACACCAATTCTGAAACAATCATTACTCACGAACGCTCGCACATCAGACTAGGTCATTTTTACGATTTAATGCTGATGGAGTTTGTGAAAATCACCTTCTGGTTTAATCCACTTGTGTACAATATGATTCGTGACCTGAAAGAAATTCATGAATTTCAGGCAGACGACAGCACTCTTACCTCAGGCATCGATGCAACTCATTATCAGTTATTAATTATTCAAAAATGTGTAGGACATCAAAAGTTCGCACTTGCAAACAATTTTAATCATTGTCAAATTAAAAAAAGAATTACCATGATGAACAAACAAAAAACCAGTAAAGCGTGGCGTTGGAAGGTGGCGACCTTTCTTCCCCTGTTTGCATTGCTCTTTGTATTTTGTGGCAGAAAGGGTGGCAACGAGCCGCCAAATTTGTTTAAATTTAAAGATCAATTGTTCATTATCAATCGTTGTGAAATAGCTAATAAATCGGTAGATAACACTTCAAAATTTGAAGTTGATTTATTTATCGGGAAAAAGGGTAACAACCTTAATGATACCACAAAGGAGAAGAACTTAATCTGGCTTTCGATCTCCTCCAAAACAGTATCAGATCTTACGGAAGGTGAATATCATCTCTCAACAAAAAACATTATCGACAGATCTGCAATGACCTTTTCAGGAGTGGTTTGGGTGAATAACAAAAAAATGGATGTAACGGAAGGTGATTTGATATGTAAACGAGATTCAGATAGAATTAATATCACTTTTGAATTGAAAATTGATAAAGGGAATAAACTAGAAGGAACCTATTCTGGTTCTTTCGTTTACGTTAGTACACATGAAAAAACAATGCCTCAAAAGATTCCGGTTCATGAGCAGATGCCTGAGATGAAAATTGATACTAATGAATTAGTGATTAGATTTAAAAATGATGGAAATTACATTAACAATAAATTGTATTCCCGTGATGATTTTATAAAAGAAGTAAAAGCATGGATGAAAGCCGATGTGAAAAATAGAGGTTCGCTCATTGTTAGTGGTAAGGATTTTGAACTGTCGGATTCCCGGAATATTGAGTTAACTGCAATAAGTAATGCGACTGGAATGTCATTTGTTCCAACGCTAGGAATTGATCAGCAAGCTGTTTTTCCCGGTGGAGGAAACAAAGCAATGTTCGAATGGATTAAACAAAACATCAAATATCCGATACAAGACATGGCTTATAGTTGGAGTAAAAATGTTGTTGTAAAATTAGTAGTAAATACAAAAGGGCAAGTTGTCGATGTTAAGATTGTCAAGAGCCTTAATCCAAATAAAGATGCTGAGATGTTGAGAGTTATTTCACAAATGCCTACGTGGAAGCCAGGAATAAAAAATGGGAGACCTGTAAATATTGAGCGTATATTATCGATCCCTTTTGAATAAAAACAAAAAGCTGCCGGCTTTGGTGCGTCTCCATTGCTGGTAGCTTTAATAATTGTCAAAAGAGTTGTATCGCTACAACAGTTCAAAAGTAAGTATAAAATAATAAATATGAGGAGTTGAGAAATTGACGATGTAGCACATCTTTCTTTATTTCTTTTAAATTTGAAAACGTGCCATATTAAAACATACAAATTATGAGAAAATTTATTATTGTCATTCTTTTTAGTTACATAAGCTTCGATTCATTTACCCAACCAAAGGATAATCTAAAAGCAATCGTAAAAGAATTAAATAGCTATCAAAACTATCAATCAACTTGTGATTACACTTTTTCGATGCCATTTGGAGACCCGATGCGTTTTGTTGCATCTATCGTAACTCAAAAAGTTCCTACAGATACATTGTGCGGCTTTTATTACAACTTTGAAAACAATAAGAACTTTAGGGGGGAAGAGTTTGGCGATTTTACCAGCTACTTTAACAATTCAGTTTATAGTTCCTATAAAAACGAAGTAAAAAAGACCTCTGTGTTTGATAAACCTGAAGCATTCATGGATCTGAAAATCGGTGGTGGATATAGACCTGCAATTCAACGTTCACCTTCATTATATTATATTACTCCATACATTCTGGCCAAAGTGATAAACAAAATTCTGAATGATAAAAATTCGAAGATTATTCAAAAGGCAGACACTATAGTCAACGGGGATACTTGTATGCGATTTCAATTAAAAGCAGAAGAAATAAATGTCAAATCAACTTTTGATTTGTGTTTTCAAAAATCAGGTATGTATCCTGTTTATTACAAGAAAGAGGCGAAAAATAGTTTTAACAATTCTTATCAAATAGCATATTTCAGGGATACGAAAGTCAATTCGGACCTTCCGTCGAACTATTTTAGTGAAGAGAATTTATTGCCTCAGAATTGGGCAATTTCAAATAAACCTGTTGAAAAAGAAAACATGAATCCTGGTAATTTAATTGGTAAAAATGCCCTTGACTGGAGTTTACCAGTATTAGGAAAAGAGGAAAGGTTGACGAATAAAATCTTGCTTGGAAAGTATGTCTTAATGGAATTTACAGCTACTTGGTGCATTCACTGCATAAAAGCTGCGGAAATGATGAATCGACTTGAAGATAAATTCAAAAATTCTAAAAATATTGCTATTCTCAGCATATTTAGCAGCGATATTGATAAAAAAGAAGGTGTATTAAAATTTGCTGAAAAATTTGACTTGCATTCAACCATCTTATACTCTGGAAGTCAGGTTGGAGAGCAGTATCAAATAGCCAGTTATCCGAACTTCTTGATAATATCGCCAAAGGGAAAAATATTAATGAACTTCTCAGGGTATAATGAAACATTAGAGAAAAATATTATTAATGTATTATCCGAATTTACAGAATGACAATACAGTTGCCAACTGCAGCGACAAGTCGGTTTTCGGTGCTTCGTTGACAGGAAATTAGTAATTTTAAAAGCAATGCTTCGTGGGAGGTTCATCGGAAAGATCCTGCCCTTTGTATTATTACGAGACTGTTGCACTCATAAATAAGTCAAAAATCAGGTAAATGAAAAAAACAATTATAATAGTCTTTTCAATACTCATTAATTGTACTTTAAAGGCTCAGATCTTAACTCAAGCGCCCCATAATCCTCTACTGAAATCAATTGCGAATAGGTTAATGAACTTCAGGAATTATCAATCAGATTGTGATTTATCCCGGTCTTTACAATATGATCGCTCTATGAGATCAGTAGCAACAATAACAACTAAAAAAGTTCCAACTGATACACTCTGTGGTTTTTATTATCATTTTAAAACACATGATGATTTTCGAAAGAATGCACTGGATTTTACCTCATTTTATGGTAGCACACACTATATATCCATTAATGGCTCTGTGAGTAAAACAAGCTTTTCCGAGAAACCAGATCGCTTTAGAGGAATATTTATTAAGAATCTATATGTTCCTGCAATTCAGTGTTCTTCCGCGTTTTACTATGTAACACCTTATCAGATTGGTGAGCTAATAAATAAAACAATTAAAGATTACAATTCAAAAATCATTCAAAGTCCTGACACGATCATAAATAAGGAAAACTGTTTAAGGTTCAAATTATCGACCAATAAGAATCAAGTTACCACTAAAATTGAACTATGCTTTCATAAAAAGGAATTGTATCCAATTTATTATCGAAAAGACATTATGCTTACAAAGGGAAGTCAATATACTATTGCAATATTTTCTAATTCAAAAGTTAATTTTGAGCTTCCAAAGGATTTTTTCAGTGAAGATAATTTATTAGGAAAAAACTGGAAAGTTAACAACCCAGAATTTCCAACAAACAATTCCATAAAAGCTGGAGAATCCGCACCCGATTGGAATTTGCCTGTATTGGGGAAAGAAGAAACTCTTTCAAGTAAAAGTTTACGAGGGAAATATATCCTGTTGGAGTTTACAGCCACTTGGTGCGGACATTGTGTTGAGGCTGTAAAAGCCATGAATTTGTTTGAGGATAGGTTTGCAAACAATAAAGCCATTACAATTGTGAGTATCTTTAGTAGTGAAATAGACAAAAAGGAACAAGTGCAGAGCTTTATTAAGCAACATCATGGAAAATCAACAATATTATACTCAGCAAAATATGTTGGGGAAAATTACCATGTTAGTGGGTATCCTAACTTTTTCATAATCTCTCCTGAAGGGAAAATATTCAAAAACTATCTAGGGTATAGTAAAGGTGTTGAAACTGAAATAATAAATGACCTAAATGAACTAATAAAATGAAAAATAATAGGTGCTAAAGCAAGCTACCCGCCGGGTTTAGGTGCTTTGTTGAATGAAAATTAGTAAATTGAAGTGTAGTACTTCGTAGGAAGTTCTTCTGGAAACTGGCATCCTACAGGTAATTGTAAGATTTAAGCCTATTGTTAAATAGAAAAAGCAGTGACCATAAAAAAAGCCTTGAGAAGCATGCTTTTTTTGGTTTTAGAAAGGAAGATCGTCTCCTTCTTTATCGGCATGTTCTAATTACCTTTTGGATTTCATTGCCTTTTTGGAAGCTTTTTTTGATTCTCATTCAGCTTCATCCGTTTTTTTCTTCCTTTTTGGATACCTAAAGCGTGTAGTCGCACCGAAATTGTCGGACTGGTTCATTTTAGCCACTTATTTATCAAAATCATGAGTTGTGATAGGATACCCAATTAAATTTATATTTCACAATTAAGGTCACTTCTTCTGAATTAAATTATTGTATGGCATCATCATATTATTAATGAATTATCTTTGATGGTAATATAAATCCAGACCATTGCTAAAACTAAAACTTATGAAACGAAGAATAATCTCCTCGCTTATTATTCTTGCTGTCCTAATAACCGGATGTGCACAGTCGGATCAATACATTTTAAATAAGGTGAGTGAAAACCTGAAGAATTTGAAAACCATCGAATACCAAGCTGAATTTAGGAATTTCAATCCTATGGATGGAAAATTGGGAAAGAACCACTCTGCTTTAGCTTTCTTCGATTTCAGCAGTACAGATACAATAATTGGAGCTAAATATCTTATTTCAGATGAACAAGGAGATTATGGATTTAATGGTTCAACTGCTTTTTCTTCATTTAAAGATGAAAATCGACTGAAGTACTGGCCAGTTAAATCATATGACGATTTAGTGTGGCCATATCTTTATTTTTCAATGCAAAATCTGCGAAGTCTGTTGCCTCAGCTTTTAAACGATACTGCAATAATTATCTCCAAATCAGCTGATACGCTAATAAACAATACCGAATGCTACCAGATTGCTATTAATATGCATCGAAAAAACATCGATATGTTGACCGGAAAGTTACATCTTGTAAAAAGCAAAAACGGTAAATTCCTCTTAATGATTGATAAAGGAAACTACTTTCCCAAACAATTTATCAGTCTCACAAACGAAAACTCACCCATGTGGATTGTGTCTCATAATAATCTCAACTTTTCAGCCACTATGGCCGATTCGGTATTCGATTATTCTTTGCGCGACAAGAACTTTCAAAAATATACAACTGAGGAGTATAATACAGTTCAACAAAATGAGAAATCATTTAAGAATAATTCATATATCGGGACAAAAGCGATCGACTGGACATTGCCCTCTATGAACGGTGATTCCGTGCATTTGTCGCAATTAAAAGCAAAATTGATCATGCTTGAGTTCTGGTTTCCGTATTGCACCGGTTGTGTTCAAGCTGTTCCTGATATTAATGAAATCCAGGAAACTTATAAAAACAAAGGGTTATTGGTATTTGGAGTAGAATTTCAGCGACCAGATAGCTTAGGACTAAGTGAATATATCGCTAAAACAAAAATTAAATACCCCACACTCCACTCAGGAAAAAAAGTAGCCTTGAAATATGGGGTCTCTGCTGGGCCAACAATTTTTCTTATTAACAGAGAAGGGAAAATTGTTTTTGCAAATATTGGATTTCAGAAAGAAGGATTAATCAAAGCCATTAAGGAGAATTTGTAATCTGTGGGCCAATACTTCATTTTAGCCCAGCCATTAAAGCTTTATGGGGTATCTCATCTCCCGTAAATATAAATATTTATGGATTGAAATACTCTGGAAAACAATTGGAATTCGAATCAATGTATAAAACAGAACTGTACTATATTGACTATACCGGATCATTTAGATGGAAACAGGGTTTTGTCTTTCCTATTTGTGGTATAATGCGTTATTGGGAAAAAAGTAAAGGTTGACATGAGTGTATAGATGGTACAGAATCCACTGTTACTAATGGAACTATATTTCATAAACCAACAAAACCCCCATTGATATGGTTTCATGCAATTTGCATTAAGCTGCTTCATGATAAGAAGGGGATGAAAGGAATTCTTTAACTAATGGACTATAGTGATAAGTACATAAAAATGAATGCGCTTGAAACATTAAAGGATATTTAAGGAGAGAATGAAGAAAGTTTGATCGGTCAGATTTATGCAAAGTGTACGATTTTAAAAAACAAATAGCTGTACAGTATGGGTTTCCAGAACTCATGTAATGAAGGGCTACGTAGCAAGTTCATCGGTTAAATCCTGCTCTTCGTAAATTTATAAAGTGCTATGCCTCCTATTAAAACCCGTTCTTAAATCAATAATTAAAAGTATTTGTAAATGAAAAAACTGTTCTTGTGCCTGTATTTATGTTCGTTATCTGTTGCGTTTTGCTTCGCCCAGGAGAAACCATCTTACAATATTCACCTTTCACCATTGCTGGAGCAACGGAAAGCAAATCCTGCTGAAAAACCTTTTAATGTGGCATTAAATACGCTTGTCGCGTTTATAAATACCAGGTCAGACAGTTTGTTGCTGGGTCAGGATATTTCCAAAGATCAAAAAAGCAGGTATTATCAATTGTTCTTCCTGACCAATATCCCCAGGAATTATTCCCATTACCATATAGTGTCGGTTGATTCCATCGGCAATGGGTATCAGTTCAAGGTTATAACGCGTCAGCAAATTGATCAGGTTAAATCAGATGAAATTCTGGCCATTGCAAATGTCCAGGTGAAGAATGGTTTGATTGATATATCGTATAAAAACTACCTGAAGGAATATACGCCAATTAAGAAAGGGCCGATTACCTATTTCACAAAGGATAAAGAATCCTTCAATTCTGTGGAAGCAGATAAGGCTGTTGCTTTCTGCGATAGTCTTAAGAATGTACTGGTGTTAAAAGAATTACATCCGCTTAACTATATTTTATCTAAAAAAGACAAAGCTCCTGAAATTTTTGGGTTTGATTATTTTTGGAGTCCGTTTGCATGCTTTACGCCTAATGATTTACTATTGTCGAATGGAATTGGAGAAAATTACAGGCATGAACTCGTCCATTATGTATTGCAAGATTGCAAATTAAATGATTTAACCAGTGAGGGATTGGGAGTATGGTTCGGAGGAATTAGAAATAAGTCATTTCAATCCTATATTGCTGAATGTATGGCAATGAATGGAGTACCTACGAAGGAACAAATCAGGAATGTTTTCACAAGTACCAATCCAAGTATGGATACTTTCAAGTATCGTTATGCGCTACATGCAATTTGCATTAACCTGCTTCATGATAAGAAGGGGATGAAAGGAATTCTTCAGCTACTGGACAATAGTGATAAGTACATAAATATGAATACGCTGGAAACATTGAAAGATATTTCAGGCGAAAATGAAGACAGTTTGATCGGTCAGATTTATGCAAAGTGTACGACTTTAAAAAACAAATAGTATTACAGCATGGGTTTTCCGATTCTCAAGAATTGAAGCCCTTCATAGCAAGTTTATTGTTAAAATCCTGCCACGCTTTGAGTTGTAAAATGTTATATCTCATATTATGAAGACAGTACTTAAAATAACTATTCTTCTTCTGGCCATTAATTCATTTGGACAAAGCAAACTGCCAGAAGACTATGGATTTAGACACTTACAGACAATTTACAAAGGTGACACTATTGATATTTTGATGAAATCAAAAAAAAGGGAAGAACAAAAAGCAAAACCATTGCTCTTATTTTGTCAAGGTAGTTTACCACAACCATTAATAAAATTTGATGAAAAAGATATGTATGGCGTTTTCCCTTTTAATCCGGACAGTTTAACGATAGATTATCATATCGCAATTGTAAGCAAGCCTTTTATCCCACTAATCGGTGAAAAGAAATTATTGGGGAAAAATTTCACCTTTACAGATAGTACAGGGTTTTACCCCCGAAAGTATTCAGAAAGAAATTTGTTGGGCTATTATGTGAGACGAAATATTAAGGTCATAAAGTTTTTACAAAAACAACCATGGATTTCGAAAAATAGGTTAGTTGTTGCGGGTCATTCTGAAGGGAGTACAATTGCTGCTAAACTTGCACTTTCATATTCCAGGGTTACCCATTTAATATATTCAGGAGGAAATCCAATGGGACGAATAATGTCAATAATTGAACAAAACAGAGCGATCGAAACTGACACAGACAGCACAAGGTACGGAGAAAAAAATATAAAATATTGGCAAAGCATTGTCGGGAATAGAACAGATATGAATGCTTCACAAGGAGATACTTATAGAGCAACTTATGAATTTTCAATTCCGCCAAAAGACTATTTGGAAAATTTAAAAATACCTATTCTAATTTGCTATGGCACAAAAGACTGGAGTGCTCCCTTTAATGACTACCTAAGGGTGGATGTGATCAGAAAAGAGAAAAGGAATTTTACTTTTAAGGCATATATCGGAACTGACCACAACTACTTTCCTTTATTATCTGATGATAAACCAAATTTCGAAATATTTAATTGGGACAAAGTAGCAAATTACTGGCAGAAGTGGTTAAAGCAGAATTAAATACAAGGCATAATAAGACAATATTTTTAAGTTCCGCATGGTCTGGCAATGACCCATTCAACACAATGAGATAGGGAAGTCTGAATTTTTAGTACAGTTATTGGAAGATCCGGATCTCGTCATAATTTTAATCGTCTCACTTATAGTGAGTTTACCTTGAATGTTTGCAAGGAATATTTGTGTTTTTTTTAAGATTAATAAGGTTTATAATTATTGTTTTTCAAAAGCTTCCTCTAAAATCTTTTTCAGCTTAACAAATTGGTAATCTTTTTCTTCTTCCATGTTGAAAACCATAACTCCCTTATCATTTATTAAAAAAACCTGCGGAACAAGACCAACATCATACCGGGTAACCAAATCACTGCCGTGATAAATTTGCGTCCAATCAGCATTTATCTTCTTTAACGCAGCACTAAAATTGCCGTAGGTTTTGTCTACAGTTATTGAAATAATTTCAAGTTTATCCTTTGAATATTTTTGGTGTATACTTTTTATCTGCGGCATTGCCTTCATACAGGGAACGCACCACGAGGCCCAGAAATCAAGCAACACATATTTACCGCGTAAACCATTTAGCGAAACCACGTTGCCTTTAATATCCTTCACCCGAAAGTCAGGCGCTTCACCCCCCTTTGGGGTGCTGATCCTGCCTTTTAATCTCTTTATTATCTCATTACCTTCATAGGTTTGCTTCAGGCTATCGGGAAAAACCTGCTGATAAAACCGAAGTAAACTATCAGCTCGCAAGCTGCTGCCTGGCACGATCTCATTTTTAAATATCCAAATAGAATAATATTGATTGGCATTCAACGCTATGAATTCCAATTCTTTTCGCTCTCCAATCTCTTGTTTCATACGCAGAATATCAAGATATTTCTCATTTGTGTTAATACTATCCCTGTTTTTAAAGTAAAAATTTTGCGCATCCTTTAATTCAGCGTCGATGAATTTGTAATACCGATCTTCGCCTACATTGCCAGATGATAATGCATTTACCAAATTGTAATTTCGAAAAGGATTCTTATTCTTCAGACTATCCTGGTAAAAACTGATATTAGCCGGCTTGCCTGAAACCCAAATTGCAACTCCTGATATCCCTTCTGTTTCAGTAGAATCGGGATAGAAAAAGGTTAAGTTTGCATAACGTGAGTAACAACTATCGGAAATTGTAAATGCGTTGTTTACAATGATTGGTTTTATTTCTTTAATATACTGACCATTGTTATAATTCAAAATCAGTTTTGTATGATCGATCCCTGATGGAAGTTGCACCTTTATGCTTTCCTTCCGCTGACCAAAAGAGGCCTGACCTATAACGATCAGTATCAAAAAAAGCAAATAATTCAATGTGAGTTTCATACAGTTTAATATAAATGACAGTTTTTCAGCCCTTTTGTTTTTTCACATACTGATAAAGCTTATTCCTGATCACTTCATTCCTTACATCCATAAATTCAATATGTTGATCCGGAAAGACAAGGATACTTAGGGGAATACCTTGGGCTGCATATTTTTTCAATATCACATTGTTCAATGGATAAGACGTTAAGTTCCGCCAGGGAATAGAGTCATTAATTACCTGTTTCTTAAATGTTTGAATATAGTTAACATCATCCACACTTATGGATGTCATTTCAAAAGCTTCACTCTTCAAATCGTTATAGATTTGCTTTAACAGCGGTACCTCCTTTCGGCAATAAACACACCACGAAGCCGTCAAATTAATCAATGTAAGTTTCGCCGGATTCTGAATGATTGTTTCATCCTGACCATTTAAAATATTCTTCATTGTAAGATTTTCAAATTTGGTCCAATCCTGCAATAATTTCTGTGCAATTTCTTTTCCAAAAACAGAGGCCTTCGTTTTTTCGGAGAAAAGATTATACACCGATCTGGCATCAGCAACAGCACGATACCTGTTCAGATGATCCCGCAATTTAATGATCAGCAGTCTCGAATCGGGGTAATCTCTTACAAGTTGTTTGTATTCAGCGATACTCTCGTTATAAGCTTGATTATTATTGCTTTTATAACTATCAGGGAATGAACTAAAATAAGGGCATTTTTTCATTGCCTCCATTCCTGACGATTTAACGGGGACTGTTGTAAAATTATGATATACCAAAGTTACATCCTCTTCATGCATCGTATCTGTTTTCAAATAGACCGCTTTCATTTTTACATCTTTCCAATCTGGTATAAAAGTTGGGACTTCCCCTGTTTCAGGAATTGATAATTGCTCGTCATTGGAGGATTTATTTAGGAACCGAACATACCCATAGACTCTTTTTTTTGCATTGGCGGAACCTATTACGACCCGATCTAACCTTGTCCATATCTCAATTGGTATTTCAAATTTCCAGTTAGAATGGTCACCTGTTTTTCCATAGAAGAGAGCCAGATTACCCGTGGTATCGGACGTTGCAATCCGAAGTGAATCAAATCTCTTCCCTTCCAATGAAAATTCAAGAGAAGCAAATCTTTGTGCAGTTGCGTTAAACACTAACATGCAAAATAAAAAAAGTGTAAGGAAATTTTTCATTTTCATAAATTCAATTTTAAGTAGAGGAATATTAAAAAAATGCCCCTCCCATTAAGAAATCGCTCTTCCTGTCTATACCTAATTTGGTTTACACATAAAACCACTTCTGTTATAATCTTTTCAACAAGCACACCCGGGACTGCATGCTGGAGAACACGCACCAGGGTATGATCAATCATTACCACTACCAGCCATAATCTTTTTCATTTCAATTCTACTTAGATTGCCTTGAATGTTCGTAAGGATCATTTTTTCAGTTTTTATCTTAAATGAAATTTTAATTTTTATGATACAATAGTTGCAGGCTATACCGTTATATAACTTATTCAATGGTAACTATAAGTACTGAGCACAATATTTATCATTGATTTTATTGATTTTCTCTGAATAAAATTAATCCAAAAAAATATACTGTAAATATACAAACTATATTTCATTCGTTAAGGTGAACACCCTTAC
>Ga0209123_1001818_pt1 | contig 19664 bp, 12 predicted proteins | sample BarGraIncu00431A_FD_184500 | JGI IMG/M metagenome (GOLD analysis project Ga0209123, IMG submission 184500) | Arctic peat soil microbial communities from Barrow, Alaska, USA - Barrow Graham LP Incubations 004-31A (SPAdes) (version 2) | ecosystem: Environmental > Terrestrial > Soil > Wetlands >... | reverse complement strand
GACAATAGCAGAGTGAAGGATTGACAATAGAACTGCCTGCCAGACCAGTAGCCAGGTAATTAAGATCTCAGTAGTCCCTATTCACTGCAATCTAATACACCAAAAATGGAGGTAATTTATGAAAAAATGGCGTTGCGTTATCTGCGATTATGTACACGGGGGTGAAGATGCACCGAGCAGCTGCCCGGTCTGCGGTGTGGATGCAACTAATTTTGAAGAAGTCGAATAACGTACTGTCTTTCGTTTAAGGAGATCATTATGGAGTTTGCCTCGCTGGAAGAGATAATAAATTTTGCAGTGCGTTTAGAGGAAAATGCTTATCAACTCTATACGGATGCGGCAGCTAAGAGTACCAGTATCTCGGCCCGGAAAATGTTCGAGGAGATGGCAGCTGAGGAGGCGGGTCATAAGAACGTTTTCAGCAAGATTGACATAGCTCTGATCCATCAGGAGTCGGCCCGCAAGGCACCACACCTGAACCTGAGCGAGTATCTGGCTGAGATCGAAATGCGCCCGGACATGAGCTATCCCGAGATACTCCGCTTTGCGATCAAGGCTGAGGAGAGTGCTTGGAAACTGTACGAAGCGGCTGCAGGGATGACTGATGATCCCAAGATCAAGAAGACGCTGCAAGTTTTCGCCGAGGTTGAGAAGGGACACAAGAAACGTATAGAGAATATTTACGATGACCATGTGCTGACTGAGAACTGACAGCCGCTGGCATTCGGCAGGAAGCAGTCAGCCAGTACCCAGTCCAGCTTAAAACGACGGTACCGATCAGTAGGTTGCTGGTGAACGGTTGTACCGTGAACCGCAACATTGCACCGTTGCGGTTCACGATGAGTCTGTTCACCGGCAACCTACGAAAACAAAAATCGGAATCGAACAGCCACCGACATATCAAAAAAAGTTTCCGGGGTACCATGCCCGCAGCGTCCAACAGGACTTTGTGAGTTTGCTACCCCGTATTTAATTCAGCAGGAAGATATCCCCCCTTCCCCTCCCGTACAGATGCCCGACTGTTAGTTACTTTCGCACCGGAGAGAGCGCCGGAAGTTTTCCCAACACACAGCGCTCAACTACCCGCGTGCTTACTCCCATCTTCTCCAGCTCCCCCGCTTTGGCCAGGGCCGCCTCCCGTGTCGGGAAGTTACCGGCAGTCAGCACAAAGGTCGGCACGGCAACGACTACCTGCTTCAGGCTCAGCTTGAGGCCAAGGGCGGCGAAGCGCTGGAGTTCCTTCGTGGCACCTTTCTCATCTGAGTAGGAACCGGCATACACGTGGTACTTCTGGTCTTCCTCCAGCAGGAAAAAGCCTTCTGTCTTGGCAGCACGCAACTTTTCGAGTCCCTTCTTCGCCGCCGCCTGGGTCGGGTATTCTCCCAGGGACAGACGCGTCATCGGTTCCTTCTTTTTCGCTCCCGGCTCCACCACCGGTTCCAGCCCCAGGCTTTTGACCCTTTTCTTGGCCTCACCCAGTGCCGGCTGAACCACATATTCACCAATCTGCAGGGTGTAACAGGTGGTTTCGGTGGAATTCGCCGGGTTTCCGGATGCAGCTGACAGGGGGGCTTGAAGAGGAGCGGCGACCGGGGCGGGCGCTACCGTTTTGAGGACTTTTTGCTGGGATTTGGGAACTGCGGGAGCTGTGGGAACTGCGGTTGCGACAACGGATCGCCCTGCATCTTTTTTAACGACCGGACCGATCGGCTTTGGTTCAACTGTCCTGGGTTCAGCAACCTTTGGAGCTACAACCTTTGGAGCTACAACCTTTGGAGCCACAACCTTTGGAGCCACAACCTTTGGAGCCACAACCTTTGGAGCCACAACCTTTGGAGCCACAACCTTTGGTGCCACAACCTTTGGTGCCACAACCTTTGGTTCAGCAGGCTTTGGTTCAAAAGGCTTTGGTGCAGCAACCTTTGGCTCGACCAGCTTCGGATCTGTGGGCTTTGGCGTGACGACCTTCGTCTCAGCCGGTGTTGGATCGGCGAGGTCATCCAAGCTGTAGACCTTCTGACCGGGCTCAGGACCAGCCGGCTTTAACTGAGCAGCGTTTACTCCGGATTGTTTTGGCTCAGTTTTCTTGGGCTCGACAGGCTTCGGCGCGACGACTGTTGCCGCAGCTGGAGTCGGGTCTTTCAGGTCATCCAAGGTGTAATCCTGCAGAGCGGGCTTTACCGCTGCGGGCTTCACTTCAGCCGGCTTTACTTCAGCCGGCTTAACCTCGGCAGCTTTTAGCCCGGATTGCTTCAGCTCAGTATTTTTTGGTTCAACAGGCTTCAGCGCGGCTGACTTAGGCTCCCCAGGCGTTGCCCCTGCCAGCTTAGGATCCATGGGTTTCGGCGTAACCTTTGCCGCGGGTAGCGTCAGGCCGGCTAGGTCATCCAAGGTGTAATTCTGCTCAGCGGTTTTCGATCCCACAGGCTTCACCTCGGTGGGCTTCACCTCGGTGGGCTTTACCTCGGTGGGTTTCACCTCAGCGGCCTTCACCTCAGCGGCCTTCACCTCAGCGGCCTTAGGCTCAGCGGCCTTCACCTCAGCGGCCTTAGGCTCAGCAGGCCTTGTCGTTGCCAACTTGGGATCCTTGGGTTTAGCCGTGACCTTAGCCGCGGGTAGCGCCAGGCCGGCCAGGTCATCCAAGGTGTAATTCTGCTCAGCGGTTTTCGACCCAACAGGCTTCGACTCAACAGGTTTAGTCTCAGCGACCTTAGCTTCAACAGGTTTAGCCTCAGCAACCTTAGCTTCAACAGGTTTAGCAACCTTAGGTTCAGCAGGTTTAGCCTCAGCTATCTTAGGTTCAGCAGGCTTTGTCGTTGCCAACTTGGGATCCGTCGGTTTGCGCGCGACAAACTTAGCCGCGGGTGCCGCCATGCCGGCCAGGTCATCCAAGCTGTAATTTTGTTCAGGGGCTTTCGATCCGACCGGTTTAGACTCAGCAGCCTTCGGCTGAGCAGGCTTCGGCTCAGCGGGAGCCGGCCGGCTCCCTGCCGGAAAAATCCACCAGGTTTTTTTCGCCGGTGCCAGCTTTGCCTCGGTCGTCACACCCGACGCAGCAGCAACAGGCGCCGACGCCACCACTGCTGTCTGCGGAACCGGAGCAGCAACCGACGAGCCGGCTTTGGCCGCCAGAGCCGCAGCAGTTCCGGCCGCCAATCCTGGCGCGACCGGGGCCACGACCGGCGCTCCGGGGACATTTTGAACAGGTTCGACGGGCGCATCCTGAACGTCTGCCAGAGAATATTCGGTGTGGGAAGGGTCACCCAAATCCACCAGCTTGAGCAGCTGGGGATCCAGAGTTTCGGCAGCTTTCGGGTAATCCTTCAGCAACACACGCAGCGTGACGACGGCTTTAGCGTCCCGCCCGGTCGAAGCATACGATTTCGACAGTAGCAGCAGCACTTCCTGGCGCTGAGCACTGGTCGGATATTCCTTCAGGAGTCTTTCCAGCCAGGTGGAGGCGAAGTAGTAATTTCCGGCCTGGTATTGTTCCCGGGCCAGCGTTATCATCTTTACTTCGTCAGTTTTGGCATACGAGGCGACCGGACAAAGAAAAAGAACCAGCAAAATTGTCAGGATCACCCTTCGGAGTGTGTTCATACGGAACTCCTCAGTTTTATTCAGTACACGGCACCGACCCGACTGCAACTGTTCCAGCTGTCAAGTGTGCCGATTCTGCTGGAGATTAATGCACGTATGTCATAAAGTCAAAGCTATTTTAATCAGCAGGTAGAGACAGCTAAACCCGCGCTAGTTTAAAATTCTCTCTTGAACGAAAAAAGCACCTGGCTGGTATAGCCAAATGCTTGATTCTGTTTAAGACATCCCTTTTTCTAAGGTACCGGAGATGGATCCGTTGCGACTCAATTAACACCATCTCATGGTCGACAAAAACTCTCCAGAAAGTCGCGTATTCCCTTCTGAGTGCTGAACTTCAGAGCACCGGCCAGGCAGGGCCCTTTCCTCAAAACGGCAACGGGGCCATAAAGGGGGTCAACCCCCTCGAGAAACTGGAGATCCTTGCCTGCCGCCTCGAGCTTCCCCCCGGTTAGCTGGGAACGGTAACGTTGCAGGGCAGCCGAGGCTGATTCGGCCGTGCTCCCCACCAGGTAGAACACCTGAAGTTGCCCCCCCGCGACCACGGCATCGGCCAGGAGCCCGCGGTTCAGGAAATCGTAGCCGAGGAGGCTCTCGGGGAGGTAGCGCTCGCTTCCCTTCACCAGGTCCGGCCGGTCCAATACCGCAAGTTGCTGGGGCCTGCCACCCTCCCCCGGCAGCCGTGCCGCGACCGCCCTCCCGCAAGCGGCCAGGGCAGCCGGGTCGCCGGAATCGTTTCCGGTGGTCTGGAGGTGCACGAAATAGCGCCCCTGGTAGAAGAAGAGCTGGGAATCGGCGAGGTTGGACTCGACACCGACACCCTGGGTGCGCCCCTCCTTCTGGCGGTAGTTGGCGTACATACCGAAGGCGTCCAGCGGCGACCCCATGAGATAGATTTCCACATCCATGCCGGTACCGGGAGTTTTCCCCGTGGTGTAGCGACCGGCGCTCATGCGCTGGAAGCCGTAGGGAAAGTAGAGCTCCGCCTCGCCGTCGATCCGGTCCGAGAGGGTTTCCTTGTCGTAGTGAAGCGCTTTCCCCTCCAAACTCCACCCCGGAGCGCAGGCGGCCTCGGGGAGCTCCGCGGCAGGAGCGGCGGCTGCCGGCCCGGCCGGAGCGGTGCTGGCCGGCAGCGCCGGGGCGGCGGCCAATAACCTGCCGGGCACCGGGAAGAGCAGGAGTCCGGCCAGGAGCAGGGTCGGCAGTACGGGGGCCGCGCGGCGCGCCTGCATCATGAAAGCACCGCCCGGGCCCGCTCCATCTTGGCGGCGATGTCGAGCCCGTTGACGCAGCGGGCGGAGCAGCTGCCGCAGTCGAGGCAGGCAGCAGCCCTCGCGGCAGGCGGCAGTTCCGCGTAGGTGGCACGGGCCAGCGCGAGGTCGCGATAGCCACCCTCGGCGTACATGAGGGCGCGGTTCACGGTCGAGATTTCCACGCCCCGGGGGCACCCTCCCTCGCAGGAGCCGCAGAAGTGGCAGTAATAGGGAGCGATGGCTTCCGTATAGCGCTCCAGCCGGCGCCGGTCGGCGTAGGAAAAGGACATCCCCATGACCGCGACGTCCTCGCGCAACTGCCCCATATCCTTCATGCCGGCAATGGCCGCGGTCACCTTCGGATTCTGCAGTGCCCACTTCAGTGCCGCCTGGTGCGCGCTGATTCGGCCCAGGCCGGTGGTGTCGTAGCCGCCGATCAGCGTCTTCATGGCGATGATGCCGATTCCTGCCGACGCGGCGCGGTCGATGGCGGCACTCACCGTCGGATCCGACTTGAAGTTGTACTTGACGAGGCAGGTGTCGAAGAAGCGGTCGGGGTCGTCCACCAGGCCGTTGAGCACCTCGACCTCGTTTTTGTGTGTGGTTACCCCGCAAAAGCGCACCTTCCCCTGTTTTTTCAGCAGCGTCAGTGCCTCACGGGTTTCGGCGTTGAAGATCCTTTCCCTGCCGGTGAGATGGTGCAACTGGATGACGTCGATGTGGTCGGTGCCGAGCGCCTTCAGGCTGGTCTCGACATCGCGGATGATGTCGACCTTGGATTGTGATTCGGGCGAAGTCTTGGTGGCGATGTAGAGCTTGTCGCGCATCCCTTTCACGGCCTTGCCGACGATCTCCTCGTTCTTTCCCCCCATGTATTTGCGGGCGGTGTCGATGTAGTTAACCCCCTGGTCGATCGCGGCCCGGATCACCTCCGGCTCAGGTGTCAGCATCGCCCCGAAACTGACCACCGAGATTTTCAGGCCGGTGCGCCCGAGGGTCCGGTAGAGCGGTTGAGGGGAAGAAGCGGGTTCCGCGGCGGCCAACTGCTGCAGAGTGCCGGCCAGCACGGGCGTGGCCATCAGGGTGGCGGTTCCCACCATACCGGCCTTGATGAAAGTCCTGCGGTTCATTCCCTTATTCACTGCATCTTCCATGAGTCCCCTCCTCAAAGCCCGGATGTGAGAGAATAGTCAAATCAACGTGAGCAAGTCATGCGACACCAGCCGAAAATGGGTTATGGCGAGTGGCTTCTACGCAGAATATCACAAAGAAGATGCTACTGCACTAAGAGAGCAGACTAATAGAGGAATATCTTATGAACATTTACCACGGATACCAGACACAGGGAACCGTGCCGCGCGTCGACAGGAGTGCAGAGTCACACACTATGATACCGCAGGCAATGGCAGTTCGGGGCAGAACAACTTCGAGTGGGAGATGATACAGTCAGCAGGTAAAGCGAGGCACACAAGTTAAGCGGGACTGGGTGCAGGGGTAGAGACGCATTGCCTGCGTCTCAGCACTGCCGCCTTTAAGCACAAAGGATCAAAAGCAGGACACAAAAGCGGTACAGCGGCTTTTCCGGGTCGCAGCAACCTGCCGCCCGGCGGCGGGCTTCCTGCTTTTTGCCGCCACCCATCCCTCGGGGGTGAGGTGCGCCGTGATCAGCCCTTCGCTCACCAGTAACTCGAGGCGGGAGGCCAATGCCAGGGAGACAGTACCATCGGGGCAGCGTACCAGAATAACCATAGTGATCTCTCCTGCGCCGGATGCCGGCAGGGTAATTTTAAAAAAGTAGGTCTGTCTCAAGCTGCCAAGAACCATGAGCTTTATACACAACAGGCACGAATTAGTAAAGAACTAAAATGAGCCGTCACCAATAACGGTCTCCCGACGGATCGCGACTGGCAGCTGACCCGGCCTCCCCTGCCGCGCTCCCCTCTCGAGTGCCCCTCACCTCAAGGGTCATCACGTCAAGAAAACAATTTCAGACAGTCGGCCTCCTTTGATTCACTGTCAACCTTCCGTCAGACAGTCACAGCCATGGCTACACTCCCGGCATCTCCAACCGCGCGGTTACGTTACGAGGGATTAATGACAAGAAGAGCGCTAATTGCGCCTCACAGACCGCCCGAAACGACGTCGCCGTCGTCGAAGCAACCATCGCGGTCATGCACCAGATTGCCGACAAGGTCAATGCCTCGGCCCAGACCGTGGAGCAGCTGGGGGCGCACAGCGAACAGATCGGCGACCGCCACCACCCACGAGATTTCCAGCAACATGAACAGGATAACCCAGGTCATCGACTCCACGGCCAAGGAATCCCACCAGTCGGCCAGGGCGTCAAGCCAGATGAACGGCAATGCCGAAGAGCTCATGCAAGCACTCGGCAAGTTCAAGATTGAGGAGGGGATTGCGCTGGTGCTCAACAAGGCGAAGAGCGCGCACCTGATATTCATCGGCAAAATAAAGTCGCATCTGGACGGCTCGGCCAGGATCGATCCCGGTGCGCTTCCCACGCACCTCACCTGCGCCTTCGGCAGCTGGTATCAAAGCAAGGGGAAGGAGGCCTGCGGCTCGCTCGCCATGTTCCAGGAGATCGACGCGCCGCACGCCCGGGTGCACGACCTGGGCACACAGACCATCAGCGCCTACAACGCGGGCGACCAGTTTAAGGCCGCGCGGCTTGGCGAGGAGATGGCGTCAAACTCGCAGTTTTTGCTGGGGATACTGGACCAGCTGGAGGAGAACTGCGCGCAAAAGCATTAAGGCGACCTAAAGGGCGCGTGGTATTTTTATTCAGCCCTTCCCACTTCCAAGGCTCCCCCTCGCCCTCCGGGAGAGGGTCGGGGTGAGGGAGCCGCAGACTGTTTTCCACTGCCTCCGACTGAAGTCATTGGGTTGGACACTCAATGGGGTGATTCGGCGCTTCGTGGCAAATCCCTCACCCCTGCCCCTCTCCCGGAGGGAGAGGGGATCTGAGCGCTAAACCAGACACGTTTCTTCAGGGGATTCTTGCGCCGCGGGCCAAAGCAAGGCGGGGCAGCCCGACGATGGCGCACCAGCCGAGCAGCGCGCAGCCGGCCATGGTGGCGGTCATGGGGAGCGCGCTTCCGTTATGGAGCACCCCGACGATCGCACCCGCGCTGGCGCCGATGGAATACTGGATCGTCCCCAGTAGCGCCGAGGCGCTTCCCGCCGCCTTGTCGAAGGGGGCCATGGCGAGCGCGGTCACGTTGGGATAGAGCAGCCCCGTCATGGCGATGCAGACGAAGAGGAGCAGAACCTGGGCGGGGAAGCCGCCGACCCCGGAAAGCGAGGTCGCCGCGAGCAGCGCCCCTGCCAGCGCGCTGACGCCCAGCGCCGCGTCCAGGATGCGCTGGGCGCTATAGCGGTGCAAAAGCCTGCGGTTGAGCTGCGACGCGCCAATAAGGCCGCAGGCATTGGCTCCGAAATAGAGCCCGAAGTGCTGCGGGGAGACCCCGTGCAATTCGATGAAGAGAAACGGCGCCCCCGAGATATAGGAGAAGTTGATGCCGGCGACGCAGCCAAGGGCGACCGCGTAACGAAGATAATGGCGGTTTATCAGGAGGTGCCAGTAAACGGCAGTCATCTCGGACAGGTTGCGCCGGACGCGCCGCTCCACCGGCAGGGATTCCGGGAGTCCCAGCGCCGCCGCAACGATGGATATGAGCCCGAAGACCCCGAGAAAGACGAAAATCCCCCGCCACCCGGTAAGAAGCAGCAGCTGCCCCCCCGCTATGGGCGCCAGGATCGGTGCCGCCCCCATGACCAGCATGAGCAGGGAAAACATGCGCGCCGCCTCGGCGGTGTCGTAGAGGTCGCGCACCACGGCGCGCGAGATGACCATCCCCGCGCCGCCCCCGACCGCCATCACCACGCGCCAGAACAAGAGCCCCTCCCCCGTCTGGACCAGGGCGCAGCCGAGCGTCGAGGCAACGTAGAGCGCCAGTCCCCAAAGCAGCGGCCGGCGCCTGCCGTAGCGGTCGGCGAGCGGGCCGTAGAAAAGCTGCCCGGCCGCCGAGCCGAACAGGAACGCGGAAATGGAGAGCTGCACCGTGCCAAGCGGCACCCCGAGGTCCCGGGACATCTGCGGGAAGGCCGGGAGGTACATGTCGATGGACATTGAGCTGAACGCGGTCAGGGCGCCGAGGATCAGCACCATGCGCGCCATTTGGCTGCGCGTCATATGGTTGGGATTGATTTGTGAGGCGATGGCTCTGTCTCCCTGGGTGCGACTGGCCTCCCGCGATGGGGAAAGGTTTGTCGCCTTATCAACGGTTAACGTCTGTGACCAGCGTCTGCACTTCGACTCCGCTCAGCGAACGCCCGCTCCCTGAGCGGAGTCGAAGGGCGCTCCGGTCGCGGCATCATACCGCGTAATGAGCCCGACAATCAACCCGTTTAGGCCAAAAAAGCATCCTCAACCGTTGCCGCAACAGGTCGCCTGATGCCGTACCGTCCGCCTGCCAGCTAAAAAAGTCTTGTTTATTAATTTCCTACATTCCATACTCATGGTTAGAAACCATTAACCTTAAGCCTCGCAACCTGCTGGCACCTTTAGCTTAAGCTCTGAAATTCAATTGGTTGCCCAGGGATGCCAGCTAACCAAGCGGATAAGGAGCCACCAGATGAAAAATGAGAACAAGTTCTGTCAGAAGGTAACCACGGTTTCCGCGCTGCTAGGGTCGCTGTTGATCGCAGGATGTGCGGGAAACAGCACCATCCCCGCCGAGAAGATAGCAGCAGCGGAAAGCAGTATCAACCAGGCGGCTAAGAGTAACGCACCCGCCGACGCAGCTGTCGAACTGAAGAATGCCCAGGACCATCTGGCCGACGCCAAGGCTGCCATGGAGAAAAAAGACTATGACAAAGCCAGTCGCCTTGCCGAATCGGCGTCGGCGGACGCCGACCTGGCGCTGGCGAAGGCCGCTACGGCTAAGTCCAGGAAGGCGGCTTCCGGCATGCGCGACTCGGTGAACTCGTTAAAAAAAGAACTTAACGACACGCAGACCAAGTAAACGGGGCAAACCCAAGGAGGAAATAGATATGAGGCTTACCACGAGCGTTTTGATCAAAAAATGGCTCTATCTGACCACCCCTCTCTTACTCTTGCTGGCGGGGTGCGGTTCGTCGCTGGAAGAAACCGCCGCGAAGGATCGCCTGGAGCAGGCACGCACAGTGTATAACCAGGCCCAGGCCGATCCGGCAGTGACCGGCACAGCGCAGGTATCCCTGATGGAAGCCAAAAAGGACCTGGAGGCGGCCGAAAATGCGTCCGATTACAAGGTCATGGAGCACCGGGCCTACCTGGCACAGAAGAAGTCGCAGACAGCGCTGTCGCTTGCAGCGGGAAAGAGTGCCGACCGCGACCTTGAGCACCTGCAAAAAGAGAGTAACGATGCCATCCTGAAGGTGAAGGAACAGCAGATGGCCGCCAAGGGACGCGAGTTGCAGAGTGCGCAGACGGCCGCCGAGATGGCGAAATCCGAGGCCGAGAGTGCCAAAAGCGAGGCGGTCACCGCCAAAACCCAGGCCGAAATAGCCAAATCTGATGCCGAAAGGGCAAAAAACGAAGCGCTGACCGCGAAAACGGAAAGCGAAAAGAGTAAAGCCGAAAACGAACAGCTGATGCGCGAACTCTCTGAATTACAGGGCAAACAGACCGACCGCGGAATCGTGCTGACCATCGGGGACCTGCTTTTCGACACGGGCAAGTCGACCCTTTCTCCGCAGGCCAATGCCATCATCAGCAAACTTGCCCAGTTCCTTCTTAACCATCCCGGCCGAAACCTCTCCATAGAGGGACATACCGACAGTGTGGGTAGCGAGGCGTACAATGAGGTACTTTCGCAAAAACGAGCCGAAGCGGTCGATAAGGCACTGGTTGCCAAAGGCGTCGATTCCGGCAGGATCGTGGCCAAGGGCCTTGGCAAGAAATTCCCGATTGCAAGCAATGAAACCGCTCAGGGACGGCAGTTGAACCGGAGGGTAGAAGTAGTGGTATTGAATGAAGGGGCCAGCGGTGCCGCGGCCGGTGGAGCGACCGGTGGAGCGACCGGTGGAGCGCCCAGCGAAGCACCCGCGCGATCCGAATAAATTTATGAACATTTAGCCGGGGTCGTGTTTTGTCCCCCCTATTTTCCTTAGGGGGGACAAAACACCCCGGACCGCTCCCCCCCCGCCCTAGGGACTATCAAAGACCTCGCGCAGTTTGGCCGCCAGATCGGGCATCGAGAACGGCTTCTGAATGAAATGTACCCCCTCTTCCAGCACGCCATGATGGGCGATGACGTCGGCCGGATATCCCGACATGAACAAACGCTTGAGCTGCGGGTGTTGCTCCACCAGTTTTTTTGCCAGGTCCTTGCCGTTCATCTCAGGCATGACCACATCGGTCATCAGCAAAGAAAGTGCCCCGGGGTGCTCCCGGGCCAGCCCAAGGGCTTCACCCGGCGAGTTTGCCGCCAGCACGGTGTACCCCAGCCGGGTAAGAATCATCCTGGATATATCCAGGATGGCCGCTTCGTCTTCCACCAAGAGGATGGTTTCCCGGCCGCAGTTGTCCGGTTCCGTGGCGAGCGGCGTCCTTGCCTGCACGCTCTTTCCGGCATAGCGCGGGAGGTAGATGGTAAAGGTCGTTCCCAGGCCCGGTTCACTGTAGACATTGATGAATCCGTTATTCTGTTTGACGGCACCGTACACGGTTGCCAGGCCAAGGCCGGTCCCCTCGCCGACCCCTTTGGTCGTGAAGAACGGTTCAAAGATATGGGCCAGCGTTTCCCGGTCCATGCCGCAGCCATCGTCGCTGACCGCGAGGCGCACGTAATCGCCGGGGAGAAACCCGGCGTTATGGGCGCAGTATCCCTCGTCGATGATGCTGTTTCCCGTCTCTATGGTGATGGTGCCGATGTCGGCAATGGCGTCGCGGGCGTTGACACACAGATTGGCCAGGATCTGGTCTATCTGCGACGGGTCCACCTTTACCGACCACTCCCCCTCGCCCGATTGCCAGGCGAGATTGATGTCCTCGCCGATGATCCTCTGCAGCATCTTCAGCATGCCCGCGACCGTTTTATTCAGGTCCAGCACCTGGGGTATGACGGTCTGCTTGCGCGCAAAGGCCAGTAACTGCCGGGTCAGGTCGGCCGAGCGCTCCGCCGCCTTGAGGATTTCCTCCAGGGGAGCATGGAGCGGCTGAAGCGGGGACAGGTCCATGAGCGCCAGGTTGGCATAGCCGATAATGACGCACAACATGTTGTTGAAATCATGCGCCACCCCGCCTGCCAGACGGCCCACCGATTCCATCTTCTGGGCCTGCTGCAGCTGTTCTTCGAGTTGATTCTTTTCCTCTTCGGCCAGCTTTCGCATCAAGGCCACTCCAACCTGCGCGGCGATCCCCTCCAAAAGTTCGACGGTTTCCAGGGTGAAGCGCTCCCGGCACCGGTCACTGAACTGGATCAGGCCGACGATCCTGTCTTTGCTGCGAATGGGGACCAGGGCCAGGGAGAGAAAGCCCTGGCGCACGCACTCGTTGCGGGGATGCAGCCGGGGATCCTCGCCGGGGGCGAGCTCCAGCAGCGCCGAGGTGTCGTTAATCCAGAAACTTCCCCCCGGCGTAAAGCAGGGATGAGCCGGGTCACCCGCGCCGGAAAGGACCAGGCCGCAGCTGCATTCCAGCCTGGCCTGACACTCCTTGTCGCGGCAGCCACCGGGAGGGCCGGAGCGCTCCAGGAGCGAGTCTTCCTTCAGCAGGAAATCCTCCGGGAAGCCGTCCTGGGCGAAATAGCGGAAGTCCTCCCCGTCCTGCAACCGCATCCCGATGGCAGCGAATCCGGTCCATCTTTTCAAGGTGGCAATGACCTTCCGGGTCGAGCCCTCCCAGTCTCTCGTCTCATTGAGCGTTTGCAGGACTTCGCGGCTCATTTCTATGTAGGCTTCCGCTCTTTTTCGTTTGGTGATGTCGCGCGCCGTCGCATAGGTGCAATTTTCCTGCTGGTTGTAGACCGCGCGCCAGGACAGCCAGTGCAAGGAACCGTCCTTGGCGAGGTAGCGGTTCTCATAATCCAGGGTGTAACCTTCCTTAAGTTGACGTGCCATTTCAGCGAGCGTTCCCTGCCGGTCCTCGGGATGGACCAGTTCAAGAAACGGCCTTGCCAAAAGCTCCGCGCTATCATACCCGAGAGTCTCGGTAAAGGCAGAGTTGACCTTGGTAAAGGCGCCGGCAGGGTCGGCGATGCACATCAGATCGGACGAGGTCTCGAAAAAGATTAAAAACTGTTCCCGTTCTTTTGCTATCCGTTTACGCTCGGCGAGGTCCAGGGCCAGTTCGTTCTGCAAATCAACGATCCGTCTTCCGGCGCGAAGCCGCACCCGCAGTTCATCCGCCCGGCAGGGCTTGGTAAGATAGTCATCGGCGCCGGCATCCATGCCGATGACAAGGTTCTCCTCGGCGCTCAGCGTCGTCAGCAGGATCAGGTAGCTGTAGGGCTCCTTCCCGGCGCTTCGTACCCTTCGGCAAATCTCGGCGCCATCGATCCCCGGCATCATCCAGTCCAGGATGGCGATCTGCGGGGCGGCGGCGGATTGCAGCACCTGCCACGCCTCGTTGCCGTCCCGGGCGGAAACGACCTCGTAGCCCCACTTGACCAGCTGGGTTTCCAGGAACCGGCGCGAAATATTGTCATCTTCTGCTATCAGTATTCTCAAGGTGCCTTCCTCTCGATGCTCAGACTCTGTGGTACTCCGGTTCAGCTCCTTGGGGCCACGGGGATGCCGGGGTAGCGGCCACGGCAAAGCCGTCACGTCCGGCCGGTACCTTTCTGCACACCCGGAGCCAGGCTCTGCCGTCCTGCCAACCATTGGTCCAGTGACCTTCCGAGACGCGCGATCTCTTCCTCAAGTGCGCTGCAGCTTTCCCGTGCCCCGGTGAAATCCCCGCGTGCTCCCGAAAGCTCCAGTCCCAAAGAGAGTTCGAGCGGGACGGCTCCGCCCAGATAGCCGAGGGCGCCCTTCAGGGTATGGGCCGCGCTGGTAAGCCGAAGGGGATCCGCGGCGCTGATGGCCGCAGCCATCTCCCTCATCAGCTGCGGAGAATCTTCCCTGAAAATCCCCACACATTCCAGGAAAAGATCCCAATCCCCATCCATGCGCTCCAGTGCGCTCTCGTGTTCGATTGCGTCGTAATCCGCCCAGTGCAGGCCCGGCAGCTTCGGCGGCAGTGCCGCCTGAGCGCTCAGTACGGTCTCTATGGCTGCCAGGAGCCCTTCGGACTTGAAAGGTTTGCAGAGGTAGCCGTCCATCCCGGCCCGCAGGCAGCTTTCCCGGTCTCCCTCTATGGCGCGCGCCGTCAGGGCGATGATCGGGAGGTGCCTGGCGCTTCCCTTTTCCTTTTCCCGGATCAGCGCGGTCGCTTCGAGGCCCCCCATTTCCGGCATCTGCACATCCATGAGTACCAGATCAAAAAGGTTTTCACCCTGCCCGGCAATCGCGGCGAGGGCCGCTTTCCCGTTCTCGACCGCAGTCACGAGGTGTCCCTTTTTTTCCAGCATGCCGACCGCCACCCGCTGGTTTATCCTGTTGTCCTCGGCTATGAGAATGCTCAGCCTGCCGGAGCTTCCCGTCAGGGTATGGATGGTCACCAACGGGATCCCGGCAGTCTCCGGAAGCCTCTGGCCCAGGGCGGTCAGGATCGCCTCGAGCAAAGCCGCCTGCCCGATTGGCTTGGTCAGGTAGGCCGAAATCCCCAATTCCCGGCAGCGGGCGGCGTCGCCGCGCTGCCCGGCGCAGGTGAGCATCATGATGGCGGGACCCGCCTCCCCGTGGCTTGCCTGGATCCTTTCCACCAGTTGAAAGCCGTTCATCTCCGGCATGCCGGCGTCCAGCAGCAAAAGGGCGTAAGGCGAGCCCTTCAGCCGCGCCTCGCTCAGCATCTGCAGGGCAGACGGGCCGCAGTCGGCCGTGGCCGGGTGCATGCCCCAGTTTCCCAGCATCTCCGCCAAAATGCGCACATTGACGGCATTGTCGTCAACGACCAGTACCTCCAGGTCCTGGAGGTACTCCGGCTGGGCCGGAACCAGCCTTACCGGAGCCCCCTGCTGCAAGCCGACACGCACCGTGAAGTGAAAGGCGCTCCCCTGCCCGAGCGTGCTCTCTACCCAGATACGGCCACCCATCATCTCCACCAAATTGGCGCAAATGCTCAGGCCGAGCCCGGTCCCGCCAAACTTGCGGGTGGTTGACGAATCGGCCTGGGAAAAGGGCTCGAAGATCTTCTGATGTTTTTCCGGGGAGATGCCGAGGCCGGTGTCGGTTACGACAAAATGCAGGGTTGCCAGAGCGTCCGGCTCCTTTTCGCATCTGACAGAGAGCGCCACATCCCCGCTTTCGGTGAACTTGAGGGCGTTTGATACCAGATTGACCATGACCTGCCTCAGGCGCCCCGGGTCTCCGACCACGGCATCGGGGACCTCGGGGGGTACCCGGAAGGAGAGTTCCAGCCCTTTCTCCGAGGCCCGCTGGGCCAAGGTACCGAGCATGCGTGCCAGGCTCTCACGAAGCTCAAAAGGAACCTTTTCCAGTTCGAGCATATGGGCCTCGATCTTGGAAAAATCGAGGATGTCGTTGATGACGCTCAAAAGCGACTCAGCCGAGGACTTCACCGCCTGAACGTATTCCGTCTGTTCCGGGTCGAGATCGGTATCCGCGAGAAGATCGGTCATTCCGATGACGCCGTTCATCGGCGTCCGGATCTCGTGGCTCATGTTGGCCAGGAAATCGCTCTTGGCGCGGCAGGCGGACTCCGCCTGCTCTTTGGCAAGATGCAAATCCTGCGCAGCCTTCATGCTGGCCGTTATATCGGTCACGTGGGTCAGGTATCCCGAGGGGTTCCCCTCGGTGTCAATGAACGGTAATAGCGCAGCCTGGGCCCAGAACAGCGCGCCGTCGGCGCGAGGCCGCTGGTGCACAAAGGTCGCTGGCACCCCGGTCAGCACCTGCTCGATGCGGGGACGTGCCAGCTTCCAGGCGTCCTCGCCGAGGACTTCGCGCACCGGACGACCAATGAGCCAGTCCGCCGGTTTACCGAACCAATCCTCATAGCGTTTGTTGACCAAAAGGTAGCGCAGGTCGCTGTCCACCCGGGAAATGCAGGCCGGCATGGCGTCGATGATGACCCGCAGCAGGTGCTCCTGCTCTTTGAGAGCCTCTTCAGCCTTTTTTCGTTCCGTGATGTCTCGGCCCGTCCCGGAGAAACCGATGACCGTGCCGGCACCGTCCCTGAGGATCGCGGAATTGAATTCGCACGGTATTTTGTCGCCGTTTTTCAGGACGAACAGTGCATCGGCCTTGGCAGTGCCTGCCTGATATACCCTCTCGATAGCCTCGCTGATGACGGCGACGTCTGCACCGGAAAAGAAATCGGTCGCCCTCTTCGAGGCGAGCTCCTGATCGCTATAGCCGGAAACGGTGCCAAGAGTCTTGTTCCAGCCGACTATTTTCCCTGCCAGGTCGAAGACATAGAAAAAATCGGCGATGGAGTCCAGGGTGCTTTGGGTGAAAACCCTGGCTTCCCGCAGCTCCACCTCGGTCCGTTTGCGGCTGACGTAGCGTGCGATCCTGCCTCCCAGCGAGCCGAGTTCTCCCAGGTTCTCCAGGGAGAGCGCCGTCCGGGCAAAGCAGCCCAGGACTCCCACCAGTCGATCGCCAACCAGCAGCGGAAAACCGGCAAAGGCAACGAGCCCTTCCCGCCTGGCCCAGTCCCTCTCCTCGATACGGGGGTCATTCCGGATCTCGCTGCAGCAATAGGGCTCGCGATCCCGGGCGATCGCCCCGATGATGGAGACCCCGACCGGCACCCTGGCAAGGGGTCCCCGGGGATCGCTCTCCCCTCCGGCGCAGGCCTGCATTTCCAGCAGTTGTTCCGCCTCGTTAAGCGTCCAGATGCGCAGGTACGCCACATCCAGATACTGGACCAGCAGTTCGGCGCAGCGCTGCAGCACCTCCCTCATGCCATGCTCCTGGCCCAGCGCTATCCCAATTTCGGCGCGCAGCGAAGCAAAAAGGGCATGCTTGGCCAGTTCCCTCTCGGTCCGTTTCCGGTCGGAGATGTCCTCATGCATCCCCAGGTAGTGTATGATCTCGCCCTGGAAGTTTCTTATCGGTGTTACGATGACCGCTTCCCAAAAGGACTCGCCATTCTTCCTGGTGCCCTGGATCTCACCGCGCCAGGTGCGGCCGCTGGCAAGTCGCTCGACCTGGTGCCGGTAGATATCGTCCGTCATGGCGCCGGATTTCAGGGAACGGGGACTGAGCCCCACGGCCTCGGATAAGGAGTAGCCTGACACCTGGGTGAACTTGGGATTGACATACTCGATTTTTCCCGCCAGGTCGGTAATCACGATGGAAACCGGGCTTTGTTCGACGGCCTGCTGCATCTTGAGCAGCTGCTCCTCGGCGAGCCTTTGTTTGGTCACCTCCTCGGCAACTGCCACATAGCGGTAGACCTCCCCCTTTTCCCCAAGGACGGGATAGGTGCGGGCATGGATCCAGCACAAAGAGTCGTCGCGCCGGACGATGCGGTACACCTGGTCGAACGGAGCCCCCAGGTGCTTGAGCTGGTCCAGGGCAAAGGATATCCGCTGGCGGTCCTCTTCAAAGATGCTGTCGGTAAAGGAAAGGGGATTCTCGTAGAGGCTCTGACAGCTCGACTGCCAGACCGTTTGGTAGGCGGGGCTTATGTAATACATTTCACTGAGGTCGCTGGAGATGAGAAAGAACACCTCGGAGCAATGTTCGGCGATCTGGCGAAAGCGCTCTTCGCTTTCCCTCAGGGCCTGTTGCGCCCCCAGGCGCTCCAGCTCTGCCTGCTTTCGCCGGGTGATGTCCTGCACCGTGCCGAACAGCCGCAGAGGCACCTTGCCGTTATCAAAGGTTACCTCCACCATGGCCAAGACCGTCCGCACCGTCCCATCCGGTTGCACGAAGCGATGCTCAAGGGCAAACGGCACCCCTCCCCGCAAGGACTCCGCTATCGCCCGCTCCAGCTGCGGGCGATCGTCCGTATGGACCAGGTCAAAAAAGGCCTCGCGGGTGCCGGCGAAGGCGTCCCGGGCAAGGCCCGTGATGTGGAACATCTCCTGCGAACAGCTGACCTTGCCGGTTTTCAGGTCCGACTCCCAGTTTCCCACCTGCGCCAGGCGCTGGGCATCCGCCAGGAGTCCCTTTTCCCTGATCAGTGCCTCGCGGTCCCGGTCCAGGTCCCGCACCATGCGATTGAACAGAGCGGCGAGCATGCCGATTTCGTCCCCCGGGTCGGCGCTGAAGAAGCGCTCCGCCCCCTGCTTCCCCCCAAAGGAAGCGACGTGGCCGGTGAAGCGCAAAAGGGGTGCGGTCAGGAATTTCATGCTATACCACGCGACCAGCACCGAGAAACCGAGCGCGGCGAAGAGCAGAGCGGCCATGTAGCGCTTCACCTTGGCAATGGCCGCATACGCCTCCGACTGCGGCAGATTGGCCGCCAGGATCCAGTTCGTCGTGCTTAACCGTTTGAAGGTGGTCAGCACCGCCAACCCTCTCGAATTGACCGTTTCCAGGGTACCTTCAAAACCGGCAATGGCCTGGTCGAAACCGGGGTTTTTCCCGGGCGCCACGTCCCTGGTCAGCATGCGCTTTTCGTTAGGATGCATGATCATGGTGCGATCGGTGTTGAAGAGGTAGAGATAGCCGCCACTGCCGATGGTGGTGCGGGCAATTTTACCGAGGAAGTTTCTGCCGGTAAGGTCGAGGCTTCCCACCAGCACCCCGTCGACTCTGCCTGACGCGTCAAAAAGGGGCGCCGTTATGACCACCACCGGATGCCGGGACTCTTTGGAGGAGAAGAACGGGTCGGAAATGACGGGCTTTGCCGAAGCTACGGTTTTTTTGAAGTAGTCGCGATAGGAAAAGTTGTTGCCGATCCGGCTCGGAACAAGGGGTATTTCCGCGATCAGGGTTCCTTCCCGGGAGAGCAGGGCGATAGAATTGTCAAAAGTGGTTTTGTGCTCGCCCTGGGCTTCGAGAAAGCGCCGCGCCCAGTTGGGATCATCCAGGATGCCCCGGGGGGCGTTTCGGGCAATGCCGGTCAACTCGGCGCGCGCGACGGTGAGGTTGTCATCCAGATGTTCCGCGATCAAGGAGGTGAGGACGGACTGCTGTGCTGCCACATTGTCTTTAAGTTGCTGCTGAAAGTACGACAGGGATAGCCACGCCAGCGCAGACGTTATGCCGGCTACGATCAGGCAAACCCCGAGGGTTATTTTAGTCTTCAGGCACCAGTTGAACCGTTTCATCTCCTGCCCCTGTGTTTGGCCTGCTGGACCACCCACTCTGTCACATTCTTACTAAACCTCGGCAAGGAACAAAACCTTGCTCAGGGTTTCAGGCAGAGGCCGCAGCAACCCGTCAAGGTGCCTGCCCCCTCATGACCTATTCGGTTCAGGTTCAATTAACTAAAGAGCCGATTTGTTATAATTCACCTGTCTTCTAGACACAGCGGCACACAGCGGCACATAAAAAACAGAGCACAGAGGTTCCCCGTTGAGTTCATAGGTAAGTTAATACAGCTTAATTTAGGTAAAAAGATGGCGCTGATAAACCTTGAGTGATGTCCTGAGACAGATGTGAGTCAATGCCCAAGGTAGAGACGCATTGCATGCGTCTCAGCGCTGCCACCATCTGGTTGAACCAGGTGAAATAGGCCCCAGGTAGAGACGCATTGCATGCGTCTCAGCGCTGCCGCCATCTGGTTGAACCAGG
>Ga0209123_1001817_pt1 | contig 19668 bp, 19 predicted proteins | sample BarGraIncu00431A_FD_184500 | JGI IMG/M metagenome (GOLD analysis project Ga0209123, IMG submission 184500) | Arctic peat soil microbial communities from Barrow, Alaska, USA - Barrow Graham LP Incubations 004-31A (SPAdes) (version 2) | ecosystem: Environmental > Terrestrial > Soil > Wetlands >... | reverse complement strand
CAATCACCAAAACAATTGTGATCAAAGCAATGCCAAGCAATGTTGTTGTTACCTTAACAAATGCTTCAACAATAGAATGCGATTTAAGCAACCCTAATGCACTTGTTCAGGCTGACAATTCAGCTTATACTTACAACTGGTATAAGAAAGTGATACTGTTAACCGGTAAAACTCAGTCAATGAGTATTACTGTAAGCAAAGCAGATAGCCTTACAAGTATTTATGCCATTCCTGTACTAAATGGTTGTATTGGGTTATCAAGCGACACAGTTAGTTTGACAAAACGATTTGTAGAAGCTGATTTGAAGTTTAATACTATTGATATTACCTATTGTAAGAGAGATAGTGCTAAAGTAGATTTATTTGCGACACATTTAACTGGTGCAGATAAAGATGCCGTAAAAAGTAAAGCAAAGGGCTACGATTGGAGCTTTGTTGCCCCAACAGCTCTTGTTATCAATAATGGAATTATTGATTTACAAAAGTCAGCTGCCGGGATTTATGATATGAGCTTTGTGATCACAAAAGATGGTTGTACAAAAACACTTTCCAAATCAGTAGTGATAAAGGAGCAACCTGGCGACATCGCAATTTCGTTGAGAAATAACACAGATTACGCATGTAACACTGATTCAGCACAATTGCAAGCATCAGTAACAAGTAATACCTACCAATGGTACAAGAACGGAACATTATTAAATGGCACAGGCTCAAATACAGCTAAAATTACTGTTCCTGTCAGCAAAGCTGATGGAATAACTAAATTTTATGCGGTCGGTCAATCAGACAACAGCTGTGCATCACGTACATCCAATGTGATTACTGTTTCTAAACATTTTGTTGAAGCGGATTTGAAGTTTAGCACTGGCGTTGCTTCTTATTGTCAATATCCTAAGACAACGGTAGATTTATTTACCGAATTGTCGGGAACTGACAAGTTGGCCATTCAGGACAAACAAAGTGGTTGGGGTTGGAGCTTTACTGGTTCTACACCTGATTTGGTGATTTCAGGTTCAGCAATTAATCTTGAAAAGAGCCAAGCGGGAACTTACACCGTTTCAATGGTGATCACAAAAGATGGTTGTACGAAAACAATCACCAAAACAATTGTGATCAAAGCAATGCCAAGCAATGTTGTTGTTACCTTAACAAATGCTTCAACAATAGAATGCGATTTAAGCAACCCTAATGCACTTGTTCAGGCTGACAATTCAGCTTACTCGTACAATTGGTACAAGAACGGAACTCAGTTAACAGACAATACACAATCTGTTAGTGTTTTTGTTTCAAAAGCAGATGGTTTGACTGGAATTTATGCCATTCCTGTACTAAATGGTTGTATTGGGCTTAAATCGAATGACGTTTCTTTAACTAAGAGATATGTGGAAGCGGACTTTGGCTTTAATAACACACCGATTACTCTTGCATCAAAAGATGAAGCAATCAACTTGTTTGATTATACAGTTGGAAAAGATAAAGATGCAATCATTAATCAAACTGGCGGTTATACCTATAGTATTACATTTGTTCCTGTTAAACAAACCGGAATAAATTCAACGGATGGTACTGTGGTTCCCGCAAGTGGTTTGCAATCAGGTGATACGCAATATCTTCTTAATGTTATTGTTTCAAAAAATGGTTGTGATTTGACTTATAGCAAAACAGCTACAATTAAATCTATTCCAAGAAACATTACGATTGATTTTGCAACAGCTCAATCAAATCAGGAATGTACAAGCAATAACTTTATTAATGTTGTTGCAAGTGATACAACATCAAACACAAAGTACAAATGGTATAAAAACGATGTACTTGTTACTGGACAATCAACTTACAAAGCTGCAATTGAAGTTTTCAAAACCGATGGTACAGTAAAAATTTATGCAATACCATCCACCAAAGATGGCTTTGATGGGTACAAAACCAATGAATTGAATACAACTAAGAGATACGTTACAACCGACTTAGAACTCGATCAGACAACCGTAACATTGTGTTCAGTTGCCGGTAAGGAAATCAATATTTTCGATTATGTGAGAGGCAATGATAAAGCCGCTGTATTGGCAGGGCAATATGGTTATACTTACACAACTTTAGGAGATTGCGGAACTGCAATTTCCAACAATCAAAGTATTGATGTCGACAATTCGCTTGCTGATGATAATTCAACGAAAACCGTTTCAATAACAGTAACTCAGAACGGTTGTTCTGCGACACAATACAAAACGTTTATTATTAAAAAACGACCAACGGATATAACAATTGAATTGTTGAGTAAAGCATCCAATACAGCAAATAAGAACTTGTTTTGCGGTGGAGATACACTTTCGTTGCATGTATCAACAAGTAACAACAGTGATGTTTCTTATAATTGGTTTAAAGATGGGGCTATAATTGGAACAACAACAACCCCTTCGTTTGAATATCCGTTTACCGATGCTTCAGGTCTAATCAACCTTTCTGCAACAAGTGCCTATAATAATGGTTGTCAATCTACTGTATCGAATATTATTCCTGTACAGAAGAAAGATGTAAATTTCTCAATAAGCATGGACAGTAACCCTATTGCTTATTGTCCAGAGGTTAAGAAAATAAACTTATTTGATTACATAAGTGGAGATGATAAAAACAATGTAATGACACAATCGAATAATTGTTCTTACGAGTTTACCGCTTCCGGTAATAATGGTTTGGCTGTAGTTTCTTACAGTTTTCTTGATTTAGATAATTCTACATCTGCACTCAATCCTTATACGCTTACATTTAATGTCAACAAACAAGGTTGTGTGAAGTCATTTACAAAAGACATTAGCATTAAACCAAGGCCAGTGACACCACTTATTGCTTTAACTTCAAATAATGAGTTACGCTATTGTGGTGGCGATGTAACATCTTTTGTTGATAAAAATGCAGTTACAGGAACTAATTACAAATGGTATGTGAACGAAACTGAAATTGATGGTACATCAAGCTTGCAATACCCAACAAATATAACAAGTGATCTTGTTGTTAAGACAATTGCTTTCTTGAATAGTAACTCATGCCCTTCCAAGGTAAGTAATATTTTAAGTGTTAGTAATGTTCTGCCACATGTGGAAATAAAACTGATTAAAAACACTGTTACAGTGAATGATAACATTCAGTTTTTTATCTATGAGCCAACGCCAAGTAAGAGCATCACCTTAACGGCTACCCGTGTATCGGATAAAACAATTTCTGATTTACCTTATACAAGAGAAGGAAATGTTATAACACTTTCAGGTATTTTGCCAATTGGCACTTACACCTTTAGTGCTGTAGCTGAAAACATTCTTTCAGGGTATTGTTCACAAGACATTACAGTACCTAATCAGTTAACTGTTACAACCACAGAGAACTCAGGGGATGTAATTCCTGATAAAGCGCTAAAGGCAATATATGACGAGTACATGGTTAAGTTAACAAAAGGCGATGTGCATTCTTTATTATTGCCAATATTGACCTCTAAAGTTCAAAGTGCTAAACTGTGTATTTTCACGAACGATGAAAATGAGTATGTAAATATTCATGTAGTGGATATGACAGGCCGAGAAGTATATACAGTTTCTTCATATTTGATAAAAGGAGAAACAGACTTCACGTTAGACAGTAACCAAAAGCCAATCGTGCCAGGAATGTACCTTATAAACATAGAGTACACATCTGCCGGAAGGACTGAAACATTAAAGGGTCTTATTAAAAATTAATCAAAGAGAGTGTTCCTCTTTTTTGGGGAACACTCTCTTAAATAAACAAATATGAAAAAGATAATTCAAATATTATTAATCACATTATTATTCGCATCATGTGTAGGTAATTCTTACTACGATGATCTGAATACACAGCCTACAATAAGTATCAGCAACCCAACGGACACAATTAAAGTTTCCCCTGCTGCTTTTACCAATCAAGCCAGTGAAATAGTTACCTGTTATGATTATAATATGAATATGCGTACATTATCATTTACATCAAGTGATTCAACGAATATTCTCTTGTTTGATGATAAAAACACCGCAATAACAACTATACCAATTGGTAATAACGTAGAAAAGTTAAATCAAAAAGTTGTATTTCAAGCGGAAAAGGCAGGTGATTATACAATAAATTTTAAAATTGCAGATTCCTGGACAACTTTTAGTTCAGTTTCATATAAAATACACGCATTTACAAATCTTCTACCTGTTGCTGTATTGGATGCCTGCACCTTGATAGGTTCTACATTAACCATTGATATGTCATCTTCTTATGATGCTGACAAGAAATATGGTGGAGCTGTCAAAAGTTATTTGGTCTATATTGATGGTGAAGAAACAATGGAATTTATTTCTCCGAAAATGAATATTATATTATCTGAGACTCAATTAATGAATATAGCCACTACGTTAATGGTTGCAGTCAGAGATAATGACAGCGAATTAAGTCCAAAAATTAAACCAACAATACAATGAGAAAGTTAGCATTATTTATATTCGTTGCGATATATTCTGTAACATATTCGCAAAACCATTTTGCAGGTGCGTTCTACTTAGATGGAAGTGTCGGCATTTCAGACCAAAAGGCATTCGCTCCATCCATAGGGATAGGATATAACTTTAGTGACCGTTGGTCATTAAATAGTCGCTATTCTTACAAAATGCCTGGCTATGTAGACAGATATAGATTTTTTGAACACTCACTTGATATCTTAGCTAAATATGCAGTGTGGCAAAAAAACTACTTTTCTGTTAATCTTTTTGGTGGATTATCGCAAAGTATCAATAAATATAGCGAGCTGCCACGCCCTTCATTTTCTCCGAAAGTGTATAATCTCGGTTATGTTGCAGGAGTTGAAGTGGAATATTTTATTAACAACAACATGGCTCTTTTTTCATCCGCAAATAACAGAGGTTATTTTCTTGATAAATCCCACTTAGAACTAACTTATTCATTAGGTATTCGAGTAGATTTTTCAGTCTTTAGCAAACAACTTTACCATCCAACAATACATTAATATCATGAAAAAAATAAATAAATTTTCAATAATCAATATTATTCTAATAGGAATGAATATTGTAACTCTTTTGGCTTTCTTCACTGTAATACATAATTTTGCAAAAGACAATAAAGGAAGAATCAGAGAATTGATAAACACAGAAGTAAGTGAGGTATTATCAAAAAAAGAGATTCACGCTTTGCCAAAAAATACTCAGGAACTTTCGATAAAAGATGTCGCATTTCAACAGAAAATTGACAGTTTAAGTCTGTCTGTTAAACTTTTGTCAAAAGTTGAAAAGTTCACTCCAAAAGATACGCAAAAAAGGGAAATAGATAAACAGAGAGATGCTTTTATAGCCTATGCGGCCATAGAAGCACAAAGAAAAACGGATTCCCTTGAAAACGTTGTCAGCCAACTTACTCAGGTGGTTAAATCCAATAAGATACTACTTAGTCAGGTACATAGCAAAACAGACGTATTGGAAGAAAGTACAAAAGCGGTTAAACCATATTATGACAGCGTGAGTATTGTTTTCCGTACACGGAAAACTTCTATTACAGGGAAGATCGAAAAACAGTCTTTTTCAAGTTTTCAATATGGACAGGTTTTTTCTTTTGATAATACAATTCCCGATTATATGAATGCTTTTACTGATAGCAAGGGTATTGCTATTAGTACCGAAGCAGCAAAGGAATTTTTGCAACAAAAATCTTTTTGGGTAAACTCAATTGATTTGATAAACCATAATGCAATTATAAAATGCACCCAAAATATGTAAGATCATGAAACGATTATTTCTATTAGTATTTCTATTTTCAAGTTTTCATGGATTTGCCTTGGTGAAATTCGATATCAGTAACACCAAAAATGATACGTTGTTTATTGGGTATTATTTTGGGTCATTCAAAAATATGATGGTTCTTGATACTGTAATTTTGAAAAATGGGGTGGGTGAATATAAAAACGACACCCTCAAATCATGTCTATATTTCATTTATAATGATAAAAATAAATATGATTTGCTACTTTCGGGTTCTGAAAAGAACCTTAAAGTATCTTATCAATCGCCCGATTTTATATCAACTTCAAAAATTGAAGGCTCACCTATAGCTTCGTCTTTTGTTAGTTATATGAAAAAATTGAACGCTGAAAAAGCCATCCTCAAAATTGACAGTACACTTAGCAAAAGTACAGGAAAGGCCGTTGCTGAGTATTTAAAGAAAACTATTGCTGCAAACAAAGAAAACATACTAGGCAAATTCTTGAATTTTTACACTCCGGTTCAAGTTCCTGAAGGTACACAGGAGTTTCGCTTTAAATACTTCAAACAACATTTTTTCGATAATGCAAACATTTTCGATGAAGAATTACTCCACACCCCACTTGTTGAAGAAAAACTAAATGAATACTATTCATACCTCGTTGGAACACCTGCCGAAATATGCCAAGACATTGATTCTCTCCTTTTAAAAAGTCAGTCAAATAAATCTTTATTTCGCTTTGTGTTGGTAAATAGCTTTCAACACTACTTAAAAAGCAATCTGGTAGTAGCAGAAAACATTTGGGTACACATTGCTCAAAAATGGTACATTCCGCAAGCTTCATGGTCCGATTTTGCCTATATGGAAAGGCTAAAACATGAGGTAAAAATGAGGCTCCCAAATCTGATCGGAGAAAAAGCCCCGGACTTTGCGGCAACAGTTCTTTCAACAAATGATTTTCTTGCTGCACAAACGGACTCAGTTAAACGAAAAGACGTTTACCAAGGCAAGGAAAGTGATTTTTCTGCATCAGTCGGCAACAATTATACTCTTTTGATATTCTTTGAAGCTGATTGTAGCCATTGCAGAGAAGTAATGCCATCATTCTATCAGGTATATCAAAAATATGTTTTAAAAGGACTTAAAGGCGTTCTTTTAAATAACAATAACACGCCTGAAGGAAAGATCGAATGGTGCGACTATATCAACAACAACAAAATGTATGATTTTGTTAATTGCTGGTCGCCTTATTCAAACCTATACAAAGATCTGTACAATATCATTTCTACGCCCACTGTTTACCTTTTAAACAATGGTGTAATAGAATTGAAAAATATCGACAGTAAAACATTAGACGAATATTTGAAAAATAAAATATAACGGTATCAAAAGTTAGTCCGGGATTTCTCTCAAGACAATTGATTTGGTATCAAATCAAAATCAGATCCGGAAGGACCGGTGAATGAAATGGTATCAAAATTAAAAGCTGCAGATCTCCGATCATCTGCAAAACGATACCATTACTTTGTCCAGGAACAAATCGATATCCATAATAATGGTATCAAATAATAAATAAATTTCAACAATTAATTTACAATTAAAACAAAAAAAAATGAGTGAAACAACAGAAACAGCAGTTTTGGGTAAATGCCCGATCTGTGAAAATGGACAAATTGTGAAAAAAGATGCAGGTTATTCTTGTAATCACTTCGTAAGCATGGAAGATAAATGTGATTTCATTATTTACAACAAGTATTTTGACAAAGAGATAACACCGGAAATTGCTCTGCAACTTATTGAAAAGAAAGAGACTGAAGTATTTTCGGACTTTCACACAAAAGCGGGTGAACAGTTCAGTGCATCTCTAAAAATAGTAGATGGAAAGGTAAAAGCAAATTACCAAAACGATGAGTTAGATGCTCTGTGTCCTAAATGTGGAACAGGTCATATCTATGTTAGTAAAATGGCCTACAATTGCAGCAATTACAAAAACCCTGAATTGAACTGTAATTTTACTATTTGGAAAGAAACATCGGGGAGATTAATTTCTAAAGAAGAAGCAAGCCAACTTTGCAAAGAAAAAGAAACACCGATCTTGAGTGGATTCAAGAAAAAAGATGGAACACCGATTGAAGGAAAACTCGTTATTGGTGAAGATTTCAAAGTAAAATTAGTTTAATTTAATAATAAATAAAATATATATGTTTTATATAAAATATATATATATTATCTTTACAGCATTTTTAAAAAAATAAATTTAAAATCAATTACATTTAAAACAAAAAAATTATGAGGACATTATTATTCGTCATTATGGATGTGCGAACAGACATTAACGGTCTTTTGACTAGCTATGCAGTTCCTATCATTGCCGCATTTCTTGTTATTGGTGCTGCTATTGGTGTAGTGCAAAATTTTGACAAGATAGTAGATAAAGACGGTCAGGGAACCCGAAAAGAGGGTATCATTAACCTAATTTGGATTATGGCTTATATCATCATTGCACTGGGAATTATAGCTGCTATAATTGCTTTAGTAGCTTCAAAACTCAGTCTTTCAATTTAATCTTAAAATGGAATTTAAAGTTAGAAAAGGACTAGAAACGCCCCTGAAAATACACGGTATGCTCTCAAATTATTTTTACATATACGGTGTTTTAGGGGGTGTTTTAGGTTTGGCGGTATTTGTTAGTGGGTCTGATTTGCTCAGCGGAAAAACATCAGGAGTGAGTTTTGGGGTGACTGTTATTGTTTCAGCAGCAATCTTCTTTGGTTCAAAGATATATTTTACAAGCAAATCTAATACTACAAAATTGATATTTGACAAAAAAAACATTTGTATTTCAAACAGGGATTTATTAAAATTTATAAAATAATGGAAGTAACATCAGAACAGGCATATAGTATTTTAGATATAATCGGAGATGCCATCTTATCTAAAACAGGTCAAATAACAATCCCTTTTTTGATGGTAAACCCTGAGTGTTATTCGTTGGATGTGTCGGACATAGAAAGCAGACATGATGAATTATATAGGGCCTTTAAGCACATTTCAAACGGATATATTCACAAACAAGATGTTTTTTTGCGTAAAAAATTTGTGGGAGATTTTGTTATTAAAGGGAATAGTTTTTTACAGAAAGCAGATAAAAAACATTTTAATGGGAGGGAATACCTGGACCATTTTTCGATAATAACTTTTTCGATTTCAGATTTAAATAGTTTAGCCGCATCATATCAGAAAAACCCACTTGCTTACAAAGAACAACTAACAAAGTCTGACAAAGACCGCTTAGTTCAATTTTTAGAAGAGGTAGAAAGTGCTGTCTCTATTCTTAATAGTATGACAGATACAGCTCTTAGAACACTTTCAGAACCCGAAATAAAACAATACCTATATCAGTTTTTAAATGGCTTTTTCGATGATGAAGCTTTAAGAGATTTGCAGTTCTCTGATATTCTTCGAATAGGAGATAAAAAAGGAATGTTTTTTACGATCTGTGATGAAAACTATTTACCGGATAAAATGAAAACATATGTTCCAGATAATACTTTACAGACGGCCAATTCAAAACTTTATGCTTCGATGCTTGAAAAGTTAGGAGTACATTTAAATTGTTCGCATGTAATTAATCAAATTTGGCATTTTGCGGGAAATGCTTACAAAGATGAACTAAAACAGCGGGTTTTGAACTTCGGAAGAAATCAAGAATTTGACAAGCAAATAAAACATCGTTTTCAAAGTTTAACGGACTATGAGACCGAGATAGAAAACGAGGATAATGTTTTGTGTAAGACACATTTTAATGTGATGATTTTAGAACAAGATGAAACGATTTATGAAAGAAGTATAGAGCATGTAAAAAGTGTTTTATCAAATGCAGGGTTTAAATGTTACATACCTAGCTTTGAAGGACTTTATAATATTTATATCGGAAACGTCATTGGCAGAGAAGTTAATTTGAACAAAAATTATTTGTTCCTATCTGATCTGCATTCATCACTTTGTTTTAATTTAAATTATACAAACTTCAAAAATGATGAAGATGGTGTATTCTTTAATGATAGAATATCCCAAATCCCACTCAGAAAAGATATATGGGATGCAAAAAAAATACGCATTCCGGCTCGAAATGGAATAGTTGTGGCCAGTACAGGCGGGGGAAAATCTGTTAGTGTACTCAATATTATTCAACAATTTATAGAGCAAGACTATAAAGTTATTGTAGTTGAATTTGGAAAAAGTTTTTTCCAATTAGGACAATTGTATCAGAGTAAAACTTTACACGTTGACTATGACGGTACAGAGCCATTAGGTATTAATCCTTTTTATTTACCCGATGTAATTGAAAATGGAGTTACAAGAAAAGGAGTACTTGACTCTGAAAAAACACAAACATTGGTACAATTGGTTTTGAAATTCTGGCGGACAATATCTATTCAGTCAGATACAAACCAAATTGTTTCATTAACAAAAATCATAAGACAGTATTATGACTATGTTCATTCTGAACATAGTTTTCCAGACTTTTATAACTATGTAAAAACGAATAGAAATTCGTTATTTGAATCTCTAAACATACGAGAAGAATATTTCGATATTGAGAGTTTTTTGCACGTTTGCAGTGATTTCATTGAAGGAGGAATTTATGAGAATGTATGTAAACCTTCAGCATTGGAAGAAGAAATATCAAAAAAGGATTTTGTTATTTTTGAATTAACAAAAATCAAAAAAGATCCATTTCTTGTTTCCGTTATTATGACTATTCTTTTTGATACGATTGAAAGCAAAATTCTTTCTGATCGTTCAGTAAGGGGGATGCTTGTTTTTGATGAATATGCGGAAAGTGCTCAGATAAAAGACGCTTTTTCCGGTTCTGACATCCATTCTACAGTAGCATTCTGTTATCAAAAACTTAGAAAGGAAAACGGGGCTGTATATACCATTATTCAATCACCAGCCCAATTGCCGGATAATGAATATACAAAAGGGATTATAAGCAATACACAAATTGTTTATGTGCTCCCTGCCACTGAGGTTGTTTATGACAGCGTAATTGAAACTTTCCACGTCAAAAATCAAAGCCATATAAACCTTATGAAATCAATAAAAAATGATTTCAGCGGTAAACGTCCACACAGTGAACTTTTCATTCGATTCATGGACTATTACGCTACAGCTGTACGGCTTGAGCTATCGCCTGAAAAATTATTGGCTTTTCAAACAGATGGTGAAAAATGGAACATGTTACAGGAATCATTCAAAGAAACAAAATCAATTGAAAAATCAATTGAACTTTTCCTTAAAAAATAATTTAACAATTTGCGATTATGAAGAAACATTTTTTCTTATTCTTAATTTCCTTTTTATGCTTTTCTTTTCATTCAAAAGCACAAGTACCACTTCCAGTCCCTACAGTAGTTATAGATGTTAATGCAGCTCGAATCAATACAACCGGTTGGGCTGAATCACTTGCAAAATCTACTACTCAGGTAACAACATTGATTGAATCTAAGAATTTATTAACTCAGAGCATTGAAATATATTCAAAAGTAAGTTCAACGATTACAAGTTTAGAAACTATAACACAGATGATAAACACACAAGTTACATTGGTAAGCCTTGCAGGCACAGAACTTACAAGAATGAATTATCTTTCTGCACCTGCTTACGGACATTACGTTCAATTAATTCAAGAAATAATCGGAGAAAATAAGTCTAACATTATTCTTTTACAAAAAATAATTTCTCCTTATGTAAAAATGACAGATGCAGATAGGTTGAATTTAATTCGCGAATTAAATAAGGAATCCAGATCTCAATTATCTCAATTCTTTGCTGAAAGAAATAGGTTCAATGAATTCAATAATAATCTTGAAATATTAAATTCCTTAAAATCAAAAAAATAATACTACTATGTTAAACGACTTTACTTCAATAACTACAGTATATAACTACATTCACTCAAACATCCTATCAAAGAGCTTAATAGGAATTGCCACATTAATTGCTGTTATTATCATTATAAGGAAATTTATTGATGCTTTTAAAGAAGCTACTTCGGATGAAAAACCCGCCAATATTAGGCATTTTTTTAGCTTATTTCATATTTACATCTATTCACTTGCAATTGTTGTTACCGCACCCGTTATGTTTTCAATCGTTGAAAGAGGTTTAGGCGCAATGCAAGACGAATATATTTCGAAATTTAGTGGAGATGTTGATTTATCCGTTGATAAAGCCATTCGTGAATATGAACTTAATTATATGAATGAGGAGTTGCAAGGAGAAGATAAAAATTTTGTCCAAGTTGCAATTGCGAAACAATGGGCGGGGTTACAGGAATGGTTTTATACATTAACACTTGTGGCAACAAAATACACATTCTTCTTTTTTGCTGCCGGAAGATACTTGTATTTAATACTTCTCGAAATAGTAGCTCCTATAGCAATAGTTTGTTTTTTAGATGAAAGCCTTAAACAACACAGTATAACGTATCTAAAACATTTATTAATTTGTTACTTATTAATTCCTGCCTTTCTAATTGCTAACACAATGGGCGTTGAATTAGGGAAAGTATTTATTGAACTTTTTAATAGCTATAGTATTATGGCTGTTTTATGTGGCTTTGTATTCAAATTAGGGTTGTTAAAGAAAGCACAAAATTACGTTGAAAAATTATTGTAATATTATGGATAAAGATAAAATTTTGAAAGAATTTGATACATTATCAAAATCAAAAAAACAAAGCGCAGCAGGTTTAAAAATTACGTTACTCTTTGCTTTAATAGTGATTGTATTAGTCCTGATTTGGGGCTTTGGAATAAGCATGACGGCATTAAATAAGGTTGTAGTGGTGGAAAGGTCAGGTGAGTATCTTAAAACTCATGCAGAAAATAACGAAGATTTATTTGATGCTTTGGTGAAAAACACCTGTTCTCAGTTAACTATGTACGCCAATTCTTTTGACAGGCTTACATTGAAAAGAAACCAGGCTAAAGCCGCTTTCTATGCCAATACAAAAGACTTGAATGCTGTTTTTGCTAAGTATTACAACGATAAAGCTTATTCTGATGCTTTACAAAATGGCGTAATTTATAAATGTGAATTTGAAAAGCTTTTAAAAATAACAGGTTCTAATAGCCCCTATCAATTAAGCTTTACATCTGTATTAAGTCTTTATCCTGAAAACGGGAATGTAATTCGTTTCAGAATTTATACCGATGGGGAATTAATGAAATCTACACCGCAATTTCCCGAAAATGTAACTGGTTTCTTTTTCAATAGTTTTACACAACGAATTGAAAGAATATCAGATGAAGAGATGAAAAATGATTCAATTAATGCGAAACAAATGTAGCTATGAACAAAGAAACAAAAGCAAAAATTATTATTGGTGCTAGCTTTGCTGTTTTTATTTTACTGGCTGTTTTATTATCAATGGCCTTTAGTAAAAAGAATACAACAGCCGATTCAGACCAAGAAGTGAATTTGCGTGCTGAAAGAAAAAATGATTTTTCAACAGAAGATATGATGAAAGCGAATGAAAATAGAAACATGAATGACTATCGACAAACATCGGTTTATCAACCTACAACACCTGTTTCAACAAATCAAAACCCTGTTCCTGAATATAAAGCGGATAATTCCGATATCGAGGCGTTACAAAAACAATTAAGAGAAAATAGAAATGCACAAGCTGATGATGGTTCATCAGCTACAATGCCAACACATACTTTAAACACACAAAAAGCTAAAAAAATAAATGCAACACAAGAGGTGGCTGCTGTAGAACCTATCGCCCCAATAAACACAAATCCAAAAGGAAGAAGTCGAAATTTAAACTCGAATAATCAAGAACTCCCTGATAATCTTATTTCTGCTGTTATTCATAATGACCAGGTAATAACCAACGGTGCGAAAGTAAAGCTCAGACTTACCGAAAGCATTGTTGTAGATGGTGTAACCATTCCACGAAACTCTTTTGTTTCCGGTATAGCTACTTTCAGCAAAACAAGAATGAATATAGCTCTTAAATCAATTATTATTGGGAGTAGCATTATTCCATTTAATAAATCCGTTTATGACAAAGATGGTATGGAAGGAATTTATTTACCTGAAAATCTCAGAGCTGAAGATGTATCTGAAACTACTTCAGATATGAGTACTGAAGCATTAAATACACTAAGTAGCACCGGTATTGTCGGGGCAGCTCTTACTACAGGCAAAAACCTTTTCAGAAAAAAGGCAGAAAGACAAACAGTAACTTTAAAAGCAAATTACAAGCTCTTTCTAAAATAAATATTTAACGAGAATATTGTAAATGCAAAAGTATATTAGTATTGTAGTATTTCTTTTTATTAGTACGTTGGCATTTTCTCAAAGTGAAAAACAACTACTTGAAAAAGTAATTGTTAGTGCAAAGGATTTAAATGGTATTATGCCGATCAGGAATATATTATTAAAATATCCAGACATTTTACAATATATCCCCTCTGATGTTCCCATTAAGGAAAAATACAGGATAAGTTCCGCTTTCGGTTATCGCTACCATCCTATTGATAAAGTGGTAAAATTTCATTCTGGTATTGACATGGCTACAACTTATGCATCGGTAGTATATGCTTCGGCCAGTGGAGTAGTTATTTTTACCGGTACTACGCAAGGATATGGAAATATGATTATAATTAAACACAAATACGGTTTCACGACCCTTTACGGACATTTGACAAAGATATACACAAAAACAAACAGTGTCGTAATGAGAGGTCAACCTATCGGTTTTGCAGGAAGCACAGGAAAAAGTACCGGAGATCATTTGCATTTCGAAATACGTAAAAATAATAAACCGATTAACCCAACACCAAACAATATATGAATGAGCAAGATAATAATTTTGGTGAGGAATTGAAAATTGAAAGGATTAGGGTTCACACCAAAAAACGGAACTTTCAAAGGTTATAAATTTATCTACAAACCAAATCAATAACATTGAGGCTACGCCATCAATGCAAAGCGTTCCACACTATTTGTTATTTCTTCGGAAAAAAGGAGTTGATCTAAACGCTTTGTTTGATAAATTCATCAAGTAGGTCCTGATACCATAAGTTGAAGCCTGGAACAACCGGCGCCAATTGATTTGGTATCAAATTAAAATCAGATCCGGAAGGACCGGCGAATGAAATGGTATCATTTAAAACATCTCAAGCAAATTCAGGACACACAAAAAGGTGTCAAAAAAAAATAATCTGATCAAATGACCTTTTTAAATTTTCATTACTTCTACGTGCCGTATAAGATTAAATTGTTGCTCTTTTTTTTAGCAGCAGTTTTTTTTCTTTATTATCATTTCAAGCCGAAAAAGAATTACAGGCACATCCGGAACATCGAGAAATCTAAAAAGATTCTCTTTAAGATGAATGAATTTGATGGGGATTATAAAGAGGCAAGGATTATTTCATATTTGCGCAAAATTGACCCTTACGTGTTCGAAGAATTGCTTTTAGAAGCTCTTTTGTCTAAAAGCTTTCAGATAGTCCGAAATAAGAGGTATTCAGGCGATGGAGGCATGGATGGTAAAGCGTACTACAAAGAACAGTTGTACTATATTCAGGCAAAAAGGTATAAAAAATATGTGTCGTTGCAACATCTTGAGAAGTTTAAAAAATTGGTAGGTAATAAAAAAGGCTTGTTTATTCACACAGGAAAGACAGGGAAAGAAACTTACGAAAAGTACAAAAAGACAAATATAGAGATAATTTCAGGGCAAAGATTGATCAATTTGTTGATTCAGGAAGTGGTGTTGAGCCATCAAGAACGTTAAGAAATATTGCAATGGGGAAAAGAAATACTATTTTACTAATTTACTAATATAAAACACTTGGACGTGCCCCTATGGGTCGGGCTATACGTTTCAATTCCTCGTTTTTTTTTCTCCCGCAAATCCTTTCTCACAAAAAAACTGTGGGATTTCCTCTGCTATCCCTCACGCATAAACCGCCTAAAGGCGAGAACGGTATATTTTATTTATCCTAATTTTTTAGCAAAGTTATGGGTTTAGTCTGACACATCACAAGGTCATGCCCTGCGGGTTTTAGAAAAAATCTCCACACTTACGCTAAAGCTTCAGGTTGTATTTTTCCCAAAAATCTTGCATTTAGTCATCCATAAACCCATGCCCGAAAAGCAAAAAATTAATAACATTCAAAATTTTATGCTTTATGGAAACAATGGGAAAATACATTTTTACAGTTCTTAAATCTTCTTGTTCAATTCTTGGTTCGTGGGGTGCTCACAGCTTTACAGAATTGGAAGATAACAAGGGATTATCTATGATAGTTAACGGATTTATCTATCAAGGAAAAGTTTCTATCATTTACAATGAAGGCAACGATTCCTTTGATGTCACAATTGGAGAAACCGTTTATGATCACATTTACATTGACATGCTTGTTGAGCTCATTGATTCAAAGGTTGAAAAGATCGCTGACGATCAACAATACAAAAAGAATGTAGCTGAATTTTTTAATGAAGTTTTTCAATAAAAATTAAGGAACAAGTAAGGTTAATCCTTACTTGTTCCCTTTTTTTGGATAAATGCCCCGTAAGGGGGCACTAGAATTCCCACTGATACCAAATTTCATATTACCGGTTTATTCCTGGACAAAGTAATGGTATCGTTTTTCATCTGCCGGAAGATCTGCAGCTGCAAACTTTGATACCATTTCATCCAATGGCCGAGCTGGATCTGATTTTGATTTGATACCAAATCAATTCCTTTTTCCGGAATCCCGGACTAAAATTTGATACCACCCCCCTACTCCACCCTAAAAAACTAAATGCCCCGCAAAGCACATTTCAAAAACCCAATAGTTTTTTTTCAAAGAGCTTCGCCCAATGGGGACAACGGAATTCAAAACTGTATTTTCATTCCCTCAGATCATTTATTTTTTGCCTTACTGCCACTTCGCTTCAGCCGGACCAAAAACACTCTCTTTTGTCATTCAAACACATATTTGTAAAGTCCTTATTATTCCTTTTGAGTATTCCACAATAAAGTGCGTGAACTATCGGAGTGGTGTTTTATTTCGGCAAAGGTAAATCGGAATCTGACAGCCACAAGGTCAAGCCCTACGGGTTTAAATAAAAATCTCCACACCTGGCTAAAGCATCGGGTAGTATTTTTCTTTAAAATCTTGTTTACTGCCATATTCCAACCTTTTGAGCCTCTAAAACAACCCACCCCGACAGCTCACTTGAACGCACTAAAAAAAATGTCATACACAAGACAATAATAAATTAAAAAACTTCTCCCCCCTCAAACTAATTACCACATTAAAATTATTAACAAATATAAAAATAAATTATGGGAAGCATAACTTTAAATATAGATTGTAAAGCAGTTCAAACTCAAATTATAATGGAAAAATGTAACTCCAATTATAAAGAGTTTCAGAATTGTATTGTTGATATGAATAATTATATAGTCGATAGATTTAATTCATTGAAGGATGAAAAAAAAATTTTAGCTATTCTTGCAGAAAAAGGTTTTGAAAAATGCCTTAAAAGTAAAGCTACATATTATGTTTCAATGTGCAATGATATTAACGAAATTGAGTGGAAGCATATTTGGGTTAAACCTTTTGAAAACTCAAACGATAGTAAATTATGAGCTACAAACCATCCCGAAGCAGCGGAATAATGTTTGATAAATTTACCGCCAAAGCTGAAAAAAACAGAGATGAAATTTCCGAATTAATCACATCAAATAAGTGTTTAAAATTTGAGTATTTAAACCGATTTTCAAAAGCATTTTATTTGTATTGGTTAAACGATAATAAAGCCAGTCGAGCAATGTATTCTAAAACAGATAAGCCGTTTAATATGTATTGTAATATCGTTTATATTGAAATGTTTAAAAGAAATATAAACCTCATTTATAAACCATTGAAACCTATTATTGAGAAATTGGAAAATTTTTGAATATGATAGAATTATTAACTAATATACTAATATACTAATTTACTACCTTTGTGGTAGAAAATTATAAATAAAACCCGCACACCCAGGTTATAGGTGTATTAATAAAATGTTTGGACTTGATTTTTACCCCACTAAGAGAAACACAATTGAAGAAATGCTTTTAAACGTTAGAATTAACGGAAAGGTGTGTTTTGAACCAGAAGCCGGAAGTGGAAATATTGTGGATTATTTAAAAGAAGTAGGTGCAAAAGATATAATTGCTTGCGAAATTGACCAAAATTTGAGAAGTATTTTAGAAAAAAAATGCCGAATTATTGAAAGTGATTTTTTGAAAGTTACAGCCGACAGAATTTCACACGTTGAATTAATTGTTATGAATCCTCCTTTCTCACAAATGGAAAAACATATTTTACATGCGTGGGAAATTGCCCCCGCAGGATGTGAAATAATTTCACTATGCAACAGTAGTTTGTTAGAAAATCCTTATTCTCAATCAAGAGAACAAATAAAAGATATTGTAAAATTCAACGGTAGTTCTGAGAATTTTGGGGATTGTTTTAGCGACTCTGAAAGAAAAACAGGTGTTTCTGTTAGCTGCATTCATTTATACAAGCAAGGGACGGGAAACAACGAATTTGATGGATATTTCAACCTTACAGAAGAAGATGAGGAAAAGTGCGATGTGCCAGGCATTATGTCATATAATTATGTGCGTGATGTTGTTGGACGTTATAAGGATGCAGTTAATTTGTTTAATGATGTGGTTGAGATGAACCATAGAATGAATAAATTAATTTCTCCTATAGATGGGAACCTCAAAATAAAATTTGGAGCTTTCAATATCGACGATAGCGGAAGAACTACCTACACGGACAGAGATACATTTAAAAAGGAATTACAAAAATCGGCATGGTTGACCTTGTTTAATGAATTCAAAATGGAAAAGTTTATTACTACTAAAGTAAAGGAAAAGCTTAATATATTTGTAGAAAAACAAACTCATGTTCCTTTCACAATGAAAAATGTTTCTTTAATGGTAGAAATGATTATCGGTACATCTGAGGATATGATGAATCAGGTATTAGTCGAAGCATTCGAAAAGATATGCAGCTTTTCATCTGAAAACAGCACCGCAGGGGAAAAATGGAAAACAAACTCAGATTATGTGATAAATAAACGCTTTATTAAACCCTATGTTTGTGAATTTGACAAAAGATGGCCGAAAGATAGGGTTGATATTTCTTACAATGGTGGAAACTCCTTTGATGATATTGTTAAAGCTCTTTTTAGATTAACGGGAGAAGATTATGAAAGCTACATCCCTTTATCAACGTTTTTCGGTTACCCCTACAAGCTGCAAAAAAAAGATGGTTCGCTCATGGGGGGCTATAAAAATTGTTTTCGTGAGTTGGATGGATGGAATGGAGCTACAGCGACAAAAAAAGCACTTTTAAAAGAAGGAATTGAAGTTGAAATAATTAAAACTTGTCAGGATTGGGGGCAGTGGGTTGATTGGGGCTTTTTTAGGGTACGAGGATATAAAAAAGGAACAATGCACTTTGAATTTAAAGATGATAGAGTTCTTGAAATGTTCAACCGCAGGGTTGCAGAAATAAAGGGTTGGAGATTGCCAAAGTCAACAAAAAAAGCATACAGAGCTAAACCCGAAGATGTAGAAATATATTTCGGTTGATGTTTTCTTACCCCCCCCTGAAAACGGGCGGGGTACTTTTTTTTTCAAACGCCAAAAAAGTACCAAAAAAAAGGCTCGTCACTTCGCAAAGCTACGTTTCAAACCCCACTGATACCAAATTTCATATTACCGGTTTATTCCTGGACAAAGTAATGGTATCGTTTTTCATCTGCCGGCAGCTCTGCAGCTGCAAACTTTGATACTATTTCATCCTTTGGCCGAACTCGATCAGGAAT
>Ga0209123_1001816_pt1 | contig 19694 bp, 8 predicted proteins | sample BarGraIncu00431A_FD_184500 | JGI IMG/M metagenome (GOLD analysis project Ga0209123, IMG submission 184500) | Arctic peat soil microbial communities from Barrow, Alaska, USA - Barrow Graham LP Incubations 004-31A (SPAdes) (version 2) | ecosystem: Environmental > Terrestrial > Soil > Wetlands >... | reverse complement strand
ATGTGGTTGTGTATGGTGCAGTTGTTACGCTCGAAAGCAATGTTGTTCCCTGATAGAAATCAACTTTGGTAATCGTTCCGTCGAAATCGCTGGCATTAGCCGAAAGTGTAACAGCTTTTCCTTCTGTAAATGTAGAGCCATCAGCCGGTGATGTTAGAGAAACCGTTGGTGCAACATTAGCAGTGCTGGTTACCATAACCTGAACTTCGTCGGTCGAAATGCGTCCATCGGTATTTTTCACTGTCAGTCTGAAACTATACATTCCGTCCTGAAGCCCTGAAATACCCGGATTTGACACGGTAGAATCTGAGATTATTGCAATACCTAGTCCATAAAGCTGTTTCCAGCGATAGGTCAGCGACTTTCCTGACGTTTCGTAACTTGCTGAACCATTCAGCGTGGTTGAAGTTGTCGGTAATACTACTTTTACATCAACGCCTGCATTGGCCGAAGGATAACTTGAAGTCAAATCTCCTGTGCGGGCAAAAGTCATTTTCCCAAGATTAAATTCTCCGGCTGAGAAAGCAATCTTCAAAACATGCTTGCCTGCTGTTAGTGGAATATCGGCAACGGTTTTAGTCGCCCAAACAGTCCAAACAGTTGTAGAAGTGGATGGCACGGCAATATCAGAAGAAATCGGTTGTCCATCTAATTCCAAATGGAAAGGACCACCGCCGGCAGAATTGCCCGAAGCATAGCGGAACGCAAACGAGTATAAACCCGATTGAGCCACATTGACTGTATATTTCAACCACTCACCTTCGTTAATCCAACCCACTGTCAAGCCTTCTGCTGTGTTATTGGCTACGTCGACAGATTCATCAAGACGTGAATCTCCCAAATTTGCGGAAGTTATATCCAGATAGGTTATGTTCTGGCCTTTTCCACCTTCAAAAATATCATATTTACCGGGTTCTATTGTCCCTGGTATAGATGCCGGAGTTCCTCCGTATGGTAATTGATTTCCAACCAAAACCTGTGCAGCATTGGTTACATTGTATTTATCACCATCGTAAATTTTGGCATAGAAATTATGAATTCCAAGTTGTAAATTAGTTGCATTCAACACGTATGGAGCCGTTGTAACTGTTCCCAACGAAGTAGTTCCATCCATAAATTCAACTTTAGAAGGAGTTCCACCGGAAGTGACAACAGTCAATTTTACACTGCCACCCACGAAAGCATGAGCAAATGATGAAGTAATAGTCCCTGTGAAACTACCATCTCTGCTGGTAACCATTTTACCTGCAGGTACAACCAATTGATAACCGGTAGAAAATGTAACTGTAATGGGAGAAGACGAATAATTTTGTGCAACATAATTTATTTTTCCATTGAGGCGGAATGCCGCAGCAATAGGATAATTGGCTGTAATGGTGGCATCAACGCGTCCCAGGGCATTCATGGCATGTAGCCAGTGGTAGGTTTGTGCATCCGAAATTCCGAATTTAATCTCACGATTCGGAAAGGAGTTATACATATCAATAGCCTTTGACGGATCTATGAATGCGAGATATTCCCACATGATATCGTGCCAGAGATTTGGATTTACCTGATTGCTTGCAATGCCGGTATTGGCAACAATTTCGTCCCAAAGTCGTTTTACATAAACAGTATCTTGTCCTAAATAAAGTGAACCGCCCTGAATCGGATACATTTCAATTCCGTAAGATGCGGCAATATCAGCCGTCCAGAAAGTTCCGTTGTCGTTGCTATTTGCCCAAACGCGCGAATACAAACTGTATTTTTGCGAAGCCGGAAAATTACGGTGGTGAATGTCCATGTAGTATTCTTCGATGCCGGTTTGCTCGGTTGTATAGAGGTAAATTCCCAAATCACGAATAGCTTTGTTGCCGCTAACCTGACCCCATTGTATTAGCCCTGCATTGAAATTCATACTTTCCGAACTTGACTCCTGATTGTTGCCCTGAGGGTTATTTGCAAAGCCATCTACCCAGCTGTGACCTTCGTACGGACTGAAATTTCGTAAGTATGGAAACATGGTATCGGCACGATCATAAGCCGCAGCATCGCGCACCAACATATTTACCATTCCGCCCCATTGCGTAGCCCAACCCGGACTAAATTGTTCAACAAAAGCAGCTGCTTGAATAAAATAACCCCAGTGGAATTGTTTGTCATTCAAACCATTATCCTGACCATAACCTGCAGGATAACCAAGCATAGACGACCAGATAGAATTATAGTAAAACAGAAAAGCCACCTCGCCATTATCAGCTTTAAACCAGTTTTCGAGCCGGGTTTTAATGGTATTTAGCATCTTGTCACGGGAAGCAATATTTCCCATCTCGTTGGCAATGCGTGCCGTTTGCATCAATTGATTGAAAACCTGACCTTCATTATAGGAGTCGGTCCAGGTAGCCATGGTGCTGTTTTCCAGTTCGGAAATTTTACCTGTCAGCGTTGAAGGCGTAAATCCTTTGCTGTAATTATCAACATAAGGCAATGTTGGCAGAATGCCGTGGAAGGTATTTTCAACGCTAAAACTGTTTCCTGCCATTGTTTTCATTTCACCGCGAACAGTGGCGTAACTGTATTTATCCGGAACCGGAGAAGAGGCAGCCAAATGTGCCCATTGGTGAGGAAGTAACCCAATCAACATGTTGGTTTCTGTTCCTTCTTTTACGGTTGTTTGAACAGTAAAATCGGTGTGAAGAACAGAAGTAGATTCGTTGAAAGTATAGCTGGCTGTTGTTTTTACAGGAAAAACGTAGGCGTATTTTTTATATTCATTGGCAATGGTAGTAACATTGGTGGCTGTCAATGGAATAAAAGCCATCGACCAATAGTTTTTTCCATTCAGAGTAGAAGTATATACTGCTCCGTTTTGAGTCCAGGTACTTCCTGTAGGAGCATAAACTGCAAAGTCGGCACCATTTTTCACGTTGGTACAAATCAACATCTCGTTGGAAATGACTACGGTTCCTGAGTTTACGGTAACCTGTGCCACATCGGATGTTTTCTTTGTAAAATAAAGAAACGGCATGGCTACTCCGGCAGTCGCCTGAAAATCGTGCGTCCCGTCATTCCAGTCCATGGTTACTGTCCAGTCGGAATAATCGGAAACGGTGGTATTGGTAGAATTTAGTCCGGTAACACCGACTAAAAATGGTGTCAAATCGTCGATAACACCTGTAGGAATATAACTTACCACCAATCCTGTGGTGGAAGTCTTCATAGTATATGGATAATTGAAAAGATTCGATGCAGTTCCATTTTTCACCAGAGCCGACCACCAATCACTTGTTGGAACCGGTTTTCCGGTTGCATTTCCACTCAAATAAGGTGTTCCTGAAGGAATTCCATTCCGACCGGCCACATCTGTTCCAGGAAAAGTAGTACGATAACTTCCACTACCTACGGAAACAACCTGAGCACTGAGCACGAATGGCAGAAAGATAAAGCTAAGGAATAAGGTAATGTATTGATTCTTCATGAAGATGTCGTTTTTTAGTTTTTGAAGAGGAAAGTACGCAAAGGAACTAACCTCTGCGCACTTTTGCGAAAATTTACAGTTTAGTGATTTTTTTAGTCAAAAGTAAGCCATTAGCAAGTTTTACTGAAACAAGATAATTGCCTACAGAAACGGCACTAAGATTAATTGATTTTTCCAGTCCATTAACTAAAACCTCCTTAACTGTTTGTCCAACTAAATTGCGAATAATCACGTCACTAATTTCTTCGTCCGATTTGATATTTAATTCGTTTTGAACCGGATTAGGATAAAGCCTTATAGTCACTGCATCGATCTGATCCACAGCCTGAATGTTTTTGGGTGCAAGGCGCATAACGATACCAAAAACAAGATCGGAACTGTTGGCAGTTATGTTCTTTGCAATACCTGAAATTTCATTACTGCCAATTACTAAATTGGTAGTTGGATACGGTCCGGCATTTAAAACCCATACAGGGCTACCAACAGTAGTAGTTGCAAGAGAAGAAAACGGGGCTCTTGAAAAATCAGTAAAAAAGGATGTTAACTCAGAGGCATTGTTTATATATAACATTACTCCATCATCAACAAGATGATCAATATACAACTCGTAATTTGAAAGAATAATCCCTTCCGGAATGGTAAATGTGGTTTTAAAATAAGCAGTAATCAGCCCTGAGCCTTTTATAAGATTTGTTTTAATATCTGCATAAATATTGGTGTATGCATTGGCATAACCAAATGGGGCTTGTCCGGTACTCCAACTTGAAAAATTGTATGCTGGTGTATTCCATCCGGTTCCATCTAAACTGATATTTGAGTCGTTGTAACTCCACACCTGATTTTTGCTTATAAGCAGATTGGGATCTTCAATTATGTTAGTTGTAGCTGATATAATAATTGGGTTATTGCCAGCCTCATTCCCGGCAGCATCTTTGGCTACAACTGAGAAGTTGTAACCAGTTGTAGGTGACAATCCCGAAACTATATATGATTTTTGAACTCCAGAAACTCCGTTAACGGTGAGTGTAGTTGTTCCATAAGTAATTGTATACACTACTGCACCTGAATTGTCTGTGGCATTGAGTAATAATTCGACGCTACTGCCTGCAACGGCTCCTTTGACAGCGGAAAATAAAGTTGGAATTTCAGTGTCAGATCCACTTATTACTCCGCAGTTGTTCCCAACAGTATAAGTAAGTGTTTTTGTAACAGCCATTCCACCGCTGAAAGCAAATTTACAAGCGACCTTGAATTTTGCATCAAGCGTTTGTCCGGTAAATGTTTTCGAGAACTTCTTTGCATTTATAACTGTTGTTGCAACTTCACTAAAATTAGGGTTATAGGTCCACAAATATGCCTGAACTCCGGTTTTATTATCCAGTAGTTCGAAAGTAACTGTAACGTCTGTACCTGAAGTGGCAAAGGAATAATTATACCCATCGGTGAATTGGCCTTGTATAGCATCAGTATAACTTCCCGCACATTCGGTACTAGCATTTATTGCAGTAGTTGCACCAAGTGAAATCGGACTATTTACGGCTGCATTATCACTTACATCTTTGGCAACAACTGAAAAAGTATATGGTGTTGCAGCATTTAATCCACTGATGGGATATGACTTTTCAACACCCGAAGTACCTGTAGTAACAAATTTAGTAGTTCCGTTAGTAATCTCGTAAAGCACAGTTCCTGAATTATCAGTCGCATTTAGCAACAATTCTACACTATGATATGTAACAGCTCCTTTAGTCACTGTAAATGAAGTTGGTGATTCCACGTCGGCAGGTATGTCGTTACAACTACTTCCAACAACATAATTAAATATTTTTGTAACCACAAGCCCACCGGCAAAGGCAAACTTGCATGCCACTTTAAAGGTTGCCCCAATAGTCTGACCTGTAAATGTCTTTGAAAACTTTTTCCCACTTGTATTTGTGGCTGCTACTTCTGTAAAATTTGGGTTATATGTAAAAATGTATGCAACAAGACCAGATTTATTATCCAATAATTCAAAATCAACAGTAACATCTGTTCCTATTGTGGTAAATTTATAAATATAACCATCGGTAAAAACTCCTTCGGTTGCTAGTTTACTGATTCCTAAACAATCTGAATTTTGTGCGAATGTGGTATTTGACCATGCTAAAATAGCAATGATAATAAGAAATAATTTTGTAAGTTTTTTCATGATACTGAGTTTAAAACTAGTTTTTACTAATAGATATGATATTATTTCTCATTACTTAACAGATACAAAACCTCGCATTCATTTTCAAAATAAAAGGATCATATAATTGAGTGGGAAAATTAAAAATTTATTACGTGAGGGAAAATAAGTCCGCAGTGAAATTCACTGCGGACTTTAAGAGAATTATAATTTTACGAATTTTATTATTCCAATTTGTCCCTTCACCATTTTGATTCTAACCAAATACTGACCGCTTACCATGTCGTTCAAAGTAATTGTTTTAGAATTTGAATTAACAGTTAATGATTTAATCGTTTGGCCTACTAAATTTAATATAGATACTTCTGATATTTCATTATCAGCTTTTACATTTATAAACTTCTTTGCGATACTTGGAAAGCATTTAATTCCATTGTCATTAATTACATTTGAAATTTCTGAAGGACTTCCATTGTAAAAATAGAGATTATCCATATAGAAAGTACCAAAACTATTTGTAGTTACGAATCCAACTTGTTTAATATCAGTCATTGCTGTAATAACGAAAGAACTTAAAGGGATATTTATACTATTCCATTGATTTGGAGTAAGAGTTCCTAAAGACACCCAACCTGTTGATTCTCCATGAGCAACTGTAACAAGTTTAAGACCGATATCAATTGTTGATGTAGGGAAAACATCTACATGTAATTGTGTCATGTCAGAAGCATTCAAAAGAGTTCCCACAAAAGTTGGACTTCCACAATTACCTCCAGCTGTTGTTGTCATAACTTTTCCTGCATTCCCTGTTGCAAATGTGCAATCACCAATTGTCATATTCCACCAATTGTCGTATGCAGTAACAGTAACAGCAGGTGTATAGGTATCACTGAATATTGATTTCACATTTGCTGCAAGTGCAGTTGGAGTTGGTGCTGGCACTGGCACCAATGGATTCTGTGTTACAACAATAGTTTTGGTTGTACTGCTTCCTGCAATTGTAATATTTGCCGTTCTGGCTACGTAAGTACTGTTTGCCTGAGCTGTTAATGTAATAGTTGAATTACCGGTACCACTTGTACTACTTGGTGCCAACCATGTTTGGTCGCTGGCAACAGTCCAACTATTTGCTGTAGTGATATCAAAGGTCTTTGTGCTATTTGCAGGTTGATCTACAGTTAAAGTGTTAGTCGAAACAGTGAGTGATTGAGTTACATCTGTCCAGAAATAGATATTATCCAAGTAAATCGTTGTGTATTTTGAAGAACTACCGGCGGCTCCTAACGTATACCACTCATTCGATTGAAATTTGAACTGTATAGCAGTAGATAACACTGCACCGGTAAATTCGCTAAGCGGGATATTCAGCGATGTCCATGTTCCATTTGTTGCAATTGGTTTTGTAATTGTTTTTTCAGCACCCCAAATCAAAGTTATTGGGAAAGTAGCTGCGTTAGCATCATTCGACCATACATCAATATGTAAATACTTCATACTGGAAACATCCTGAGTGCTTCCAAATTGAATTCCCTGATAATTCATATTGGCGTATTTAATCACATTATCAGTTGCCCCAACAGTAATGGCGTTATAAGTAGTTACTTGCCCCCAACCTGGAAAGAAACTTGTGCTCGCAACATTTGTATAAGCATCACTGAAAATTGAAATGACGCTGGAAGCTGCAGCAGTTGGAGTTGGAGCAGATGTGGCTGGTTGAGCTATTGCAGCCACTGTACCTAAAGCAACAAACGTTGCTAAAGCAAGATAAAAACGTGTAACTTTTTTCATACTAATTATTTTTTATGATTATTAAAAAGATATTATTTAAGTTTGCCCACAGCCTAAAACTGCGGGCAAACTCTGTTTTAAGGTTATAATTTCACCAATTTTTGTGTAGAAAGCTGACCATTAACCAGTTTCACTGTTACCAGATAATTTCCGGCAGAAACATTGCTTAAGTCAATTGATTTCACAAAAGCATTCACCGTTGTTGTTTTCACTATTTGTCCAACTAAATTACGAACAACAACTTCGCTTATTTCAGATGCAGCAGAAACGTTCAATTGATTTTTTACCGGATTTGGATAACAACCGACAAGATTTGAAGTTTCATTTTCATTTAAACCGGTAGAAGTATCGTTGAAGAAATACAGGTTGTCCATATAAAATATCTTACCGGTACCGCCATCTAGTTTAAACTGAATAATGCTTGAATTTACAACACCAGTAAAGGTCGACAACAAAATATCAAAACTGTTCCAAACATTAGGAGTCAATGTACCAACTGAAGTTGGAAGTTCGTGTCCTGCACTAATTGGAGTAATACGAACGTTGGTTTCTGTAGTTGGCAGAATATCAACGTGTAATTTATTCATTCCGCTTGCATCCACCGGATTTGCTAAAGCAATACCCATGTAACCAAAGTTTGCATATTTCATTACCACATTTCCGCCTAATATTGTTTGCGTTGCTGCAGTTGTTTGGCCCCAACCAGGAAAAAAATCTGTTGTAGCAAGGTTAGTATAAGCATCGCTAAAGATTGAAATTACCTTTGCTGCTGATCTTGTTGGAGTTGGAGAGGCTGGTAAGCCTGCAAGTGTAGTTGCATTTACTGTAATTGGGCTGTTAGCTGCTGTATTTCCGGTGGCATCTTTGGCCGTAACTGAGAAAGCATAAGCTGTTGATGCATCTAATCCGGTAATTGTATATGATTTTTGAATTCCAGAAACACCTGATGTTGTCAATACAGTTGGTCCAGCACCATACGAAATTGTATACGAAATTGCACCTGAATTATCAGTAGCATTGAGCAAAAGTTCTACAGCATCCGAAGCTAATGCTCCTGCAGTAGCAGTAAATGCAGTAGGTGCTTGTGCATCAACATCTGCACTGTTATCGTAAAAATAGATATTGTCTAAATAGACTGTTTTACCTCCAGTACCGACAATTTTAATTTGATAAACATCTGCCATAGTCAATCCCTGACTAGTAAAATCAGTCAACGGAATATCAAAGCTGTTCCATTGATTAAGAGCTATCGGAGTTAATGTTTTATATTTTTCAGCTTCGTTTGCTATTCCTGTCCAACAAATTGGGAATACTTGCAATGATGTTTCATCGGCTGTCCAAACATCTATGTGAAGATATTTCATGCTAAGTGGATAAATATGGCTTTCCAAAACAATCCCCTGATAGTTTAAGTTTTCATATTTCAGCACATTATCAGAACCAATCTGAATAACCGACTGAGTAGTTGCCTGACCCCATCCCGGATTAAAATTAGTTCCTGAAACATTGGTAAATGCATCACTAAAAATAGAGATAACTTTCTGCGCAGAATAACTAGTAGGGGTTGGTGCTGCTGGTTGAACAAATGAGAAAACCAACTCTCCTAAGTTCGTCGATGAACTAGAACCATTTACCGCAGTAGTATGAAATCTGTAGAACTTATAGGCAGTAGAGTTTGTAAAACTATATGTATTTACAGTGGATGTTGTAGCAAAAGTTTGAGCTGTTTGTGTATCCAGAGTAGTCCATCCGTTAGCTACTGTATCATTCGATGCTTTGATAGTCCAATCTTTTGGGTCACGTCCTGTATTTTCGCCAGAAGTAAGTGTAATTTTATTATACAATCTTGCACTAGGGTATATAAAAGTTAAATAGGATACCGTTTTAGTCAATACTTTCCAATTTGTAGTAGGAATGCCATCCGTTAAATTGTCAAGTGAATATCCAGCGGCTACTGAAGGAGATGAAATTACAGAAAATTCGGATGTTGCTGTAGTTGCCAAAACTGTAATCGGACTGTTTGACGCACTATTTCCAGCAGCATCTTTAGAAGTTACAGAGAAAGTGTAAGCGGTTGCAGCAGTTAACCCAGAAATAGTATATGATTTTTGAATTCCTGATATGCCACTGGTAGTTAAAACTGTAGGTATCGAACCATAAGAAATCGTATAGGTAATTGCACCACCATTATTATCGGTAGCATTTAACAATAGTTCAACACTACTTTTTGTCAATGCTCCTGCAGTAGCTGTGAATGCTGTTGGCGCTTGTGTATCGGTTGAAGCTCCACAATCACTACCAACGGTATAAGTAAATGTTTTAGTAACTGACATTCCACCGGAATACGCAAATTTACATGCCACGCTAAATGTAGCACCAACAGTTTGTCCGGTAAATGTCTTTGAATATCTTTGACCAGAAACCAACGACATTGCGGTTTCAGCAAAATTCGGATTATAAGTCCATGCGTAAGCTACAAGTCCCGTCTTAGAATCTAAACACTCACAAGTAAATGTCACATCAGTTCCACTAGTTGTAAAGGCATAATTGTACCCCAAAGTAAATGACCCCTGAGCTGCATCAGTTGCCATACCAGCACATTCATTACTTTGTGCATTTGCAACGTTCCCGCTAGCCACTATCGCAGCTATTAAGAGGAATAATCGAGTAATTTTTTTCATGTTTGATTTTTTTTTGATATTAGTATTTATTTAAAGTTTGTTTGTCTTTAGATTAGAATTTTTGAATGAAAACGAACATTACAAAAATAGACTTCATTTCAAAAATTAAGCAGAAATTTGCTTCGCAAAAATACGTTTAGGGGTAAACATTACTACTCAATAATACATCATAAATAAATTTATATATCTGTATATCAACTACTTTAAAAATAGTATGTTTTGAAACATATTTCAACTCTAATTTCAACCAAAGAAAATGTACTAACATTGAACATAATTTCAAAAAAAATCAATCTCTTCACTTTATTTTAATATAATGAAACGATACATTTTTAGCTTATTTATGTCCGGATTGGGTATTATTGCACTGGCAAATCAGCCCATGGTTCGAAATTTCACCCGAAACAACTACAAATCCGGTACGCAAAACTGGGCTATTGCTCAGAACGAGTCAAATTCAATGTATTTTGCCAACAACAATGGATTATTGGAATTTGATGGTAAAAACTGGACAACTTACCCTATTAATAACGGAACAAATGTTCGGTCTGTGGTTTGTGCCAAAGATGGACGCTTTTACGCATCCACGTTTAACGACTTTGGCTACTTTGTCAAATCAAAAAACTCGAACAGACTTGTATATAGATCCATTAAACTGGAATTAGGAATAAAGCCGAACAGTTCAAACGAACTATACAATATATATGAAGGTGATAATAAAGTATATTTTCAGGCAGAAAGATCTATTTATGAATACGATGGAAAGAAAATAAGTCCATACAAATTTGCGTACAAAATTGATGCATCGGCATATGTACATAATATCCTGTTTGTAACGAATACGCAAAGCGGGGCTTTTATGCTGAATGGAAATATCTTTATTCGTATTTCTGGATCTGAAATTCTGATTAACAAGAAAGTCGTTTCAATTCTGCCTATCCAGGGAAGTAAAATTCTATTTGTAACCAGTTTTAATGGTACTTATATTTACGATGGAGAAACAATAGTGCCTTTTAATACAGGCATAGAGGATTTTCTTATGAAAAATCAGGTATTTTGTGCAACTACCAATGGCAAACAATTGGTTTTTGGCACTGTACAGCGCGGAATTGCGGTAAAAAATCTGGTTGATGGCACTGTAATTTACGTTAACACTTACTCCGGATTGCAAAACAATACAGTACTGAGTGCAGCTTTTGATAATCAACAAAACCTATGGCTGGGACTCGATAACGGCATCGATTATGTAATGCTGAATAGCCCCATTCAGAACATGTTTGGCACAAATAACCTGTATGGTGCCGGCTACACTTCATTTTTGAAGAACAACACCTTGTATTTTGGTACAAATCAGGGACTTTACAGGACTTCATATCCATTACCAAAGAATTCGGCATCACTTCAACTAAAGCTGCTAAAAGGCATGGAGGGCCAGGTATGGGGACTTGCCGAGATTGACAATACCTTGTTTTGTGGCGACGATCAGGGCGCGTTTATTGTGTATCCCGACCACGCCGAACGTCTTCCGGGACTTCCGGGAACGTGGAATTTCAGGGAGTTGAAAAAGCATCCCGGAATGATTCTGGGCTGTTCCTATCAGGGATTATTTATTTTGAAAAAAGCAGGTTCAAAATGGAGCTTTTCTCATTTTATAAAAGGTAAGTTCAATGAATCGAGTCCTATGTTTGAAGAAGATAATGACGGCACTGTGTGGTTCAGTCACTGGCAAAAAGGGTTGTTTCATTTAAACTTCAATTCAACCATGGATAGCGTAAACCACATCGATATATATGGTTCGAAAAATGGATTTCCCAGCGACCGCAACAATACACTATTCAGGGTTGGTGATGAGATCGTGTTTTCGTCAGAACGTGGTTTTTATAAGTTCGATAAGAAAACCAAATGCATGTTGCCCTATGATAAATGGAACAAACTATTTAATCACTTACCAAGCTATATGCGCCTTCACGAAGGTAAAAATGGCGTTGTCTGGTGCATTTCAGGGCGGTTTATCGGGCTTGCAAGAAAAAAATCGAACAACGCTTACGCCATGGACTCACTCACGTATCGGAGCCTTCAACCTAAAATTATTATCGGGTTCGAACATTTTAATTTTATCGACAATAACAACCTTATTTTAAGTACGGAGGAAGGTTTCAGTTGGATAGATACAAAAAACCAGAATTTTGCGAAAAACACCTTTAAAGTATTTATCCGTAACGTGGTTGTTACAAACGATAAATCGAAAATGGCAACTGAACAACAGGGATTTGGCGATTCTAAACCTAAGGAAGTTTTTTCGCACAAGCACAATTCACTTCGGTTTGAGTTTATTGCACCCGAATATCGCAACGATGGTTTGGTGCAATATAGCTATATGCTTGAAAACTACGACGAAAGCTGGTCAGAATTCAGCAGTGATAATATAAAAGAATATACACAACTACCAAAGGGGAATTATGTTTTTAAAGTACGAGCCAGAGACATTCTTGAATCAAGGGAAGCCATTTGCACCTACTCTTTCTCCATTTTACCAGCATGGTACGAAACACAAATTGCCTTCATTATTTACGGAATTCTAATTATTCTGGCAATATTCAGACTGGCATTGTTCGTGAACGAACGTTCCAGAAAAGGAGCGTTAGACATGGAAAAACGGAAAGAATTGGAGATAAAAGAGCAACAACAAAAATTTGATGCTGAGACATCAGAGAAGAAGCGTGAAATCAAAGAATTGAAGAACCAGCAGCTTCAATACGAACTTAGACACAAATCACAAGAATTAGCCAGTTCCACTATGAACCTGATTCGGAAGAATGAGATTTTGCTTGAAATAATGGATCATATCACCAAAGTGACAAGCGATATTAAAACCAGCTCAGACACCAATGTGGTATTGTCGCGGCTCAGTAAAATGGAACGCAACATTCGTCAAAACATTGAGAACGACAATAACTGGAAGCGATTTGAAGAGAATTTTGATTTGGTTTACGAAAACTACCTGAAACGATTGGGCGAAATGTACCCCGAGCTTAATGTGAGTGATAAAAAGCTTTGTGCTTATCTTAAAATGGATTTGTCGTCGAAAGATATTGCACCATTACTGAACATGTCGGTACGAAGTGTGGAGACAAACCGTTACCGCTTGCGTAAGAAAATGGAGCTCGACAGAGATATGAATCTGAGCGAGTTTCTACAACGGTTATAATATTGCTTTTATAGCTAATTTAGGATGCTCAGTCAAATCAAAGATATAATTCACTTTTGATAAAAAAATAACCGCCCCACTAAGTTGGAACGGTTATTTTATCTAACTAATACCTAAAAAACAAAACAATTATTCAACCTGAGAAATAATATTATTTAGTAATCTTTTGTGATGCTGTGTTTCCATTCTCGTCTTCAATTTTTAGCACATAATTACCTTTGAGCAAGCTGGATGTATCTACCGTATTGCTGTTGGTTATGGTCAGCACTTCTTTTCCAGCCAAATCGAATACAGTGGCACGGATTATTCGTGTGACCGATTCTATTGTCAGACAGTCAGCCGCAGGGTTTGGATATACTTTGAAATTATCGGCAGCAACTTTGGTTGTAGCTGTTAGTTTAGGTCCGCTGTACTCCTCGCCTGTTACGCCTAACTGATATACTTTTACAAAATCGATGTACATATTCGTTTCGTAATTGTTGGCAGCATTCAATGCTGTGATTTTATTGATATCCCATATTTGAGTAAAGTTACCACCAATGGCCAGATTGAACAGCACAAAGAACTTTTTATGAAAATAATGTGCCGCATTGCCAGCCACATCGGCTCCATTAATAGCCATTTCGCATATAGGCGTCGCTGTAGGGTTTTTATCTAAGTCCAGATAGGTTTTCACCGCTGCATCATCCCATATAAGTGTAAAAAGGTGAAAATCGTCCTGAATGCCGGTGGTACTGGTAAAATCTTTCCCCCAGTTGGGGTACGAACCACCGTTCCAGCTTTCGCCCCAGTGAAACCAAGTACTGAAATACTTGTCCTGCGTTCCACGGTTAATACCGTTCACATTGCCCATTTCCAGTAGATCCATTTCGCCACATTTCGGCCATCCCACTGTTGGGTAATCGGCTCCCATCATCCAGAACGCAGGCCAAAGTCCGTTGGCAGTCTTTGGCAACTTAATGCGGGCTTCTATTTTACCGTGTTTAAACGACATTTTCCCCAGTGTTTTCAAGCGTCCTGATGTGCAGGTTTTTCCCAAATAGCTTTCTTTTTTAGCCTTAATAATCAGACAGCCGGCACCACTCACAGGCTCAGTTCCAACTGATATGTTCTCGCGACGATAGTATTGCAGCTCGGAGTTGCCACCACCGTCACCATTTACTTCTATCACCCAGTTGTTAGTTTCGTCGAGCGTAGTACCGTTAAACAAATCCTGCCATACCAGACTATAACCATTGGTTTCGCCGGTACCAACTTCGGTGGTATTTTCCACAACCGGTTCAGGAGTTGGCTCAGACGAGCTACAGGCAATTAGAGCTATTGAGAAGAGTATTGAGAATAGTAAAAAAGTTTTTTTCATTCTATTGAGTGTGTTTTTTGAGGTGATTTCTATTTGGTTATGCTTATCCAGTTCAGGGCTGTTCCACCGTAGGAGTTTTTGATACGTATGGTGTGTTTACCCAAGGTCATTGCCACTGCTGTTGTGACGGTTTGCCACACATTATCAGCTCCGGTTCTGGGTAGCGAAACGGTTGCTGCAAGAGTTCCATCGATGAAAATTTCAATAGTTGCATTATAAAGCGAAGCGTAACGCAGGTTCATTTTAGGACTTGTAATGGTAGTGGTTTCAACCAGATATTCCAGCCACATATCCGAGTTAAAATCACATACATCCAACACTCCGTCCACATCGGTCGTTGGACGAAAGTGTACCGGTGTATTCCAGTTCCCGTCTATAGCATCCGCTTCGGTGTGGAGCGAACTGTAACTCTCAGCCGGAATCTGCTGTCGTTCGGGATAATAGGTAGTCTTATCAAATGTCGACATATTGGCATACACTTTTCCGAGCGGCGACAAATCGTAAGGCGTGGTTTTAGTCAGCAATTGCATATAAGGATAGGATTCTACGGCACCACTACCCCGCGGAATAAACCAGGCGTAGCGGGCTACATCGGGATTACACTCCAGAAAATTAATCGCCTCGGACATATAATTCATTTGCGACGCTACATTTTTTATACTGCTCGTTTCCCAACCACAAAACTCGGTCAGCCAAATGGGTTTTCCATATTTTTTAAAGCGTTTCACATACGAAGCCATGGCACTGGCATTACCCATATAGCAGTGTATAGCAATACCATCGATGGACGAAAGCGGTATCTTCGTAAAAAACTCATCGAGCCAAACAATTGGGTCGCCATAGCCGGTCAGGGTTCCATAATTCATAGCCGGCGATATAAGTTTCATGTTCAGCTCCTTAGCCAAAGCAGCCAGCGGTGCCCATTTTTCGGCAGCCACAGTTGGCGTCATATTGGCCTGATCAGTCAAATTTGGCTCGTTGAAGCCCAAAATGTATTGGCATTCCGGATGAAGTGTTTTAAAGTTCCGAATGTGCGTGGCATCAAAAGCACCGTTCCACGCCATGGGAATAAAGTCGATTTTATTGTCGGTAACTGCAGTATTTAAAGTGGTGCTAACATCAGGTCCCCAATTGTAAAACCATGAAACAGCAGAACCCAGTAGTTTGGCATCATCAATAATAGAAAAGCTATAAGAAACTCCACGCTTGACACTTCGAGTCTGACTTTTCGTAATAACGTCAGGATCTTCGGGTGTATCGGGTGTATTAGCTGTGCAAGCAGGCATTGAAAGCGACGCTGTAAAAGCAAAGTATAGTATGAACTTTTGTGTTAATCTATTGAACTTCATACTTATTATATTTTTTGAAGGTGACAGGAATTAAAATCCCAAATCACTGGATAGAGAATGAGTTTCAACTAAAATTCAACATCAACAGGGAGAAACCCTGCCATTGATAAATAACCAAACAACAATTATTTCGGGAGAGATTATTTCCGTTGATAAACACGGACATAATCCACTTTCATTTGCACCGGAGTATTGAAAATAGTATCATCAATAGTTCCACCCATAGTTCCTCCTATGGCCAGATTGAGAATAATGAAGAAATTCTTATTAAATGGCCAGTCAACAGCAGTAGAATTGACATGTTGTTGCCACAGAGTTGTAGTTTTGACTCCATCAATAAAGAAGCTTATATTGTCATCACCATCACTATATGCTTTTTCCCACTCAATGGCGTAAGTATGATAATTATTTTCCATGCCATCCAGGTATTTGCGGGCATACCAGTTATTTCCTTTTGAACCGTTTTTCTGACTGGTATGAACTGCGTGCGAAATCATAGTTGGTTGAGAACCAATATGCTCCACAATATCTATTTCGCCACAAAGCGGCCAACTTGATGTGGAGCCCAGCATCCAATAAGCAGGCCATGTTCCTTGTCCGGCAGGCAAACTAATGCGTGCTTCAACTTTTCCGTATGTAAACATTTCTTTATTACGGCTGTTAATACGTGCTGAAGTATAATTATTACCACTATACACTTCTTTTTTAGCTTCTATAACCAAACTACCACTCTCCAAACGGATATTGTCTGTACGATCCGTGTAATTTTGTTTTTCCTGATTTCCCCAACCATAACCACCGGTTTCAATATTCCATTTGGTCAAATCGAGAGAAGTTCCGTCAAACTCATCTGACCATATAAGCTGATAGGGTAAATCATCGTGTGTAACAGTTACAACGCAAGTGGCAGTAAAAACAGAATCGGCAGATACTTTAATTGTTGTACTTCCTCGGGCAATGGTTTTAACTTTCCCATTTAAGACTGTTGCCACCTTAGGATTGGACGATGACCACACTACTTTAGGTGTAGCACCGGCAGGAAGAATATTCGCAGTTAATACAGTAGAATCACCAGCAAGTAATGTAAGTGCCGTTTGATTCAGACTTATGCTTTGTGCTTTAATCACCGGCTCTGTTGGATTACAAGAAACCAATGCAATTAAAGTCATTGAAACAAAAATTAAACTTGCAAGCTTTTTCATAATAAATTAGGTTACTTGAATTTCACAAAAAAAAGAAACGAATTGCGTTTGCAATTCAATGTAGCGTAGCGGGTACATTCAAACCCGCTACACTTAAATTAATAGTGGCTCTATTATTTTTTATAAATAAATACGGCATCCAAATCAAGTGTTGTACCGGTTACTCCACCGCTTAAGAAAGCCAACAAGTTAGGATCTGTTACAAAGTTGGTGTATGATAATCCCATTGTTTTCAAAGTTGCCATTGGAATTTCAATTTCATGCCATTCGCCATCGCGTGTAAAATCGGCAAGAGCAGGATAAGTAACACCATTATCAACAAAGCCAGTTGCACCGATAGAGAATTTAATGTCTGTTTGTCCACCTAAAATAATTGCATGAACTCCATTACCTTTGCTTTTAATACCGATATGCAAATAATAACCTGCAGGATTATCTGTAATTGCTTTTAAGCTAGCTAAAGCTACTTCGTTTCCAGCAGTTTTAATGTTGAAGCCTGCACCAGACCAACCCACTGAAGCAACAGTTAAGCTAACCCAACCTTCAACTTCTCCATAAAAGTTAGGACCTGTTGAAGTACCAGCATTGTAGGTGCTAGCCCAAACATATAAAAATTTAGTAGCTTCATCAGGACGGAAATCTGCTTTGATTTTACTACCTAATTTAGCTGAAGATACACCATCCAAAATAATTGGATAGTATTCAGAACCTTTAAGTGAAGCTGTAAAATTAGTACTTTCAATAACTGTTACTGCACAAGTTGCAGTAAATGACCCAACTGAAGCGACAATATTAGCAGTTCCTTTTTTTACACCTTTAACAACACCATTTTTTACAGTAGCAACAGTAGCATCAGAAGAAGACCAAGTCACAGTGCCAGTTTTTCCAGTAGGCTGAATAGTAGCTGTCAGTGTTAATGAATCACCAGCAGGAATTGACATTGTTGTTTCATCAAGTTGAATACCTGTAATTGGATCATCGGTTTTACATGAACTGAATAAGAAAGCCACTACACCGAGAGCCAGCAATAAGATTTTTTTTGTTTTCATGATAATAAAATAATTAATTATTAGTAAATAAAGTTTTGTATTATTGATAATTAGAAAATTCTGTTTGTTTTAATATCCATTGTTCTGATCCATTGGATTCAGATCAATTTCCTGACTTGGGATAGGGAATAATTCATGTTTACCTGCAATAAACGCAGCCATATGACTCTGTGCTTCAATAGTTTCAGTTGCTTTATAAGCATTCATAACCTGTTCTACTACACCCCAGCGACAAAGGTCAAACCAACGGTGTCCTTCCATGGCTAATTCTACGCGACGCTCATGACGAATGGCTTTACGCAAGTCATCTTTAGTGTCGGTATATGTTCCATAAGGGAAGTCTGCCAAAATAGAACCATTTGTACCTCTTGCACGCAGTCTGACTCTATTTAATGCTGTTCTAGCATCAGGAAGATCGTCGGTTTCACAACATGCTTCTGCGTACATCAATAGCACATCAGCATAACGAATTACCTTGTTATTTATTGGTCCACGCGTTGGATGATCTAGTTTAATAACTGAGTTATCTGGTTTTAACAGTGCGTATTTGCGACTTAATAAACTGTCGCCTAAGTAAATTTCCTGCGAACGAGTTTCCATTTGGTCAAATGTAGGCCTCATGATTGTAGCATCCCTACGTGGATCTCCCACTTCATATTCGTTATATAAGTTTTGAGTAGGTTTATTGAAACCCCAGCCTCCACCTAACAATGATGAGCGTGAGCGTGTCATAATAACAGTGAATGTACCACGTGTAAAGCCATCACCACCTATTCCTCCATTTCCACCATAATCGCTGTTTGGATCAGCCATATACTGAATTTCAAAAACTGATTCTTTTCCATTTTCGCCTTCCAATGTGAAATTATCGGCATAACTGGAAACCAAATCATATTCATGCGACAGCATGATAGAGTCACCCCATCGCTTTGCATCAGCATAGTTATGAAGATATAAGTTTGCTTTCAACAACATAGCCTGTGCAGCACCTTTTGTAGCTCTACCCAAATCAACTTTAGCATATTTACTTTTTGCCCAAAGGGTTGTATTAGCACTTTCCAAATCGCTCAATATCTGTGCATAAACTGCTGTTGTTGTAGCTCTTGGTTGTTTCCAATCTACTGACGAATTGATGGGTGTTGTGCTAAGTGGAACACCTCCAAAAATTCGAACCAAACGGAAATAATACATGGCACGCAGAAACTTTAATTCTCCTAAAAGACGACCTTGAACATTGACATCCATTACAGAGTCATTTTTCATCAATGGAATTTGCTGCAAAGCCAGATTACAACGAGCTATACCCTGATACTGCGCCCTGTAGAAATCAAGCAGAAATCCGTTATTAGAGTTGGTTTTGAAGTTTTCAAAATCATACACATCGGCCATATCACCTATTGACTGACCACCTTTCAGTGCATCGTCAGAAGCCA
>Ga0209123_1001815_pt1 | contig 19707 bp, 13 predicted proteins | sample BarGraIncu00431A_FD_184500 | JGI IMG/M metagenome (GOLD analysis project Ga0209123, IMG submission 184500) | Arctic peat soil microbial communities from Barrow, Alaska, USA - Barrow Graham LP Incubations 004-31A (SPAdes) (version 2) | ecosystem: Environmental > Terrestrial > Soil > Wetlands >... | reverse complement strand
TAGGTCACTCGTCTATGTCCATATAAATACATTAATTCAATATATACCAAGATGGTTTCTTTTTAAAATGACGATATTCTAAGAATAAGTGAGATATCAGGAGTAATTTATAATATAGAGAGGAAGGTTATTATGAAAATAAGTAAACAATTGCGTACAGATATAACTGGATATCTTTTTATTGGACCTAATATAATAGTATTTTTATTGTTTACTATTATTCCGATAATTTTTTCCTTTGTTATAAGCTTTTCAAATTGGGATTACACTCAAGGTTTCTCCAATATTAATTTTAATAATGGAATGAATTATATTAATATGTGGAAGGATGAATGGTTCACAAAATCACTTATTAATACCGTGGTTTATTCAATTACTTTAGTTCCAATTACAGTTTTTCTTGCACTTGTAGTTTCTGTATTAGTGGATAAATATGTGATTGGAAAGACCCCAGTAAAACTTGCTTTATTTATGCCATATATTTCGAATATAGTAGCAATTTCAATTGTATGGGTAGTAATGTATTCTCCCTATGGACCAATTACACAGTTTCTTAAGTCAATAGGAATCAAGAATCCTCCTCAGTGGATTGGAGACTATCATTGGGCACTACCTGGAATAATAATCATGTCAATTTGGGCTGGAATAGGGTATGCGGTTCTGATTTACACCTCGTCTATACAATCATTACCAGAAGAATTATATGAAGCAGCACAATTAGATGGAGCTAGCGGATTACAACAATTTACGAAAATAACAATTCCATTGCTTTCGCCTACTACCTTCTTTTTAATAACAACTACGCTTATAGGTTCTTTTCAAGTCTTTGGACAAATATATATTATGACTAAAGGTGGACCAGGAACATCAACTCATGTATTAGTTTATTATATCTACACTTCAGCTTTTACTTTCTTTAAAATGGGCTATGCGGCTTCTATGTCTTGGATTTTATTCATTATTTTATTTGTAGTAACCATTGTACAATGGAAGTTTCAAGATAAGTGGGTTAATTATTAATGAGAAAGCTGGTGAAAATTAAAGTGAAAAAATTAAATAAGAAATTAATAATAAAGATAATTGTAACTATAATCATTTGGTGTTTAGCTATAACAATGGTAATACCATTTTTATGGATGATATCAGCATCTTTTAAAATAAGTGGAGATGTTTTAAAGATTCCTATTAAATGGATACCAAATTATTTTTATATTGATAATTATAAATTTGTGTGGAATATAGGTAACATTGCACCTAGAGATTATCATTTTGCATTAGCCTATTTTAATTCTATAAAAATAACCTCAATAAATGTGCTTTTTTCAGTAATGACAAGCTGTTTAGCTGGTTATGCATTTGCCAAAATAAAGTTTCGTGGGTCTAAAGTAGTATTTTTATTGTATTTAGCTACAATGATGATACCAAGCCAAGTAACACTGATACCTAAATTTATAATATTTGATAAGCTGGGAATAATGGGTACACATTGGACTCTAATATTACCAGGTGTGGTTACTGTAACAGGTACATTTTTAATGAGACAGTTCTTTATTGGTGTACCTAATGATTTAAGAGAGGCTGCACAAATTGATGGCGCAGGAGAGTTTAGAACTTTCTTGCAAATAATCTTGCCTTTGTCCAAACCTGCTATGGCATCACTCGCCATGATAGTATTTATGTGGAATTGGAATAACTTTATGGATCCTCTTGTATTCTTAAGGGATTGGAGAACCTTTACTATACCAGTGGCGTTAACTAATTTTGGTGATGAAAATATAACAGATTATAACTTAGTTATGGCTGCTTCAGTATCAGCTTTATTACCTGTAATTATAGTATTTCTTGCTGGACAAAAATATTTTATAAAGGGCCTCACTACTGGTGGGGTTAAGGGTTAAATCTAATAGGAGATAAAATTAATGATTAAACAAGGATTTTAAATAAAATGTTCACATAAGCAAATTGAATATTCTACGTATCTATGCATAATCGGAGGTGGACTAGCGGTGTTTGTTGTGCTATTACTGCGGCAAGAGAAGGTGGTGTGCTTGAAGAAATTTTAGTGGAAAATATGCATAGAAATAAAGAAGGCAATACAGTTATATTCGATTCTGTTGTTCTTGAAAAGGTTGTTATATCAAGATTAAATACAGCTGTATTCAGAAGTAAAGTTATATTGGGTTCATAATCTGATGCATGTAATATTTCATCGGTAGTTTCAGGCTTTAATGACTTTTTAATTATGCCTCAGCCTGGAAATTTAACAAACCTTAATATTATATTACCAACCGTTAAGGGACAGATTAACTTGGAGCTCAAAGTGAAAAGACTGTAATGAAAATTCTTGTTCCACAAGGTACTACCGCATGTATCGGTATACCATATAGAAATGATGATATGGTGGAAAAAGGATACAGTAGTATAGAAGTAAATGATGCTATTATTTGGAACAAAATAAAAAACATATCCAAATTTTCTAATATAGACTTTGCTGAGGATAATAAACGTCATATAAGAATGTTTTAATGTAAAGCTAACTTTCAGAATTTTGAAAAAACTATGTAGGGTTTTTATGGAGGAGGTTTTTCATGAAAAGCACACAAAATATAACTTCTGAGAGCTTAAAAGCATATTCAAATTCAATTGGAGTAGATAAAATTGGTTGGTTTGACGCTTCAAATTTCCCGAAATATTTGAAGGCTATTGATGAACGAAGGGAGTTATATAATTTTCAATATAAGCCTTTTGAGCAGTTCCTTTCTGCAGGATATTCTGGTGGTCAGTATAATACAATAATTGTATTATTAGTAGATTATTTTTTTGATAATAACTATACGAAAGATGACTTTAAAATATCTAATTACGCGCGGTTTTGTTGGCAAACTATTGAACCGAAAGCTGATTTAATTATTAACTATCTTGAAGATAGAGGATATAAAGCAGAAAGAACTAACACTCCTGACAGAGCTGCTGCATGTAAGGCTGGACTTGGTTTTATAGGCAAAAACTGTATGTTTTATGCTTATGATATTGGATCTTATGTTGGTATACGTACAATTGGAACAGATTTCAAAATTGATGAAAATAATGAGCATGATGAACAAATCGTAAATACTTTCTGTGCTAAATGCAACAAGTGTGTTAATGTCTGTCCAACGCAATGTATAGATAAAGAAGGTTATAAAATAAACCCTACAAAATGTATTTCTTTTATCAATAGGCATGCAGAGGAATCAAGTAAAATTTATCCGGATGATATAAATCAATTAGGTGGCTGGCTTCAAGGGTGTGAAATATGTCAAGATGTATGTCCTTTGAACGCTAACATAAAGCATAAAAAACAAGTTATTTTTTCAAAAGGTATAGATTTATATGGTATGAAGTTGAAAAATAGAAATAGTATATCAAAAAATGAGTTAATTGAAAAAATGAAAGAAGTTAAATCCTTAGAGTATAAACGATATATTTGTGAATATTTACTTGAGTTAAAAGAACAAAAATAAAGCATGACTGTAATAGATTATAAGTTTTGAAGAACAGTAGTAGATATTTTCTAAAATAGTAATGTGAGGTGTTGGTATGAAAAATCTAAATCATAAAGTAGATTTATGCATTGTAGGTGGAGGAATGGCAGGAATGTGTGCTGCAATATCAGCTGCAAGGCATGGCACTAAAGTAGCATTAATGCAGGACAGACCTGTGCTTGGAGGAAACGCATCTTCAGAAATAAGAATGTGGATTTGTGGAGCTCAGGGACCAAGCAATAGAGAAACAGGAATATTAGAAGAAATACAAATGGAGAATCTATATTGTAACCCTACCCCAAACTATTCAATTTGGGATAGCATTTTATATGAAAAGGTAAGATTTGAGAAAAATATAGAACTTTTATTAAATTGTAGCTGCAATGACGCTAAAATGAATGGAAATAAAATTGAGTCCATTAAAGGTTGGCAATTAACTACAGAAACTTGGCATACAGTTGAGGCAAAATACTTTGCAGATTGTTCAGGAGATAGTATTTTATCATTACTTTCAGGAGCAGAATTTCGCCTCGGTAGGGAGGCTTCTAGTGAATTCAATGAGTCTATTGCACCGTCAAAGTCAGATAAAAAAACAATGGGCATGAGTTGCTTATTTCAGGTGAGGGAAACAGATAGGGCTCAAGCTTTTATTCCTCCAGTTTGGGCAAATAAATATACAACAGATGAGGACTTTCCTGCCAGGGAGCATGATTTAAAAACTAATTTTTGGTGGATTGAAATTGGTGGTGAGAATGATACTATACACGATTCAGAAAAGCTGAGAGATGAACTTTTAAAAATAGTTTTTGGTGTGTGGGATCATATGAAAAATTATGGGGATCACGGAGTTTCTAACTGGGTAATAGACTGGATAGGTTTTCTCCCAGGGAAAAGAGAAAGCCGCAGAAATGTAGGAGACTATATTTTAAACCAAAACGACATAGCGAGTGAAGGTAAGTTAGAAGATTTAGTAGCATATGGTGGCTGGAGTATAGATGACCATCACCCAGAAGGATTTAAATATAAGGGGGGGTATCCAACCATATTTCATGAGGCACCATCACCATTTGGTATTCCATATAGATGTCTTTATTCAGTAAATATAGAAAACTTGTTCTTTGCAGGAAGAAATATAAGCGGGACCCACGCTGCCATGAGTGCTACTAGGGTTATGGCAACTTGTGCCATAATAGGTCAGGCAGTAGGAATAGCAGCCTCTATAGCAGTCAATAAAGATTTAACTCCAAGAGGGGTATATGAAAAAGAAATTAAAAATCTTCAGCAAATGTTAATGGAAGATGATTGTTATCTGCCTTGGCATAAGAGGGAAATATGGAATCTAACACGCATAGCAAATGTAACTTATAAGACTGGCAGTGCAGAAATTTTAAAAAATGGATATGATAGAACAATAGGAAATGAAGACAATGGATGGATGGGAAACCTAGGCGAGTGGGTACAATGCAGTTTTGAAAATCCAGAGCAAATAAATGAATTAAGATTTGTGTTTGATAGTAATTTAAATAGAGCAATACACAATATGCCATGTAACTACCCATTAGAACAAAATGATTTTCATGTACCTGAGACAATGATAAAGGAATTTAAGATAGAAGTCCAAGATGAATGCGGAAATTGGATTAAAGTAGCTGATATAAAGAATAACTATCAAAGGCTGGTTAAGTTAAATCTAGATGTTAAAACAAAGGGCATAAGGTTTATACCCTTAAGTACCTGGGGCTTTGAAAAAGCTCATGTCTTTTCTTGGGATTTAAGATAATATGAGAAGGAGACTATAGTAATTATGTTAATTCAAAATAATAGCAAACTCGTTATAATAGGTGATTCAATTTCTGACTTTGAACGTGCTAGACCAGTAGGAGAAGGATTATTTGGGGCAATTGGGAAAAGTTATATAGGATTAATTGATGCATTTTTAAAGATGATTTATCCTCAATCCAGAATTCGTGTGGTTAATATGGGTACAAGCGGAGATACAATCAGAGATATTAAAAACAGATGGGGTACCGATGTTCTGGATTTAAACCCAGACTGGGTTGCTATCCTTATTGGTATTAATGACATCTGGCGCCAGTTTGATTCACCGCTTATTACAGAATCCCATGTTTATAATGATGAATATGAAAAAACATTGAGCAATCTTGTTGAAAATACAATTCCCAAAGTGAAGGGTTTGATATTGATGACACCTTTTTTTATGGAACTCAATCAAAAGGATCCCATGCGTGCCAAAATGGATGAATACGGTGCTATAGTTAAAAAAATAGCGAAAAAGAACCATGTAATCTGCATAGATTTACAAGCCGCATTTGATTCCTATCTACAATATTACAACTCATCATCTATTACATGGGATAGAGTTCATCCTGATACAGTTGGACATATGATTATCGCAAGGGCATTTTTAAATTCAGTGGAATTTGACTGGAATAAAATGTAATAAATGGAGGGTCATAATGATCTATAAGAATATAGAGCTTTTAAATTTTGAAGAGGTTAAAATCGTGGAGGGTAGAGTAGGTGTACTACTGCAGAGGATTCCAGAAAAGGTAAGGTTACAACTAAGGCCAGAATCTCAGAGTGTATATAGAAAAGCTGCATGCGGTGAGATTAGATTTGTAAGTGATTTTAAACCTGTAAATATTACACTTGCAAGTTATGAAGGGGATAGTAAGGTGATGCTTTATTTTGGCGATTTTCAAGCAGGAGAATACATAATTACCAAGGAACCAATTCAAATTAATATAGAAATACCGAGTCCAAAGTTTATTTCTAGAAAAGATTTTGATGACTCTTTATATCCTTTTTCTGTTACAGTTTGCAGGTTGATAATAAGTGGTAATGAAATACATCTAATAGATATTGAAGGAGAAACTATAAGACCACCAAAAGCAAATGAAGTACCAAAACTTAAATATCTGGCCTATGGAACCTCAATCACCCAAGGAATAAATGCAACAAGTTCTGATCTTACTTATGTAAAACAGGTAGCCTGGAGGCTTGGAACTGATGTTATTAATTTAGGTGCATCAGGCAGCGCATACTGTGAGAAGGAAATTGCTGATTATATAGCTTCTAGAAAAGATTGGGATTTTGCATCCTTTTGTATATCTATAAATATGTTAAATCAAGGGGTTTCTGCAGAAGAATTTTTTCATGCAGCGGAGTATTTTATTTATAAAGTTGCTAAAAGTAACCCTACGAAACCTATAATATGTATAAGCTTATTTACTGAATTTCCAGATTTAGGATATATATGGCCGGATAGAAAACCTAAAGCAACGGCTAATGAATATAGAAATGTATTAAAAAGAATAGTAGACAGTTCAAAGTTAAGCAATTTATATTATGTGGATGGAACACAGCTTTTAAAGAGTTATTATGGATTATCTCAGGATTTATTACATCCTAGTAATAATGGTATGATAGAAATCGGAGAAAATTTAAGCAATTTTATTAAGCCTTTACTAAAAAAATAAGTGGGGTGAAATATGAGGGTTAGAGATGTCTTTCAGTCGAGAAGTTATAAAAAACGTATAATATTGTGGATTACAGCTTCAACTACATTAATTGTTATTATTTCTACTTTAGTTATTTATGGGACGGTTCATCAAATATTTTTAAATAAGGAATATGAAACCAGTAAACAGCTCTTAAATCAGATGAAATATAATACTGAATTTATGGATAAAACAATAGCAAATATTTCATTATATATGTATAACAATACAGATTTATCATTCATTATGAATTCTACAAATAAAGAGATAGATATAAATGAACTTAGTGTCAGATTAGGAAAAGTCGCAGGCTCTGCTATCTTGTCTAATAATTATATTCAATCAATTTGTGTATACAACAGCTTTGATGAACAATATTTTTATACAGGTAAACCATTATTTTTTGATGATAAACATCTAAAACAAATAATGTCAGAATATCCCAATGTTCCTAAGTTACAGCCTATTTTAAGAAAAATTAATGTTGATTATGGAACTAAGATAAATGAGGAAGAGGTTCTTACTTATATACTTTATGAAACTACAGGTACGCCTTCAAAAATTGATAGCGCTATAATAGTAAATGTTAGGCCAGAGTGGCTTTTAGATAATTTGAAATTAATAAATATGCCTGAAAAAAACAGCAACAGCAGCGTATATGTGATGAATGAAAAAGGAGAATTCATTGGAAAAGAAAAAAATGATTCCACAGAAGAGCAGTGGTTGTATTCTCAGCTTAATAAAAACAAAAATTATAGTAAAGAGTTATCAGGTTTTTTTAACGGAAAGCTAAATGGACAAAAGTATTTTGTAACTTATACACACATTGAAAGTGATGGACTTGTCCTCTTTAAGGTACAGCCTTTAAAAGAAATTTATTCATATGCTGATATAATAAGGAACAGAATAGTTTTGGTTTTAATAGCTTTTATAATGATTGCAATAATTATATCTATATCTGTATCAAAAAAGTTATATAAACCAATAAATAAGCTTATAGGGCAGATTACTTTAAACAAACAAGATGTACAATGTGATGAGTCTAATAAAGATGAAATATCATATTTGAATAGTGTTTATAATTATGCATTTGATAAATTGAATTATTATGAAAGAGAAAAAAGTATGAATCATAGGATAATGAAAACCTATTGGCTAAAGAAACTAATAAATGAAGGAGAGTGGCTTAATAGAGAAGAGTCTGAGAGTATTTTTAAATCAAATATTTTAAATATTTCATATGATGATTGTTTTGTGATTTGTGTGTTTAAGATAGATAATTTTACTAAGTTTAAACTGGAAAATAATATGATAAGCAGGGATCTTATAAGGTTTGCCATAGTAAATATTATGAGTGAGGTTATATCTCAGTCTTTTCCGGTTGAGAGTGTGGAAATGTATGAGGACCAGATGGTTTCTGTAGTAGGTATTAAGGCAGACCATGAAGATTATATAATGGAAATATCAAATGAAATCAAGAAATCACAGGAGTATATACTTCAATATTTTAATATATCCGTTTCAGCGGCAGTAAGCGAAATGGTAATAAATATTTGGAAAATTCCTAAAGGGTATGAATACGCTTTAAAAAGCTCATTGTATAGGTTTGTCATGGGTAAGATGAGCATTATAGTTCCAGAGAAAATTAAACAGAATATCTCTAGTACAAAAAAGGAATATTCAAGGAAGTTTGATAAATTGCTGGTTGAAGGTATAAAAACTTCAAATATAAATGATATTGAAGTTTCATTGAAAACCATATTAGAGGATATTTCGAAGCTCGATTATGATAGGATAATGGGCGAAATTGTAAACCTTGTTGATACTGTAAAGAGTACATTTGATAAGATGATGATAGATAGAAATTATGTTGGATCAGATTTAACTGATCTTAAAAATAAGGTTTTTAAAATCGAAACAATAGATGAATTTTATAAATTGCTTTTTAAAATAATAGAAGATAAATTACAATATAAAAATGAAGATGATATTCAGCTAAAGTACACAGTTATTGCTGAGCAAGCTGTTTACATAATAATTAACAATTATTCTGATTCAAGTTTATGTACTAATCAGATTGCAGATATGATGAAATTGAACCCTAGACGGATCTCAAGGATATTTAAAGAGTTTAGTGGAGTAACTATTGCTGAATATATAAGCGAAGTAAGGTTAAAGAAGGCAGCAGAATTGCTTGAGAATACACAAATTAGTGTTTGTGAAATAATTGAAAAGATAGGCCTCGAAAATGAGTCTTATTTCTATAAAATTTTTAAAGCCAGATTTAGATGTACACCAAAGGAGTATTCATTGCTCAAGAGTGCAGAGAGATTAGAATAACGAAACTGTAATTAGAATTAATGTGAAAGCAAAATTCTAATTACAGTTTTTTATTCCCCAGTGGGGATCTTTATTTATATTGAATATTTAATTTTGTTTAAATAGTTTATTGTTACGGGTTAGTTCTATGATAGGACGAATTTTACACTAAGTGAACAATTTTTAAGCGTAATAGTACAGTTTGCGACAGAAATAGCAGTATACACAATTAATATAATGCATAATAATGCAGTTATAAGATGTATCACAACTATAAATAAATGAAAAGGAGTGATAAATTTCTATAAAGTAAATGAGTAAGGAGTAAAAAAAATAGTAGGGGGTTGAGTATGAATAGAAAATCACTATCAAAAAAATCTATAAACTTAAGCTTAATAGCTACCTTCGTTATTTTATTTTTCATGTTTTGTGGTACTGTACCGGTATCAGCGGCAGATGTACCTTATGATATTGGCGCATTTTATTTCTCAAACTGGAATCCTGAATTGTCCCCACACATGGTTGTAAACACCAAAAACACTTATGGCAGGGATAATGATTGGTTCGGTGGTGTCAAAGACACTTTGCTTAAACCAGGACCTTTTGGATATGGGCCGATTGCTGATAGGGAGCCTATGCTTGGATGGTATGACGATAGACAACAGACAGTTTTGGATAAACATATTTTACAGGCGTCTAGCCGTGGACTTAGCCATTTTGCATTTTATTACTACTGGAAGGAAGATGGAACAGCTCCAAGACTTGGACAAAACGTTGAATTATGGAAGACTTCTCCTAACAAAAATTTGATGGATTATTACCTTTATTTCGTAGCTGATGGTGCATATAATTCCACAGATTGGGAAGCAAAAATTGTTCCAAAGCTAATTGAGTTCATGAAGGAACCACAATACAAGAGGTCAAAGAGTACGGATCCTAGTATGAATAATAGACCTATCATAGGGTTCTTTGGAGATATGATAGCAAGGCTTGGAGGGACTGATGCAAGTCTTAAGGTTGAATTGGATTACCTTCGCAGCGAAGCTATTAAAGCAGGAGTAGGAGACCCAATCCTTCTATGTAATGGTTACAGGGCTTTATCAAACTTTATGGTACAAGGCTACGACGGATTTCAACCCTTGAATCTAGCTGGACTTGGCATGGATGATAACATTGGAGTACCGGAAGATTATGCATCATCTTATCCGGCTGCATGGAAGGACTTCGTGTATAAGGATTATACTGGAGACGGAACCGGTTATGAAAACTATGAAAACTACATGTTTATTCCAGGTGGATTGAATGCATTCGACGCAAGACCTTGGAGAGGGGTAGCATCTGACACTGCAGGAAATTATTATTATGCAGACCCTAGTCCTAATAAGTTTAAGGCACAATTGAATAATGTTAAGGAATATCTTGATTCACATCCACGATCCATGAATATGTCTACTATGTATGCTTGGAATGAATGGGGAGAGGGTGGTTCAATAGAGCCTAATACTCTTTTCGGATATGGATATATTGATGCAATGCAAGAGGTTTTTAATCTTAAAAATACGGATTATAAAGTAGCAGCTAATGGGATTAACGATATAGCTCCAGATGTTAGAGTTGACGTAGAGCCTGAGTACTCTGAAGTAGCTGAGGGGCAGAAGGTAGTACTGAAGGTAAGAGTAAAAAACTATTCACAAACGTCAGTTAATGGTACATTATCACTTAGTCAACCTGCAAAAAATGCAGAAGCTATAGATCAAGCTACATGGGTCGTTGAATCATCTTCGGGAACAGCTTTTACACTTGCTGCCGGTGCTGCCGGTGAAGCAGAGTTTGTAATACCTGTTGGTGAAGGCGGTGACTTTAATAGGCATAATTTTGTTGTAACTGCAAACTACGGTGGGACACAGAATATTTCAACCTTTGTAGTAAAAGTACCTCCTTTTTATGGTTGTTTAGAAAAGGACAATGCTAATAATAGTGGTTATAAATTTGACCTCAATGTAAAAGTAAGAAATTACACAATGAATGCAAAAGATGTCAACTATACTCTTGATCTTCCCGCAGGATGGACTGCAGATAAGTTGACAGGTACTTTAAGCACAGCAGGGTATAGCGGAACTGGTGTACATACTGATCGTACAATTTCGAATACTGTTGCAATTTCTTATCCAAGTACCACGGTGCCTGGAAATTATATAATCAAGCTTACAACCGGTGACGGTGTACTTGCAAAGGTAAATAGTTTAACTGTAAATATTCCCGATGCCTTTAACCTATTGTATAACGGCAGCTTTGAAATTGATGAGGATACTGATGGTATGCCTGATGTGTGGTCGGATAGTTATGGCGCAAATATAACAATTCAAACCGGTACTGAATTGCAACCGGCTCCCATGGGTAATAAATTTGTAAAAGTAGTGGGTACGGGTTCGGACGTAGGAATAAAACAGGAGGGAACTAAAGGAGATGTTAATTGGCTTCAAATAGATCCTAATAAGAAATATCAAGTTAGTTTTTGGGCTAAGGTAGAATCAGGGAAGTTCAGTGTAATTGATAGTGAAGCCCAGGGAGATTACACATGGATTGGTTCGAATAGTTCTAAGGAAATAACAGCCGAGGAAAACGGGAATGTGTGGAAACCGTATACGTTAGAGTTTTCCCCAAATGCAAAAGCAGGTAGAGAAAGTTTACGATTCTTTGTTACTGAAGGTTTAGGAGTGACAACAACATTTTATCTTGATGCTGTGTCGCTTAGGGAAATTGAATCAGTTCCACAAACAAGCGTAAAACCAGTATGGTATCAAAATTTCGAAACTGGAAGCGAAGCTACTGCTGGAACAAATGCAACTGTTGCAACAGATAGCTCAAGTGCAAATATTGGAGGTTTAAAGAGTGTTAAGCTGACAACTAGCGTAACTGGAGACCCAGGAAGCTCAGCACAATGTGTAAATGTAGTACCGCAAGACGGGACTTCCTTTGATGCATCTTCCTACAGTTATTTTAATTTTCATGTAAGAGACATGCAAGGTTCTAATACTGTAAAACTTACATTTGTGGATGCAAACAATGCAGAATGTAGTATATGGGCAGATCCAACAAGATCAGTACAGAACCAATGGACTCAAATAAATTTCCCACTAAGTTCTATTACTGGAATAGATAAAACATCCATAAAACAAATTAGAGTTGGAGAATGGAATACAGGAGTTTACTACTTCGATGATTTTTACTTCTCAGCAGATTCTACATTTGTAATACCAGCATTTGGAGTAGATAAATCAGCATTATTAGCAGCAATGGATAATGCAACAACATTAATAGAAAGTAAAACAGTAGGAACTGCAGTAGGAAACGTACCTCAAGTTGCAAAAGATACTTTCCAAAGTGCAATAACTGCAGCTACAGCAGTAAACACAGATACAGAAGCAACAAAGGCAGATGTAGATGCTCAAATAGCAACACTTGCCACCGCAACTACAAACTTCAATAATGCTGTAATAGTAGCACCAATAGACACGTTATTAATTCCAGGGAAACCGGTATTAACAGATAATAACGGACAGGCTACTGGCTTAAAGGGTGCAACCTATAATATTACAATGAACTTGTGGTGGGGAGCAAATGGGTCGCAGTATAAACTCTATGAAGATGGAGTATTGATAGACACTAAGAGCTTAACTCCGAGTTCTCCTAATGCACAGACAGCAGTAACACTTATATCTGGAAAACAAAACGGGATACACCAATACTATTGTGAGTTGATAAATGGCAATGGTACTACAACCAGCGACATTATTACAGTAAATGTTACCGATGCGCTGCCCGGTAAACCTGTACTTTCAAACGACAACTGGGACGGTGACGGCAATTATAAAATAAACAGCAATATGTGGTGGGGAACCAATGGTAAAGTTTATAAATTGTATGAAAATGGTGTGTTAATAGATACACAAACACTAAATTCAATAACACCAAAAGCACAAGTAGCAGTTACAAGCATCAGTGGTAGAGAACTTGGAACCTATAATTATTATTGTGAGTTTATAAATGATGCAGGAGTAACTACTAGTAATACAATTACTGTAAAAGTGACTAAATAATTAATTATGAAATGATTTGGTAGTGTATAGAGGGAGGGGACATAATTCTATCCCTCTTTCTTCTGTAGAAGTGAATGCCAATACCGGCAAGTATTTAATTAGTATGGTTTTTAATTTAAATGGTAATTACGAAAGGAGAAATAAAAATGACAATTAAAGGTTTTCCAGACAATTTTCTTTGGGGGGCAGGATCCTCGGCATATCAAATTGAAGGAGCATGGAATGAGGATGGAAAGGGAGAGTCTATTTGGGATAGGTATGCACATAATATTGGCAAAATAAAGGATGGCAGTAATGGAGACGTAGCCTGTGATCACTACCATAGGTATGAAGAAGACATAAAGCTCATGAAGAAGCTTGGGCTGAAAACATACAGGTTTTCGATATCCTGGCCGAGAATTTTTCCGGATGGCTACGGAGAGCCAAACCAAGAGGGAATTAATTTTTATAAGAGGCTGGTAAAATTACTCAATGAGAACGGTATAAAGCCTATGGTAACACTTTTTCATTGTGATTTTCCACAAAAGCTTCAGGATATTGGAGGTTGGACCAACAGGTTTACTGCCGATTGTTTTGAGAAGTATGCCCGTTGTATGTTTAAGGAATTGGGAGATGACGTACCCATGTGGATTACCCACAATGAGCCGGCTTCTACATCAATAAACGGATACTGGAGAGGTGTTGGGGCACCAGGGATAAGTGACTTTGGAGCATGCCTTTTGTCATCCTATATTGTTATGTTGTCTCATGGAAAAGCAGTAAAAGCATATAGGGAAATGGGCTTAAAGGGTCAAATTGGTTATGCACCAAATTTTTATCCATCACAAGCTTTTAGCGACTCTGCAGAGGATTTGAAGGTCGCTAAATTGTGGGACAGTTATATAAACAAATGGTTTCTTGATCCCGTAATGAAAGGTGAGTTCCCTTCGGATTTACTAGAACTATTTTCAAGTACAGGCTTACTTCCTGAAATTATGGAAGAGGATTTAAAGATAATGAACCAGCCTATTGATTTCATCGGAGTAAACTACTACTCGCGTTTTCTTTTAACTCATGACGAGAATTCATGGCCGCTTAAAGATAAATTTGTAGAAATTCCTAAAGAGAACCTTACTGATAACGGTACTGAAATTTATCCTCAGGGTTTATATGAAGTACTTACCAGGCTTCATAAGGATTACAATGGTATCAATCTCATAGTCACTGAAAACGGAATGTGCCATAATGACCGCGTCAACAGGCAGGGAAAGGTTGAGGACGATGAAAGGGTAGATTTTTATTACAAGCACTTTGAACAGGCTCATAGGGCAATACAGGATGGGGTAAATCTTATAGGGTACTCTATATGGTGTTTCATGGATAATTTTGAATGGGTATCTGGCTTTAATATGAGGTATGGAATAGTGTATGTGGATTTCAAATCGCAAGAAAGAATTATTAAAAAGAGCGGATATTGGTATAAAGATGTGATTAGCAATAATGGTATTTCTGATGAAGAAGATTAGCCTTAGCCAATATGAAAAGTAAGACGTGGGGGTAAACAAAATGAATTTCGGATATTTTGATCATGAAAATAAAGAATATGTCATTACGAGACCGGATACGCCTTCGCCATGGATAAACTATCTTGGACAGGGTGGATATGGAGCAATAATTTCAAATACTGCAGGGGGGATGAGCTTTGACGGAGATCCTCAGCATAGAAGGGTTACCAGATATAAGTACAATAATCTCCCTGCAGACAGACCTGGTAAATATATTTATATAAGGGACATGGAGTCTAAGGAGTACTGGTCTCCTACATGGCAGCCTGTTATGAAAGAACTGGATTTCTATGAATGCAGGCATGGCATGGGATATACCGTTATTAAAGGTAATTATTCAGGAATAGAAGCTGAAACAAAGTATTTCGTACCTCTTAATAAGAAATATGAAGTTTGGAGGATGACTCTAAAAAACAGCTCTAGCAGAAAAAGAAGTCTTAAGCTTTTTACGTACCTTGAATTCAGTTACAATATAGCATCTGAGGATGTTATCTGTGAATGGCCGAGATCAAAAGGTATTGCCCGGTATGAGAACGGTGCAATAATCTTTGACCCGGTACAGGAAGGCGAAAAGATGTCTTCATTTTTCGGTACGGATGCATCTGTTGAAGGATATGATTGTAGACTAGAAAATTTCATTGGAGGAATCTACCGCTGCGAAACAAATCCTATTGCGCTCGAAAAGGGTGTATGTTCAAATTCTGAATGTGAAGGAGATTACAGTATAGGTTCGCTTTGTTGCCCTGTTTTACTTGAACCCGGAGAGGAAAAGGAAATTGTGTTTGTGCTTGGAGTATCAGATAGTGCTGAAAACGCAATGAAAGCCTTTAAAGTAGCACTTAATAATAAAACAATAGATGATGATATTGATGATTTAAAGAAGTACTGGGACAGTTATATATCTAATTTCAAGGTTAAAACTCCCGATGCTGATTTGGACAACTTCATTAATGTTTGGCATCAATACCAATGTAAGACTACCTTCGATTGGTCGAGATTTATTTCGCTTTATGAAAGAGGTATAGATAGGGGAATAGGTTATAGGGATAGCATGCAGGATATTTTGGGAGTGGTGCATACAGTTCCTGAAAAGGCAAAAGAACGTATGGTTGAACTACTTAAGGTACAACTCAGTGCCGGGGATGCTAAATCAGTTTATTACCCAGCTACAAAACTTGCAGCTGGTGGTGGAAGATCCGATGATCATATCTGGGCTATCTTCTCAGTATGCACATATTTGAAGGAAACAGGCAATTATAGCTTCCTTGATGAAGTGGTACGTTATTATGACGATGGAGAGGCTACTGTACTTAAGCATCTTGAACAGGGCATCAGATTTACCATGTCAAAGCTTGGCAGACATGGCATTCCTCTTATGCTGGGAAGTGATTGGAACGATAGTATAAGTCATATAAAAAGAACAGGTGATGTGGAAAGTGTATTTGTATTTTTTCAGCTTGCACATGCTGTTAAAGAATTAATGGAGCTATATGAGTTTCTTGATATGACGGAGGATTACGCTTGGGCAGAAGATATATATGCATACTGCAAGTCTAAGCTTAAGGTGGTATGGGATGGAGAATGGTTCCTAAGGGCTTTTGATGGATATGGGGATAAGATCGGATCTAAAGAAAATGAATATGCAAAAATATTCTTGAATACCCAGTCTTGGGCTGTTTTAAGCGGTCTTCCATCTAAGGAGCAATCAGTAAAATCAATGGATTCAGTGAAGAAATATATGGTATCGGACTATGGTATAGAGCTTTTATATCCGTCTGCTCCAGGGTTTGATATGGAAAAGAAATGTTTCATTGCTTTTTCAGCAGGCGTCAGGGAAAACGGTGCAGTTTTTTCACATAGTAATCCTTGGGCAATGATTTCCGAATGTTTGCTTGGTCGGCCAGAGAATGCATTTGATTATTATTTGAGGCTTTTACCCTCAAGGAGAAACGACAAGGCTGAAATTTGTAAGGTAGAACCTTATGTATACTGTTCAAATATTCTGGGGAGGGCGAGTAGCAGACATGGTGAGGGCGCAAACTCATGGCTAACTGGTACGGCTTCATGGACATTTTTGACCGCCAGTCAGTATATATTCGGTGTAAGGCCAGATTATGACGGAATATTTATTGATCCAAATACTCCACCGACCTGGGAAAACGTCAGCGTTGAAAGAGTTGTAAGAGGAGTCAAAGTTAAAATTAAAGTAAAAAAACGAAAAAATTATGAAAGTCGCGTGAAGGCTCTTTTGGTAAATGGAAAAGAAGTGAGTGGCTCTAAAATACCATATAGTTTGCTTGAGAAGTTTGATGAAGTAGTGATTGAAACAATATACTGATATTAATTGGAGGAGTTCTTCGTGAAAAAAATAAATGCTGTTGTTATAGGTGCTGGACAAAGAGGAGTAATATACTCTAGTTATGCACTTTTACATCCAAATGAGCTTGAGGTTATAGCCGTTGCAGAAATTGATACAGAAAGGAGAGAAAATTTCCGTAAGATGCATGGATTAGCCGAGGATATGTGTTTTTCGAGTTGGGAAGAATTATTAGCAGTTCCTAAACTGGCTGATGCTGCAATTATATGTACTCCAGATAATGCACATTTGAAACCTTCGCTTAAGGCATTGGAAAAAGGATATCATCTTTTACTTGAAAAACCTATGTCAAATAAAGCTGAAGAGTGTATTGAAATTAGCGAATATGCAGAGAAATATAAGAAGTTGATATCAATATGTCATGTTTTGAGGTTCACACCATTTTTTACAATGTTAAAAAAGCTTATAGATGAGGGCAGAATTGGTAAGCTGATATCAATTGCTCATAATGAGAATGTAGGGCATCGGCACTATTCACACAGCTATGTAAGGGGCAACTGGAGGAATTCAAATGAATCTAGTCCTATGATCTTAGCAAAATCCTGCCATGACATGGATATAATACTTTGGCTTTCAGGAGCGGAATGTTCAAAGATTTCTTCATTCGGATCACTTACGCATTTTAAAAAGGAGAATGCCCCAAAGGGGGCACCTGAAAGATGTCTCGATGGATGTCCTTACGATGTTGAGTGTCCATACTATGCACCCAAAATATATCTGAATGGAAATACCGGATGGCCTGCATCAGTAATCAGTAACGACACAAGTGTTTTTTCACTTACAAGGGCGTTGAAAAAAGGTCCATATGGCCTTTGTGTTTATCATTGTGATAATAACGTAGTTGACCATCAAGTTGTGAATATAGAGTTTAAAAATAAAGTAACCGCTGCATTTACCATGTGTGCATTTACAAATGAAACTACTAGAACAATTAAACTCATGGGTACTAAAGGTGAAATAAGGGGTGCAATGGAGAAAAACGAAATAGAAGTTATCGATTTTTCAACTGGGGCAAGGAATGTTATATCTCTTAATGAAACGAAGTCCGGTCATGGTGGGGGAGATGAGGGTATTATGCAAAATTTTGTCAGGCTTTTGCAGCATGAGGATATCAGAGAAGGGTTGACTTCAGCCAAAACATCACTTCAGAGTCATCTTATGGCTTTTGCAGCAGAGAGGTCAAGGTTAGAAAACAAAGTAATAGATATTAACGAGTTCTCTGAGCAAATAAAAAGAGGGCAAAAGAAGATCGTTTTCATTGATACGTAATTAACTTAATATAAGAGCCTGTGATTATATAATTCTTATATTATAAGGGGGGACTTGAAATGAAAAGAAAAAAAATAACAAGTATTATTTTAAGTTTTGTACTAACTACATCAATGATTCAGGTATCTAGTATACAAAAAACCTATGCGGCTAGTGAGTCTGTTAGTGTATGGTTGACTAAGGCTGATCAGAGTAAATTACTGGTACCTCAAAGCAATGTGACTTTTAAAGAGGATAGTGGGACAAATGATCATACAATCAATGTAAACGAAAACGTATCTTACCAGCAAATGGACGGGTTTGGAGCATCACTTACGGACTCATCATCTTTTCTTATACATAATAAATTAAGTTCAGCAGCTCGTGATACTTTAATGACAAACCTTTTTGATAAAAAATACGGTATTGGAATAAGCCTATTAAGACAACCTATAGGTGCTAGTGATTATGCACGAAATATATATAGTTATGATGATATGCCAAGTGGACAAACAGATAATAACTTGACTAATTTTTCCACGGAACATGATACTGAATATATAGTTCCATTACTTAAGCAAGCTTTACAGAAAAATAGTGATATAAAGATTATTGCTTCACCTTGGAGTCCACCTGGATGGATGAAAAGCACTGGGTCTATGATAGGAGGTACTCTTAATACTAGTTCCTATAATGCTTATGCAAATTATTTTGTGAAATATATTAATGAATATAAAGCTCTTGGACTACCTATTTATGCTATTACCGTACAAAATGAACCAGAATATGCACCAACCAATTATCCAGGAATGTTAATGTCAGCTTTAGAACAAGCAGATTTTATTAAGAATAATCTGGGGCCTACATTTGCAAAAAATGATATATCAACAAAGATTATTGCGTATGATCATAATTTTAATCATCCAGAGTATCCTTTAAGTGTATTAGGAGATTCTGATGCAAATCCATATGTTGCAGGAACAGCATGGCATTTATATTCGGGATGGGATGAGGCTATGACTAATGTTCATAATGCATATCCAACTAAAGATAATTGGTTTACAGAGGGCTCTG
>Ga0209123_1001814_pt1 | contig 19725 bp, 26 predicted proteins | sample BarGraIncu00431A_FD_184500 | JGI IMG/M metagenome (GOLD analysis project Ga0209123, IMG submission 184500) | Arctic peat soil microbial communities from Barrow, Alaska, USA - Barrow Graham LP Incubations 004-31A (SPAdes) (version 2) | ecosystem: Environmental > Terrestrial > Soil > Wetlands >... | reverse complement strand
TTGGGATATTGAAAACTCAATTTTTAATAACTTGAAACGAGAATGTGGTCTAGATCATTGCTTTGTGCATGGAGGGAAGGCAGTAGAAGCTGTACTATATTTGATCTTTATCGCATCGAATATCATGCAATTATTTTTAGTCAGGCGACTTAGAAAGCATTTTACAACTCAAAGAGAAATGGTCAGGCTTCTATTAAAAGGTCTATACCTACTGAAGTATAAAACCGAATTTGTTTTTAGCAGCTCATAGGAAATTAGCCAATTTAATTAAGAATCTATAATTTTGGGGTAGGGGAAGGTATAGCCTTTTTTAATGAGAATTAGACAAACAGGAGGATAATTCACAAACTAACTGAAATTGACAACAAGAGACTGTGAAATTCTTATAGAGGCTAAATTGCTGGCGATGGATTGCAGGGTCACATCTTTGTCTGCGGCAAACCACAGATAGGATTTGAGCGCGGCCAGACGCTGGTTACGTGTGCCGGGCTTGTTCCCTTGGACTTCCAAATATTCGAGGAACCCGAAGATGCAGTCCCGCGTACACTGGGCAAATGCAAATTTAGCTATGGATAGATTGAGCTCGTTCAGGACGTATCTACGAAAAAGAGTCAGAGCATCTCTGTAAGACTCTATCGTGTCGGGGCTCCGTCCCACCTGCTTTACCATATATAGGTCAAGAAACTCATAGGTCATCGAGAAAAACAGAGAGCTGTTGCTATTCTTCATAGAGGACCACCTCCGGAATAACCCTGTCAGCGAAACTGTCGTGCTTTCTAATGATCTCAACACCTACGTCCGCGAGAACATATTGAAGGGTTTGGTTGAGACAGTTTTGGGGTATAGCTCGTCCACGGAAACATATTAAGTATGCAATTTCTGCCATTACTCTTGGTAATTTTTGCTGTGTCAAATTCGCTTGAGTCAAAAATGTTAATGCGTTGGTTGAGAAGATAGAAATTCTCACGCCAACGCATTTTATTTTGCGAAAATATAATTAATAAAATATCTTATTTAAGAAGGATTACTGATATTTATGTTGAAATATACATTATAGTATAGAAGAATCAACAATGGTTGAACAAAAGCCTATAGTTCCAGGAAACGCTCAAATTAGAAGGAGAAAGTTAACGTGAAAGATTTAGCTCAAATAATAGGTTGGATTGTAGCTTGGGGATTTTGTGTTGCTTTTCTAAATTTTGTTCTTAAATTCGTAAATAGAAACTATGTAACAAAATTGCCTAAGGAGAAAAGGAAAGCTGTTGATATTTATAGGCTAGTAATGAAATACGTTATAAAATATCATAAGCCGATTGGTATTATTACTGCGTTAACAGTTATTACACATTTTACTTTGATGTCACTCTTTGTAAAAGTGTCAGTTACAGGGGAAGCAGCAATGACAATAATGTTATGTACAGTATTACTGGGTATATATGGCGCTTTCATTAATAAAAATTATAAGGGTAAATGGCTAAAAGTTCATCGATTCTTTGCTTTTACTCTAGTTATATTAATCGGAATACACATTATTTAATGAAAATTGTTCCATATACAAATCAGGTAGAAATAAGCATTTGCAAGGTTTTCAATTTTTATGAAACAATAGGAGAGAATGATTATGACAGAAAGGCCTATATGGAGGACTATATGAGTATTAGTCCATGGTGAACCCTGCCGGGCGGCTGTCATGGCACATGGGTGTAGAGAAATATATGGTTGGGTTAAGCTGATGGCATACGTGACATAGAGAAATGTTAATTTAAGCAAGGAGTAAATGCGAGGGGAGCAGCGTGGCTATATACCTAGTTGACCAGCATTTCAGTTTAACTAACAAATAGTTCATGATGTTGAACTTAAAAAAAGTATTAATAGGGGTGTTTTGATGACTTCAAAGATCAAGATTATCGGTATTACTGGAAGCCTACGAGCGAAATCCTACAACATGGCTGCATTACGCGCAGCATCGGAGTTACTTCCTGAAGGCGCAACTATGGAAATCGTGGATCTGACTCCAATCCCGTTTTTTAATGAAGATATTGAGGCTGAAGGCGTACCTCAGGTTGTAGTGGACTTTAAAGAGAAACTATCTGCGGCTGATGCAATCCTAATAGCTACACCGGAGTACAATTATTCCATACCACCAGTTTTGAAAAATGCTTTGGATTGGGCCTCGCGGGGTACCGAGTTACCCTTAAGAGGTAAGCCTCTGGCAATTATGAGTGCATCCCCAGGAATGTTGGGGGGAGCACGTGTACAGTACCATCTTCGCCAAGTCTGTGTTCGACTTGATCTACAAACGTTAAATAATCCTGAAGTCTTCATAGCCGGTGCTAATACAAAATTTGATCAAGATGGAAACTTGATTGATGCTCATACTAGGATATCGATCACAAAACTATTACAAGCATTGGTCAATAAAACGCAAGAAAGAAACAAAACTGACTAAACGGACAAAATGGTTGTACTACGCAATAAAATATGGAGGTGTATTATGGGTAAGTTTGAAAGTGCTGAAAAGTTAGGATTAAGAGACAAAGAAACCAATAAACTTCTTGCTGTGTATCCCTATAAGGCAGAGGGTACTGATGTGGAAATCAATAAAGTCATCAGGGACTGGTATTATCAGCAAAGTTGTGCAGCTGAAGATCAACTTTTAACTGCTTATGTCGATATTTTAACAGAACAAGAAATTAAATCACGTAAAAATTTAAGAGCGATCACCAACATGAGGGACAATGCTAAAATAGCTAAGATCAAAATATTGAAAAATGGACCTTATATTGTCTCTTGAAATGTCCCTTTGTCAGAAAAGATCATTGTATCTAAGGGCAAAATTAATGAAAATTGTTCAAAGAAAAGCAGTACTCATGGGTAAAGGTGAAGAATTCTTCGCACAGGCATCGGAAAATGGGCTCCGTTTTTTGCTGTTTTCAGGGCAACCGATAGATGAACCTATCGCATGGGGCGGGTTTATTGTAATGAATACTCATCAAGAGCTACGACAAGCTTTTTAGGATATTGAAAATGGGACTTTCATTAAATTGATAAAAAGGTTGGAAGGTTGAAGAAATTATGGCAAATGCAATGAAAAGGATGCCGGCATTATTCGTAGGGCACGGTTCTCCTATGAATGCGATTGAAGACAATGATTATACAAGGAATTGGGCTAAGATAGCTAGCGAGATTCCAAAACCTGAAGCAATCCTTGCTGTTTCTGCCCACTGGTATACTACTGGAAGTAAAATAACGGACGAAGAATATCCCAAAATGGTATATGATATGTATGGATTTCCAGAGGAACTATATAGGGTCGTGTATAAGGCAAAGGGTTCACCTGAACTAGCCCATTTGACAAAGGATTTAATTAAGAGACCTGTCAAAGTAGATAACAGTTGGGGTTACGACCATGGTACGTGGTCCGTGCTTTCTAAAATGTACCCGGAGGCTGACATACCTGTGTATCAGCTTAGCGTAGACAGCAAAGCAAGTGCTGAGACACATTTTCAAATAGGACAAGAAATAAGCTCCCTCCGTGACAAAGGAGTATTAATATTCGGGAGCGGAAATGTTGTTCATAACCTCTCGGAAATAAGCTGGGGTATGGCTGGAGGTCATCCGTGGGCCGTCGAGTTTGATCACTATATCAAGAACGAGATAATCAAAAGGGAATATCAAGATGTCATCAATTATAAGAATGCAGGAAAATCTTCGGAATTAGCATTCTTTACACCGGAACATTTTCATCCCCTGCTTTACATTTTAGGTGCATCAAAGGAAGATGACCGGGTTTCAATATTCAATGAGTCATGCACAATGGGTTCATTGTCAATGACAAGTTATCTATTTGAGAAAAATCCGACACGGGTGAGATGATAGCCACAGTCGTGAGTGCTATTAGTACCATTGCTTTGGAAAAACTTGTTTCCCATGTAGCCCAGGGAAGTCAGGCTGAAGCCAGACGTAAACTGCATTTGCACCAATCCGCCACAAAGCGTGCAATCGCTCCCGTCAATCGTGGCGATAAATTTATCATTCCACAATTGTATCTTTTAATTGATGGCGAGTTGATGGCGAGCTAGAATTACCAGATGATGAGATTTTTCTTTATGCTGCGGATTGGAAACTAATTGGCCCCGCACAACTAACCGAGACAGAATTTTCGTTACAACCAGACGGTATGACTTTTGCAATTGATATATTAGACGGGCATGACAACGCCCATGATGTCGGTGAAAAGGACAACCTTGGACAACTATGGGCCAGAGAAAGTCAAGGTAAGGGCTTGTTTCTCATGGCTTGGAAACAGGATGATCAGGGAGGGCCCATGATTCATGGGATACATTGCAGATCAAGGGTCTGGGCTTAACCAATAGGGCAATATATATTTTCCAGTCAACTTTCTGTGGCGGAACAGTAATGAATATACATTAGCATGAATACACTAGACAGTTGCCCGTAAAATACAGCAAGGCCAGCCAGATGATTATCCGTAATTATTACGGTTAAAATAAAGTATTTTTCTCCAAATCCTCTCCCCATCCTGGTGAGGGGATTATTTTTGTAAAAAACAAAGCCCTCAGCATCGCCGAGGGCTTTGGATAATTAGGCATTCTTTGTAACGTGCTTGGTAAGTCTGGCGTTTGACAGTAAAAAAACTGTAACCCTTGGTCCACAAGGGTTACAGTTTTTTTACTGTCAAACGCCAGTTAGATAAAAGAATATCAAGATTGAACTTAATATATGAAATACCGTTTATAGGAGATTTGATAAGGCTAAAACAAATACTTTCAATCGAACGTCCTGTTCGAGTCAAGGCCAGCGCATACGTGCAAATTGATGGCAACCTTCTCTGAGGGTTGGTGCCAGCCAATTTTGTTCATGTGAAATTTATGAACTAGAATAGGTCCTTAATACAAGAAAAATGTCATAAGAATGGCATTTCATTATGTTATCATTCTAAGTAGAAAGAACATACTGTACCACCCTTTCTTCCAGCAAGTAAAACTTGCTGGGCAAATTTAGTAAAGAAAGGAGGATGAAAGTATGTTATGGACAATTGTTGTTATTCTCGGGATCTTATGGCTTCTTGGTGTGGTCACTTCCTACACAATGGGCGGATTAATTCATATCCTTCTCGTAGTTGCTTTAATTGTAGTGGTGTTTAACCTCATTTCAGGGAGGCGGGCGCTTTAGCCAACGAATGTTGTGTTACAAACTACCTTGTGGTGCACTTTGCTTTCGAAATAGGCGCGACATTAAATTTAAGGAGGACTAAAAATGAACGAAGATATTTTTAAGGGTAAATGGAAAGAGCTAAAAGGTAGTGTTAAAGAGAAGTGGGGAGATCTTACAGATGATGAGGTCACTGAAGTAGAAGGCAAGACAGAAAAGTTGGTTGGTATTCTTCAAGCGAAATATGGTTACAGCAAAGATAAAGCCCAAGATGAATATAACAAATTTATGGATGATAACAAGCAGGTACGATAATAAGAAAGTTAAAACCCAATATTGGCAAGAGGATATACAACTGAGGTTCCGGTCCCGACCGAATCTTAGTTGTAATTAATACGAGCTAGAATAGAGGCGATTTTACATGGATGATGATAAGAAAGTTGAAATCGAAAAAGTAAACATAGAAAAAAGATTTGACGGCAGTGCTTTCGGCTCAGTGATAGTTAAATATGTTGCTTATTTAGCAATATTTTTTGGACTAATGTATTTTATTGTAGTTTATATTTTGCCAATGTTTAAGTAGTCTGAAAGTAAAGGACCTTTCATATCATAGATTCTTTAATTATATTAGGAATATGAAAAATTGCGAAATAGAGTATATTCGGGAAAGTCCTTTGAAGTAATTGTAAAGCTGAATAATAACCTTAACATGATAAATATGTAAAGTTATTATTCAGCTCTGTTGCCATTCTGGGAAATTTACAGGAAAGTTTGTCGGAGGCAATGGGGTATCAGTGGCAATCATTTATAAAGTTACCCAAAAAAGGAGGAATAAGAAATCGTGAATAATAGAAAGGCAGTAATCATTTTTATTATGTTATCGGTGTATTACTCTTTAGTATAAGTTTATTGCCTCAATCACCAGTGATAACGGCACATTGAAGGGAAGCAAAGGAACGAATTTGCGTCTAAACAAGTAACTGTAGCAATATGAGATTAAGTACTGCCGTTTCTGGAAGAGGAAATACCTTCGAATAATTCGAGTACTCTCGTTAAGATGAGCTTATCGTTTGGGGCTTTAATAATTTTCTTTAACATCCAGAATGCTCTTAGTTGAGAGGATTTTTATAATGAACTTTAGAAATGGGATGACCTGTGAAATTATGATCTCTAACGGAACCTTCACAGTCGGTTATGTCAATGGCAAACTCGCTGAATGGGTTGGAAACAATAAACAACTAACAGATGGAGTGGGCTTTCGACTTATTAAAGATGAAGGGTCAACAATCATATTCAGCAAGCAAGTATTTGAATATTCTGGTGTTGTCTAGAATACTAACCTCCATTATGTCAGCTAAATGTTGCGTTTAATTGGTTTAATTGTGGTCATAATTGTTGTACTATCAATCTTGAAAATTATATAGTATTTTCCTTATCATAGGAACAAACAGCGTACATAAGATTATGATTGTACTTTGGGAGCTTCGATGTGGCATAGTAAACCCTCAAATAATAAAGATAATGAACGAGGATATTCTTAAAGGTAAATGGAAAGAGTTAAAAGGTAGTGTTAAAGAGAAGTGGGGAGATCTTACAGATGATGAGGTCACTGAAGTAGCAGGTAAGACTGAAACGTTGGTTGATATTCTTCGAGAAAAATATGGTTACAGCAAAGATAAAGCCCAAGAAGAATATAACAAATTTATGATTTTAAATGAATGACGATAAGAAAGTCGAAATCGAAAAAGTAAACATAGAAAAAATGATTTGACGGCAGTGCTTTCGGCTCAGTAGTAATTAAATATGTTGCTTATTTAGCGATATTTTTTGGACTAATGTATTTTATTGCAGTTTATATTTTGCCAATGTTTAAATAGCCTGAAAGTAAAGGACCTTTATATCATTAAGTTGTTAAATTGCGAGATGGTTCGGAAAAGTTTTCTGAAGTAATTGTAGAGCTGAATAATAACCTTTACATTATTAGTGTTTAACACTATAGGTGCCTTGAGCACAGCGAAAGGAATGATACTTATTATGAAGACACTTAATAAAAAGAAATTTATTTCATTACTAGTGGTACTATCTCTGGGAGTTATGATGGTAGCACCTACGACGAGTATGGCAGCCCAACCGACCGTAAACCTCGGAACAACCTCCACATTTGTGGTTTTGGCAGGCTCGACTATCACGAATACTGGAACGACCACAATCAACGGAAGCACTGGCGCAGATGTCGGACTATCTCCAGGTACTGTGTTCTCTGGCAGAGAGAGTGTAACAATTAGTGGGGCTGTTCACCTCGCTGATGCTGTCGCAATTAAGGCCAAGGATGACCTGGTAACCGCATATAACGATGCTGCAGGAAGAACGCCTGTCACTACTATTCCCTCTGAACTTGGGGGGACTACCTTGAAACCAGGAACTTACGATTCAGCCGATGGAACTTTCCAGATAACGGGTAAGCTCACGCTTGACGCACAGGGCGATCCCGATGGTGTCTTCGTATTTAAGACTGCCTCCACGCTTAAAACTGCATCAGCCAGTAATGTTAACCTCATCAACAGTGCTCGGTTCTGTCGGACCTTTTGGAAGGTGGGAAGTTCCGCCACATTAGGGACAAACTCTCATTTCGTAGGACACATTTTCGCAATGGAATCCATCACAGCCACTACAGGTGCCACGGTGCAAGGACAGTTGATGGCACGGACTGGCGCGGTCACGCTTGACAACAATACCATCACAAATGGGCTTTGCACGACTACACCTGTCACATCTCCTGCTACAGGGGCAGCTACAGAGGTTACTACAGGGGTTGTTAAAAAGACTGTTACAGGCGGACAGCTTCCCAAAACGTCTACACCTTTGTATGACTTACTCTTTCTCGGCGCTGCTTTAACGCTTATAGGAGTCGTAGGCTGGAGAAGCAGAAAGCGTTATGCATAAGTGAAACTATCATGGGGCAAACGTTCTCTAGTTAGCGTACTATCCTTAGGCTTTATGGTCTTGGGGATAGGCTGTATATCTTGGGCAACGTATAGTATGTGGTCACAACCACAGTCCAGTTATACTACCACAGTCACGGCCCAAGTAACATCGGCTCCTCCCCTCGTCAGTCCTGCACCAGATAAAGCCAGCTACCCTGTTTATCCTGCGGAGGGTGATAATATTGGAAGTTTGACGATTCCAGCTTTAAAACAGGAATTCTCCGTCCTCCAAGGGACCGGTGATGTGGAGTTGAAGAAAGGTGTAGGGCACTTCAACCAAAGCGTACTTCCGGGAGAAAAAGACAATTGTGTATTTTCCGGACATCGCGAGACGGTCTTCAGACAGCTAGGCAAGCTGAAGATCGGCGACCAACTGATTGTGCAAACATCGGCGGGCACCTTCACCTATGAAGTGAGTGGAACACGAATTGTCCATGCAGAAGACAAAACAGTGATCGTACCTACCGATCATGCAGTTCTAACATTGACCACTTGCTATCCCTTTAATACTCCTGGCTACTTTCCGGACCGATATATTGTCTCTGCAGATTTAGTAATGAGTAATAAACTGTAAATCAAATAAAGGCAAGTGTAAAATAGCCCCTTTTCCCGAATTTAGGAAAAGGGGCGTATTAACATAGTGTTGCTGGCGAAATAACCTAGCTTTCTCCATCAATTGTAGTTGGTACTGCATTATCTGATGTGTTATCTAATTGAACGATAGGTTATTTGCTAGGCACGTAGAGACCGTTGTAAGTCTTAAAATACTCACAGATTGAAATCCGTTTGTGGCAAGCTCTGCAGGGTTAAAGAGTAGAATGTGTAATAAATGGGAACAGGTTTTAAGGGTTTGTTATAGACAGATTTTGGGTAGGATACGCGCGCGGGAACATGTTCATTAAGTATTCCCAATGTTAATTTGGGTATTTTTGTGCTCGGCCTATAGAAGAAGAATTAAAGAAGAATAGTAATAACAGCCAAATCGTTTTGAACGGTCTGGCTGTTTTGTTGGCAGTGCCCTATATATATAGTTTATATCCCTTTTAACGTGACAGGGCAGGTTTGTGTTACTTCATTCAAAGTTTTTTAGAGGAGATCATTAAGACCGGGCAGGACTATAACAGGGAATTTTAAGAAAACACCAAATATAGAATGGCAAGACAGTTCGAAAGTGGCAGAGTTGCTAGAAAATAACATAAGGCGGTTTCTAGTGGTATGATACATAGAGACAATAAACAGCAGTCAAGTCCTTACCTAAAATGATGAAAAATATTGAAGAAGCCTTAGTGAAGACTGATTTTAAGGAGCTTGGTCAGATTTCACATCAACTTAAAGGAACGTCCGGTAGTCTGAAAATTGAAGAAATTTTTAAATTGGCAAGGGCACTTGAAACATCTGCACCATACTTGCACTTAACGCAAAAGAGTGCCTCAATTACAAACCGGATTTACTGTTGCTTGATATCATGATGCCTGGGATGGATGGATTTGAAGTTTGCCGCAAAATACGGAAAGACAGTAATCTGCCGATTATCATTCTATCGGCGAAGGAAACAAGTGAGGATAAGAATTTAGGACTGAGCTTAGGATGTGATGACTATATCACCAAGCCATTTGATAGCACAGAACTTATCTTGCGAGTTAATGCGGTATTGCGACGGACTAAAGAAAACAGCCAACCAGAAAACAGTCGAGATATCGTGGAACTTCCTGGACTTACGATTAACTATATCAGCAGAACTACTGAGGTTAGAGGCAAAGAGATTGACCTAACCCCCAAGGAGTATGCCCTTCTCTGGCTACTGGCCAACCGTCCAGAACAGGTCTTTATAGAGAACAGCTCCTTTACCAAATCTGGGATGCAAACTATTATGGAAGTCCGACAGTCGTTACTTCGCTGGTAAAACGCCTACGAGAAAAGATCGAGCCAGATGTTACTAATCCCTATTACATCAAAACGATACATGGAGTCGGGTACAAACTAGGTGTGAAGCCTTGCTAAAGAATTGTTCTTTTATGGCTTAAACATTCTGAAAAGAATAAATAGTTTCTTAATACCATATAAATGCCATAATAATGGCATTTATTTTTGTTATCATCTTAATTAACGGGAAAGCAGACTAGATTAATCTAGATGCGGTATAGTCCTTCAGTTCCTGTATATATGATTTCAAGGTGCTTTACGGTTCAATATTATAGTCTCTCGGAATTACGTGAGCTAAAATGGGTAGTAACAAATAGCTCAAGAAAAGCAGATGACGGTAAACTTGGCCCCAGCATTCCCGGCACACGTCTATGTATATATGCAGTGCGTTGAGAAGTTATATCGGAGCGATTTTGCTGTGAAGGGGTCTTAACATGGTCAGTATGTTTCTCTTTCACTTGATGTGTTATGGAAGTTTGATAACTATCCTATTCCTTCTTCTCCTATACGTGAGAAAAATTCTAAAAATAGACAAAGAATTACTTAGAACAAAAAATCAGTTGCAAAATATCTTAAACACTGTGGGTGTGTGTATTTGGTCTTTGGATGTTAGTTCAGGTACGATGAATTATAACAGTTCAGCCAAAATCAAAGAAATCTTTGGGTTACCCTCACAAAGTTTCCATCAGAATCCGATGGTATGGAAAAAGCTTATGCATCCCGAGGACCTGCAAAAGGTTGAGGAAGGACAAAAAGCTGTACTAGAAGGCCGAAACGTCGAGGTAGAACATCGCATAATCAAGTCAAATAATGAGATATGTTGGATAACGACTAAAATGATTGGGAATAAAGATAAAAACGGCAATGTAACCCAAATAGAAGGGATAAGCCTTGACACTAATGAACGTAATCAACTGCTTTTAAAAAATGAGTATATGGCAACGCATGATAGCTTAACGGATTTGCCCAACCGTAGTCTGTTCGAGGAATTATGTCTCGCTGCTATTGCTCGGGCCAATTGGAAAAAGACCATGTTAGCCATACTTTTTGTCGACCTTGATAGGTTCAAGGATGTAAACGATAACTATGGACATGCAACCGGTGACAGTTTACTTCAGTCGGTGTCTAAACGGTTGAGGGTCTGTATACGTGAAACGGATACAGTTGCACGTATGGGTGGAGACGAGTTTGCCTTTCTCATGGTCGATATAATAACTTTAGAGGATGTGAAAAAGAAAGCTCAAAGAATAGTACACGAAATGTCTCGACCTTTTTTTGTTAACGAACATGAACTTACTATTACCGCGAGTAGCGGTATCAGTATCTATCCATCCGATGGCAAAGATATGTCGACTTTGTTAGAAAAGGCAGATATAGCAATGTACAAAGTGAAGGAAGAAGGAAAGAATAACTATCGGTTTTACTCGAATGTAATATAGATAGAGGGGCACAAATATGATTTATCATAATTAGAGTAGGGATGATAAATCTAATCTTTGACCACAAAACTGAACATATATTTTAAGGAGGAAATAACTTGAATTATCAATCAAAAGTAGGAAATGGCATAGTTATCCAGAGTAAGAACAGTACACATTATTTTGGAGGCAAGCAAAAAGAATTCGAAGGAATTATAAGTGATCTCAAGATTGAAATTGAAAAATTGAAGACGATAAGGTTGCGCTATTTTTGGAATAGTGATCTAAGTTAATAGCTTGCTCTCATCGTTAAGGTAGGAATACGCAAAAAGGCTCAGCAGAAATGAATTCTGCTGAGCTTTTTTTGTGCGCCATGCATGGCGATTAACTAGGTGGTGAAAGTCCACTATGGGGGCTTGTAGTTGCCAACCATTAGCCAAGAGCAAGAGCGTCCATCGCGAGGTGGAGTTTAAAGGAAGCTGGAGGCAAAGTTCCGACCCAAGGAACACGAACATCATCAGGCATAGGATTATGGGACGAGTTTGCAAAACAAAACGAAGTCCAATTAACTACACGGACATACCAGTGTAAATGATGTGGGTACATGGAATGAAAGTGAATCGTCTTACCGTGGGAGATCTCATGGACGTGAGGAGATAAGTTTGAATCACGGTTGAAACAAGATTTGCCATGAGAAGTCAGCAGATGCCATAGTACCCGAGGAAGTCGACGTCATCGGGGAAGGGCTGAACCTTAGGAGGTGGTAGTAAATGAATGTTACCAAAACGGAAGTGAAGTGCAGCCAACTTCCATCAGACAGCAGTCATAAGGAAGGCTCACTGCAGAAGAATAGTGCGGAACACGAAGGATATGCAGGAGTGCAGAGTTCTGGGAGGATAACTGAAAACAACATCATCGACGCAAACAAGTCGAAGGATAGACTGCTTGAGAGAATTGTGGACAGAAACAATATGAACTACGCATATAAGAGAGTTAAGTCCAACTTACATGATTAAGAATAATGAGTTTAGTAAACTAGTTCCCCCAGGAGCAAAGCTGGCGCAGGTTGATGCCATCAGAGACACACTCAAAATCATAGATCTTGACGGACTAAAACAAGTCAATCTACTCATCATGAAAACAGCAGTTGAGAATAAGGTTTTTGAAAACGGAACCATTGACGGATATACTGTGGCCGCTATAGATGGAACAAAATTTTTCGGGAGCAATAAGAAGAGCTGTCCTGAATGCTTGAAAAATACCATAGGCGAAAAGACTCATAGTTTCCACAGTGGCGCTGTAATGTCGACAGTAGGGATTGGCCCCAAACTGGTTATTGGCTTTGAGATGTACAAACCCGGACAAGATACTGCTTCAAAGGATGAAGGTGAGTTAAACGTAGCGAAAAGGCTGATCTCAAGCGTCGTGAAGAGTCATAAAACACTGATTGATGTTGTAGTTTATGATGCTCTTGCCTGTAATTCCGTTTGGATTAACCACTGCAAAAGTCTTGGTATTGATACAATTGTCAGAGCAAAAAACAATAATAATAATAGTTTGCGGTTAGCAAAAAGAAAGGTCAATAAGTCGGAGGCAGTAGAGGTTTGGGAGTGTGAAAAAGGATTTGAGAAAGTTGAGGTTTTCGAGTCAACCTTTACTATGGACAACGTGGAGCAGCCATTGCGTTTTGTGAAATTTGCAATTAAACATACTAACAAGCAACGCACACAGATTATGATGGTAACGACATGTATGGAGATGGCACTGAAGACATTGTTTAAAATAATGAGAGCACGTTGGGATATTGAAAACTCGATTTTTAATAACTTGAAAAATGAATGTGGCTCAGATCATTGCTTTGTGCATGGAGGGAAGGCAGTAGAAGCCGTGCTATATTTAATATTTATTGCATCAAATATCATGCAATTATTTTTAGTGAGACGACTGAGAAACCTATTTACAACTCAACGAGAAATGGTACGACTTTTTTTGAAAGGACTATATCTGCTAAAGTATCAAGCCGAATTGGTTTTTAGCAGCTCATAGAAATTGTGCAATTAAATAATAATCTAAATAATGGGGTAGGGGAAGGTGTATTCTTTTTTAGCAAGAACCAGATAAATGTGGAGGAGAATTTGCCGCCACTCATTGAAATATACAATGAGTGGCGGCAAATTCATACATAGGCTAAATTGCTGTTGATATTATATTCATGGATATCCAGATGCCGGATATCAGTGGCTATGAGACCACGAAAATCATTAGGAATATGGAGAAAGTAATTAATAGACACACTCCAATTATCGCGACTACTGCTTTCGCCTTAGTGGGGGATCGAGAGAAATGCATTGATGCAGGGATGGATGATTATTTGGGAAAGCCTATCGATGCAGAAAAATTCTATGCTATTTTAGATAAACATATCAAAAGATGAGGATTGCCTTTTAGTTCCTTATGTAGGACTAAAAACTAGATCCATACTACAGGCAATTTTGGGTTACGGAAATATAGCTTTATTGGGGTGACAGGGCACGTTGGCGTTACTTCAATGCAAGCAGTTTTATAAAGAGCTATATATTTTCAACTCCTTTGGTAAATTTTGCTGTAACAGTTGAGGAGAAAAGAGAGCTAGTGAAAAGGTAAATCATCCTATTATTTAACTGATAAATTGGCTAATTTATCATCATATTCTTTGATCGTTGCCGCTAAATTACTAATTGCAGTTTTTCTTCTAGCTTCTCGTTCTACTTTAGTATCACTTTCGCTTCTTTCACCATATAGCTTATCAATGTCACCCAGCATATTTCCCGTCATGTTGCCTAACACAGAATCGCTTGTGTCTTCAACGGCTTGATCATGTTTATTGGTCGGTATGGAAATATGAGATTGTAGATTAACCCATGCTTCATCCATTTCTTTGCCGAATTTTATGTACTCTTCATCCGAATAAGTCTTTTTTGCATCCTCATTCCAAAGGACTTTTGTTTGATTCCAAAGATCTTGGACATGTTCTTTGTAGGTTTTACTAGATTTGTCATCGAACGCAAACGAAATTCTCACATTTTTCTTAGAAGAGTCCTTCGTTACTTCTTGACTCCCAGTATTACTGCTCGTATTACTACTGCTACTGGAACTACCACACCCAACCAAAGACACTAATAGCAGAATCGCGAAGCATGCTAAGAGAATTTTTTTCATTTAGTTTTACTCCTCGTACAATAGATTTGTTCATGATATAAACTTGAATTTCATTTTCATACCTTATGTATCAATTATACAATATATTAAAAAGTATGTATATATTTTCCAACAATTTTTAGGGCCGAAGCATAATTATTTTCATTGATGAACACTCTACAAATTACGGAAATTTCAAGAATCTTATAAGTAACGATCTGCAATTAATCAAAGTTAGACTTTGGTGGAGTACCCCAAGAAGTAAGGCCTAGGAAACTGGGACGTTGGGATATATGATGGGTGTGGAGAATTATTTACATCAGCTAACGGGATCTTTGGGCGGACCCTATGTTGGCGTTACTCCATTATATTTTTTTAGAGGAGATATATATTCCCACTGACAGGGAACGTCGAGACGGTGACTTGTCTGCAAAAGAAAGACATCTAAGATGGGCCTGTGGTGAGGGTTTCAGAATTAGGCAGAATCGTTTAGCGAATCTAATAGGACCAGATAGATGTGTGGGAACATATTTGTAGGGTTGGGTAGATGCTTTTGAGGTAGTGTGCGGACACGGGAACATGTTCAATATGTAATTGTTTCCAATATCGTTGGTAATTTTTTCTGTGCCAAATTCGTTTGAGTCAATAATTTTAATGCGTTGGTTGAGAAGATATAAATTCTCACATCAGCGCATTTTTTTTGCACTGAAGAGTGGGATTGGGGTGGATGAAATACCATACATGCAATAAGCGATGTCTAAGAAACAGGCAATATGTGTTAGAATTTGGTTTATGAAGTTATGCGATAGACAGTTTTTCAATTAGGGGAGGAATTGTATTTCATAATTTAGAGATTTTGAAATATATTAGGAGGATACGAAGGAAAAATGCGGAATACTTAGACAACAAAGGTTTTCGATATAATTGTACACAAGTCTATTGAGATTTGGGGGGTGCATTGCTTGATGAATGGAGAGTCTAAAGTTTTAGACTATAAGTATGAACTATTCGTACCAACTCAGGTCCACTTGGAAGCTATAATTAATAGCATATCAGATGGTCTATTTACTCTGGATAGAAATAATAATTTCTCTTTCTTAAATCAAGGCGGGAAAGACTTTTTCTATCAACCCGAAACAATTGCTAAGAATGGGGATAGCTTTAAGTATACGCAATATTATGATATGCAGGGTATGGAATTGTCAGTCGAAGATATGGTCGGGTCCAGAGTTTTAAGAGGAGAAATAGTCAAGCAATGCAGAATAAAAGCAGTACGACCTGATAAAACAATTTACTACAGTTTCAGTGGAAACCCAGTTTACGACGATAAGGGCGAAGTATCGTCTGCAGTGCTTTGCTGTCGAGACATCACTGAACAAATAGAAAGTGATTTAATGATTTTTAAAAGAAAAGAACAACTAGAAATACTATTTGAAAATATATCCGATGGAATCTATATTTCAGATAAAGAAGGTGAATTTCTCTTCACTAATAGTGAAGGGAAAAGACAGCTAGATCAGCCAGATTCCACAAGTGTCTTGGGAGAAAATCATTCAAGAGTTCAATATTTTGATATGCAAGGTAATGTGATTCCCTTGGATCAGATGCCTGGTATAAGGGCATTACGAGGGGAAAAAGTCAAAAATGAATGGATGCTGATAAAGGGACGTCAAAATCAAGAAACATTCATTGAAGCAAATGCTGTTCCTATCTATGATGGTAATGGCATTTTGAATTTGGTCGCTGTTTGTACTCATGACATTACTGATTTGGTGGAGAAGGAAAATGCGTTAATATACCAAAAAAAACAGCTACTTGAGGCACAAAAATTTGCACATTTAGGGTATTGGGAGCTTGATGTATTAAGTAAGGAAACTCATTGGTCGGTCGAAATGATTCGAATATTAGGCTTGAATCCAGACAAATTTGTACCCACCTTTGAAAAGTTTATTGCGATAGTTCATCCCGAGGACAAAGTTTTGGTAATTAATGCAATGAAAGAGCCTCTTCGTGATAATGAATTTGAAATTGAGTTAAGGATGATCAGAGCTGATAATAAAATTATTTGGATTCATGAAAAAGTAAAAGTTGATTATGATGATTTTGGAAATTTAGTGCGTTGGTACGGAGTAGTCCAGGATATAACCCTTCGAAAATTGAGCGAACTCAAACTCAAAGAAAGTGAAGAAAAATTCAGGGAAGTTGCCGAGAATCTCGGTGAGTTGATTTGGATTCGTGAGGGTAGAAATTTTGTTTATATGAGTCCAGTATTCGAGAGTATATTCGGAAGAACATGCCAAGAATTATATGAGGACCCTAATATATATATTGACGCATTACACAAGGATGATAGAGAAAGAATTGAACAAGTTTATTGGGGAGAAACCTACTCTACAAAGCATTTGTTCAATGAGCAGTATAGAATTATCAAACCGGATGGAACCATCCGATGGATTTGGGCAAGGACATTTCCGATTTGCGATGAAAAAGGAGTAATGATACGAAGTGTAGGTATTGCTAATGATATAACCAAAATCAAAGAGACAGAGGAATCATTAAGACAGGCGATGGATGAAGCGGACGTCGCGAACAAAGCAAAAAGCCAGTTCCTCGCAAATATGAGCCATGAGATAAGGACACCTATGAATGGTATTCTAGGAATTGCGCAACTCCTTGGAATGACCCTTCAAGGCGAAAATAAAGAGTTAGCGGATATAATAATAAACAGTGGAAAAACACTTTTAACTATTATTGACGATATCCTTGATTTATCGAGAATTGAGGCTGGTAAGATTAGGTTGAGTCAAGAAGAATTTGATATTAATGTTCTGCTTAACGAAGTCAATAAAGTAATGCATAATCTTGTGGAAGAAAAAGAGCTTACTTATAAGTCCTATATCGATGAGTCGATCCCAGGTCATTTGACTGGCGACCCAGACAGGCTTAAACAAGTGCTGTTTAATCTCTTAGGTAATGCTATAAAGTTCACGGAACATGGAGGCATCGCATTATCAATAGCCAAAGGCAAAGTATTTGAGGATAAATTACAATTAATTTTCTCGATAAATGATTCAGGGATCGGCATAGGAGACGATAAAATCGGCAAGTTGTTTACGTATTTCACACAAGGAGATGATTCAGTCACAAAGAAATATGGGGGCACAGGACTGGGTTTAGCGATTTCAAAGCAAATCATTAATATGATGGATGGAGAAATAAGTGTTGAGAGTAAGCCAGGGGTTGGGAGCAATTTTGTGTTTAGTTCAATCTTCGAATTGAAAGATTGCGAGAGAAAAGTCACCAAAGCTGACACTTGGGACATTCCGTTAGTTGCGCCAGCAATTTCAACTGCACTTCTGGTTGAAGATGATTATGTGAGTGGTTTATTGATGAAGATGTTATGCGAAAGAAAAAATATTAGCTTGAAAGTAGCAACTACTGGTAAAAAAGCAATCGATATATTAAAAGACGAGAGCTTTGATATGATATTCATGGATATCCAGATGCCTGATATAAGTGGATATGAGACCACTAAAATTATTAGGGAGATGGAGAGAACAGTTGATAGGCATACCCCTATTATTGCTACAACCGCTTTCGCTTTAGTGGGTGATAGGGAGAAATGTATTGAAGCAGGGATGGATGATTATTTAGCCAAGCCAATTGATGCAGAGAAATTCTATGCTTTTGTGGAAAAGTATGTTTTTGCCGGATAAGGTGGACTACGCGATATAACAAATATTTTAATGCGTTGGTTGAGAAGATTGAAATTCTCACGCCAGCGCATTTTGTTTTCGAGTTGAAGAGAGCGGGATGACTGGCGTTTGACAGTTGAGTCCTGAAAATGCTTGCTATTAAAATGCAATAACTGCTTTTCATGCGGGTTCTTAACCTCGATGTTACCCCAAAATTAAAGCAAAATGCAAAAAGTAGTGCTGCATACTTCCAGATAATACCTATAAAGACTGAAAGCTTATGGTAGAATGGTTTCAGGAATTTTATATCGTCTAGGGAATGCTCGCAACTTCCACAAATAGAGAAATGTAGTGGCACGTCCTTTTGATACCTCCTGTAACCCTTGTGTACCAAGGGTTACAGTTTTTTAGCTGCCAAACGCCAGATAGAGAAAACAATAACAAAAACATGCATAAATTGGTTAATGTTTTCTATTTTCAGTTTTTTGGCAGGAATATTTAGGAAGATTGTTGAATATAAACGAGAGTATTTTAAAGCATATAATACCTCAATCGTATGCTATAAAACCCGCGTTTCCAATCTAGGATTGTCAGGAATGGCTTCGTAACAATGTCTTTTTATCTAATGTCAATTACGTGCGTGCATTTACAAGAAAACAACGTTTAACACAATAAAGCTCATCTGTAAAGTATTCGTGTTATCAATTTAGTATAAAGTATTTTGGAGGTGATCTTCTATGGTAAGAGATAGTAGTTCTTCATATTTTAGAGATACTACATACTTAATGGTAGATAACGGGATAATTTCAGATTCAGGATATGCTTTTACAGAGTTAACAGGCTACTCTAAGGTAGATGTTTTTCAAAAAGATTTGTTAGTTGTTTTAAATAAACTACTGAGAATTGACTGTACTGTGCAGGATATTGAAAATAGTAAAGCGAAAACTCCCCTTTTCCTTTTCACAAAATCCTACGAAGCAATAGAAGTCGAAATTTCGATAAATCAATTAGAGGATACCGACGAGAAACTCTATATCTTTACTGAAAGATATAATTTCAGACTTAAAGACAAACTTAATTTTGTAGAACAATTATTAAAGGACAATGTAATGGGCTGTGCAGTTTTTAGTGCGACAGACCTGATATTGCTGAAAGCAAATCAAACGTATCTGGATTTCATCAGCACTTTAGCCTCTGCCGCAGTCAAACCATTGATATCACTGGTGTTTTCATAGTTTTCAAAAGTGTATCAAATTCGGAGTTTTTTAAAGCTTTTCCCTGAACTCTCTTTCAGATAAAATCAGAGGGAAAGAGAGGCTGAAATGAGAAAAAACTACTTTGCAAAATTAGTAA
>Ga0209123_1001813_pt1 | contig 19727 bp, 20 predicted proteins | sample BarGraIncu00431A_FD_184500 | JGI IMG/M metagenome (GOLD analysis project Ga0209123, IMG submission 184500) | Arctic peat soil microbial communities from Barrow, Alaska, USA - Barrow Graham LP Incubations 004-31A (SPAdes) (version 2) | ecosystem: Environmental > Terrestrial > Soil > Wetlands >... | reverse complement strand
TCTTTTTGGTGGCGACTTTTTTGAACCAAATGAGCTTCCTGCTTTGGCTCCCACACTTTGTAAATGGCCAGATACGATTGTATTTAGGCTCTTGAAATATTTGAAGAAGCCAGTTGCAAGTGCGTTTGGTCTCTTCAAACTTTTGAAGAAACCGATTGCAAATGTATTTACGCTCTTCAAACTTTTGAAGAAGTTAATTGCAAATGAGTTTACGCTCTTGAAATTTTTGAAGAGACCGATTGCAAGTGCATTTTCACCATTCAAATTTTTGAAGAAGTAAAATACACTTGCATTTTCGCTGCTGTAAAATTTTGATAACAGGATGCTATTGGAAACAGGGAGTTTTATTACTCAGGATGATGTTCTGAAATCAATCAATTGGTTACCACGATCCGCCGGCACCGCCTCCGCCGAAGCTTCCGCCGCCAAAACCGCCAAAGCCACCGCCTCCGGAACCTCCGTCGCCACCCGAAAAACCACCCCACGATCCGCCGTGACTTCCTCCGAGCATGTTCCCTAAGAGCATACCGCCGAGAAAACTTTGGGTCGTACCGAGTCCACGGGAATTACCGTTTCCTCTTTTGAAAATGAAAGCAATGACCAAAATGATCATGATAATGGCAAATCCGCCAAGACCTCCCGATTTACCACCTTTCTTCACTGTTTTGACATACTGGTCTGCAGTGAATTCACCCGAAGTTAACGAGATGAGCACATCGGTACTTCGGTCAAGTCCTGTAAAATAATCGTTTTGCTTAAACGAAGGAAGCAATTCTGCACTAACAAGCGTCTGACGGGCCACAGCATCGGGAACCACGGCTTCGAGTCCGTAGCCAACTGCTACAAATACTTCACCTTTCTCGTTTGCCAATTTTGGTTTTACTAGAATCAGGATTCCATTGTTTTTCCCTTTCTGGCCGATTCCCCATTTTTCAGAAAGCTTAAATGAATAATCACCAGGATCGTAACCTGACAGACTTTTGATGGTCACAATGGCAATTTGCGTCGAAGTTTTCTGGTAAAAGTTCACAAGTTTATTTTCGAGAGAAGTAACTTGTTCTGCAGAAAGTACCCCAGCAAAATCATTCACCAGACGCGGCGGTTCCGGACGTGCCGGAAACTCATCCTGCGCATTGGATCTTAAGCTGAAATGCATCACCACAAAGAGCAGCAAAAGTGCTGATTGTATTTTTATCTTATTGTACTTCATTATTGTCCGTATGAAATTTCGTCCGGGAGCTCATTCACATCATCCTCCTGCCAGGGGAAATATTGCTTCAGATGCTCTCCTGTTTTTTCAATGCCTTCAACAAGTCCAATGGCAAATTCGCCCTTTTTGAAATGATCAATCATCATCTCTTTAATGTCGTTCCAAAATCCTTCAGGAACCACCTTATTGATACCCGCGTCGCCAATGATCGCAAACTTACGGTCGTTGATCGAAAGGTAAATCAGTACACCATTCCGGTCTTTCGTTTCATGCATCTTTAGCTTTTTAAAAAGCCAGGCAGCCCTGTCGAGCACCTCTCCCCTGCACTTACTTTCGACATGTACACGGATCTCTCCACTGGTCTGGTGTTCAGCTTTTTCAATGGTTTTCACGATCAGAACTTCATTCTCCTTTCCGAGAAATTCTTTAGGACTCATACCGTGAATTATTAGAATTGAACCTTTGGTGCTTTATCAGCGCCTTTTTCGGCTTCAAAATAGGCCTTCTTCTCAAAATTTCGCATTGAAGCAATGATACTTTGCGGAAATTGACGAATGTATGTATTGTAGCCTCTGGCTATTTCGTTGAATTTCTGTCGCTCAACGGTAATTCTGTTTTCGGTTCCTTCAAGCTGAGCCTGGAGATTCATAAAACCTTCGTTGGCTTTCAGCTCAGGATACTTTTCAACCACCACCATTAAACGTCCCAATGCTGAAGACAATCCGCCCTGGGCTTGTTGGAATTGCTGCATCGATTCGGGTGTGAGTTTTGTCGGATCGACGGTTACCTGTGTGGCTTTGGCACGCGCCTCAATTACGGCAGTTAAGGTCGATTTCTCGAAGTCAGCATACCCTTTAACGGTACTTACAAGATTTGGAATCAGGTCGGAGCGACGTTGATAAACATTCTCGACCTGCGACCAGGCTGCTGCAACACCTTCATCCATTGTAACCATTTTATTCCCGGTAGAGATACCCCATTGGAAACCAAAAAATAGCAGCAAAACAATAACGACCACAACAATTATTCCTCTTTTCATCTTAATTCCCTTTTTAAATTTTAATACAACAATTAGTCGCACAATTGGGTGTGAAATTACTCAACAAAATCAGAATGGGAAAAGTTTTATTGTAAATTCTTATATAAGAATGTATTTCGGGTAATAATTGACAGATTTACGGAAGATCAAATGCGATTCGGGTTCCTTCGCCTGTTTTGCTGTCAACATGAATAGTGCCGCCATGTTTTTCGATAAATTCTTTGCAGATCAGTAGCCCGAGCCCGGTACCGCTTTCCTGCAATGTCCCCTTTGTCGATTGATGTGTCTTGATATCAAATAATTTGGCGAGGTTTTCTTCCGGGATTCCCACGCCACGATCGGAAATTGAAATCACAGTTTTATCAGTTTTCTGATCAAACACAGCTTCCAATGTTACCTCTTCACCTGGTCTGGAAAATTTGATGGCGTTGGATATCAGGTTTCTGAAGATGGTTTGAATCATATTGCGATCGGCTGTAACTACATGGTTATTCAGAATGTTATTTTTGATTTTAACCTGTTTTTTTTCAGACAATGATCCGATTTGAATAAGTACTTCTCTTACTGACTCATTTAACAAGAATGAAACGGGGGTAAATTTAATCTCACCTGTTTGTGTTTTTGCCCAATCAAGCAAGTTATCCAGCAATGCAAAGCCTTGATTTGAGGCATTATTAATTACGATTAACGACTTTTTCAGATCTTCATTGTCCAGGTTATCAAGCTGGTCTTTGATCATTTGCGAAAATGAAATCAGCACTGTAAACGGATTTTTCAGATCGTGGCCGATGATCGAAAAGAGACGATCCTTGGTCGCATTCATCTCTTTAAGCTTTTCATTCTGCAATGCAATCTGTTCATTTTTCTCATTCAACTGTTCATTAATTTGCCTCGCAAACTGCAATTTCTCTTCAATGTATTCATTCTCTTTCATTTCGAGGGCAAGTCGCAATTCACTCTGATTTTTTTCTTCAGCGGTTTCTGCATGACGCGTCACCATTCTGTTGACAAGATTAGGAATATGTAGCAGCAACAAACCAAAGAAGAGGAGATAGATTGACTTATAGATCTGTCCGCTTGGGTTGGTTGAGATTACCTGGTTCAATATTACAGGATCAAGGTTTGGGTATTGCAGAAAATAGATCAGGTTGAAAGAGAACAGGGTGAATACGATTGTATAGATTATCAGCTTCTTGTCATAGCGTAACACCGATAAAAACATCATGATGGGATATAGGAGAATGGTGGCGGTGGTTGCCACAGCAAACGGCGAAATAAAAACCGACAACGAATAGATGTGGACGGAGACCAATCCGATATCGAGCGAAACCGATAAGTATCTCACCCAGTGAAACACTTTCCCCTGACGGAAAAGATTGATTAGAAAGAGATTGTATATTCCAAATAATGAGGCAATGATCGCACTAACAATCGCTTCTTTATAATCTCCTTTTATCGTTACAATAATGATAAGCGAAAAAACAAGTGCGACTAAAATCCACCTGAATTTCAGCGCCACTTTCTCACCACGGTTGGCTTCGTCGTCGTACAGATTCAATAAAGTCATTAACCTATAATAATTGCATTACGTGTTCAAAAATACTAAAAGATTAAATTAATGCTGTTTATTGGAGAACAAATTAGTGGCATTGGCAATTTGCTCGGGTTTACCAAGAATATAGGCTATATCACCCTTCAACAGGCGGCTGCTTGATAAAGGGTGATCGATGAGTATATTCTCACGTTTAATGGCAACCAACGTAATTCCGTATTTATTTCGTAGTCCCGATTCAACGAGCGATTTGCCTGTAAGAATTGATTGTTCATTAACTTTAAGCGCGATAATCCAGGTAAGCAGATAACCGACAAGCGTGGGAATCCTGATCTTTGTGAAAATGAAATTTGCAAAAGTCGACAGGGCAAAAATAATCACCACCTCATTTAAAATATCGGACGTTATATAAGGACTAAAGGATTAATAATAGGATGTTTATATTCACGCATTTGAAAAACGCGGACTTATTTTTCTGCTGTCCGGCTGATCACAACGCCATTCGCAGTAAACGAAATTCCCTGCTGTCCTGCGGTGCCGATCATTACAGATTGGATCAGCAACTGGTTCATGTTTCTGGTTCCGCCCCATTCAATAACGAAACTGGCTCCGGCACCACCTTTATCTTCTGCATCTTCAATCACATATTCAATCGACTCTAGCGGTTTCAACAAGATTGTTTTTGTGGTGAAATTGCGTAATTGCTTTCCATAAGAATCGTTATAAACAGCATTTAAAACGTAGGCGCTGTCCTTCAATGAGATATTTCTGACACTAACGGTTGTTGTCAATAAGAATCGCTTTGTGCCATCGAGGTGATAAATATCGGAGTAAACGGGCACATAGACGATTTCGTTGTATTTCAAGATCGATGTGTCCAAATTCACGTAAGTGTAATTATGACTTGGATAATTGATCTTTTTATTCGTTTCTGTCTCTTTATTTTGACACGAAATAAGGACCATAAACAACAAAAAGGGGAGGAAAATGATTTTCATGGCCGGTTCTATTAAATAATTCTCTGCAATATATATAAAATCAAGTATAAACCTTTTAAATTGTTGCTGAAAAACCCACCGGTAATCTTTATGAGAATGGATAGTAGGAAAAAAAAAATCCCGGAAATCTGTTGATCGATCTCCGGGATATATCTTAATTTCAACCAGATAACTATGAAGATAAAATCCGGATTGAATCGAGTAATTTAGGATTCAATACTTTATCGTATTTGATCGCTTTATTGAATGGCACAAGCGCGATTTCGTCGTTTTCGATTCCAACCATTACGCTCTGCTGATCGTCGAGCAATGTCTCAACTGCTGCGACGCCCAGCCTGCTTGCAAGAATACGGTCAGAGGCTGTCGGAGATCCTCCACGCTGAATATGACCAAGTACTGTAACCCGGACGTCGTATTGCGGGTAATCATTCTCAACCTGTTTTGCGATAGCAAATGCGCCTCCTGCCTTTTCACCTTCGGCAACAAGGACAATGGAAGAGTTTTTGCTTTTCCGGTAACCAGATTTAATGAAGTTTTCAAGCGTCATCAGGTCTGTATCGGTTTCCGGAATCAGCACGGCTTCGGCTCCGGAGGCAATCCCACCATTCAGTGCAAGAAATCCGGCATCCCGTCCCATTACTTCAATAAAGAAAAGACGTTCGTGTGCAGTTGCCGTATCGCGGATCTTATCCACCGCTTCTATAATGGTATTCAGTGCAGTATCATATCCAACAGTGAAATCGGTTCCAAATAAATCATTGTCGATCGTTCCCGGGATGCCTACAATGGGGACACCAAACTCCTGTGCAAAGATTCTTGCACCCGTAAAAGTACCATCACCACCAATCACTACCAAAGCATCAATTCCGGCTTCCTGGAGATTCTGGAAAGCTTTTTCGCGTCCTTCTTTTGTGAGAAATTCCTTGCTCCGTGCTGTTTTAAGTATTGTTCCACCAAGCTGGATAATATTACTTACATCGCCCGAAGCAAGCGGTTTGAAATTTTTCTCAATTAACCCTTTGTATCCATGAAAGATACCAACAACTTCACGGCCATAAAAAATGGAGGTTCGGGTTACGGCACGCACTGCAGCATTCATTCCAGGCGCATCGCCTCCCGAAGTTAAGACACCAATCCGCTTGATAGGATTGTCGATATAATCTTCCGGCATTGAGATCCTAATTTCCTTAGCCATAATATTTTATTTTAATAGGTGCAAAATTAGTGTGAAAAAAGTAGGGAACGGAAATTTGCCGTTAAATTTACTTAAACTTTTTGGATGCCAATTTGCGCAAAGCCTCGGCAACCGCTTCAAGAAGGTTTTTTGGGGTGGAAGTGGCACCGCAGATACCAATGGAATCGACATTTGTAATCCATTGTTCATCAATTTCTTCGATTGAAGAGATGAATTTGCTGTTGGGATTGACCGATTGGCAGATGTGATATAGCATTTTCCCGTTCGAGCTTTTCTGTCCGCTCACAAAAATAATCAGTCCGAACCGTGCCGAGAACTTCCGGATGGCCGGAATGCGGTTGGCAACCTGTCGGCAAACAGTATCGTGTATTTTCAACGGAACATTCACCGCCTTGCGTTTTAATTCATCAGCCAGCACATGAAACCCATCCAGATCTTTGGTCGTCTGCGAATAGAGTTCGATGGGACGCGTAAAATCGATTTTGTCTATTTCGTCAACGTTTTCAATCACAATTGCTTTCCCATTTATTTGACCGACAAGACCGTTTACTTCGGCATGATTTTTCTTGCCGTAAATCACAACCTGAGTATTTTCACTTTTGTCCGATTCGCTCCCTTTACGGATTCGTTGTTGTAATTTAAGCACTACCGGGCAGGTTGCATCAATCAGATGGATATTGTTTTGACGGGCAAATTCGTAAGTGGAGGGCGGTTCTCCGTGAGCACGCAACAAAACTGTGGTATCTTTCATTGTGAAAAAAAGCTCATGGTCTATTGTAATTAACCCCTTTCTTGTAAGTCGTTCTACTTCTGCATCGTTGTGAACAATATCGCCCAGGCAATAAAGCACATCCTGCTGCTGAAGCGTCTCTTCCGCTTTTCGGATCGCTTCAACGACACCAAAACAAAATCCCGAGTTTTTATCTATTTCTATGATCATTCTACTTTATTTCAGATTCCGGCAACCCGGCTGAGCACCCAATCAAGCTGTTCTTCACGAGTCATATAGCTATTATCCAGAACAATTGCATTGTCAGCCTTTCGGAGCGGACTCTCCTTGCGGGTTTCGTCGTAGCGGTCTCGTTCGATAATATTGGCCCTGATCTCTTCGTAACTCACTTTTTCTCCTTTGGCTGTAAGCTCATCGAACCTGCGTCTGGCCCTCACATTGGGCTGGGCAGTCATGAATATTTTCAATTCAGCGTCAGGAAACACTACAGTTCCGATATCGCGCCCATCCATCACGATCCCTTTCGATTTTCCCATCTCCTGCTGAAGTGCCACTAAAAGATGACGTACTTCAGCTACTGCTGCAACGGGACTAACATTCTGAGATACTGTGAGCAACCTGATTTCCTGTTCGACATTCTCGCCATTTAGCCAGGTATCGTTATGATTGGTTTCGATATTGAACCTGAACGACACTTTGATCTTACCGAGACTGTCCCTTAGTTCGGGAATGTTAACTATTCCGTTGTTAATCAGATTGTGACGCAAACAATACAGGGTAACTGCCCGATACATAGCGCCCGAATCGATAAAGATGTAATTCAGTTTCCGGGCGATTTCTTTCGCAACGGTGCTCTTCCCGCAGGAGGAGTGGCCATCGATGGCTATGATGATTTTATTGAGGTTATCCGACATTTTCCATTTTAATTATCGAAGCAAAGATAATGTTTAAGCAGATAAACGAGGGAGGAGAGAAAAGGTTTAGCGAATAAATTGCGAGAGGTTGGCAGCGAGAGAGAAGTAATGGACTGTTGCAGCGAGATGATAACTTGCAATCCCATAATTAATACTAAATTTTGAAATTCGGACACCAACTCCTGCGGAGAAACCTACGAGTCCGGGACGATCACTGACCGACAATTCTTTCTGCCGTTGGTAATTATACCCAAGCCGAAGCGTTACATGTTGTTCGGGTAGAATTTCAGCTCCAAATATAAAGTGACGCATCAGCAATGAAGTAAACCCTTCGGATTTCTCAGTTACCTGCGACACATCAACAGGGCGATTGAGGTATGATAAATTCCATTTATTCAAGTGATTGGCAGTAACAAATAAACGAAGGGGTGCATGGGCCAGCTTTTTGGAAAATCCTATTTGAAGATCCCAGGGAAGGTTTTCATGATCTCCGTTTTGGTAATAGGTGGTGATCTGACTTCCGATATTTTTTACAACAAATGAGGTTGCCGAGCGTCCATCTTTCGATGAATAGGTAATTCCCAGATCGGCAGCAAGACCAAAGGAATTGTAAGTTTCGAATGAGGAAAGGATAGGTTTCAGATTTATTCCACCTCTTAGCTGAGGCGAGATAGTTCTGGAATAGAATAAATTAAGGGCATATTCTGCTGCACCGAATGATCCGGTTAATTGTCCGTTTTCGGAAGCTCCGTCGAAAGTTCCATAGTTAACGTAGTGAATTCCAACTGCAAAAGAATTTGGCCCTCGCAGGTTTGGTGCAAAAGATGCGTAACCTACACCAATTCCTGCAATATAACTCACATAATTGATTGATAGTTGATTCCTCATCGAATCGGAGAGTAGCGATGGATTGTAAAAAGTCAGATCAAGGTCGTTATCTGTAAATGCGATTTGTGCTCCACCCAGAGCTGCCACTTTTGCTGAATTGGTGAGATCGAGAAACCTGTAAGTACCATTTCCCCCGATCTGGCTGAATAACAGACAAAACGGATATCCGATCAGGAGAAGGGTGATAAACAGCGTTTTCATCTGAATGCTATTTGTTTTTTAAATTCCGATTACGCGGGACTCATAGATTTTCATGTTCCTTGGCGGGCATTGCCTCAGGAGTGTATCTTTCAATTTAACTATGAGCGCCTTGGTCTTGACCTCTTTGCACCGCTTTTGTGTTCTTTGCCGTTGAAAAGGACTTTTGGGGCAACCTCATCCTTTGTACCGAAATCTTCCTTTTTCAATCGTTCAACTACTTCATAAACAATTGGACAAAGCTCACGATTTACCATCGTGAGGTCCAAAAGCTGATAGAACCTGCGACGATCAGTGTGTGGATATTCGCTGCACGCTTTGGGCCGGTAATCGTAAATCATACAATAATTGTCGGGCATCAGAAACGGGCAAGGCGTTTCGTTGAAAACAAACCATTGATCATCATCGACATGGAGATAGCGGGCGATAAAATCGACCTCCTTCATTTTCTGCTTGTGCGCAATTCGTTCGATATCCTTATCTGTGATTCTCGGACTAATTGTTTTACAGCAATTTCCGCAAGTTAAGCAGTCAAATTTACTCGACACTTTGTCATGAATCACGTGTACAACATCATCGAGTTGTTTTGGCTTTTTCCTTTTTAATTGATTGAAAAAGGTAGTCGTCTCTTGCTGGTTTTGCCGGGCAAGCGTTTTAACGTTGTTTTTATCTGCCACCATTTTGTTGAATTGAAACTAGTCTTGCAATAAATTTTTTCATTTTGATCTGTGCAATAAAAAGACCGGCAATTACAACTGCAATTCCGACCATTTTTCTAAAAGTGAGCGGTTCACCGAGGATGTACCATGCGAAAATTGCTGTCAGGACCGGAATGATGTTGATGAAAATATTGGCACCATTGATCCCAAGCTTTTTAACGCTGTAGGCATAAAGAATAAAGGCGATGCACGAAGCGAACACCGCAAGTTTTACGATGGCAATAAATGCAGGAAGGTTAAATGCAGTAGTTAGCAATGTCTTACTTTCAAAAATCAGCCAGAATGGGAGAAAGAAAAAGATCCCGATAAAGTTCTGATAAGTGATTATCGTTGTTGTATTGTAATTATTCGACAGGTTTTTAAGAACTACAGTATAGCCAATTGCCGAGAAAACAGCAAGAAATTCAAGCGCGATTCCAAGTGGCGAAGTGATAAAGTTGACTGAATCGTCAAATACAACAATTCCAACGCCTATAAATGAAAGTAGAATCCCAATCAGGTTACGAAGCGAGAGCTTTTCACCATGGTAACGCGATGCTGCCAATGGCGAAAATAGCGGAATAGTGGCAATGATGATGGCGCCCATTGTACTTGAAACATACTTTAAACCAAAGCTTTCACCCATAAAATAGAGAAAAGGTTCAAAAAATGCGAGTAGTAAAAAAGTTCGGTAATCCTTTTTTTCAATTTTGACTAATTTCCCGATGATCAGACCGTAAGTCAGCATCAGAACCGAAGCAATTATTAATCTGAAAAAAACAGTCGTTAATGGACCATAAGCCACGTAAACTTCTTTCACCCAAACAAATGAAAATGCCCAGAAAACCATGGCGAAAACAACTGCCAGATAAACAAACCCTTTTTTTTGCCCCATTTTAATTTTTGAACTGCAAAAGTAGGATAAATTACCCAGAGAACCATCGGAATTGTTTGCCGCACAATCGATATCGCCTTTTGCAAAGGTTGTTAAAAGCAAAAGAAGGTTCTCTGTCAAAAAGTTAAATTAAGCAGCTGGAAGTTTGCAGGTGGCAACTGCAGAACGTATTCCGAAACTGAAAAATCTCTTTAAAGTCCTAATTAACGACCTTTAGCGGTCTTATAGAATATGGTCACCGTGCCGGATTCCACAAAGCAAATAGTCAGACGCCAGTCACTAACCGCCTATCTTTAGAATAGAAGAATACAATATTAAGAGATGGACTTTGATGATCCAATTAAGACTATCTATTCAGAACTTTATTAAAAAACATCGTCATATCATTCCATGAATCCATATCGGCTTTTTCGTTGTATTCAATTGGCATGTTAAACTGTTTTCCAATTTTTGTCGCATCGGGATTGGTAAATGCGTGTGTTGCATTTGGATATACAATGAATTTATATCCGGCTCCAATCGAATCCAGCTGATGCTTAAACGTATTTACATCATTTTCGGAAACGAATTTGTCAATTCCACCATGACAGACAAGGATTTTTGCTTTTAATAATTCTTTATTTGCCGGTACACCTGCAAGTCCTCCATGGAAACTAACAACGCCCTTTAAATCAGTACCTAACTTAGCTGAATTCAAAACTACAGAACCTCCAAAACAATAGCCAATTGCAAAAATATTATTGCTATCGGTCTGTTTGCATTCTTTAAGTTTGGCAAGTGCTGCTTCCAGGCGGGCTTTCGACAACTGAGGATCTTTATAAAACGGAGTAGCCAATTCCTGTGCTTCAGTAGGATTGGCAGCAATCTTACCGTCACCATACATATCCACTGCCATCGCGATATATCCAAGTGCGGCAAGCTTTCGTGCTCTCATCACAGGATAATCGGTTAGTCCCCACCATTCATGGACGACCAATACAGCAGGCCGTTTCCCCGACTGGTTTTCATCATACACAATTACTCCTTTAAAGACTTTATCTCCAATTGAATAAGTCACTTTATCTTCTTTTATTTTTGGAGAAGGTGCCATTTTTCCGAAACTTGAACTTACTGTGAGCATTGTTAGAAAAATTATCGAAAGAATTAAACTATTAGTTCTCATTGTTGCTGATTTTAAATGTATAAATATTCAACTATTTGCATAACAACAAGGCGGAAAAAATAGTTTAATGATTTTTAAACAAATTGTTGTTTCGAATGTTATAGAATTGGTTTATAATTGTTTGACATGAAAAGGCATATTATATATTTTCAACAATAGCCGATAGTGGCCCGTATCTTAAAACAAAAGACGATGACAGACAGAAGGATGTTTCTAAAATCGCTTGCAGGTGTAACTGCCGGTTTAACATTAGGTGGAGCAACCCCCGCATTTAAGAGCGAAAGTGACCGTCTGGGTGAAGTGCTTCCAAAGCGGAAACTTGGCCGGACAAATGAATACGTAACAATGCTCGGAACCGGAGGTTATCATGTTGGCTGGACCACTGAAAGTGATGCGCAGGAGGTCATTGAAGCCGCTCTTGAAGGCGGTGTCCGGTTTTTCGACACTGCTGAAAGCTATGCCGATGGAACCAGTGAAATACGGTATGGCAAATACCTGACACCAAAATATCGCGACCTGATTTTTTTGACGAGTAAATCGACAGGCAAGGACGCTAAATCTGTGAAGGAACATTTGGAGGGAACGTTGCGGAGACTCAATACCGATCATCTTGATTTGTACCAGGTTCATGCTATTTCAACACCTGAAGATGTCGACAGTCGGATTCAGTTAGGTGTTCTTGAAGTTTTGTTAAAAGCCAAAGAGGAAGGAAAAATAAGGCATCTGGGATTTACCGGCCATCAGAATCCGTTTGCACATGCTCAAATGCTCGAAAGAACCAAGGAAAGCGACATTTTCGATACCGTTTTAATGCCTGTAAATGTGCTTGACCAGACATATTTCAGTTTTACACATAATATCATGCCCAAAGCCCTGGAAAGAAATATGGGAATTTGTGCTATTAAATCGCTGGCAGACGGTCGTTTCTTCGCAAAGAAAGAACAAGCCGGTTGGACATCTGACGATCCACTGATCCCAAACTATCTGAGTATTAAAGAGGCAATGTATTTTGTATGGTCACTGCCGGTTTCTGTTTTAATTTCGGGGAATGAAAATGCAACATTCATGCGTGAAAAAATTGCCCTCGCTCGCTCGTTTACCAAACTTACAGAAGAACAAAAGATCGCCTTGATCGACAAAGTAAAAGATATAGCGCTTACCGGAAAAGTTGAATATTTTAAAAAGAAGGAGAGCTGAAAGGATTGAATGTCAGGTAGGGAATGAAACTGGGACTTTCAGGCGTGATCAGTTTTATTGAGATTGGTATTCTGTGCCATTCAATAGTCGCTTAATATTTGGAATGTGCTTGATAATGATTAAACTGGAACATATCAGCAAATAATAAAAAAGAAATGAAATTTCATGAACTACTAAGTCAGAGATTGTCAATGATATAGCTAAGCAAATTGATCCAAGTGAAACATATTTGTATCTCCATTTAACAATCAAATAAATCAATACTGATAAGAGCACAGAAAAAGGAGCCAAAAGCAGTGACGCTCCCAAAGTGGTGTTCACTCCTTTACCACCTTTCAATTTTAAAAAGAGCGAAAAATCATGCCCAAGAATTGTTGCCAATGCGACCAGGTAGAAATCGTATTCTTCAAAATGATAGAAATTTTCAATATTGAGAAAATAGACCAATGCTACCGGCAGAAGACCTTTCGACATATCGCAAGCCTGCGTTAAAACTGCGATTTTTTTGCCTGCAATCCGTCCTACATTTGTAGATCCTATATTGCCGCTTCCTAATTCAAGAATGCTTTTGCCGGTATATTTTCTGGTGAAAATATATCCAAAGGGAATTGATCCAATGATATATGCGGTCAAAATCAACAATATTTCAGGCCATAAGCTCATTTTAATTCCTTCAGAATACGGATGGCTTCTTCAATATGCTTTTCGGCTTGTATCTGGGAATTAAATATAAATACCACCTTGCCGGCCTTGTCGATAACATAAGTCACGCGTCCGGGAAGCAGGCCAAGCAGATTTGTAGGGACATCGAATAGTTTTCTTACATTGTTCCCTTCATCGCTCAGTAACGTGTAATTTAACCTGTATTTATTGGCAAAGTCTAAATGGCTTTTAACCGACTGGGCGCTTATGCCGATGATTATCGCATCGTATTCGCTGAAAACTTCAAACTGATCGCGGAACGAGCAAGCCTCTTTTGTGCATCCGGGACTATCGTCTTTGGGATAAAAGTAGATCACCAGATTCTTTTTTCCCTTTACCGAATTGATATCAAAATCTTTTCCAAACTGATCTTTTAATGAGAAAAAGGGAACAGTACTCCCAACGCCTATTTTGTCCATTTCGTGTGTATTTGTTGTTTGAGAATAACTTTTGAAATTGAAATAGAAAAAGAATAACAGGAAATAGATGGCCAGGTAAAACCGGTAAAAATTTCTGAATTTCTTGTATTTCAAGTTGTCGGGATAAATATTCCCGAATAATCCTTTAAGCTCTTTCATAAAAACTGGTTTTATATTGATGATCCAACTATCTGTTTGATAGACTAATTTCCGGAATTTACTCCGGTAAATTGTCAATGGTAACCCCCACGCCAGAAAAAGTATCAGCCAAATATTCTCATATATAAAATTCATAGGTACTATTTTTTAGGAAACCACGGAAAAAATGAGTTCGTTTTTTGGATATAATACAGGTATTGAGGCTTTTGAACTTTCAAAGTTTTTTCAAGCAATGCCACCCCGGAAACTTTTATAATCAGCAAAGTCATTAAAACGGAACCAAACAAACACCAGTATTCACCTGCGGCAATGCATAATATGCCGTATCCCCACCAAACAGCGGCATCGCCAAAATAGTTCGGGTGCCGCGTGTATCGCCAAAATCCGGTATTCAGAACTTTCCCTTTATTCGCAGGATTCATTTTAAATCTGGCCAACTGGTAATCGCCGCCAGCTTCGAAAATAAACCCGGTGATCCAGACCGACAGACCGAGGTAATCAATTATATTTAAGTCATTTAAATCAGGGTTCTGATTTGCACCCCAAAGGGTTGAAGAAATCAACCACATTAAGACTCCTTGTAACAGAAATGTCTGGAAGAAACTGATCCACCAGTAGTTTTTCTCTCCATATTTTTTCCTGAATTCGCGGTAGCGGAAATCTTCCCCTTTTCCGATATTTCGCCATGCAAGATAGATAGAGAGCCGTAAGCCCCAAATTACCACTAATACAATTAATAAAATCTGACGTGAGGTAATCGCTTCGTTTGCAAAAAAATACCAACTATTTACGATCACAAATCCCATTCCCCAGAAAAGATCAACGATGCTTACATTTCTAAGGAAGATACTGATAATCCATAGAATAGTCATTAAGAATAAAATCAAAAGTAATCCTTGAATATATACCTGGTTCATTAGGAAAATGTTATAAATCATTCAAATAATAGAGAAACTGCAGTTGACCCGATCCCTGCATTCATGCCAATTACAGGGGAGATATCCACCACAGAAACCGGTTTTTTACCCGTTAACTGAAACATCTTTTCACAGTAAATTTCTGTACCGGAAGGGTTTTGCGCATGCAAAACAATGTAATTCCAGATCTGTTTTTCATTGCTTATGCTTGTAATATGTTTCATCACTTTGCTGATGTTGGCGCGTTGGCTGAATGTCTGACCAAATAATACCGATTTTCCGCTGCTATCCATTGAGACGATCGGTTTGATACCTAATAAATTGGCAATAAACCCCTTCGGTTTCGACACCCGGCCTCCTTTAATCATGTATTTCAGATTCTTGACACTAACGAAAATTTTTGAATTGTCTATCCAGGTTTTAGCTCCTTCGGCTATTGCTTCAATTGGCCATCCTGCTTCAATAGATTGAGCAACTCTCAGTACGATTAGGCCCAACGCTCCGGATAAATTTTTTGAGTCGATGACTACAATGGGTATATTGAATTCATTTTTAATTCTTTCGGCCGCTTTTAAACTGCTTTGATACGTTCCGCTGAATTGTTCCGTTAAATGAATGGAAATAATTGCATCGTAATGAGAAGCTAAATGAGAATACAGATTGGTGAAAGTGCGCTCGTTTATTTGTGATGTCTTTGGAAATTCGGCGCTCGTTGCCAGCAAACTATAAAATTGTTCAGGTTTAATCGTCACTTTATCAAGATAGTGATTCTCTCCGAAATTAATATTTAGCGGAACAACATTTATTTGGTAATTATCAATGATTTCCTGGGATAAGTCACAGGTAGAATCGGTTACCAGGGCAATGTTCCATTTTCGTTTGGTAGCAGCCTCATGCTGGCGAATCATGTCATCAACTTTTTGAAAAGTAATAGTGCCAAAATCTTTCAGGTCATGAAAAAGTTCGGCCAATTGATTTGTATGCACATGAATACGGCAAAGATTTTCGGAACCGGCGATAACGACTGAATCGCCATAACTGCTTAGCAGATTTTGAAGGTTTGGTTTGCTGAATTTGAGGTTCCGAAGGATTGCCTCTGCACAAAAACGATAATTAATATCTTCATCTGCAATATTCTCAGTATGAATTAGCGAAATATTCTCGATGGATGGTACAACCAGGTTTCTAATATTCCGGCTTCTGATAAAATCAATGATTCCCTCAATAAATAGGACAAATCCTTTTGCCCCGGCGTCAACAAAGTTGTATTGTTTTAAAATATTGAGCTTCGATTTCGTTTCAATCAATGATTTCTCAAGAATTTCAAATGAGTCGACAAATATTTTCTTAAAATCATGAATGATAGCCTTTTTGCTGAAAATGTAATTCGACCAATCCTTGATAACTGTCAGCATTGTTCCTTCCACCGGATTTGCAACAGCTTCATAAATATATGGAATTGAATTTTTTATACTGTCTGCGAATTCGGAAAGTGTAATAACTCCTTTGTTGATGGTTTCCTGGCTTATTCCGTAAAGGAACTGAGCAAATATAACCCCTGAATTTCCGAGCGCTCCAATCATCGCAGCCTCTGCAATATTATTTACGGTGGTTTTATATGATTTATGAGGTTTGATATTGTCCAGGACTGAGCGAATAGTGGAGGCCAAATTTGTACCGGTATCTTTATCGTTTACCGGAAATACATTGATCCGGTTGATTTCCATTTGATTTTGCAGAATTTTTTTCCCGCCTGCCAGAAAAGCATAATAAAGAAACCGTCCATCTATTTCAAGCATTAAAGTCTTGTCCATTATTAGTTTATATCATTTTAAAACGCTCATATTTTATTCTCGGTTGAATTCACCAAATCAGGGTGTTTCACCAATTTTGTTTTTCTCAATATAACTCAACAACATCTATTCCGTTGAATAGTTTAGGATAAAACCAATATTCATTTTTTAATAACGTAAACAAATGAATGCTCAAGATTAAATGGTTAATTATGAATTTTATAACGGTTTTAATCAGCCGTTTTTCATTGGAACGTTGAAACGAACAAATGTTAAAAATCGGGAATAAAGGCGCCTTTCCCGGTAGCAAACTATTCTTCCCTTGGTTTGTTCTTACTGCATGAATAAACAGAATCGATTATCGAAGGCGAGCAGTCCATATCTTCGGCAACATGCTGACAATCCGGTCGATTGGTATGAATGGGGTGATGAGGCTTTGTCGAAAGCCAGGTTGGAAAATAAACCACTGATCATCAGTGTAGGATACGCTGCATGTCATTGGTGTCATGTGATGGCGCACGAATCGTTTTCAGACAAGGAGATCGCCGAATTTATGAATTCCCATTTCGTCTGCATCAAGGTCGATCGCGAAGAGCGACCCGACATCGACCGCATCTATATGGATGCAGCACAACTGTTATCGGGACGTGGGGGATGGCCTCTTAATGCATTCGCGTTGCCAGATGGAAAACCGTTTTATGCAGCTACTTACTTTCCTCCAGATCAGTGGATGGATGCACTTCATCAGCTTAGTCATTTATTTCAAAACGAATACCCAAGGGTTTTACAGGCTGCAACATCTCTTACTGAAGGAATTCGGACAACTCCTTTTCCCGGTTTATCGAATTCAAAGCCATTTACCGCTGAAGAATATCATGCGGCCTTTGAAAATCAAATCAATACAATCGATTTTGAACTTGGCGGATATTCCGGAGCACCCAAATTTATGATGCCGACTGGTTTGGAAAGTCTTCTCCAATACCACTACCTGACCGGCAATCAGAAAGCGCTTAATGCAGTGACAATTACACTTGATGCAATGGCAAAAGGAGGAATTTACGATCAAATCGGAGGTGGTTTCTCCCGCTATTCCACTGATCAATTCTGGAAAGTACCGCATTTTGAGAAGATGCTTTATGACAATGCCCAGTTGATCACGCTTTATGCACATGCCTTTCAATTGACGAACAAGCCACTTTATGCCGAAATTATCAATCAGACAATTTTATTTGCCGAGCGTGAATTGCAAAATACCGATGGTGGTTTTTATGCTTCGATTGATGCTGACAGCGAACACGAAGAGGGAAAATATTACATATGGACAAAACAGGAAATCGAATCTGTACTTGATGCTGAAACGGCTGAGATTTTCCTTCGCTTTTACCAGGTATCCGACTATGGAAATTGGGAGAATGGGAAAAATATTCTGCATTACAAGGATAACAAAGCTAAGTTTTCAGGCGAATATGGAATGACAGTCAATGAATTAAATGCTGTTTTGCAAATAGCGAACAAATCTTTGCTTAATCAACGAAACAGCCGCACCCGTCCTGCCACTGATGACAAAATTCTTACTTCGTGGAATGCTCTGATGATATCAGGTTACGTAAATGCCTATAAGGCTATTGGTAACGAAAAACATTTGAATGGTGCCATCAACACAGCTTATTTCCTGGAAACCAATATGATAAAAGAAGATGGATTGCTATATCGAGTTTACAAAGATGGGAAAGTGAGTACCGAAGCATTTTTAGATGACTATGCACTCCTGGCAGATGCTTATATAAGTCTGTATGAAGTAACATTCAATCTGCATTGGTTGCAACTGAGCCAACTTTTAACCGCCTACGTTTGGAATCATTTTATGGATGCCGAAAACCAACTTTTCTTCTACACTTCCGATCTCGCTGAAAACCTCATTGCCCGAAAACATGAGATTTCGGATAATGTGATTCCGGCATCCAATTCTGTTATGGCACATGTGCTCTATAAACTTGGGATTTTGCTGGAAAATTCCGATTATTCAAAAATGGCGGCGAAAATGCTTTTCAAAATAAGAAATGAAATCGCCCAACAAGGAGCCTATTACGCTAATTGGGCAATGCTCTTGGGTAAGATGGTTTATCCTACTTATGAAGTCGCAATACTCGGCGAAAATGCTGCATCGATTAATCTCGAAATGCAGAAAAACTATTTGCCCGCTACTGTTTTTTCCGGAGGAATAAGTGAAAACTTACCCCTGCTTCAGAACCGTTTGGTTGATAATAAAACAACAATCTATGTCTGTCAGAACAATGCCTGTAACAGTCCCGTTTATTTGGCAAAGGATGCTTTGGAATTGATGAAAGCAGGCTTTTAGGAGCAGCTTTTGTTAAAAAATATTAATATAATTTCTGTTGTCAATTTCTTCACGAATCCTTCATATTTGAGAGTTTACATTTGATCCATAAACAATATAAAAATTCTCGATTATGAAAAAGTTAGTTCTGATATTAAGTTTTGTGTTTGCATTGAGTTTATTTTCTGTTGATGCAATGAGTAATAAAGTGGCTAATAAAGCGCCGGTCAAGTCTGAACAAACAGCCAAAAAAGTAGCTGAAAAACCGACGACCAAACCCGCCATCAAGAAAAAGACCAAAGGGAAAAAAACAACCCCAAAGGCCCAAACAACAGTTAAAAAATAAACTGTTTCGAAAAACATATCAAGCCGTCTCATTAATAATAAATGAGATGGCTTTTTATATACTAAAACATTGATAGTAAATTTAATGTTTCTTGTTCCTTAATTAGAGGCAACTTTGGAAATTAGCTGTTTTAGTGTAAATTACATAATCGTTAATGCGTTTAAATTTCTTCCGAATAAAAAAAATAAAAATTTACCAGTTTCCGCTTTTTTTAGCGGCCGTCTTGTTTTTAACCGGTAGCTGCAAAAAGGACCTTGGTAGTTCAAGTTCGTTATATACTCCTACAACTGCCGATGTTACTGCAACTGCAACATTGGCGCAATTGCAACAAGGACGCGCACTTTACTCAAGTAACTGCAACAGTTGTCATGGACTTT
>Ga0209123_1001812_pt1 | contig 19740 bp, 18 predicted proteins | sample BarGraIncu00431A_FD_184500 | JGI IMG/M metagenome (GOLD analysis project Ga0209123, IMG submission 184500) | Arctic peat soil microbial communities from Barrow, Alaska, USA - Barrow Graham LP Incubations 004-31A (SPAdes) (version 2) | ecosystem: Environmental > Terrestrial > Soil > Wetlands >... | reverse complement strand
TCAGAATTGTCAAAGAAGAAATCAGATCATTTATAGATGATTTCCGTGATTTAGTTATGGTACTCGCTTGTGCCTTATCTAATTTCAAACTAAAATATCAATAACAAACTAACTTATATAAACTCTATTACAACAATAAATGCTCAGGTTATAACTGAAAATAATGTTCCGGTACCAGTAAAGAATGGTTTTAATTCAAAATTTAAGAACCCAACAGAGATAAGCTGGCAAATGGAAAACAAAACCGATTATGAAGCGCTTTTCAAACAAAACGGTATATCCAAATCAGCAGTTTTTTCTAAGAATGGAAAATGGGTCAAGACAACACAACAAATTAAAGCTTCTAAATTATCTGAACCCGTTAAATATAATTTACAAATTACTTTCCCCAAAGCAGTTTGTACAAAAATTGTAGATGAAGATTCGTACGCTTATGTTAAACACTATTACATAAATCTGGTATTTAAGCAAAAGAAATATTATGCTGTATTCAGTCCTAACGGAGAATTATTAAAGAGCTCATTACTTAAATGAAAATAGAATCAATTTATAAAACAAATTAGGCTCTCCAAAATTGGAGAGCCTAATTTGTTTTATAATAACCTCAAGTTTAAATAATCTGATAATTTTTATTCTGAGATAGATAATATCCTGCTGTACCCAACAATGGAAAACAAAAAACTGCTCCGAGAATATAGTAAATGGAAATATGTCTGAAAACGAGCAACAGCTGTTCTATTATGGTTGAATTCAATAGCAGATAAAGCGAGATTGCCATTCCAATTGCTGCAAAAATCCAAACAATCCAGCTACGGTCGACAGTTTCGGGCAAATGATTAACCACTCTATGTGAGAATCCATTATCAGCTATTTCTTTTTTATTTTCGCTGAAAAATTGTTTCAGTATTTTGTCGTTAGTTTCCATATCCGGCTTTTGTTAAGTAAATTGTTAGTTTTTCTTTGCCTTTCAAAATGTAGGTTTTCACCGTTCCGAGCGGACAATTCATTATTTTTGCAATTTCAGAGTGCGTCTTATCTTCCATATAAAACAATAAAACAACTGTTTGTTCTTCTTTGCGAAGCAGTTTTAACGCTTTATAAATATCCATTTTTTCTGCCGAAAATTCATTTTGAGTTTGATACAGATTATCAATTTCGTATTCGTTAATGTCGGCATATTTTTTCTGAGCACGCGCCGAATCGTAATAAACATTGTAAGCAATCCGGTAAAGCCATGTTGAAAAACCTGACAATCCTTTGAAAGAGGTTATGTTCAGGTATGCTTTAATGAAAGTTTCCTGAGCCAAATCGTCACTTAACGGACCATCGCCCACCGTCAGGTTTAAGAAAAACCTGCGGATAGGCGATTGATATTTACAGGTTATTTTATCAAATGCGTTTTTGTCGCCAAACAAAGCAACCTGTGTCACCCAGCGGATATCATCCGTGCTGCTCATAGCTATTCTGCAATTGAATCTGACTTCGGCTTTTCAAGAAAATGTACGATTAAATAGCCGGCACCAACAAAAGCAGGAATTATTCCAAGAATTAAAGCATTTCGTTGATGCATAATAATAAAAGAAATTACAATTGCCAACCCAACAGCCAACCAGATAACACCCCGTTTCAAGTTTGAAGCTGGATTTGCCCTTTTAGGTTCATCGAAGAAATTTTCAGGAACCGTTTGTCCCATTTCTAGTGATTTGGTGTACAATTCATACCGTCTTTTGGATTCTTCTTTCTTTGCTCGAAAATTTAATATGATAATCACTGTTACAAACACAAAAGGCAATAAACAAATTAACAAAAGTTCAAAACTATTAAATGGCATTTCACTACGTCCTTCATTTTCGATCTGTTGTTTTTTAACCTCCTGTTCTTCTTTTTTAAGTTGAAGAATTTGATCGGCGGACAATTTTGAGAACATTACTGAATCTTTCTTTTGTTCCTGAATTTCTTTGCTGTTGGTGATAATAACATTCTTCAGACTGTCCATGTTCACCTTTTCCGTTGCATTAACTCCGACAAATAATGTCAAAGCCAATAAAAATAATCCAATTCGTTTCATAATATTAAATGTTTTGATGTGTAAAAATAATGTTTGTTTTCTAATTAGACGCAATGAACTATCAATTTGGATTTGAAACAAATAAAAAAAGTTGATATTTAACTATGAAGAGTTCTAAATTCACTCACCATAATTAAATATCAACCGTATAAATAGGAAAAACTTATATTTTAAGACTTACCTCAACAAACCATAGTTGGTTTAATTTGCTTGAAGAAATCATTTCCTTTATCGTCAACCAGGATAAATGCCGGGAAATTTTCTACTTCAATTTTCCAGATGGCTTCCATTCCTAACTCAGGATATTCAAGACATTCTACTTTTTTGATGTTTTGTTGTGCCAAAATAGCTGCCGGACCACCAATTGAACCTAAATAGAACCCACCGTATTTCTTACAAGCATCAGTTACCTGTTGTGTGCGATTCCCTTTAGCAATCATAATTAAACTGCCACCATTTTCCTGAAATAAATCCACATAAGAATCCATTCGACCAGCCGTAGTTGGCCCAAATGAACCCGAAGGCATACCTTTAGGCGTTTTGGCAGGACCGGCGTAATAAATCGGATGGTCTTTCACGTATTGCGGAAGCGGTTTACCTGCGTCAATGAGTTCTTTCAGCTTGGCATGTGCAATATCACGACCCACTACGATAGTACCGTTCAATGACAGTCGGCTTGAAACAGGATATTTCGAAAGAATAGCCAAAATTTCTTTCATTGGCATATTCAAGTCAATTTTCACTGCATTTCCTTCGCCTTGGTTGCGTAATTCTTCCGGAATCAAAGCACCCGGATTATCTTCCATCCGTTCTACCCAAACACCGTCTTTGTTGATTTTACCTTTAATGTTGCGGTCAGCAGAGCATGAAACGGCCATACCGACAAAACACGAAGCACCGTGACGTGAAAGGCGGACGATACGAACATCGTGAGCAAAATATTTACCACCAAATTGGGCACCGAAGCCCGAAGCCTGTGCTTGTTTCAGTATTTTTTGTTCCATTTCTACGTCGCGAAAAGCTTGTCCAAGCTCGTTTCCAACGGTTGGCAATTCGTCGTAATACTTCGTAGAAGCCAGTTTCACTGTTTTCATACAAGCGTCAGCCGAAGTGCCACCTATAACGAAAGCAATATGGTAAGGAGGACATGCCGCTGTACCCAATGTTTTCATTTTTTCTGTCAGGAATTTTTCCAATGAAGCAGGATTTAATAAAGCTTTAGTTTCCTGGAAAAGGTATGATTTATTGGACGAACCACCACCTTTGGCGATGAACAAGAATTTGTATTCGGTGCCATGACCTGCCACTAAATCGATTTGGGCAGGAAGGTTTGTGCCAGTATTTACTTCATCATACATGTTCAAAGCTGCATTTTGCGAGTAGCGCAGGTTTTCTTCGGTGTAAGTTTCGTAGATTCCTTTCGATAAGGCTTCTTCGTCGGTTCCGTTGGTCCACACATTGCTTCCTTTTTTTGCGTAAACGGTAGCGGTACCTGTGTCTTGGCAGAAAGGTAGAATGCCTTTTGCTGATATTTCTGCATTGCGAAGCATTGTCAATGCCACGTACTTATCGTTTTCGCTAGCTTCCGGGTCAGCCAGAATAGCTGCCACTTGCGCTTGGTGTGCAGGGCGAAGCAAGAACGAGCAATCGCGCATCGCTGCTCGAGCTAGCATTGTCAATGCTTCGGGTTCTACTTTCAGGATTTCTTGTCCATCAAACTCTGATACCGAAACGAGCTCTTTGGTAAGCAAATAGTATTCGGTTCTGTCTTTTCCCTGCGGAAATGGTTCCTGGTATTTAAATTCTTTTGCCATTTTTATGAGTTACAATTTATCTTTTTTAAATGTGGTGCAAAATTACTGAATTTTATCTGTAAATGGAAAATAAATTTGTAACAAAAAAAGAGAAATCCGTTTTACGAATTTCTCTTTTTTTATGTTGTCACGGAAGACTTCTATTATACGCGTCTTTCTTTGATACGGGCTTTTTTACCGGTAAGTGCACGTAAATAATACAATTTAGCACGACGAACTTTACCTCGTTTATTAATCGTAATGCTCTCGATAAATGGCGAATCCAATGGGAAAATACGTTCCACACCTACATTTCCTGAAATTTTACGAACTGTAAAACGTTTTTTGTTTTCATGTCCAACGATTTTGATAACATCACCGCGGTATTCCTGAATACGTTCTTTGCTTCCTTCAATAATACGGTATGCAACCGTTACGGTATCACCAGCTTTAAAAACCGGATGCGTTTTTTCAACAAGAAATGCTTGTTCTGCAACTTTAATTAAGTCCATTATTACTATTTATTTAATTAATATTATGCGCAATATTCACAGACCTCACTTATTCTGTCAGAGATTACGCTAAAATTGGACTGCAAAAGTACAGTTTTTTTTCAATCTGACAAAAGATTAGCAAACTTTTCATTCACTTCTTATAAATTCTTTATAGTAAAATGATTGAATTCTCAACTTTACATCCTCTTAATCAGTTCAATTATAAAACAAAAGGTATATTGAATTATTTTGACTAACTTTGCACCCTCAAAAAAAAGATTGTGTTACATGCAGAAAATTAGAAACATTGCTATTATTGCTCACGTTGATCACGGCAAAACTACGCTGGTTGACAAGATGTTATTAGCCGGACATTTATTCCGTGACAACGAAAACGCGGGAGAGTTAATTATGGATAATAACGACTTAGAACGTGAAAGGGGTATTACTATTTTGGCCAAAAACGTATCTATCGATTATTTAGGATACAAAATTAATATTATCGACACTCCCGGTCACTCCGACTTTGGTGGTGAAGTCGAACGAGTATTGAACATGGCTGACGGTGTACTTTTATTGGTTGACGCTTTTGAAGGTCCAATGCCACAAACCCGTTTTGTTTTACAAAAAGCCTTACAAATCGGATTGAAACCGATAGTTGTTATCAATAAAGTTGACAAACCAAACTGTCGCCCGGACGAAGTTCATGAAATGGTCTTCGATTTAATGTATAACCTTGACGCATCAGAGCATCAATTGGACTTTCACACTATTTATGGTTCAGCCAAAAACGGTTGGATGTCTGAAGACTGGAAAAATGAAACTGACAGCATTATACCATTATTAGATGCCATCATTGAATACATACCGGAGCCTGTTTGTCTTGAAGGTACACCGCAAATGCTTATCACATCACTTGATTATTCATCATATGTTGGTCGTATAGCGGTTGGTCGAATTCATAGGGGCACACTTCGCGAAGGCATGGACGTGAATCTTGTAAAACGTGATGGTAAAGCTATTAAATGTCGCATAAAGGAATTGCATACTTTTACCGGTTTGGGACGAACTCGTGCAACCGAAGTAAAATCCGGAGACATTTGTGCGTTAGTAGGAATTGAAGGTTTTGAAATTGGTGACTCTATTTGCGATTTACAAAATCCGGAACCACTTACTCCAATTGCAATTGACGAACCAACCATGAGTATGGTTTTTACAATTAATACTTCTCCATTTTTTGGAAAAGAAGGAAAATATGTTACATCCAGACATATTCATGATCGATTAATGAAAGAGTTAGACAAAAATCTGGCTTTGCGTATTGAAAAAAATATGGATTCTGATATTTGGAACGTATATGGACGTGGAGTGCTACACTTGTCGGTTTTAATTGAAACTATGCGTCGGGAAGGTTACGAATTGCAAGTTGGTCAACCACAGGTTATTTTTAAAGAAATTGATGATAAACGTTGTGAACCAATTGAACAACTTACTATAAATCTTCCTGAAGAATGCTCAGGTAAAATTATCGAAATGGTAGCAAACCGTAAAGGAGAAATGCTAAGCATGGAGGTGATGAACGACCGTATTCAGTTAGAATTTTTAATTCCATCGAGAGGAATTATCGGATTAAGAAACAATGTGCTGACCTCTTCAGCAGGAGAAGCTATCATGTCGCACCGTTTTTTTGAATATCAACCATACAAAGGACATATTGAGAAAAGAAATAATGGTTCGATTATTGCAATGGAAGGTGGAAATGCATTTGCTTACTCATTAGACAAATTACAGGATCGTGGTAGATTTTTTGTATTCCCGCAAGACGAAATATATGCCGGTCAGGTTGTAGGTGAAAGTGCAAAAGAAGGTGACATTGTTGTAAATGTGACTAAGCCAAAAAAACTTACTAATATGCGTGCATCAGGTGCTGACGATAAAGCAAAATTGATTCCACCAATTGTATTTAGTTTGGAAGAAGCATTAGAGTACATTAAAGAAGATGAATATGTAGAAATTACACCAAAAAGCATACGTCTGCGTAAAATTTATCTCGATGAAAATGAACGTAAACGAATGACAAGAAAATAATTCTAACATTAAGCAAAACGATTATGAAAGGCAAACACATTCTAATTTTAGTATTTTTGGTTTGCTCATCAGGCATTTATGCTCAATTTGGCATTAGAGCCGGAGTAAATTTAGCTAACGAAATAAAATCGTTTAGTCAGGCTGATATTTCAGCAGGTTTTAGTTCGAAAAATCTTACCGGTTATCAAATTGGTTTTGTTTATCAGGCTATGCCAAAGAAATCTGGTTTAGGATTTGAAATTGGCGCATTACTTTCGCAAAAAGGCAGTTCATTTAGTGATAGTACAAATGTTGTTGATTTTATCAAACAAGGATATAAAGAGCTTAATTATATTGAGATTCCATTAAATTTGCGTTATCGTATTTCGTTGGGTTTAGTTGGATTATATGGCATAGCAGGTGTATATGGTGGGTACGTTATTAATGGTCAGACAGTTAACGAAACAAATAATGAAGTTCAAACACAAACTTTTGAAACTTTTATTGATCATGTAGATTATGGCTACAATTTAGGTCTAGGAGTTGAATTATTTAAAAAAATTCAACTTGGACTTAATTGGAGTCAGGGAATTAGAAATACTTCAAATTCAATAGTCGGACTACCAACTCCGACAAATACAACGAATCGGGTTTACACAGTGAATTTGACATATCTTTTCTAATTTGTTTCATGATAAACTGTGATATAATTTTAAGAAGCAAAATTCGATCATTTTGCTTCTTTTTTTTATTTAATTCCAAATAATCGGGGTTTTTCAAGAATTAAATAACTTTCATACCACAAAAAGAATAGGTTATATTTCTTTTTTTTGTAACTTTGCACCCCCAATACATAAAGTTAAACAACAGAATATTACATAATTAAAGTATTGATGAATCGAACAAATAATTTCACCAATAATAAATGTAGATATATAAGTAAGTTCTATTCAGCAATTAAAAAAACAAATTTTTTCGTATGAATATTGTAAAAAAAGAGATCGATCAAAACAATGCAACTGTAACAGTACACATTGAAAAAGCTGATTATGCAGAGAAAGTAGACAAAACATTGCGCGACTATCGCAAAAAAGCAAATATCCCTGGCTTCCGTCCGGGTATGGTGCCAATAGGCTTAGTAAATAAAATGTATGGCAAAGCAGTTTTAGCTGAAGAAATAAACAAATTAGTTTCAGATAAACTGTACAATTTCATTCGTGATAATCAGATAGGTATTCTTGGGGAACCTCTACCAAGTGAAACCGAACAAAAACCAGTCGATTTTGAAACACAGGAAGAATTCGAATTTATTTTTGATTTGGGAATTGCTCCTCAATTTGAAGTTGAATTGACCGACAAGGACAAAGTTAAATTCTACAATATTACTGTGAGCGATGAAATGATTGAAAATCAGGTAAAATCGTATACCGGACGCTATGGCAAGTATATTCAGGAAGATGTAGTCGAAGAAAAAGACATGATCAAAGGTGAATTGCTTGAAATGGCTGATGGAAAAGTAAATGAATTGGGTATTAAAGTAAAAGATGCCACACTCACCGCTTCATACATGAAAGATGAAGAACAAAAAGCACTTTTTGTTGGTGCTAAAAAAGGTGATATTGTAATTTTTAACCCTGCAAAAGCTTTTGAAAACGAAACTGAAATCAGCTCAATGTTGAAAATCTCTAAAGATGCTGCTAAAAGTATTGATTCAGATTTCCAGATAAAAATTGAAAGTATTACGCGTTATCATGAGTCAGAAATTAATCAGGAATTGTTTGATAAAGTATATGGTGAAGGCATAGTTGGGACAGAAGAAGAATTCCGTGCAAAAATCAAAGAGAACATTCAGGAAAATCTAGCTTCAGATAGTAACTATAAATTTGGAATTGATGCACAGGAAATGTTAGTAGAAAAGTTCAATGATTTAACTTTCCCTGATGCATTCTTGAAACGTTGGGTATTATCGTCAAACGAAAATCTTACTGCCGAATCGCTGGAAAAAGATTTTCCAAAAATGATTAATGATCTAAAATGGCAATTAATTAAGTCAAAATTAGGCAAATCTTTTGCAATTAAAGTTGAACCAGCTGATGTAGAGGAATATGCAAAGAAAATTGCCAAAGCTCAGTTTGCACAATATGGAATGATTGGGATGGAAGATGAAATTCTTACAAATTATGCCAAAGACATGATGAAAAAAGAAGACACTTTGAAAAACATGGTTGAAAAAGCGACTGAAGAAAAAATATTTGCTCATATTAAACAAGCAATAAAACTGGAAAATAAAGAAGTTTCGATTGAAAATTTCAACAAAATGTTTGAAACAGTATAATTTTATTTTTACTTATTTAGTATAAAGGGCTTTTTATCCACTAAAAAATCAAACAAAAATTCTATAACTTTGTTTTATTTTAAAGAAAGGTTAAAAGCTTTTTACTTTTAAAATTCAAACTTAATTATAATTTTTAAATTTAAACTCATAATAATATGTACAACAACGATTTTCGTAAGTATGCAACCAAACATCTTGGTATGAATGGTTTATCTTTGGACAAATATGCTGATATTTCGAGTAATTACATATCACCATCAATCCTGGAAGAACGCCAGTTAAACGTAACACAAATGGATGTTTTCTCCCGGTTAATGATGGATCGCATCATTTTTCTAGGAACTCAAGTTGACGATTATACTGCTAATGTTATTCAAGCACAATTACTTTATCTCGATTCATCAGACCCAGGAAAAGATATCTCCATATACTTGAATACACCTGGCGGATCGGTATATGCAGGATTAGGAATTTACGATACCATGCAATTTATAAGTTCTGATGTAGCTACAATTTGTACCGGAATGGCCGCTTCAATGGGTGCTGTACTTTTGGTTGCCGGTGCAAATGGCAAACGTTCTGCTTTAAAACATTCACGTGTTATGATTCATCAACCTATGGGCGGTGCTCAAGGTCAAGCATCAGATATAGAAATTACTGCCCGTGAAATTCAAAAGCTAAAAAAAGAATTATATACCATTATTGCTGACCATTCAAATAAACCTTTTGAACGAATTGAAAAAGACTCTGATCGTGACTATTGGATGACCTCAGAAGAAGCATTAGAATATGGCATGATTGACAAGGTTTTATTTAACGAAAAGAAAAAATAAAAAGCAAAGTCCCCTAAATCCCCCAAAAGGGACTTTGTAATGTATATTGATAAACAATTAAGTCCCCCAATGGGGATTTCGGGGGCTGATTATTATGGCTAAAAACACCAAACATTGCAGCTTTTGTGGGCGAGCTGAATCACAAGTTGATTTTTTCATATTAGGACAAGATGGAGCGCAAATTTGTAACGAATGTGCAGTTCAGGCCGCTGACATCGTCAAAGAAAATGCGATAAAAAAACCAAATTCTCTTAACCTAAAAAAAGATCAGGTTCCTAAACCAGTCGAAATAAAAGAATACCTCGATCAATATGTTATCGGACAGGAAGAAGCAAAAAAATACCTTTCTGTAGCCGTATATAATCATTATAAAAGGTTAATGCAAGAAAACTCAAACGATGATGTTGAAATTGAAAAATCAAATATCATAATGGTCGGTTCAACCGGAACGGGTAAAACACTTTTAGCTAAAACTATAGCTAAAAGACTGCATGTACCTTTTGCAATAGTTGACGCAACAGTTTTGACCGAAGCTGGATACGTAGGCGAGGATATTGAAAGTATTCTTACACGACTGCTTCAAGTTGCAGATTATGATGTGAAAGCGGCTGAAAGAGGCATTGTTTTTATTGACGAAATTGACAAAATTGCTCGCAAGAGCGATAATCCAAGCATTACTCGTGATGTAAGCGGTGAAGGTGTTCAACAAGGGTTACTCAAACTTTTGGAAGGAGCAGTTGTTAATGTTCCGCCTCAAGGTGGACGAAAACACCCAGACCAAAAAATGATAGCTGTAAATACGCAAAACATATTGTTCATTTGTGGTGGTGCTTTTGATGGTATAGAAAAGAAAATTGCGTTAAGATTGAATACTCGTGTTGTTGGCTATAATGCAGCAAAAGAAAACGAGCAAGTAGACAAACATAATTTGCTGCAATACATTGCACCACAAGACTTAAAGTCATTTGGATTAATTCCAGAAATAATTGGAAGATTGCCTATTTTAACTTATTTGGAGCCTCTGGATAGAAGTGCTTTAAGGAGAATTTTAACCGACCCCAAAAACTCCATTATCAAGCAATACACAAAATTATTCAATATGGATGGTATTGCTTTGAGCTTTGATGAAAAAGTGTTAGAATATATTGTTGACAAAGCTATTGAGTTTAAACTTGGTGCACGTGGATTGAGGTCAATAACTGAAACCATCATGATGGATGAAATGTATGAAATGCCTTCAAAAGAAGTTAAAGAGTTGAATATTTTGCTTCCGTATGCCCAAAGCAAAATAGAAAAAGCAAATATCAACAGGTTAAAAACAGCATAATATATTTCATTTAAATTACAGATTAATAGTACATTAATTCTATATATCTGGATAGTGACCAAAATAATTGGTTAATATCCAGATTTTTTTTTCAAAAATAGTTGTATATTTAAAATCTGTTTATATTTTTGTTTGATTAAATGTTGAGAAAAAAAAGCAAAATTAGAGTTTATTTGGAATAAACAGTAAAATTACATACAAATCGCTGCACTTAATTCGACAATAAATACTACTTTCGCATTCATTTTTTACACTAAGTTACTGAAATGGCCAAATTATCTGAATTGTCAACTCACCTGAAAAAGAACTTTGGGTTCGACAACTTCAAAGGAAATCAGGAAGTAATAATTCAAAATGTACTTGAAGGCAATGACACTTTCGTGTTAATGCCAACAGGTGGAGGAAAATCATTGTGCTACCAACTTCCATCATTAATCCTGGAGGGTACTGCAATTGTTATCTCGCCATTAATTGCTTTGATGAAAAATCAGGTTGACGCTATGCGTAACTTCAGCGAAGAAGATGGAATTGCCCACTTTATTAATTCCTCACTTACGCGTCAAGCAATAGATCTAGTAAAAGGTGATATTTTGTCAGGCAAAACAAAACTATTGTATGTGGCACCTGAATCACTTACTAAGGATGAAAATATTGAATTTCTAAAACAAATTAAAATATCATTTTACGCGGTTGACGAAGCGCATTGTATATCTGAATGGGGTCACGATTTCCGACCTGAATATAGACGAATTCGCCCAATTATTAACGAAATAGGTTCTGCACCACTTATTGCACTTACTGCAACAGCTACTCCAAAAGTGCAACATGATATTCAAAAAAATCTTGGGATGCTTAATGCAACGGTTTATAAATCGTCATTCAATCGTGCAAATTTGTATTATGAGGTTCGCCCAAAAACCGTTAATGTAGATAAAGACATTATTAAATATATCCGCTCACAAGCTGGAAAATCAGGCATAATTTATTGTTTAAGCCGTAAAAAAGTAGAAGAATTATCGGAAACCCTTCGTGTGAACGGCATCTCAGTATTGCCTTACCATGCAGGGATGGATTCTGCAATGAGAAGCCAAAACCAGGATAGTTTTTTGATGGAAAAATCAGAAGTAATTGTAGCAACAATTGCTTTCGGTATGGGAATTGACAAACCCGATGTACGATATGTATTACATTACGATATGCCAAAAAGCCTGGAAGGTTACTACCAGGAAACGGGGCGCGGCGGACGTGATGGAGGTGAAGGGCAATGTATTGCTTTTTATGCTTATAAAGATTTAGATAAACTACGCAAATTTATGCAAGGCAAACCCGTTGCCGAACAGGAAATTGGCAATCAATTATTATTGGAAACGCAAGCATATGCAGAATCTTCGATTTGTAGACGGAAATTGCTTCTACATTACTTTGGTGAAGAGTATAAAGAAGATAACTGTGGATGCTGTGATAACTGTATGAAACCACGAAAATTTATAGAAGGACAAGAGTTATTGTCACTTGTACTAGAAACAATTCTAGTTGTCAAAGAGAAATTCAAAGCTGAACATATTGTCGATATCTTAAAAGGTAACGATGCGTCAGATGTAAAATCATATCAACACGATGAACTTGAGACTTTTGGCTCGGCTTCAGACGAGGATGAGCGACTTCTTCATGCCGTAATTCGTCAGGCAATGATTGCCGGATTTATTACTAAGGAAATTGAGAATTATGGTTTGCTAAGACTTACAAATGCTGGTAAATCCTATCTGAAGAAACCTCAACCTTTCCCAATCGTTAAGGATAATGAATTCGACGAGGAAGAAGAAGAATCATCCTCTAAAAGTACAGGTGGCACCTGTGCAGCAGATGATGTGCTATTTTCAATTCTGAAAGATCTTAGGAAAAAGCTATCGAAAAGGCTGGAAGTTCCTCCATTTGTTATTTTTCAGGATCCATCGCTCGAAGCAATGGCAACTAGTTATCCTATAACAATTGAAGAATTACAAAACATTCCTGGTGTAGGAGCCGGTAAAGCAAAAAGATATGGAGAAGAATTTTTAAAGCTTATAAAAGAACATGTAAGAGAAAATGAAATTGTTCGTCCGGAGGATTTACGTGTTCGTACAGTCGCTAACAAATCAAAGCTGAAAGTATCGATTATTCAAGCTATTGACAGAAAAATTGCTCTCGATGATATTGCACTTTCAAAAGGATTAGACATTTTTGAATTGCTTGACGAAATTGAAGCAATTGTTTATTCAGGTACAAAAATAAATATAGACTATTTTTTGAAAGAAATCATGGATCCGGACCATATTGATGAAATTTTCGATTATTTTAACTCAGCAGAAACCGATAAAATTGATAAAGCACTTGAAGAATTGGGCGAAGACGACTTTAGTGAAACTGAAGTTCGTTTAGTACGAATTAAGTTCCTTTCAGAAATTGGGAATTAAAAATCTTTATAGAATGTAATCCAAAGAATTAGTAATTAACTTACTAATTCTTTCAAGATAAACTACATCCGTTTCGTCTAAAACATCGAACCGTTCACTATCAACATCCAATACACCGATTACTTTTCCAGCAATATCAAAAATAGCAACAACAATTTCGGAAACTGAACTGCTGCTACATGCAATATGTCCGGGGAATTTTTCTACATCGGGGATTAACAAAGACTTTGCATGCAAAGTCTCTACAGCATTTTTCCACACAGTTCCACAAACTCCTTTACCGAATTTAATTCGGGTGCATGCTATCGGTCCCTGAAATGGTCCGAGAACCAACTGATCATTTTTCACCCAATAAAAACCAACCCATAACCATCCGAACGTCTCCTTCAAAGCAGCTGATATATTTGCTAAATTAGCTGTCAAATCTGTCTCACCATTTATCAATGCAGACAATTGAGGAAGCAATGATTCGTATTTTTCTTTTTTATCGGCATTTACCGGTATAAATAATTCTTCTGACATCGTTTTCTGAATAGTTATAATAATTATATCGGATCAACATCCAGACTTACAATCAACGCTTTAAACCGCGAATCGGCAATGACTTGATTTGTAATTTGGCGGAGAATATTTTTTGCTTTTTCAGATGATGCATCCACTTCAATTTTAAGTAGAATGTGTTTGATATACAAATTCTGGATACGTGAAACAATCGGCACATTCGGTCCGAGAACACGCTCTCCAAATACTGCATGAAGATCTTTTGCCATTTGACTGGCAGCCTGATTCAATACATTTGAATTTCGGTGACGGAGCACAATCTGAATTAACCGAAAATAAGGCGGATATCTGAAAAGTTTTCTTTCTTCACATTGTGTAGCAAACATGGCTTTAAAATCGTTTCGGATTATTTGTCCGATTATAGGATGTTCGGGTGAGGTTGTTTGAAGAATTACCGTTCCACGTTTATTTTTCCTACCGGCACGTCCACTCACCTGCGCCATTAATTGGTAAGCACGTTCATGAGCCCTAAAATCGGGAAAATTGAGCATGTTATCAGCATTGAGAATTCCAACCAGACTGACACGTTCAAAATCCAATCCTTTGGTCACCATTTGTGTACCGATAAGAATATCCACTTTCAGCTGTTCGAAATCGGAAAGGATTTTGTCATATGATTTTTTGGAACGTGTGGTGTCTAAATCCATGCGTGAAACACGGGCATCATGAAAAATAAGTTTTATTTCGTCTTCTATTTTTTCTGTTCCAAAACCTTTAGTTGACAAACTGCCCGGTGTACCGCACATGGGACAGGTATTTAATATCGGTTCGGTGTATCCGCAATAATGACAAGTTAATGTATTGAAAACCTTGTGAACAGTAAGACTTACATCACAGTTTTTACAATGCGGAACAAATCCGCATACTTTGCATTCGATATAAGGTGCATATCCACGACGATTTTGGAAAAGAATTATCTGTTCATGATTTGCCAGTGCTTTGGCTATTTTTTCAATCAACAAGTCAGAGAAATGGCTTTCCATTTGCTTTTTGCGGTAAGCTTCTTTAGTATCAACCACCAGAATTTCAGGCATGGCCATTTCTTCGTATCGTTGGTTGATTTCAACCAAACCGTATTTACCATTTAGTGCATTTTGGTATGTTTCGATGGCCGGAGTTGCAGTTCCCAACAGTGTTTTGGCACCGTGCATCGATGCCAAAACCACGGCAGCATTGCGGGCATGATAGCGCGGAGCGGGATCGTATTGTTTGTAACTTGATTCATGTTCTTCGTCCACAATGACAAGACCTAACTGACGAAAAGGAAGGAAAATGGAGGAACGAACGCCAATAATTACATCGTACGATTTATCATTAAGGACATTATTCCATATTTCAACGCGTTCTGCATCGGAGAATTTGGAGTGATACACACCGAGCCGTTTGCCAAAGACCCTTTTCAAGCGGGAAGTAAGTTGAGTTGTAAGTGCAATTTCAGGTACCAGATACAGCACCTGTTTTCCTTCAGCAAGTACTTTATTTATCAGATGAATGTACATTTCCGTTTTACCGCTTGAAGTTACGCCGTGCAGCAACACCACCTGTTTTTCGATAAATTGTTTTTCAATTTCATTCAGGGCAGTTTGCTGAAATTCATTAAGCCGAGAAACTTCCGAGGTTTGAATTTCGGAAACATTCAGCCGTCCGATTTCTTTTAAATAAGTTTCCAGCACATCGCGATCAATCAATCCGTTCAGCACGGCAGCAGAAGCTCCCGACTGTTCGATCAGATCTTTTTTGGAGACTTCCCGTTGCTTAGCAGGAATAAGGCATTTAGATAAATCGATATACAACATCAGCATATCGAGTTGCTTTTTTGCACGACTCAGATCGTCGAAAATTATTCGGAGATTATCTTCCTTCGTTGCATTTTCAGTCAGGCGGACAAACGTTTCGGTTTTGGGACGGAATTTCTGACGCAATTCTTCGCTTATTTCCACTGCTCCTTTATCCATCAAATGCTTAAGTGTGGCCATCACATTGCGCAGTTCGGTAACCTTTGTCAGCTCCACCACTTTGATGGGTTTGCCATCCGAAAGCGCATCCAATATCTTCGATTCGCGCTCACTGAGCTGGGTTTCGGCCTCATAATCGGGATTGATACATACCAATGTTTCGCTTTCCAGCTTTAAACCCGCCGGAACTGCCGCTTGATACACCTCGCCCAAATGTGCCTGATAATAGGTAGAAATCCATTCCCAAAACTTTAATTGTGGACGACGTAAAATTGGTTCATTATCCAGTAAATAAACAATTTCTTTCGCTTCGTAAATGGTTGGAGTAACTGAATGAACCAGCGATACAATGGCTGTATACATTTTCTTTTTGCCAAACGGAACGATCACTCGCATGCCAATGCGCACCGACTCTGCCCATTCGTCGGGCACAGAATAAGTAAAAGTATTTGCCAAAGGCAATGGAAGTATGACGTCGACGTATTTCATATCCCCTAAAGCGGAAAACGTATTTTATCCACAAAGGTAAGAAAGAAATCGGGATGTTAGCCGTGTGAAAAGTGAGTCTTATATGTTTTTTACAAAAACGTTTTGAGATTTGTTTTCTCCTTTGGTAAAGCCCATTCTGAGTAAGTATTTCTGATGAATAATATTATCGGTATTGCACACAAGCTGTTGAATTTTCTGATTTTTCATTAGCTCAATATTCTTTTTGTACAGAAAATCCCCAGGTTTCAGGTCTCTATATTCCACAGTCACAAAATCGAGGTGAACAATTAGGATATGATCCTCTTTTACTCCCATAAATACACCGGCAACAGTGGCATTACGCAAAAGCAATAATGCAAAAGTATCATTATTAAATATTGACTTATCGAACAGAGGAAAGAATTCTTTTATCTCCGATTGATAGAAATCGATAAAATAATTCAGATATGGATCGGTAGCATCTACACGAATGGACTTAAAAGATTCATGCGCCGAATACATTTTATAAATATAATAAATGTCAGCTGCTACGATAAACAAATTGAGTAAACCCACAGGCAAGGCGCCAATGGCAAATCCATAAAACGAAAATACGGCAGCACCGGCCAGATTATACCATCTTAGTTTTTTGATGGAACTCATAGTTAACGATACTGCTACAATAATGGAACCGACGTATCCAACCCACTCAAGTAAAGATATATTTAAAAACATAATTTGTTATTTTAATAAGCATTTTTCAATTACAGGGTTGCAAAAATAATCAATTAATTGTATATAAATTCAACTTGTTGATATTTTCATACTAATGCCATGGTAAATTAGTCAATTTTCATATAGAAATAAACTAATGAGGAATAATGTGAAAAATGAAATAATTAAGTATATTTGCAGTATAAAATTCTAATTGTAAACTTAAAGACAAATATCACAAGATGAAACACACCCTTATTCTAATGCTTGCAGTACTTTTATTAAGCTGCAATACTCATAAAACTAAAGAAATTGAACTTATTGCATTTTTTTCAGGAATAGACTTTGATGTTAAGAATGATTCGCTCATCACAATTGTAAAATGCAAATTATATGCACAAATTGAAGATGATGGGAGTTGTATTCTGAATATAAAAGAATATCAAAAAAGGAATCGATTTATAACCTTTAAAATTGGGAAAGAAATTCTTGACAGCGTATATACATTGGTTTACAATTCAAATTCAGATACGGCGGTATGCAAAAAAGCAGATCCAAATAATTGGTATCATGGTCCTTTAATTCGGATTGCCGGGAAAAATAAGAATGGGAAACGCGTTCAGTTAGTGTTTCAGCATAGTGACAGGAGCAATATAAATTGCCTGAGACTTTACAATTTATTGGATTCTGTCGGAAAAACCAATAAAGTAATTAAAGATATCGACACAACAAAGATACTTCAAGCAAAAGAGATATTAACAAAACAGATTTATACAGAAATCCATGCCTATCGAAAGAAATTCGTAAAGATAAATCACTCTATAAAGTTTGTACCACCAACTTTTAAAAAACCATTGTAACATACACCACTCATATTTAATACTTTACCACTACAAAGAATTGAATGAAATAATTAAGTATATTTGCAGTATAAAATTCTAATTGTAAACTTAAAGACAATTATTACAAGATGAAACAAACACTTATACTAATACTTGCAGTACTTTTATTAAGCTGCAATACTCATGAATCTAAAAAAATTGAGCTTATTGCTTATCATTGGGGTATACATTGGGATTATAAGAATGATTCTGCAGCATCAACTTTAACATGTAAATTCTATGCGCAAATAGAGGAAGATGGGAATTGCATTCTGAATATAGAAGACTACAGAAAAGGGAATCGATTCATTACTTTCAAAATTAATAAAGAAATTCTTGATAGTGTTTATAGGTTGGTTTACAAGGCCGATTCTGATACCACGGTTTGTAAAAAAGCCGAGCCATTTACTTTCTATGATGGACCTTCAATTCGGATTGCTGGGAAAAACAAGAGCGGCAAACCAGTCCAGTTAAGGTTTAGAGATGACAACGAAAGAAGTAATTCAAACTGTCAGAAACTTTACAATTATATTGATTCAATAAGCCTGAAATTGACTAACAACCCTGAAATTGACACAACCAAAATACTTCAAGCAAAAGAAAAACTGATGAAAGGTCTTTATAAAAAAGACCAGTCATCTATGACGATACGCATGACTGCACCTGTTATTAAAAAAGATGAACTACCAAACCATGAAACTATACCTCGCCCCACTACAAGGCCTCACTGATTGGATTTTCCGCGAATCATACACACAGCATATTGGCTGTTTCGACAAAACGTTTACGCCATTCGTTCGGGTGCAAGGTGGCGAATTTTACCGCCCCAGCCAGTGCAATGATATGTTGCCGGAGCATAACACTTTTCAAAAGCCTGTTCCTCAGTTTCTGGGGAAAGATGCCGAATCGTTCAAACGATTTGAAGCATTGTGCATTGAAGATAATTATACGGAAGCGAATATCAACATGGGTTGCCCGTACCCGATGGTTACCGGCAAAGGAATGGGTGCAGGATTGTTGGCACATCCCACTGAAATAACCAACCTACTGAATGGAATTTTTGCAGATACTCAACTGAAAATTTCCATCAAATGCCGTTTGGGACAGGAAAGTTCCGATGAATTTGATGCACTGATTCCGGTTTTTAATGCCTTTCCATTAGAAGAAATCATTATCCATCCACGCATTGGCAAACAGCAATATAAAGGTGAAGCCGACGTTGAAGCTTTTGCACTCTATGCTCCGCAATTAAAACATCAGGTTTGTTACAATGGCGATATTCTGACGGTAGCCGATATGGATAAAATTCAGAAATTGGTTCCACAAATCGACAGGTTTATGTTAGGACGTGGAATCTTGCAAAACCCTTTTCTATTGGCAGAAATACGAAAAGAAGAATTAAACACAAGTCAAAAAGCTGATAGGTTGCGCAAGTTCCACAATGCTATTATTGAATACTGTCGCCAAAAATATTCAGGCGACCAACACATGCTCAAGCGGTTGGAAGAATTGTGGGAATATCATTATCTGACTTTCGAAGATGGTCGGAAAATCTACAAGCAAATAAAGAAATGTAAGAATCTGATTCAATACGAAGCGGTGGTTTTCAAAGCCATTAATGAAATGGAGTGATTATTTGCAACCACCGCTGTCAAGGTCTTCGACCGTTGACAGGGTTGAAGTAATGAAAAATCAAGTTTAAAAACTACAAACTACTTACTCTTAAGAAACAAAATCTACAGGCACTAGCTTAAATCCATAGTTAACCGCCTGTCTATTAATATATTTAAG
>Ga0209123_1001811_pt1 | contig 19775 bp, 15 predicted proteins | sample BarGraIncu00431A_FD_184500 | JGI IMG/M metagenome (GOLD analysis project Ga0209123, IMG submission 184500) | Arctic peat soil microbial communities from Barrow, Alaska, USA - Barrow Graham LP Incubations 004-31A (SPAdes) (version 2) | ecosystem: Environmental > Terrestrial > Soil > Wetlands >... | reverse complement strand
CCTTTTTTTGTCATTGGAGAAGTGGTATAATCAGTTGCCATAAATATAGCACCAATCATCAAACCTCCAGCACAAATTTCGTATAATGCGTTTCCAGTCATTAAACCATCTCTACCTAATATAAGTGTTAAAACAAATACAGTGCCAATAAATGCTACTGGAGTATGCCAGCTTATTATCTTTTTATATAATAAATAAGCTCCACCAATTAGTAATGCAAGTACAGAAGTTTCACCAATGCAACCACCAACATTTCCAACAAAAACATTCATTAGACTAGGCAATTTGTCGCCACCTGTTTTAAGTATTCCAAGTGCCGTAGCAGCTGAAACACCATCCACAGTAAAATTAGTCATGTGAACTGGCCAAGAAGCAAGTAAAAATGCTCTAGCAGCTAGTGCTGGATTCATTATGTTTTGTCCTATTCCACCAAAAAATTGTTTTACAATAATTATAGCGAAAAATCCTCCAATTGCAGGAAGCCAAAGTGGAACAGCAGCTGGCAAGTTAAAAGCAAGTAATAAACCAGTTACAACAGCACTGAGGTCTCCAATTGTAATTTTTCTATGTGTTAGTTTTTGCCATAAAGCCTCTGCTGCAATACATGATAGCACAGATACCAATGTAACTAAAAATGCTTGCATACCAAAAAAATATATTCCAGCAAAGGTAGCAGGTATTAATGCTATTATTACGTCTCTCATTATACCCTGCACAGAATCATTTGATTTTATGTGTGGGGATGAAGATACTGTATACATATAATTCACCTCTATCTATTTTTTTCTTCTATTGATATTTACGGTTCTTTTACCTTCACGGCAAGTTTGAGTTAAATGACGTTTAGCAGGACATACAAAAGAGCAACAAGCACACTCGATACAATCCATACCATGCAATTCTTCAAACTCGTCGTATTTACCTCTTAAAACTAAAGAGTTAAGTTTCGTAGGGTTTAAAAACATTGGACAGACGCTCATACATTTTCCACATCTTATGCAACTAGATTCTTCTTCTAATTTAGCTTGATCCTTTGTTAAACAAAGGATACCTGATGTTCCTTTAATTACAGGAGTGTCTAGTGAACTTAAAGCCATTCCCATCATAGGTCCGCCTGAAATTACTTTGACAGGTGTTTCTTTAAATCCACCAGCAGCTTGGATAACCTCTTCTATAGAAGTACCGAACTTTACTCTTAGATTTAATGGCTGCTTAATTGCTTCTCCAGTTACAGTTAAAACTCTCTCTGTGAGAGGCCTGCCATTTACTACAGCATTATAAATCTCATAAGCCGAACCAACATTTTGAACAATACATCCAACATCTGCAGGAAGTTTTCCAGAAGGTAATTCTCTACCAGTAATTGAGTAGATTAATTGTTTTTCAGCACCTTGAGGATATTTTGTAACAAGTGGAGTAACTTCTACATTGGTAAGGTTTGCACAAGCTTTTTTCATAATTTCAATTGCCTCAGGTTTATTATCTTCTATTCCAATATAGCCGCGAACACCTGGGAACATCTGAAGAATGATTTTTAAACCAATAGCTATTTCATTAGACTTTTCCAGCATCATTCTATAATCACATGTTAGATATGGTTCACACTCAGCAGCATTTATTATAATACTGTCTATAGTTTTGTCAGCAGGTGGGTTAAGTTTAATATGAGTTGGGAAACCTGCTCCACCCATACCTACAATACCAGCTTCTTTAATGATGGTTACTAGCTCACTTTTGGATAACTTTTCATAATCAGTATGAGGAGTCATAGTAAGTACTTCTTCATATAAATTATCGTTTTCAACTATGACAGACAATACCATGCTTCCATTACTATGAAGTCTTGGGGCTACATCTTTTACAGTTCCAGATACGCTTGAATATATTGGTGCGGATACAAAGGCTTTTGATTCACCTATTTTTTGTGCCACAAGTACTCTATCACCTTTTTTTACTAAAGGTTCGCAGGTTGCGCCTATATGTTGTTGCATAGGAAATACTAAGTTTCCTGTTGGAAGCAAATCTTGAATTGCTTTTTGCATACTTAAGTCTTTTTTGCCACCAGGGTGAATCCCTTTTTTGAAAGTCAAAAGTCCCATAATAAACCTCCTTGTAGTTCTTTAAGGGATATAACAATTATACTTGGTATATCCTTAGTCGCTTTTGTAGGGTAGATAACAATAATTAATTGATATCTACCTTATGATAATTTTCAGCTGTAATAATAATTATAATATAACTTTATACTAATATTGTAAACATTGTAAAAAGTGTATGAATTTTTTGCATAGTTGAATATAAAGTAAACTATACTATATATATTACACCATTTTTGTGCATAAAAGAATACTTTTTATCAAAAAAAACTGCGTTTAAAGAAGAAGATTAATTTAACAATTTATTACCATAAAAAATGTTTTTTTTTCAAAATATTACAATGAAAAATATAGGATTATTATGGTATACTTATTATGGATAAATAAACTATATTTACGATAAAATACAGTCGGAAAAGGTAAGGTGAATATGGAGAATAATAGTTTGAACCATTTGGAAATTAATAGCGTGAATCTAGATATTAATGAAGATGTCATAACGAGTTTAAAAACACAAATCTGTAAAAGAAATCAATTTAAATATAATTCCAATATAATAACTATCCCAAAATATTTTTATAGATTTATAGGAATAAAAAATAATGAAAAAGATTATTATGAAAACCTATATGGGTTAGATAAAGAATTAAAGAAATTAGGACCATGTTATATTAAAGTTAGTGATGGATTAGATAAGGACATTAGCATAAGACTTCAAAATATATTAAATGATATTTGGGTAAAAGCATTAAAAGTAGACCCGTTAGATGTCACTTCAATTATAAATTTAATAAGTGATAATGGTCTTTTTCCAAATTTATCTAACAAAGTTTTGTTGCAACAAATTAAAAATAATTTTAAAGGACTTATAGAATATTATATTAAGTCAAGCGATGCAGTCGATAACAATAATATTAAGGTCATTATTAATTACACTATTCACTGGATAAATATGTATTCAAAAGCGCTGTTCGAAAAATTTGATTATAAAAGGGTTAATCCTAAAGTACTGTTTTATGGCGAAATTTCAAGAGCAGAAGTTTTTTATTTGATATTATTATCAACATTGGGTTGTGATATATTATATTTTAATCCGAAAAATTCTGGAACATTCCTTGAAATTGATAAATATAATGTTTTTTCAAAGGAAATTGTTTATAATAACAATAACGAAATAAAACCATTTCCAACTAGTGTTGAGGATAGAATTAAGACAACTGCATATAATGCCAGACAAGAGCTCAATAAAACGTTGTTTACAGATGAGTCGGGGTTCTATAGACCTTGGCAGTTTGCAGATTACAATATAGATGCCATAACGCTTAATACCACATATGAAGAAATATACATATGGATTAAAGAAAAAGCATATGTAAGAGAGGGTTTTGATGTTAAAGGTTCAACAGTAGTGGTGCCTAACATGTTCTCAAAAATTTGTGGCACTCATGAGAACATCAATCAATATTTTAAGGAAATTAATGACGTTGTAACTCAAAAATCCACTAAATTTTATAATGAATTACCTATAATGAAGGTAGCCCATCTTGAATATGGAAAGTTTAATCAAATATACCCCAGTGATGTTTTTTCAGAGTTTAATACTGAGGATTTGATTAATTCATCTTGGTGGAAATATAAAGAGCTTAGGTCCGGACTTCAAAAAAATATGGCAGAGAAGATTAAAGAGCTATGCCTTAACCCCGTAATAATAAATGTTGAAAAAGAAGATTTAAGAGATTTACAAGTAGATATTTTCTCAGTGCTTATAAATTTAGATAAAGAAATGCTTGAATTACTTCAAGGATATGATTACCCAGAAGAAGTTCCTAAAATTGTGGTATATAATAATGAGGAAAATGGAAACTTATCCTTTGAAGATTGTATAATGCTTTCATTTATGAATTCTATGGGAATGGACATCATTATTTATAACCCTTCTGGATATAATGATATAGAAAATTATATATATACTGAACAATATGACATTCATAGACTAGAGAATGTAAGTTTTAAACTCCACTTTAAAAAATATGTGGAAAAGAAAAAAGGTTTCTTTGAAAATTTATTTGGTGGATAAATTTTAAAATAGTTAATAGCAATCATATAAGATTAAAAATAATTTTTATTTTATAAAATACAAAGCTATAAAAATAAAAAACAATAAAAAAAACTAATTCAGGGGAGTGGAAAACATGGAAAATAATCAAATACTTAAAATTGAAGATGAGAACATTGAGGATAAAAATATCGAGCAAAAGGCCATTAGCATAAGTAATCAGCTTAAAGTTTCACCACAGGTAATTCAGATTGCATCAAAGATAAACATTAAGGATGCAAATGCAATATTAGAATTTGGTAATGAGCCAGCACAGCAAATATCAAAATTTGCAGATCAAATATTAAATTCTATTAAGAGTAGCAGTGTTGAAAATTCAGGTGTTATGATAAAAGAACTTACAAGCATAATGAAAAAATTTGATAAACAAGATTTTGAGGAAGAGAAAAAGGGTTTCCTTGCAAAGATGTTTAGTAAACCTGCTAAGGCAATTGATAAAATGCTAGGCAAATATAAAACTATAGGGGGAGAAATAGACAAGATTTATACACAACTAAGTGGTTATAAAGGCGAGATAAATAGTACTAACCTATTGCTTGAAAACCTATATAATCAAAATTTTGAGTATTATGGGGAGTTAGAAAAATATATTACTGCAGGTAATATGGTTGCTGAAAAATATGAAAAGGATGAGATGCCTAAACTTGAAGCTTTAGCAGTAAATGGAGAGCAAATAAATTTAATAAATCTTGAAAATGCTAAAGCAGCTGTTGAAATGTTAAAACAGAGGATTTACGATTTGGAAATGGCTAAAATGGTGTCATTGCAAACAGCTCCTCAAATTAAAATGATTCAAAGAGGAAATTATAAGTTAATATCCAAAGTGCATTCTGCTTTTATAATAACTATACCTGTATTCAAAAATGGAATAATTCAAGCTATTGCTTTAAAAAAGCAAAAATTAGTGTCTGATTCTTTAGCAGAGCTCGATAGGACTACTAATGAATTATTAATGAAAAATGCTGAAAACATAAGAAGTCAAAGTGTGGACATTGCAAAACTCGCTGGAGGAACAAGCGTGAAAATTGAAACACTTGAAAAAACTTGGAATACTATCATGCAAGGAATAGAAGAAACAAAAGCTATTGAGGATGAGAATAAAAGATTAAGAGCCGAGGGAATAGTTAAATTACACGATATGACAGAAAAATTAAAGCAGAAATCTTTGAGCTAATAATATCTACAATTTATAAAATTAATAAAGACAAGGAATGTGTAGGGGAAAATTAATTCCCGATATATCTACATTTCCTTGTCTTATATTTTACTTGTAAGTATAAAAGTTTGATTTATTGAATTCTAATTTTAAGTTTCTTCAGTTATTGCAGCATCTTTGATGTAAGTAGTTTCTTTGCTGTAGAATATATCAGTATTTATTTCGTTTTCTCCTTTTGCCACAATCATTGTAACTACTGCATCCCCGGTTATGTTTACAACGGTACGGCACATATCAAGAATTCTGTCTACTCCGATAATAAGAGCTATACCTTCAATTGGAAGGCCTACTGATTCAAGTACCATGGCAAGTGTAATCATACCAACTCCTGGCACTCCTGCAGTACCAACTGAAGCTAAGGTTGCAGTAAATATTACTGTTAAGATCTGAGTGAATGACAAATTAATATTAAAAAGTTGAGATATAAATATTGTTGCAACGCCTTGCATGATGGCTGTTCCATCCATATTTACTGTTGCACCAAGTGGTAATGTGAAACCCAAAATACTTTTTTTGACTCCAAAGTTTTTTTCAACAACCTCCATATTAACTGGTAGGGTGGCATTTGAACTTGATGTACTAAAGGCAATAGACATTACGGGCCAAAATTTCTTGTAAAAAGTAATAGGATTTAATTTTGTAAAACCGTACAAGAACAATGTATAAACAAATATTAAATGAACAGCTAAGGCTAGTAATATCGTTAACATATAAAGCCCTAAATTAACAAGAGAACTTAGACCAAGAGTCGCGAGTACTTTCGTTATTAGGCAGAATACTCCTATAGGAGCACAAGCCATAATGTAATCAATTATTTTTATGATGGCATCATTTAGTGCATCAAATAAGTCTAATATTTTTTGTGATTTTTTATTATCAATGCTAAGCACGGCGACTCCAAGTAACAAACTAAATACAATAACTTGAAGCATGTTTCCGTCCACCATTGATTTTAGCGGATTAGTAGGAACCATATCAATAATCATATCCATAATTGGAACCGCTTCTTTTACCTTGAATGTAAGATTAGAAGTGACTAATTTACTATTAGCACCTGGATTTATAATAAGAGCAATGGAAATACCTATGGTAATGGCGAGTGCCGTTGTAATAAGGTACAAACCAATAGTTTTTCCACCTACGCGTCCTAATTTTTTAATATCTCCCATTTGTGCGACACCATTTACTAATGAAACAAAAACCATTGGAACTACAAGCATTTTTATTGCATTTATAAACATTGTTCCAATTGGAGCTAATGCATAAGTTTCAAGAGGCTTGTACAAACTTTGAGGTAAAATGTTAATTTCATTGTTAAAAAGTAATCCAATAATCATTCCTACAAACATTGCAATAAGAATTTTTGTCGATAAGTTTATTTTTTTCATAGCTGACTCCTTTTTTTTCGGATTAATAGATCTTAAACAAAATAATTAATTTAATAGTGATTTGATATTTTTTTAAATTACTTAAATAATATTAAATATAATGTTAGAATACATTTAGAAATATTTATAGTTGTCATTTTAGCAGAAATATATTTAGAATGCAATGGAAAAATACTAAAAAATGAAGGAACTGGAAAATCTTAATTCACTTTGAGATTTCTAGTATTGAAGAAAAGTACTAATTAAGATATAATAGTATAAACAAAATGAAAGATTTAAAGGTGATTACATGGATATATTTGAATTACAAGCGCAAAAAAATTTACTAAAAGATGCACCGCTTGCTGAGAGATTAAAACCAGGGAAATTAGAAGATTATATAGGTCAAGAGCATATTTTAGGTAAGGGTAAGCTTTTGCAGCGAGCAATAAGTGCAGATAAGATAACTTCTTTGCTACTTTATGGACCTCCAGGCACAGGTAAAACTAGTTTGGCTAAAGTTATAGCAAATTCAACGAAATCTAATTTCGTTAGACTTAATGCTGTAACGGATGGACTTAAGGAATTACGAGAAGTGGTAGCCACTGCAAAAAACAATCTAGGAATGTACAATACTAAAACAATATTATTTATTGATGAAATACATAGATTTAACAAAGCTCAACAGGATGCATTATTACCTTTTGTAGAGAAGGGAACAATAACTTTAATTGGGGCTACAACAGAAAATCCATATTTTGAAGTAAACAATGCACTAATCTCAAGATCTATGCTCTTTAAATTAGAACCATTAAAGGAGAAACACATCGAACTTATCATTAAAAGGGCACTTGATAATAAAGATGTAGGGTTTGGTAATACCAATATTTGTATGGAAGATGAAGCTATTAAGTATCTTGCAAGTATGGCTAATGGAGATGCAAGACGTGCACTTAATGCATTGGAATTGTCAGTTTTAACTACTGATCGGGATGCGAATGGAATAATAAATATAACGCTTGCGGTTGCGGAGGAATGTCTCCAAAAAAAGCATATTAAATATGATAAGAATAGAGACGAACATTATGATATAATATCTGCTTTTATTAAAAGTATGAGGGGGTCAGACCCTGATGCTGCGGTGCATTACCTTGCTAGAATGGTATATGCGGGGGAGGATCCTAATTTTATTGCTAGGAGAATTGTAATAGCTGCATCTGAAGACGTGGGGAATGCAGACCCTATTGCTATGCTCGTAGCGAATAATGCAGCTGCGGCAGTTCGTTTTGTAGGAATGCCTGAAGCAAGAATTATTTTAGCTCAAGCAGCTATTTACGTAGCATCAGCTCCTAAAAGTAATGCATCATATATGGCTATTAACAAGGCACTTGAGGATATAGAAAAAAAAGACATAGGTAGAGTACCACCGCATCTAAGAGACCAACATTACAGTGGTGCTAAGAAATTAGGGGCTGGGGAAGGTTATTTGTATCCACATGCATATGAAGGAAATTATGTAGAACAGCAATATCTACCTGATGAATTAGTGGGAACAACATATTATAATGCTAGTGATAATGGATATGAGAAAAAAATTAAAGAGAGACTTAATGAACATTTAAATAAAAAATAGTGAATTCAGTATGAACTTTCTCCTTTATGGCACCAAATAAGAGTTTGAAACGTGAAATTCCATTAAGAAATTCTAATCTTTTGAAAATCTAAAATTCTCAACCTCTGGGTAGTTCTCTGGGGCACGTAACAATTATTAATTGTTACGTACTCACATTCGGCGTGCGCCGGTTCGTTAGCCTTCCTTCCAGTCAGGCTCACGAGGATTTTATATTTGCAAAAGAAGAATTTTAAATGGAATTTCAATGTTTCTGCTCTTCTTATTTGGTGCTATTCCCGGAGAAAGTTCATACTATATCACATGCATGCTAAGATCTATCTACTAGGGACAGTTTTTTATTTCAGATTTATGAACTTTTCTATATCTTGAGTAATAAGGTTTAAGGAGCTTCTCCAAAAATCAATAGAATGAATATCTATATTCATATTTTTAGCAACTTGAACTAAATCATTTTTTCCAGTAGAGGTGAGCAAGGCATCATAATCTTTAAGGAATGATTCACCACTTTTTAAGTATTGTGCGTATAATCCTTTGGAGAATAATAAACCAAAAGCATAAGGGAAATTGTAAAAGTTACTGGAAGCGTCATAATAATGAGGTTTACAGGTCCACATATATGGGTGTAAAAAATTATGGTCAAGGCCTGAGCCATAAGCTTTCTTTTGAGACTCTATCATAATTTCTTTTAATTCATTTACTGACAGTGAATTATCTTCCCTGCGAGCAAAAAGCTCTGTTTCAAATAAATAACGACTTAATATATCTACAATTACTTGAGCATTACTAGAAATATCATTTTCAAGTATTACAAAGGTTTCTTCTTCAGAAGCCGATTTAAGTGCTGCGTTACTTATTATTGTCTCACAAAAAATTGATGCGGTTTCAGCAATAGGCATAGGATAATCACTATTTAATGCAGATTCATTAGATAAACATAAACCATGATACCCATGACCTAATTCGTGAGCGAGAGTTGAAACGTCGTTAAAATTCCCTGTAAAGTTAGAAAGTATTCGACTTTCTTTAATGCTGTGTAAATTAGAGCAAAATGCACCTCCAAGTTTACCCTCTCGAGGCTCCGAGTCAATCCAGTTATGAGAAAAAGCATTATCGGCATAAGATGCAAGTTTATCACTAAAGGTAGCAAAATTTTTAACTATAAATTTCCTTGCCTCGTCTAAGGTAAAATGCATAGTTACATTTCCCATTGGCGCAAATAGTTCATAAAAAGGAAGACCTTGCGCATAACCTAATAGTTCAGCTTTTTTTATGAAATATTTTTCAAAAGCAGGAAGGCTTTCCATGATTGCACTCAGCATAACATCTAAAGTTTCTTTGTCCATTCTTGAGCTTTCAAGGGCGTTTTGCAGAGGGGACACATAACCTTTAGCATTACAAAGTGTAATAACTTCCCCTTTGATTCCATTAATTGCAGCGGCAGAGGATTCGGCAATCTTATCATAAGATTTTAGTTCTGCTTCGTAAGCAGTTTTTCGAACTTCTTTATCTTTATCATATGCCATATTTCTAACCAGAGATAGTGGAAGTTTTTTAGGCTCACCATTTATGTTAATATCAATAAGTAAAGTTGAAGTTACTATATTTTGAAGCCTAGACCATGCATTTGACCCACTATTTTTCATCTTAGCAATAAGCTCTTCTTCAGCGCTGGATAGCAAGTATTTGCTATTATTAACTAGGTTCATTAAATAATAACGGTGGGACGTAAGTAGAGCAGATTCACCAATTATAAGATCTAAATCTTTTATTGATGTAAGCCATTTAGAAAATATAGTATTGGGTTTGGCAAGTTCAGATAGTTTAGAGGCTATTTTTTCTGAAAACTTGCTTGCAACTGTATTTTTAGTATCTACACTTAAAGTGAGTTCGGAATAATTACACAACTTATTTACAGCATCACTGAATTTATTCTGAGTATTAATGTGATCTTCAATTTTTTCTTTAGGACTATCAGAGGTATTACAGTTATCTAGTGTCCATTTTTTTATACTTTCTATGGAATCTTCAAAAAAAGCCATATCTTCTTTAAATGCATCGCTATCAAAAGATGTGTAGAGCTCATTTAAACTCCATTTCATATCCATACTAATCACTCCATTTACAAAATTTTATATATTGCATATATTGTACCACAATTCATATAATAAAATACAATATACTAATTTTGGTTAATCTTATATAAGGTTAGATAATAAGGCTAAAAAAGAAGTAGGAGGCAAGCCCCCTACTTCTTTTTGTAAAAAATATTTTTTATAATAGTTAAAATATCTACAATGTACACTAAATATCTCTGAAAAGATTCTGTTGATTCAAGTGCATTAGCGGTAGTCTTAACTACGACTTCAGTAACATCTTTTACATTGTCTGTTATCTCAAACCAATTATTAAATGTTTTTGGTAATATAGATAATATCTCATCAATGTTTTCTTCGTTCTTTTTAAGAATTAAATTTACACTTGTTATGGTTTTAATAAGTTTAAGCAAACCTATTATAAGTACAACTAAAAGTGCCAAACCAAGAAGAATTAGTAAGCCTTGTCCTAATTTTAAAATGTCCACATACATTTATATCACCACTATCCTAATTTAATTTGAGTTACTTTTTACTCTTTTTTTCTACGAGTTCATCTGATGCAATATCAGTTACACTATCTTTTATTTCAACAATTTCTTCTGCTACTAAATTACCTTTAGAAGACTTTTTTTCATTTAGGTATTCAGAAATTTTTACTTTAGCATCAGCTACACTATCTTTAGCAGAATTAACTTTACTATTAATGTTCCCTTTAAGTTCAATCGTTTTTCCTTTAATGTTGTTTTTAATATCTTTTGATGAATCAACAATATCTTTTCTATTTTCTTTACCGGATTTCGGTGAAAGGAGTAAACCTCCGACTAAACCACCAAGACTTCCAGCTGCAGTACTAAAAATTACTCTTTTCGCAGTTTTTATTTTCGATTTCCTTAATAATTCTTTTTTTCGTTTTTTAAGCCAACTTGAAAATATCATAATTTTTCCTCCTTAAAAGTTAAAAACCTTATGTATATTATATACAATGTGTTGAAATTTGTCAATACATAAAGAATAATGTAAAAACAACTACAATAAGATTAATTAGAATTAACTACCATTTGTGCAATATTATTTGAATGGTCGCCAACTCTTTCAAGATTAGTTAAGAGTTCTAAATATACAGAGCTACCATCTGGTGTACATTCGAGGCAACTTAATCTAGCTATATGTTCCTTTTTAAGTTTCTTTTCCATGTTATCTATTGTCTGTTCTACTTCCATGGCTTTCCCAGCAGATTCTAAATTAGAATTTTCTAAGGCGTCCATTGCATTGTCAAGGCAGTATTTTACAGTTTCGAACATATATGTAACATCAGATAGTGCTTTCTCTGAAAAATTGATTTTATTGTCAATTCTTGCTTTAGCGAGCTCACTTAAGTTCTCAGCATGATCTCCAATTCTCTCTATATCATTTACTACATTAAACAATGAAGTAATAATCTCAGATTGATGTTCCGATAAAGGTGTGTTTGAAAGAGCCACCATGTAACCAGTTATTTCTCTTTCAAGATAATTTATCGTAACTTCATGTTCAACAACTGAGTTAATCATATTTTCATCAGACTTTAGGAAAGCTTGCATTGAGTTGGAAAGATTTACTGAGGATAATTTACCCATTCTAGTAACTTCCTTGATAACTTGTCCAACTGCGATAGAAGGAGTTTCAAGTAATCTCCGGTCTAGGTATTCTAGGACCAGAGCAGATGACTTTTCATCCTCGCCAGGTACTAACTTATTAACTATTTTAACTAAAACATCTATAAACCAAATTTGTATAAATACATTTGTTACATTAAATAATGTGTGAGCATTTGCAATTTGTCTTTGAACATCTCCACCAAACATTGGGACAACTTTTAACACAAACTTTAAACCTATCATAAATATTACGGTGCCTGTAAGGTTAAAAATCAAATGAATAAGTGCAGCTCTTTTAGCATTTTTAGAAGTCCCTATACTTGCAAGTAATGCTGTAGCACAGGTACCAATGTTATCTCCGAAAAGTATGGGAAGAGCAACACCAAGTGACATACTACTATTTGCAGCAAGGGCCATTAATATTCCTATAGTAGCACTACTACTTTGAACTGTTGCAGTCATGCCAAGACCAACTAGAACTCCCATGAATGGATGTTTCCCTAAAACTATTATAAGATTTTTGAAGCTGTCTAGTTCGCTTAAAGGCCTCATAGATACTTCCATCATTGACATACCAACAAATAATATACCAAACCCTAAAACAATCTCGCCAATGTCTCTAGTTTTCTTTTTCTTAGTAAACATAACTAATGCAGCACCTATTGCAAGAATAAATGGTGCGATATCTGTAAGTTTAAAAGCTATAAGCTGTGCTGTCATTGTAGTACCAATATTTGCTCCCATAATGACGCCAGCAGCTTGGAACAAATTCATAAGCCCTGCGTTTACAAAGCCTATAGTCATTACTGTAGTTGCACTACTACTTTGGATAATTGAAGTGACCCCTGCACCTACGAGTACAGCGAAAAATCTGTTGCTAGTTAGAATCTCTAGCATTCTTTTCAATTTCTCTCCTGCAGCCTTCTGGAGACCATCCCCCATTAGCTTCATTCCATACACAAATAGTCCGAGTCCACCTAAAAGTTGAAAAATCATTTTATAATCCATATTAATAACACTCCTCTGAAAAGAATATTCAAATGAAATTTTATCATAGAAATGTTAAGTTGATGTTAAGTTTCGATAGTTTGTGTTAAGTATTTCAACAAATATCACGAAATGTTAAGATTGTGTTAAGTTCACTTAGCCTTGTTTGAGAGTTGAAAGAAGTTGATTTTATATATCAATCTTCCTTTTTCTTAAGATTTTAATTAGAATTAATGCAAAAGCTCCTCCAATTAGTGCAGTTATAAGTTGAGGGATACCCATTGTGATAACTAGTTTGGTAGCTATTTTAGCAGGTATGTTTAAATTAAATAATGGGATAAGTTTTGATGCAGATATTGATAAAAATACATATTTAACTAAAGCACCAATTATAATTCCCAAATATTTGCCGTACTTACTTCTGTTATTTAAAATTATAAAAATAAGAACAAATAATATGTTTCCTATAATTATAAATGGAATGAAAGGTCCTAAAGCACTGGAAAGTTGACCAGTTAAATATGCTAGTAGTGGGGTTAAGCAGCCTATTAACACCCCATAAAAACCTCCACAAATTACAGCCGTGAGTATAAGAACAGCATTAACAGCTGGTCCAACAAAAAATTGACTTATGCTGGGAAGATTTTTTCCAACTACCTGAAAGACGATAGCAAGGGCAAGAAAAAGGCCCGCTTTTATTAAATTATTAACATTTCCATGTTTCATGGTATCACTCCTAACTATTTCTTACATATCCATTATACCATAATATAGAATAAATCTTAATATTATCAAGTAACTATAAAGCTACTATATATAGAAGAGATTTAAAAAATATATAAAATCCTTATTAATGTAACATATGTTACCGACAACTTATGAATAGCAAAGTATAATAAAGGTAGTTCAAGGATACATGTTAAATTATTTATAGTTATATAGAACTTTAAAAAGATTTTTAATATATGGAAGATAATTATATGAATTGTTGTCTATCCAAAAAAAACAATAGGAGGAATTTACAATGGGTATGTTTTGTTATCAATGTCAAGAAGCGTCAAAGGGTACAGGATGCACTATAAGAGGGGTTTGTGGTAAAACAGATGATGTGGCTAATATGCAGGATTTGTTAATCTACATTTTAAAAGGAATATCAATTTATAGCACAAAAGCAAGAGAACTAGGAGTAGAAAATAAAGAAGTAAACAGATTTGTAGTAAATGGTTTATTTATGACTATAACAAATGCTAATTTTAATAAGGCTAGATTTATAGAAAATATAACTAAGGCTTTAGAATTACGTGAAGTTATTAAATTAGAACTAATAAACGCTGGTGGAGAAATAGAAGCAAATATACCTGAATGTGCAACGTGGACAGGAACTAGTGAGGAATTTGAAAGTAAATCTATAAGCGTTGGAGTTCTTCAAACAGAAAATGAAGATGTAAGATCTTTAAGAGAACTTGTAACTTATGGTATTAAAGGAATGGCAGCTTATGCTGACCACGCATTTAATTTAGGATATGAAAATAGTGACCTATATTCATATATGCAAAAAGGACTTGCTCAAATCACTGATGATACTTTAACCGTTGCAGAGTTAGTTGCATTAGTACTTGAGTGTGGTAAATATGGAGTAGATGCTATGGCACTGCTTGATGGAGCAAATACTTCTACTTACGGAAATCCTGAAATCACAAAGGTGAATATAGGCGTAAGAAATAACCCAGGAATACTAATTAGTGGACATGATTTAAAGGATATGGAAGAGTTACTAAAACAAACACAAGGTACTGGAGTAGATGTATATACTCATAGTGAAATGTTACCAGCAAACTATTATCCTGCATTTAAAAAATATGAAAATCTTGTAGGTAATTACGGAAATGCTTGGTGGAAACAAAATTCAGAGTTTGAAAGTTTTAACGGGCCAATACTTATGACAACAAACTGTATTACTCCTCCAAAAGATTCTTATAAAGAGAGAGTTTATACTACTGGCGCAACTGGATTTGACGGATTGATCCATATAGCTGACGGAAAAGACGGAGCAGCAAAAGATTTCTCAGCAATAATCGAGCACGCAAAGAAATGTAGCGCACCAACTGAAATTGAAAGAGGAGAAATAGTTGGAGGATTTGCTCATAATCAAGTAATAGCCTTGGCTGATAAAGTTGTAGATGCTGTTAAAACAGGAGCAATCAAAAGATTCTTTGTAATGGCTGGTTGTGATGGAAGAATGAAAGGCCGCGAATACTATACTGATTTTGCAAAAGAATTACCAACAGATACAGTTATTTTAACTGCAGGTTGTGCAAAATATAGATATAATAAATTAGAACTAGGAGATATTGGTGGAATTCCTAGAGTTTTAGATGCAGGTCAATGTAATGATTCTTATTCATTAGTTGTTATTGCAATGAAATTGCAAGAAGTATTTGGACTTGCTGATATTAATGAACTCCCAATAACATACAATATTGCATGGTATGAACAAAAAGCTGTAATAGTATTATTGGCATTACTACACCTTGGCGTTAAAAATATTCACTTAGGACCAACATTACCAGCATTTTTATCACCAAATGTTGTTAATGTATTGGTAGAAAACTTTGGAATAGCAGGAACTTCCACCGCAGAGGATGATATAAAAATGTTTATGGCTTAAAATTTTAGACAAGCAACCCTAAGATGTTTTAGGTTGCTTGTTTTTTTTATAAATTAATATCATAATAATTTTTCATGGAAATGCGGTTTAGGGGTAAAATAATTTTATTATAACTTACACTAATTGAACTAGTAATGTTATAATCTATATAAGGAAACTAAAGGTTATTTTTTAGCAATCAAAATATTACAAAATATGTGCTAATATGTGCTAATATTTAAATTTCTAAGAATTATTTTAAAAAGCTCTTGAATAATATGAAAATGTATTTTAAAATATAGAAGAGGTAATGTTAACATGGATATTGATTATAAGGTAATGAAATCACTTAGTAGTAATGTTGTTGTATCTGAAAAAGATAATAATGTATATGTTCTTTTTGGTAAAGGAATAGGTTTTGGTAAAAAACCTGGACAGTTTATAACTAAAGACATTAATATTGAGCAGAAATTTATTAAGATTGATGATAGTGAAAAAGCTAGTTATGTAGAGATTGTTAAAAACATAGAAGGTGAAATATTAGCAGTAGCAGAAGAAATTATTTCTCTTGCTGAAGACACTTTGGGAGAAAGTCTAAATTCACATATACATGTTGGGCTAGGGGATCATATTAGTTTCGCAATGAAAAGGATGGAACTTGGAATTGATATAGTTAATCCATTTCTAAATGAGATACAAACTCTATACCCTGATGAATATAGCATAGCTCAAAAAGGAACAATATTTATTAAAGAAAAACTAAATGTGGCCTTACCAGAAAGTGAAATCGGTTTTATTACTCTCCATATACGTTCTGCGAGAGTCAATGAGGAAGTATCTAAAAGTCTAGAATATACTAGAATAGTTAAGGAAGTAATGGAATATATTCAAGAGATTCTTGGAATAAAGACTAATCAAAAATCAATGGAATATGCGAGGTTAGTTTCTCATTTAAGGTATGCTTTAGATAGAATAGTAAATGATAAGGTTCTAAAAAATGTGATGTTAGAATCTGTTAAAGCGCAGATGAGTGAAGCTTTTGACCTTTCAAAAAAAGTATGTGAATTTATATCAGAAAAACTTTCAAAAGAAGTTTGTGAAGATGAAATTTCATACATTGCTATGCACATACATAGGTTACAGCAATCAAATTAAAAAAGTTCATAATATTAGGTGTGTTACTGATTAGATCAGGCATGAACCATATAATATGCTAATGTGGCATCTTATTAGTTTGTGTCTTTTCTTTTAATGGATTTAAAATACATGATAATGCACAAACTAATATTTATATATATAATTAATTTAAAATTACAGTTAAAAAATTTAAGTAGATATTAATAACGAATAGTATCTATTTTACAGAAGGCGAGGATGATATAAATGTTTGGTATATTTAAAAAAGGAAAAGAAAAGAATATAATTTTAAAATCTCCAGTTGTAGGAAGATGTTTTGACATCTCAGAAATACCTGATGAAGTTTTTTCATCTAAAATGTTAGGAAATGGAATAGGATTTGAATCTACAGAAGGAGTATTGTATGCACCAGTTGATGGTGAAATTCTTCAAGTGTTCCCTACAAAACATGCCTTGATTTTAAAGACCGTCGAGGGAATAGAAATATTACTTCATATAGGTATTGATACAGTAGAGATGAAGGGCGAAGGTTTTGAAGCTTTTGCACAAAAAGGACAACAAGTTAAGACAGGAGACAAATTATTGACTTTTGACAACGAATTAATAAAAGCTAAAGCTAAAACTAATTTAAGTGTTCTAGTTCTTACAGAAAATGAATTAATGGATTCAGTAGAGTTTAAACTTGGAACAGTAGATAAAAATAACGAAGTAATAACAATAAAATTAAAAAAATAGGGGTGTTTTTATTATGATGGAAAAGAAAGCAATAGTTAAAAGTGAAAGTGGAATACATGCAAGACCAGCATTATCAGTAGTTAAGGAAGCTTCTAAATTTAAATCAGAAGTACTTATAGTAAAAGATGGCAACGAGTATAATGCAAAAAGTATAGTAGCTATAATGTGTATGGCAGCTATTAAAAATGATGAATTAATAATAAGAACCAGTGGTGCGGATGAAGAAGCAGCTGCAGTAGCTATGGTTAAAGTTATCGAAGAAGGACTTGTTAAATAAGGAGGATAAAAAATGTTAAAAGCAATCGGTGTATCATATGGAATAGCGATAGGTAAAGCATTAATTATTAAAGAAGAAGTACCAGAGATAAAGGAAAGTAAGGTAGAGGATCAAGTGAGTGAGCTTGCTAGATTTGATAACGCATTAAAGCAATCAATAACTGAGCTTCAAAAAGTAATTGAAGGTGTTATAGAAAAGCTAGGAAGCGAAAAGGCTGAAATATTCGAAGCGCATTTATGTATGCTGGAGGATCCAGAATTTATAGGTTCTATCCAAAAGAAAATTACAGATGAAAAATTTAATGCAGAATTCTCATTACAAACTGTTGCAACGCAAACTGCAACTATTTTTGAAAATATGGATAATGAGTATATGACAGAAAGAGCAGCTGATATTAGAGATGTAACCAAGAGAGTGCTTAACATTCTAATGGGAATAAAAGTAGTATCAATTGCTGAAATTCAAGATGAGTGTATATTAGTAGCAAAAGATCTTACTCCATCAGACACAGCTCAGATAGACAAAGCTAAAATTTTGGCATTTGTAACTGAAATAGGAGGAAGGACTGCTCATACTTCAATTATTGCAAGGTCTTTGGAATTACCAGCAGTTGTAGGCGTAGGCAGTGGAATTCGCGTAATTAAAGATGATGATATACTTATAGTAGACGGCGAAGAAGGTATAATTATAATTAATCCTGATGAGAAAACTTTAGCTGATTATAAAAAACGTCAACAAGAATTTATTGAATTTAAAAATCAGTTGGAGAAATATGCGAAAATGGCATCTACTACAACTGATGGTAAAACAGTAGAGCTTGCTGCAAATATTGGATCGGCTGTGGATGTAGAATCTGTTATAAAAAACGGTGCAGAAGGAATAGGATTATTTAGAACAGAGTTTTTATATATGTCAAAAGATGCTCTTCCAACTGAAGAAGAACAGTTTGGAGAATACAAAACCGTTCTTGAAGCTATGAATGGAAAACCCGTTATTATAAGAACCTTAGATATTGGTGGAGACAAGAAATTAACTTACTTACCTATGGACGAGGAAATGAATCCATTTTTGGGATACAGAGCAATTAGACTTTGCCTTGATAGAACGGATATATTTGTAACTCAATTAAGAGCGTTAGTAAGAGCATCTTCATACGGAAAGCTTAAAATCATGTTCCCTATGATATGTAATCTTCAAGAACTCAGAATGGCTAAAAAAATACTTGAGCAGTGTAAAACTGAACTTAAGTCAGAAGGCGTAGTATTTGATGAAAATATTGAAGTAGGTATTATGATAGAAATACCATCTGCTGCAGTAATGTCAGATATACTCGCTAAAGAGGTAGACTTCTTTAGTATTGGTACTAATGATTTAATTCAATATACTTTAGCCGTTGATAGGATGAATGAGAAAATATCTTATTTATATGATTTCTATCATCCAGCAGTTTTAAGACTTATAAAAACTGTAATAGATAATGGTCACAATGCCGGAATAACAGTAAACATGTGTGGTGAAATGGCAGGAGACACAAATCTTATCCCTGTACTTCTTGGATTTGGACTTGATGAATTTAGTATGAGTGCTTCTTCAATTTTAAGAGCACGTAAAACTATTACAAGTTCTAGTTATGAAGAATGTAAAAAGTTATCTGGGCCAATATTATCATTTGGAGATTCAGATGAAATAAAGGAATATATAAAAGCAAATATTAAGTAATAAGAATTATGTTAACATATAACTTTATGCTAAAACATAAGATATAAAAATATTTTCATTAAAGCAATCTCTAAAGCAATCTATTCTTATTTAAGGATAGATTGCTTTTTTA
>Ga0209123_1001810_pt1 | contig 19780 bp, 14 predicted proteins | sample BarGraIncu00431A_FD_184500 | JGI IMG/M metagenome (GOLD analysis project Ga0209123, IMG submission 184500) | Arctic peat soil microbial communities from Barrow, Alaska, USA - Barrow Graham LP Incubations 004-31A (SPAdes) (version 2) | ecosystem: Environmental > Terrestrial > Soil > Wetlands >... | reverse complement strand
GGTGTCCTGGAACAGGGTGCAGGGGCACTGTCCCGGCGGACGCGGGGCGCCGACCGTGGTGAACGACCAGCTGAACGGGGCGCTGAGGCCGGGGTCCGAGACCGTCGCCGTGAAGGTGGTCGAGTACGCCAATGCCTGCGTCGGGGTGAAGGTCAGCTGCAGGGTGGCGGGATCGTAGACGCTCGTGCCGGCCACCTGCACGCCCCCGGGTGCCTCGAGCGTGAGCGCCATGGAGCTGTCTCCGGGATCCTTGTTGAAGCGACCCACGATGCTCGACGCTGTCAGAACCGACCCGGCTCCCTGCACGGGCGAGACGGCATTGGCCGCCAGGGGGGCGTCGGAGGCAAGGGTGTAGACGGGGTCGACGAAGTAGTTGGTCTGGTGGTAGCTCTGGGTCGGGAAGCTGGACCCGGAGCCGTAGACTCCGTTGGCCACGCCGAGGCCGCCGATCGCGGTGAGGGCCCCCGTCGTGAGCGAACTGGGCGAGAAGAAGTACGCGGCGTACGCGTAGTGCCCGACCGGCGCGTAGTACGCGACGACGTACCGAGTCCCGGCGCTGACCGCCACGGGGACGTTGAACGTCAGCAGCTGCCACCCGGAAGCGGTCTCGTTGGTGAACGTTCCCGTGGCCAGCACGGTTCCTGTCGAGCTGTAGAGCGTCCCTGTGTGGGTCCCCGAGTTGGCGGCGCTCTTGTAGAAGCGGACTCCGGAGACGAAGCCATCCGCGCTCGGCACGAAAACCATTCCGAGAGTGGTGGCCGAGGCATCACCGGAGTCGGGCGTTCCGGGCGTCCAGTCACCGAAGACCGTGTTGGTCCCCGAGACCGTCAGACCCGCTGGAGACACCGGGGCTGAGGTGTTGAGCGAGTCATCGGTGGCCCGGACCTGGATCGCCGTTGCGCCGAAGGCGCGAAGCGGACCCGTGTACGACCAGTTACCGATCCCGGTGGCGGGATGCCAGGAGGCGCCGCCGTCCACCGACACCTCGACGCCAGCGACCACGCCGCCCGCGTCGGTCGCCGTCTCGGACACTGTCACCTGGGTGCCGAAGGCAATGTTTCCGCTCACAGGCTGGGCGATGCTGACGACCGGTGCGGTGTGGTCGCCTGACGCGGACGCCGCGACCAATCCCGCCTGCAAGCTGGTCGGCTGGACGCCCATATCGGCCAACAGGTTGATGGTGCCCTGCTGAATCTCGGGGATCGCACCATGAGTGCTCAGGTCGTGGGTGCCGTCCAGCCCCCATCCGTACTGGATGGTGCCGGCGCTGAAGACCAACGCCCCGGACGCAGCACGGTACTCGCTGAAGTGGTGGGTGAGCGTGCCGGGGGCGGTCTGATTGCCGAAATCCTGGAGGATCTCAGGCACGGCCGCGACGGTGGTCGACGCGGTGATCTGCCCGGCAGGCGCGAAGCCGTTGTCGACGACCGAGTCGGCCTCGTAGCCCACCAGATCGGGGGCCACCGAGGCTGTCGTGCCAGAACTCAGGTTCGCGAGACTCGTGTTCCGCCACAACCGCAGCTTCCCCTGGTCCGCCGTGACCTGGACCGGAAGGTCCGCCCCCTGCCCCACGTACATGGTCCCGGTGAGCGCGTTCTCGGGATTGAAGCCTGCGTAGCGCGGGTCGCGCCAGGTGGAGGTGTCTGACACCGGATCGATCTGCGAGGTCTCCTTGGTGTCCTTGTAGCAGACCATCGTCCGGTACGGCGTGTTGCTGCCGTCGATCGACGTCTCCCAACGGGTGCGCCAGTAGACCTCGTTCCCCGACAGGAACATGAGGTTGACCCCGGCATCGCGGGCCTGGGTGACGGCGTCTCGCTGGCTCGTCGACCAGTACTCGTCGTGGCCCACGGAGAGGAAGACCTTGTGGTTGGTGAGGTGACCCTGGCCCATGGCGATGTCGACCCCGGAGACGTAGGAGACGTCGACACCGTTGGCTTCCAGGAACCGGATCGTCGGGTACTCGTTCGCGTACACGTAGTCGCGCATCGTGACGCCGTCGCGGTCGATGAACGGCCGGTTGTAGCTCACCTTGTAGCCGCGGGCCTGGTTGACGCCCTGGTAGAGGCTCGCGCCGCCGTACGTGTTGTACGCCTGCCAGGTGGTGTCAGAGGTCTGGAACTGCACGTCGGCGTGCGACGCGTCGTTTCGGACGACGAAGACGATGTGCGAGCGGCCACCCGTGTCGGCTCGCACCAGGTCGGCGATGTAGACACCCGAGACGGCGGTGGACGGAACCTGCCAGGTCGCCGAGACGGCCCATGTGCCGCAGTCGAAGAGGTCCGTGGCGATATCCCGGAGGCAGGCGGGCTGGCTCTGGGGCAGGGTGGCTGTCACGGGCACGGACGTGATCTTCCGCGCGCCGTTGCCCTGGTAGTAGCCGAGCCGATAGATGTCGATCGTGTACGCCTTGGCGTCGGTGTTGATCTTGAAGGCGATGGAACTCCCGACGTTCACGCTCATCTGGGTGGCGTACCCCAGGATCGTCTGGTCGTCGGTCCCGTCGTCCCACACGCTCTGCGGAGTTCCAGGCAACTGGTTCTCGCACGCGATGGGGTTCCCGCAGGACGCAACCGCATGTGCGGCCGGCGCGGGCAACCCGAGCATGAGGAGCAGCAGGCACAGCCCTGTGGCCAGCCACCGGATGTTCGCGCGAATGCGCATCTCAACCCCCAAGTTCTGACTTCCCGCTCGCCAGTCAGCCTGAGCCCCAAGCCCTGCGCTGACGTCGATGAAGCCGAAGAGAATGAGCCGTACGGTAGTCCGTCCTGGGCGGTTTGGCGATAGTCAAATTTTTATCGATCTCCGCGCCACCTGCCAGGTGGGCCCAGCGCATCGGCGCCGGGCAGCGTCTTCCTCGCGGTTTAAGGGGCGGACAAGGCTTAAGCCAAACTGGTTGAAAAAGGGTGTTCCCTTCCAGGCCGCGTTGGGCAATACTGTGCCTCGAACGGACGTGGTTGGTAGCTTTGGGGGGCGGCCACACGTCACGCCTACCGGCTCGTTGCCCCCTTGAGGGGGAACCATGACTGCGGTGGAACCTGGGCAGCGGCAAAGCGTGCTCACGATCCCGTGGACACTCTCGCGCTACCGCACCAAGTCTATTCACACGCTGACTCTGATCGTCAGCGACACGCTCGCGATCCTCGCGGCTGCAGCGATCGCCCTGTTGGGCCGGGACAAGATCCTGATCTTCGATCCAGCCCCGTACCTCCTGGGGAGCACCTTCCCCATCGCGGCACTGTTCGTCAGCCTGTGGCTCACCATGCTGGCAGGGGTCGGCGCCTATCAGATCGAGAAGGTCGGGGTGGACAGCGCCGAGTTCAACGCCGTCCTGTTGGGCACCTTCTTCGCAGCCGGGGCGCTAGGGGTCACCGCGTACCTCACGGCCTACGACCTCTCTCGGGGCTTCTACGTGCTGCTCTTCCTGGTGGGGCTGCCGTTGCTCCTCGTCGAGCGGTTCTTCACCCGGCGTCTGATCCGCGTCTTCCGCAACAAGGGGATGCTGTGCGCGCCGGTCATCCTGGTCGGCGATCACCAGCACGTGGACGAGATCGCGGCAGTCCTCCGGCGGGCCACGTTCCTCGGCTACCGCGTGGTCGGCGTCCTGAGCCCGAGCGCTGAGGACGAGCTGACGCCTTCCGGTCTGCCGGTACTTGGCTCGCTCGACGACATCCTTCCCGCGCTCCGGGCCACATCCGCCCAAGCAGTCATCTTCACGGACGGGGCACTGCCGTCGGCCAGTGCGTTCAACCGGCTGGCCCGCCAGCTCGAGGACCAGGACGCACAGCTGGTGGTCGTCCCCGGGCTCACCGACGTGTCGGCGGCCCGGATGAACCTGCGGCCCGTAGGCGGCCTCCCGCTCGTCTACGTGGAGAGTCCCCGTGCGCTGCTGGCCATGCGCTGGAGCAAGCGGCTCTTCGACGTGGTCGGCGCGGCTACGGCTCTCCTGCTCGCGGCACCGGTGATGGCGGTCATCGCTCTCGCCATCAAGATCGAGGACCGCGGACCCGTCGTGTTCAAGCAGGTACGAGTGGGGCTGAAGGGCCAGACCTTCAACTTCTACAAGTTCCGTTCCATGGCGGTGGACGCGGAACAGCGACTCCCCCAGCTGCAGAGCGAGCTGAGCGGCGTCCTGTTCAAGATCAAGAGCGACCCCCGAGTCACCCGCGTCGGACGGCTCATCCGTCGGCTCTCGCTCGACGAGCTGCCGCAGCTGCTGAACGTCCTGCAGGGTCAGATGAGCCTCGTCGGGCCTCGCCCCGCGCTGCCGCGGGAGGTGGCCCAGTACCACCAGGACGTACATCGGCGGCTGGACGTACGCCCGGGCCTGACCGGCCTCTGGCAGGTGTCAGGACGATCAGACCTCTCGTGGGACGACACGGTGCGGCTGGACCTCTACTACGTCGACAACTGGTCGTTGCTCCAGGACCTCATGATCCTGACCCGCACCGTCGGAGCGGTCCTCAACTCTCGAGGTGCCTATTGACCCACAGACAAGGTGGACTTAGGACTGGATCAGACCCCCGGTTTCCGCTCTATACCGGGGGACCGGAGCAACTAGCATGCGCAACACCTTGGGGGGATGGACATGGCTGGAGCCAGTAGCGTTCCGGCAGGTGTCCGTGCCTGACTCGACTCACCTAGGAGAGGCATGGACAAGCTAAGGATCGCCGTCATCGGCGCCGGGTACTGGGGTCCCAACCTCGTACGCAACTTCAGGAACAGCCCCGACTGGGATCTGGTCGCCGTGTGCGATCTTGATCCCCAACGTGCCGCACGAGTCGTCGGCGATCGTTCGACCGTCGAGGTAGAGACCGACGTCTCCCGGCTCCTCCAGCGGGACGATGTGGACGCGGTGGCCATCGCCACCCCAGCGCGGACCCACGCCGCCCTCGCGATCGCTGCGTTGGAGGCCGGCAAGCACGTCCTCGTGGAGAAGCCGCTGGCGGCCAACCTGGACGACGCAAGACGCATGGTCGAGGCGGCCGCGGCCCAAGGCCGGGCGCTGATGCTCGATCACACGTTCTGCTACACGCCGGCCGTGAGGCACATTCGCCAGATGATCGCGGACGGCGTGATCGGGGACGTGCTGTACGTCGACTCGGTCCGCATCAACCTGGGGTTGGTGCAACCGGACGTCAACGTCTTCTGGGATCTGGCCCCGCACGACCTCTCGATCCTCGACTTCATCCTGCCGTCGGGCCTTGACGTGGGTCCGGTGACGGCCACGGGAGCCGATCCTCTCGACACGGGAAGGGCATGCATCGGTCATGCCAGCCTGCCCCTCCCTGGCGGGGCGATCGCGAACATCAGCGTCAACTGGCTCTCGCCGACCAAGATCCGCTCGTTCGTGGTCGGGGGGCGGAAGAGCACCCTGGTATGGGACGACCTCAACCCCATGCAGCGCGTGGCGCTGTACGACCGCGGGGTCGATGTGGCACAACGTCCGGACGACCTCGCCGAGCGAAAGCAGGTCAACGTCTCGTACCGCATGGGCGACATCCACGTCCCGGCACTGCGGGAGGCGGAGGCGCTCGGGCTCATGGTTGCGGAGTTCGCCGCCGCAATCCGCGAGGGTCGTCCACCGCTCACGGACGGCCACTCGGGCATGCGCGTCCTGTCCGTGCTCCAGGCCATCGACGAGAGTCTGGCCACAGGTCACCCGGTGGCGCCGCTGAGGGAGGTCGCATCATGACGTCGTTGCGCGGCGCGACCGCCCTGGTGACCGGCGGCGCTGGGACGATCGGGTCGAGCGTGGTCGACCAGCTGCTGGATGCGGGCGTGGCCGAGGTGCGCGTGCTGGACAACCTGGTCCGCGGCCGCAGGGCGAACCTGCAGGACGCCCTGGCCGACCCCCGTACGCGACTGGTCGAGGGCGACATCCGTGACCGCGATCTCGTCCACGACCTCACGCAAGGAAGCGACCTGGTGTTCCACCTGGCGGCGATCCGGATCACCCAGTGCGCCGAGGAGCCGCGACTGGCCAACGAGGTACTCATCGACGGCACGTTCAACGTCGTCGAGGCGGCAGCCGACCATCGAGTCGGAAAGATCATCGCATCGTCGTCCGCGTCGGTGTACGGGCTGGCCGAGGACTTCCCCACCACCGAGCGGCACCACCCGTGGAACAACGACACGTTCTACGGCTGGGCGAAGGTGATGAACGAGGGGATGCTCAAGAGCTTCCGCGCCATGCAGGGCCTCGACTACGTCGCGCTCCGCTACTTCAACGTGTACGGCCCGCGGATGGACATCCACGGCCTCTACACCGAGGTGCTGATCCGGTGGATGCAGCGGATCGCGGCCGGGCAGCCTCCCCTGATCTTCGGCGACGGGGCGCAGACCATGGACTTCGTGTTCACCACCGACATCGCACAGGCCAACCTGCTGGCGGCCGCCTCGGACGTGACCGAAGGCGTGTACAACATCGCCAGCGAGCAGGAGACCTCCCTGCGCGGCCTGGCCGAGGCGCTGCTGCGGACGATGGGCTCGGAGGAGTCCGTCGAATTCGGGCCCAGCCGTCAGGTCAACGGCGTGACCCGGCGGCTGGCGTCCACCGCGGCCGCCCGGCGCGACCTGGGGTGGGCAGCCACCATCGACCTGGACGAGGGGCTGCGCCGGCTCGTCGACTGGTGGCTCGTCGAGCGGGAGACCGACGCCGAGCTCAGCGGGGCGGTGTGATGTGGAGCGCATCAACGTCATGCAGCCGTGGCTCGGCGAGGAGGAGGTGGCCGCGGTCACTGAGGTTCTGCGCTCCGGTTGGGTGGCTCAAGGCCCGCGGGTGAAGGAGTTCGAGGAGACGTTCGCGGCCCGGCAACAGGCCCCGTACGCCGTCGCTGTGTCGTCCTGCACCACGGCACTGCACCTGGCTCTGTACGTCGCGGGGGTCGGCCCCGGAGACGAGGTCGTGGTGCCGTCGTTCTCGTTCATCGCCACCACGAACGCTGTGCGCTACGTGGGTGCCGACCCAGTGTTCGCCGACGTGGATGCCGTCACTGGCAACCTCACCGCCGGCACCGTGGCGCCCCACCTGACGCCGCGGACGCGAGCGGTCATCGCGGTGGACCAAGGCGGCGTCCCAGTGGACCTGGACGCGATTCGAGAGCTGTGCAACCCGCGCGGGGTCCTGGTGCTCGAGGACGCAGCCTGTGGCGCGGGCTCGACCTACCGTGGACGGCCCGTGGGCGCCGGCGCCGAGATCACCGCCTGGTCGTTCCATCCTCGGAAACTCCTCACCACCGGCGAGGGCGGCATGCTCACCACCGACCGCGAGGACTGGGCCGGGCGCGCCCGCCGGTTGCGCGAGCATGCCATGAGCGTGTCGGCGGCCGACCGGCACTCCAGCACGCTGGCGCCGCTGGAGACGTACGACGAGGTCGGGTTCAACTTCCGCATGACGGACCTGCAGGCTGCGGTCGGCCTCGTACAGCTGGGCAAGCTGGACGCGATCATCGCCCGGCGCCGGCTGCTCGCCGGACGCTACCAGGAGGCGATCGCCGGCGTCCCAGGACTGCGCGCCGTAGCCGACCCTGCGTACGGCACCGGGAACTACCAGTCGTTCTGGGTCGAGGTTGGCCCGGGCTACCCCCTCGATCGCGAGGGCTTGCTGGGTGCGCTGGCGCGCGCCGGCGTCTCCGCCCGGCGAGGCATCATGGCCGCCCACCGGCAACCGCCGTACCGGCACTTGCCCGCCGACCTCCCTGTGACCGATCGGCTCACCGACGCGACCCTGATACTGCCCCTCTACCACCAGCTGGACGAGGCCGACCAAGACCGGGTGATCGACGTGTTGCTGAGTGCTGCATGAGCGCGCCGCTGCTGTTGGTGGCCGCGAGCGGCCTCGCCCGCGAAGTCCTGGCCGTCTGCGAAGCGACGGGCCGCCCCGTACGGGGTGTCCTCGACGACGACCCCGCTAAGGCAGGCACGGCGCTCGGGAGCGCCACTGTGCTGGGCCCACTGGAACACGTCCAGGATCACCCGGACGCGGAACTGCTGCTGTGCGCCGGGAAGGGCTCCGTGCGGCGCGACCTGGCCGTGCGGCTCGCGGACCTGGGCGTCGGCGACGACCGGTACGCGACGGTGGTGGACCCGTTCGTACACATCCCTCGTTCCTGTTCTGTGGGGGTAGGCAGCATCCTGCTCGGCGGTGTGGTGCTGACGGCCGACGTCCGTGTCGGACGGCACGTCGTGTGCATGCCGCACGTCACGCTGACCCATGACGACGAGCTGGATGACTACGTCACGCTCACCGCCGGGGTGAGCCTGGGTGGCGGAGTCAGGGTCGGCGAGGCTGCGTACATCGGCATGAACGCCTCGGTCCGGGAGCAGCGGACCGTAGGCGCCGGCTGCGTCCTGGGAATGGGGGCGGTGCTGGTCACAGACCAACCGCCCGGAACCGTCTACGCCGGGGTCCCGGCGCGACCGATCGGCAAGGAGTGAGCCATGGGCGTCCCGTTCATCGACCTTCAGGCACAGCAGGCGGAGATCGCCGCCGAGGTGGAGCCGGCCGTGCTGGACATCTTGCGCCGGGGCGCTTTCGTCGGCGGCCCGGCGGTGGCCGCCTTCGAGGAGGAGTACGCGGCGTACCTGGGCGTGAGCCACTGCGTCGGGGTCGGAAACGGCACCGACGCCGTTGAGCTCGCGCTCCGCGCCGTCGGCGTTCAGCCCGGTGGCGAGGTGATCATGCCGGCGAACACGTTCATCGCCACGGCGGAGGCCGCGTCCCGCATCGGCGCCATCCCCGTACCGGTCGACGTCGATCCCGACTTCCTGCTGATCGACCCGGATGCCGTGGCCGCTGCGATCACGCCGCGCACCCAGGCCATCGTCCCGGTGCACCTGTTCGGCCAGGTGGCGCCCGTTGAGAGAATCGAACCCATCGCCACCGCGCACGGGCTGCCGATCGTCGAGGATGCGGCGCAGTCCCAGGGGGCGGAGCGACACGGCCGCAAGGCCGGGACGCTGGGCCGGGTCGCGGCCACCAGCTTCTATCCGGGCAAGAACCTGGGCGCCTCCGGCGACGGCGGGGCTGTGGTCACCGACGATCCTGAAGCGGCGCGGTTCGTACGGCTGATGGGCAGTCACGGATCGACCGTGAAATATCGGCATGAGATCGTCGGCGTGAACTCGCGGCTGGACGCGATGCATGCGATCACCCTGAGCGCCAAGCTGCGGCGACTATCCGCGTGGAACGCGTGCCGACGCCAGGCGGCGGTCCGGTACGCCGAGCTGCTGGCCGAGCTGCCGGGTGTCCGAGTGCCCGAGACCATGCCCGGCAATACGGATACCTGGCACCTGTACGTGATCCGGGTCGCGGAAGGCCGCGACCGCGTGCTGGCCGAGCTGACCGCGGCCGGGATCGGCGCAGGACTGCACTACCCGGACCCTTGGCATCTCACACCCGCATATGCCCACCTCGGGTACGTGCGGGGCACATGCCCTGTGGCTGAGGAAGCGGCGGAGGAGATCCTGTCGCTGCCCATGTTCCCGCACCTGACCGAGGTTCAGCAGGAGCTGGTGGCTGCCGCGCTCCGCACCGCGGTGGCCGATGGCTGACGGGGCGCCTCCCCTGGCCGGTCGCGCGTCCCGCGCCCTCGGCTGGAGTTTCGCGAACACCGTGGTCTCCCGCCTGGGAACCCTGGCGATCGGCATCGCCCTGGCCCGCGTGCTGGGCCCCAGCGAGTTCGGCGTCTTCGCCATCGCCATGGTCACCTTGCTGGCGATCCTGAGCTTCAACGAGCTCGGCGTCAGCCTGGCCATCGTCCGGTGGCCTGACGAGCCTCGGGGCATCGCCCCTACGGTCAACACGATCGCCGTGGCCACCAGCGCGCTTCTCACCGGCGCGATGGTGGTGGCGGCGCCGTGGGTCTCGACCGCCCTTGGGGACGTGCGCGCCACGCCCGTGGTGCAGGTACTGGCGGTGTCGATCCTGATCAACGGCCTGGTCGCGACGCCTGCGGCCATGCTGCAGCGGGAGTTCATGTCGAGGCAGAGGATGATCGCCGACCAGCTGAACTCGTGGCTGGGGGCGGGGGTGTCGCTCGCGCTCGCTTTGGCCGGATGGGGCGCCATGAGTCTCGCGGCAGGAAGGATCGTGGGCAGCGTCGCGGCTGCGATCGTGTTCTACCGGTGGTCCCCGGTGCCCTACCGCTTCGGTTGGGACCCTGCGGTGGCCCGTCACCTGTTCTCTTTTGGGTTGCCGCTGGCGGCGTCCAGCATCGTGGTGTTCGGGTCGGGTTACGCCGACCAGGTCGTGGTCGGCACCACCCTCGGCGCCACTGCCCTGGGCTACTACGCGCTCGCGTTCAACCTGGCCAGCTGGCCGGTCTCGATCTTCTCGCAGCCGCTCCGGCAGGTGGCGCCAGCAGCGTTCGCGCGGCTGCAGCATGACCCGGAGCGGATGCGTAGGAACTTCGCCTCCGCGGCCGTCGTGCTCTCCGCGGTCGCGCTGCCCGCGTGCCTCGCGATCGCGGGGGCGGCCAAGCCGGTCGTCGGCTTCGTCTACGGCAGCCCCTGGCTTCCGGCGGCCGCAGCTCTCGCGTGGCTCGCAGCGCAGGCGGCCCTTCGGATCTGGTTCGAGCTCACCTACGACTACCTCGTCATCCTGGGTCGAAGCCGCGGCCTGCTGCTGATCCAGGTGGGCTGGTTCGCGGCGGGCGTCCCGGCGATGCTCCTCGGGGCCCGCGTGGCAGGGATCGGTGGGGTCGCCGCGGCCCAGTTCCTCGTGGCGCTCACGGTGGTGGTCGGGCTCTACGGATGGCAGCTGCGGCGTTCGGGAATGCGCCTGAGGCCGCTGCTCCGTGGGCTGTGGCTGCCCGTGCTCGCGGGTATCGGCTCAGGCGCCATCGCGTACGGCATCGCCCAGCTCGGCCTCGGGCAGTTCCTCGCGAGCCTGCTGGCGGGGTTGGCGTCCTGCGCGGTCATCGGGGTGCTGCTCCTGCGCCACCGGCCGGAGCTGGCGCGGCTGCGCAGCGCGGAGGAAAGCGCATGAAGATCCTCGTCTACCCGCACGACCTCGGGATGGGGGGCAGCCAGACCAACGCGATCGAGCTCGCGGGCGAGCTCGTAAGCCTGGGCGTGGAGTGCACCGTGTTCGGCCGGCCGGGGACGCTCAACGCCCGGATCGACGAGCTGGGACTCCCGTTCGTCGAGTCCGTCGACCCCGGACATCGGCCGTCTCCTGGAGTGGTGAGGCAGCTACGCGACCTCGTCTCGACGGGCGGCTTCGATGTCATCCATGGCTACGAGTGGCCGCCGACGCTGGAGGCCGTACTCGCGGTGCGCGGGCTTCCCGGCACGGCGGTGGTGTCGACGGTGATGTCGATGGCTGTCGCGCCGTTCATCCCGTCCTGGGTGCCGCTTGTGGTGGGGACTCAGCAGATCGCCGCCACCGAGAAAGCCGCCGGACGTCCCCGGGTGGAGCTGCTGGAGCCCCCAGTCGACCTGAGCCACAACGTCTCTCCGGACGCCGCCGACCTGGACGCCTTCCGCCGCTCGTGGGGCCTGGACGGGCGTCCACTCGTGGTGTGCGTCACCCGGCTGGCCGCCCAGCTGAAGCTGGAAGGGCTGCTCAGCGCGATCGAGGTGGCTGGAAGCCAGCACGAGTTCCAGCTCCTGATCGTGGGCGACGGCCCTGCTCGGGCCGAGGTGACGCAGGCCGCCGAGCGCGCGAACGCAGCCGCCGGCGCGAGGAACGTCGTGTTGACCGGCGAGCTGCTGGACCCGCGTCCCGCCTATGCCGCCGCGGACGTCGTGGTGGGCATGGGCGGGTCAGCCCTGCGGGCGCTGGCGTTCGCCAAGCCGCTGATCGTGCAGGGCGAACGCGGCTTCTTCGAGGCGCTGACGCCCGAGACCTTGCCGCTCTTCAGCTGGCAGGGATGGTACGGGGTCGGGGACGGGTCGGATTCGGGTCGTTCCCGTCTGCTGTCGGCCCTGTCGCCCCTGCTGCGCGACGCGGAGCTGCGTGCCGATCGGGGCAGGTTCGGGCGGGAAGTAGTCGAGGGGTATTCCCTCACCGGCGCTGCGGAGCGCCAGCTGTCGATCTACCGCGAAGCGTTGGCCGCCCGCTACTCCCCGGGGGAGCGGGTCAGCGGCGATGCGCTGGCCGCGGCCGGATTCCTCGGCTATCACGCGCGGAGGCGGTGGTCCCGTCTGCGCGGGCGCCGCAGCTCGGACGACTTCAACGCGGCACCGGTGGCAGCCTCAGCGGCACTCTCACGGAGTGCGCCACTCGTTACGCCGGCTGGTGGAGGGACGATCGTGTACCTGTCGGGCGCGCCATGGCACGCGGTGCGCGGCACGGACCATCAGCTGGCCATGGAGCTGGCCCGGCACCACCCTGTGCTCTGGGTGGATACGCCGCACTCGGTCTGGGCGCGCTGGCGCCGCGGGATCGCGTCCCGGCCCGTGGAGGAAGTTGCGCCAGGGATCACGCGGCTGGTGGTGACGGGACCGCCTGGCGTCACGCGCCCGGGGGTGCGCGAGCTGGGCATCGCCCTGGTCGCCCAGACGGTGCGCCGTCGGCTCCGTGACACCTCGGCCTCCCCGCTGGCCTGGATCGCCTCGACCACGGAGCCAGTTCTCGCTGCCATCCATCCGGAACGGGCCCCGCGGATCTACCTTGCCACCGACGACTTCGTCGCCGGGGCGGCCCTGTGGGGGATGTCGACGCGCTACCTGCATCGTGCCCGCGAGGCCAACCTGCGCCATTCAGACCTGGTTCTGGCCGTCACGGCCGACCTCGCCAGCGCCCTCCGTCGGGACGAGACCTTGCCCGTCGTGTTCCCCAACGGCTGCGACCTGCACCAGTACGACGGGATGGCGGAGACTCCCCTGGCCCCCGGAGTGGATCTCACCCCACCGATTGCCGGGGTAGTGGGCCAGTTCAACGAGCGCACCGAGCTCGCCACGCTGGAGGCCGTCCAGCGCCGCGGCATCAGCCTGCTCCTCGTCGGCCCCCGCTACTTCGCCTCCCCGGAAGCCGCCGCTCGCTTCGAGGCGCTGACGCGGCGCAGCGGGGTCCAATGGGTCGACCGGGTGCCGTCGGAGGCGGTCGCCGGCTACCTGCGCCACCTGCGAGTCGGCCTCACGCCGTACGCCGACACGGCCTTCAACCGGCGCAGCTACCCGCTGAAGACGCTGGACTACCTGGCCGCGGGCCTGCCGGTGGTCTCGACGGACGTCCCGCCGCGTACAGGGTTCGACCCGCGGTTCGTACGGGCGGCGTCGACGCCGGACGCCTTCGCGGACGCCGTCGCCGAGGTAGCGGTCACCGCGTACGACCCGTCAGCGATCCGGGAGTCGGTCGCGCCCTTCGACTGGGAACGGCGCGCGGAGGTCCTGCTGGCCCTCATCGCTGGGTGGCGACCGTGATCCCCTCAGCGCTCCCGGCTGCTCCGGTCCCGGAGCCACGTGGTGAAGTCGCCGCCACGGATCCGCCGCCGCGCTCGGATCCGGGCGACCGCGGTCACGGCCAGGAACACGGCCACCTTGGCCGGCATCGTGGGCCCTGCCACGGCGATGTGGACCAGGTCGGCTGGTCTCGTACGTGCCTGGTCCGTACGCAGTCCGAGCCCGTCCAGCTGGGCGTTGCCCGTCGCGATCCGGATCCGACGCAGGACAAGGTCGGACATGGTCCGAGGCACCTCGATGACCGCGTGCACGGTGTCCAGCACGCGTCGCTCTGTGGGCAGGAAGACCTCGGATGCGGCGAGATCGTCGGACATCACACGCGGCAGGGCGCGTACGCGGGCGTTCCCCTCCGGAGACAGCACCACGACACCGCGGCCGAAGACCCCGGACGCGACCGATGGCAGCCGCACCCACACGTCGTAGTACCAGCGGACCCCGCGGACAGCGCCGGTCATGGAGAGCTGCCGGGCCGGGGCCGTCACCCCCACACTGCCTTCCATCGCATCGAGCAACGCCCCGAGGCCGGCGCGTCCGATGACGATGTCGGCGTCCACGTAGGCGCGGTACGGCATGGTCGCCGCCTCGTCTCCGACCACCATCGCAGCGGCCTTGGAGGGCTCCTCCATCTCGATGACGCGGACGTCAACGCCGTAGGTTCGGGCGATCTCGGCGGTGTCGTCGGTACAGCCGTTGCAGACCACGATCACCTCGAGGCGACCGAGGCCACCGTCGATGGCATCGGGCGCGGTCAGCTCGTCCAGGAGGCGGCGGATCCCGGCGCCCTCGTTGTGGGCGGGCACGACGACCGTCAGGTCACGCGGCGTTCTGGGCACGCGACCATGCTGACATCAGCCGACACGACGCGCCACACCCTGGAGGCCGGATGATCAGGATCACGTTCCCGACGATGCTGGTGGTGCTGTGCACGCTGGCCGCGGGGTGCTGCGTCCAGAAGCCGGGGCCCGCCCCTGCTCCAGCTCCGACCTCCGTACTGGTCGGCTGTGCGTCCCGTCCGAGCTCGTGCGGCTACCCCGACGCGACCAACACCGGCGTGCCGAAGGGAACACAGCTCAAGGAGTCCGGGTCAGTGACCGCCGATCGTCCCAGCATGGTCATCGAGGACGTTGCCATCACGGGAGAGATCAACGTGAGCGCCCCGAACGTCACCATCCGCCGAGTACGCGTGACCGGCGGCCGGCCGGTCGGCAACGCCGACTGGGTCATCGTCGTACGTCCCGGCGCCGACAACCTTGTCATCGAGGACAGCGAGATCGGCACCCCGCCCGGCACCGAGCAGGACATGGCCTGCATCCTGAACATCGGCGACGCCCGGCCGACGCTACGGCGGCTCGACATCCACGGCTGCTCCGCCGGGGTCTCCACGGGTGGCGGGACGATCGAGGACTCCTTCATCCACGGCATGAGTGCGGTTCCCGGACTGTCGCACGTGGTCGGTATCGCTTCCAACGGGGGTGGTGGGATGACGATCTCCCACAACACGGTCCTCAACACCTTCGAGCAGACAGCCGCGATCGCCTTCTACCAGGACTTCGACGGCCAGGCCGATGACCTGGTGACCAACAACCTGGTCGGCGGGGGCGGCTACTGCTTCTACGGAGGCACGGGTGACAAGAGCGCGACACGCTCCATCAAGTTCGTGGGCAACCGCCTCACTCGCAGCATCTTCCCCACCTGCGGCAGTTACGGGGTCATCGCATCGTTCACGCTGACGGACCCTGACAATGAGTTCCGCGGCAACATCTGGGACGACACGGGGGCGGAGGTCAGCCCATGATCGAGGATCTCGGCGCGTACACCGAGCACGGCCTTCTGGCCTTGAGCCGGGAGCCCGAGAATCCGGGGCCCGACCTGGACGCGTGGGTCGAACGCATGGGTGTCCCGTGCGTCCTGCGGCCCGGCGGGCTCGTCACCTGGGGACGAGCCGAACCCAGCGACGGCTTCGTTCCCTTGGCTCGCGGCGTCCGCGTCGGTGACGACGACTTGGCCGGGGACGCCGGCTTCGCGCTGGTCTGGGACGGTGAGGGACGAGCATCCGCGCTTCCCCCCGCGGCGGGGGTGGCGTCCGAGTACGACACGATCCGGGCCGCGAACGACACGCTGGGGTTCCGCGCACTGTACGCACGTACCGGCGCCGGCTGGGCGGCGATCTCAACCTCGGCGCGTGCACTGCACCTGCTGGAGCCCTCGGGCATCGACCCTGCCGGGCTCGCGCTTCTCGCCACGGCCGGTTGGCACACCGGCAACGCCACGATGTTCTCAGGGGTCACTGCGATAACGGGGCGCGTGACGCTGCGGGACGGCCGCCTCACGCGCGAGGCCGACCCGGCACAGGCGGAGTCGCCGCAGTACGGGGAGCCGGTGACGGCCGCTGCGAGCCTCCTGCGCCAGATCATGACCGGCATCCTGGACGACCATCCCGACGCGGTGCTGCAGCTCACGGGCGGCATCGACTCGCGGATCCTTCTGGCGTCGATCCCCGCCGCCCGCCGCGACCAGGTCACGGCCATGACCCTCGAGACACCCGGCAACCCGGACCCGGTGATAGCGGCCGCTCTCACCGCTCGCCACGGTATGCGGCACGAGCTCCTCACCTTCGACGGCCTCGCCGACCTCACCCCCGAGGAGGCCTTCTCTCTGTGTCTCACGGCGGCGCGACGCGTGGATGGTGGCGCCGACCCCCTGGCGGCTGCCGCGGTGGACTACGCCGAAGGGCTCCACCACGAGCATCCGCGCCTCGGCGGGCTCGGCGGCGAGGTCGCACGGGGCTTCTACTACTTCGGGAGCACCCGTCAGACCACGATCACCCCCGGCCGGATCGAGCGGCTCGCCGACTGGCGCATCTTCGCGAACGAGGCCGCGCCCGCCGGGGCGTTCACGCGGGACGTCGCCTCCGAGCTCCGCTCGCTGGCGCACGCCGCGGTTCGGGAGGCGTTCGCCGACGCCGGCACCGACGACTGGTTCCGCGCCACCGACCACTTCTACCTCCACCAGCGGATGCGTCGCTGGGCCGGGACGTTGGCCTCCGCCACCTGCTTGGAGCGGGTGACCCTCAACCCAATGCTGGACCCCCGGTTCGTGGCGCTGGTGGGGGCTCTCCCGCCTGCCGAGAAGAAGGACCTGCGCTTCCTGGCGCGGTTGCTGGTCGAGCTGGACGATGGACTGGCCGCCATCCCGATGGACAACCGTCCCGCTCCGGTGGCGTACGCAGGTTCGGGCCCCAGGGTCCGCGTCCAGCAGGCGGTCGCGAAGGTGCCCAGGGTCGCGCGCAAGGTCCGGCAGCGGCTGGCACGCCGCACGCGGCCCCCGGAGGGGGGGGCGATCCTCGCGGCGAAGATCAGCGATCACGTGGTCGCGCACCCGGAGCTGCTGCACCCCCTGTCACGCCTGGACCTGCTCGACCCGATCTGGCTGGACGGGATCGCCGACGGCACCGTCCGCCCCGACGTGGCCGGATGCGCGCTGCTGCTGCGCCTCATGCTCGCCTGACGGCGACCCGCAGCCCTCGGCTCACACCGGGATGAGCCGATCGCCGCACGCCAGCTGCGCCGGGCGTCGCCTGGGTATCAGCAGGGCCAGCACGGACGCTCGCGATTGCGGATGACCCCTCAGGATCCAGGTGACCTCGGACACCACGTTCAGACCCCAGTACGCGGCCGCACGCCAGCCGGGATGGCGCCGCGCGTACAGCCGGACGCGGTTCACGATCTGCATAACGTGTGTCGCGTCAGTACGCCCCGAGCCACCGGCGGCGTGGACGACTGTCGACTGAGGCACGAACCGGGTCGCGTACCCGGCCTCGGCGGCACGGAGGCAGTAGTCCGTCTCCTCGGAGTACAGGAAGAACGACTCGTCCCAGGGCCCGATCGCGTCGGCGCAGGCCCGCGACACCGCCAAGGCGGCGCCGAGCGCCCAGTCGGCCTCGTGCGGCGACCTGTACGCCGTGGGATCGGTGACGTACTCGGACAACACCGGGACACCCGTCCAGCTCAGCCCCAGGGCTCGGCCGAGGGTCGGCTCACGCCGCAGCGACAGAACGAGGCGGCCGTTCTCGTCCTCGACGCGCGGCGCGGCGATCCCGACCCCCTCCGCATCCAGCGCCTCCAGCAACGGGGGGACGCAGCCGGGCCGCAGCGTGAGGTCCGGGTTGAGGATCAGGTACGCCGTCGCGTCCGGCACCTCCGCCGCGCCCCGGTTGATACCGGCCGCGTACCCGGTGTTGGTGTTCGCGACGACCAGGACGTCCCCACGAGACCGTACGCGTTCCAGCGTGCCGTCGGAGGACCCGTTGTCGACCACCACGGTGACGGCGAGTACGTCCTCCAGGGCGGCGGGCAGGCCGTCCAGGAGGTCGTCGATGCACGCGGCGCTGTTGTAGGCGACGACGATGACGGCTAGACGTCCCATGGCCGTGAGCGTAGTTGTTGGCTAGCGTTCAGTCATGGTGAAGCTTCTCCTTGTGGCTCCGACGATCAACGGGTCGGACATCGGGGAGGCTTGGGTCGCGTACCAGTGGGCGGTTCACCTGTCCGAGCGTTTCGACGTCACCGTGCTCACCTACCGCAAGCGCGGCGCACCGCCCATCGCACCACAGGTTCCGTTGGCGCGCGTGATCGAGTTCCTGGAACCGCCCCTGCTGGGCCGGGCCGAGCGCCTCAACAGCCTGCTCAAGCCCGGCTACTTCGTCTTCTACGCACGCGCCCGCGCCTGGCTGCGGCAGGCACAACGTCGCGGCGAGCGGTTCGACCTCGGCCATCAGGTGGTACCCGTCGCGATGCGCTACCCGTCACCGCTGATCGGCGCCGGTTTCCCTTTCGTGATCGGGCCGGTCGGGGGGAGCCTTGAGTCCCCAGCCGGGTTCGTGGGTTCCGAGACGGGCCCTTGGTACCTCAAGCTTCGCGCCCTCGACCGCTGGCGCCTCCGCAACGACCCGCCGCTGCGGAGAACGTACGAGTCCGCGGACTGCGTCTTGGCCATCGCCGACTACGTGAACGAATCCCTGCGCGACCTCCGGATCAAGCGCGTCGACGTGATGAGCGAGACCGGCCTGGTGGAGCTCCCCGTGGCGGACGACCGGCCCGTACGTCCCACTGCGACCGCTGCGGACCCCGTTCGGCTGCTCTTCGTGGGGCGGGTCATCCGGACGAAGGGGGCGCGCGACCTGGTCGCCGCCATGGGCCTGCTCAAGGGTCAGCCGGTGGTGGCGGACATCGTGGGCGACGGCTTCGACCTGCCCGACTGCAAGAAGCTCGCACAGGATCTGGGCGTGACCAACACCGTGACCTTCCACGGACAGCAGGGGCGCCCGGAGGTCCACGAGGCCTATCGCAACGCCGACGTCTTCGTCTTCCCCAGCTACCGCGAGCCCGGCGGAAACGTCGTGTTCGAGGCGATGGGCCACGGTCTCCCGCTCATCGTGTGCGACCGGGGCGGGCCGTCGGCGGCGGTGAACGACGCGTGCGCGATCCGGCTTCGCACGGAGAACCCGCAACAGCTCGCGTCGGACCTGGCCGAGGCGATCAGCGACCTCGTTGCCGATCCGGCCCGCCGTCGGGCCATGGGTCAGGCGGCACGTGAACGGCTCGCGGAGGTCGGGCTCTGGCCGGCGAAGATCGATCGAACTTCCGCCCTGTACGCCTCCTTGTTGGCGTCCATTTAAGAAACACATATGAGCAATCTGAGATTTTCTCAGTTACAGTCTGGGTGAAGTAGTTCCCAGAATGCTGTTGCTCTGCAGGAGCGCAGTCCAATCTAGGTCATACCTCGGCCTACAGGAGGTCTCTCATGCCGACAGGCTCCGTTGCGCGAAAAGCAGGCGTCGTTCTGACGACGCTCGTTCTCGGTGCAGTATTCGCTGTGTCTCTCGAGTCGGACTCTTCAGCGAGTAGCTGGCTCGCCCGGACCGCCGTCCCCGAGCGCGGCGCCACTGCGGACAGGTCCGACGGATCCCAGGGCACTGGGTCCTACAGGTCCCGGTGGCACCGAGACATCCACTCGACTGGCTCGTGGAAGTCGCCGTCCGCCGCAACCACGACGACCACCACGCCGTCCGCGGACACCACCACCTCGTCCGCGTCGACCACCACGTCGACCCCGACCAGCTCGCCGACGGTGTCCCAGGCCGGGGCGTCAAGCTCGCCCAGCGCGACCACGACGAAGCAGTCGGGCACGACGACGTCCGGAGGGCTCAACTGCGCGGCTCGTCCCAGCGCCTGCGGCTACCCCGACGCGACCAACACCGGCCCGGCGGCAGGAACCACGTTCACCAAGGTGCCGTCACAGCTGACCTCCGGTCCGGGCTGGGCATGGTCCACCGGCCTCGACGGTATTCGCGTCACCGGCACGGGAGCAG
>Ga0209123_1001809_pt1 | contig 19781 bp, 11 predicted proteins | sample BarGraIncu00431A_FD_184500 | JGI IMG/M metagenome (GOLD analysis project Ga0209123, IMG submission 184500) | Arctic peat soil microbial communities from Barrow, Alaska, USA - Barrow Graham LP Incubations 004-31A (SPAdes) (version 2) | ecosystem: Environmental > Terrestrial > Soil > Wetlands >... | reverse complement strand
CCTGAGAATTTCAACACGCCTCATTATGGAATAAAACAACTTCCAACTATTGACTCCAAAACTGGTAAAGCAGCTCATGGAAAGGAATATTACGGAGAAAACATGTCACCTAACTGGGTTAAAAATCAACGTGAAAGCTGGCATGGCGTTGACTATTCCTACCATGGTCGCCCATGGAAAGTCCAGGTAATCAATTATTGTGAAACATTGATGTCAGTGGATGAAAGTATCGGATCGGTTCTTGATTATTTAAAAGCTGCAGGCATTGAAGATAACACATTGGTTATTTATATGGGAGACAATGGCTTTGCCTGGGGAGAACATGGGCTTATAGACAAACGTCAATTTTACGAAGAATCGGTCAGAGTTCCAATGTTGGCGAGGTGTCCTGAATTATTCAAAGGTGGCCAGGTATTGGAAAAAATGGTTCAAAATGTGGATATTGCTCCTACCATTTTATCTTGTGCCGGATTAGACAAAGCAGAAAATATGGTAGGACAGTCATTTATACCATTGTTACAGGGAAAAGATATTCCCTGGCGAAACCGCATCTTCTATGAATACTACTGGGAACATGAATTTCCGCAAACCCCGACCATGCATGGGGTCCGTACCGATCAATACAAGTATATCCGATACTATGGAATTTGGGATACCAACGAGTTTTATGACTTAAAAAACGATCCTAACGAAATGCAAAACCTGATAGATGCACCTGCACTTCAGGATACCATCATTAGATTAAACCACGATTTGTACGATTGGATGGAATCAACCGGAGGTATGTATATTCCGTTAAAGCGAACTGAACGTCCTCATTTTGATCATCGTAATAAGGGGAATTATTAAAATGAAAAAACTTCAATCAATACTTGTGTTAACTGCCGCATCATTGGCAGTTAACACTTCTTATGCTCAGCCGCATTCTCCCAATGTGGTTCTCATTTTTATGGATGATCTTGGATACGGCGATTTGAGTTGTTATGGAGCAACACTATACAAAACACCAAATCTCGACAAACTTGCCTCCCAAGGCATTCGTTTTACAAATTTCGTTTCGGCACAGGCAGTTTGCAGTGCTTCGCGTGCCGGAATTTTAACCGGGTGTTATCCAAACAGGGTGGGAATTTCCGGAGCTTTAAATCCGACTGCAAAAATCGGTTTAAATCCTTCGGAAGAAACTATTGCCGAAGTATTAAAAAAAAGCAATTACAAAACTGCCGCTATCGGCAAATGGCACCTGGGTCATCGCCGTGAATTTTTGCCTCTGCAACAAGGGTTTGATGAGTACCTGGGCCTTCCATATTCGAATGACATGTGGCCGGTTTATTTTGACGGAACCAGGAATATTCCAACAGCCTATTCAAGAAAATTGGGTTATCCGGAGTTACCTTTAATACGAAACAACGATAAAATCAGGGAGTTAAAAACTTTGGATGACCAGGCAGAATTGACAACGCTCTACACAGAGACTGCACTAGATTTTATTAAGCGGAACAAGCGTAATCCATTCTTTCTTTACCTGGCACATTCAATGACACATGTTCCTTTAGCTGTCTCGTCTAAATTTAAAGGTAAAAGTGAACAGGGTTTGTTTGGAGATGTAATGATGGAGATTGACTGGTCGGTGGGTGAAATCATGAAAGCATTAGCGGACAATGGTATCGAGAAGAATACGCTGGTAATTTTCACTTCGGATAACGGACCATGGCTGAATTTTGGTAGCCACGCCGGTTCCACCGGAGGTCTTCGCGAAGGTAAGGGGAACAGTTTTGAAGGCGGTCAACGGGAACCTTGTATTATGAAATGGCCTGGCAAAATTCAGGAAGGAACAATTTGCAATAAATTGGCTTCTACTATTGACATTCTGCCAACTCTGGCCGCTATCACCAACTCGCCGCTACCAGAGAAAAAAATAGACGGAGTGAATATTTTACCACTTATGCTTGGAGACGAAAGTGCCAATCCGCGTGAAACTTTCCTGTACTATTATCGCAAGAATAGTCTGGAAGCGATCCGGAAAGGCAACTGGAAACTGGTATTCGCACACCCTGGCCGGACCTACATTGGGTTTAAACCTGGAGTGGACGGTTTTCCGGGAAGTACCAATGAAAACTTTGATTTCGAGGAGGGATTGTATGATCTGCGTCGCGATCCGGGTGAGCGTTATAATGTGAAAGAATATTATCCAGAAGTGGTTGCAGAACTTAAAAAATTGGCTGATGAAGCCCGGATTGATTTAGGAGATGACATTCAAAATATAAAAGGGCAAAATCGAAGAGAACCTGGTCGAATATCAGAAAACTAATCCAAAATATTAAAATAATTTTGAGATAATAAAGGAGAAGATAACAGTCGGTGAATCTATAAATAATGGATATTTTATTAAATTTGTCCATCCAAACTACTTCAGAAAGCTCCAATGATTGAAAAACATGATGATCAATGTTTAGTTCAGCTACTACAAGAGGGAAATGTTGTTGCATTTGATTCACTTTTTGAGATTTACAGCCCTAAGTTATTTGGGTTTGCCCTGAAATATTTAAAAAATGAGAGTGATTCTGAAGAACTTGTACAGGAGGTTTTCGTTCAAATTTGGGAACATCATCATTCATTGAAATCTGATTTGTCATTTAAATCGTACCTTTTTACTATTACACTTAATCTGATTCGTAAACATTTCAATAAAAGAGCCATTTCACTTCGTTACCTTGAAAGCCTTCAAAATGTCTCTGAAACTGAGGAAACTCAAAACATTCATTACAGCAATTATGAATCAATATTGCAACAGATTACCATCATCATCGAAAAAATGCCTCCCCGTCGTCGTGAAATCTTTGTGAAAAGTAAACTTGAGGGTAAAAGTTCGAAAGAAATTGCTGACGAATTAAATATTTCAGATGGAACAGTGGATAATCAAGTTTCAGAAGGACTAAAGTATATTCGTTTAAAGTTAAAAAATGAAAACTTTGCTTCGCTGCTTTTTGCCGTTTTGTTTGTATACTGAAAAAGTGATTCAGTACTGATTAATTCTACTCTTTATATTAAGGGATTCCCAAAGTCGATTTCTCACCTCAATACAGAACAAAAGTAGATTGCCCTGAAAATTAGATCATAGTATTATTTCAAAGTAGAAATTTTATTATGGTATTTTCTGATTTATTGAGCATTGACATTTTCTTAAAAATATATATACTAATTACCCATGAGAAAATTGATAACAATGGATATAAGTTCAAAACATGTGAAATCACGGTAGATTGTTTTAAGCAATAATAATTTGTGCAACTTGTGGCTATGAACGACCATTTACAGAATCTGATCCAAAAATATTTCGAGGGGACATTGACACTGAAAGAAGATATTGAACTTTCGGAACTAATTGCAGACCCAAAAAACAGGAATGCAGAACAATTTTTAAATGATGCATGGCAATCACAACTTAAATCTCAAATCATTTCCAGCAAGAGTTTAAAATCTATTCTTGACAAGGTACACCACAGTATCCGACTTAATGAGAGCATCAAATTACAACGGTTTAATTGGGTGCAAATCTTTCAACGTGTTGCTGCGATATTGATCATTCCACTTCTTTTATCGTTTTTAGTTTTTATCCGATCTCAGCCCGGAAAATCATCCATTAATGTTGCTTACGCTGAAATTCAGTGCCCATTAGGAGTTCGTACCAAATTCCTGCTTCCCGATGGTTCGACCGGTTTCTTGAACAGTGGATCCCGATTAAGATATCCAGTAGTATTTGCTCAGCAAAGAAGCGTAGAACTTATCGGTGAAGGTTTTTTTGATGTGGTTCACAACAAGGAGATTCCGTTTCATGTAAAAACGAGAAATCTGGATATTAAAGTTGTAGGAACTATCTTTAATGTGATTGCCAATGAGGATGAGGAAACAGAGGAGATCATTTTGCAATCAGGCGAAGTAGATATTTCGTTCAAAAGTGGCAAACAAATGGCAGTTCTATTTCCAAATGAGAAATTGACTATCAATACTAAAAAGCAGACCTTTACTAAAAAACACGTAATAGCCTCTCAATATACTACATGGAAAGAAGGTAGACTTGTATTTAGAAACGAAAATATGAAGCAGGTTGCAGTTCGACTAAGTCGATGGTACAATGCAAATGTAATTGTTGAAGACAGTTTACTCAACAATTATACTTTTCATGCTACATTTATTGATGAACCACTTGATGAGGTATTGAAACTAATTTCAATTACATCACCGATTACATTTAGAGAAGAAAGGAGGACAAGCGACAAAGAGGGAATATATCAGAAACGGAAGATAGTTCTTCAAATCAACAAATTAAAAATCAATCAATTCAGATAAAAAAGAAACAGGAAAGTGTTCGAACCACTCTCCTGTTATATACCAAGTAGTATCACAGCTAATTATTGTTTAACCACTTAATGAATCAAAAGTATGCAAAAAAAACGAACCAGGAGGCCCGTAACTAACCGTGTACTCCTTAAATTTTGGAAAATTATGCGCCTAAGTGTATTTTTTCTATTTTTCTTTGTTGCACAGGCATATTCTACAGTTACTTACTCGCAACAAAAGCTCCTTACGCTTAAAATGCAGGGGGCGAAAGTAATTGATGTATTAAATAAGATCGAAAGTGAAAGTGAATTTTTCTTTCTGTTTAATCAAAAATTGCTTGACGTTGATCGGCAGGTTAACATTGTTGTTAAAGACGAGAATATTGGGAACATTCTTTCCGAAATTTTCGATAATACCAATGTTACCTATTTGATCAAGGATCGTCAGATTATATTAACCACCGCTACAAGTATTGTCGGATCCGATCAAGGACAGCAACAATCAGTGAAAGGTAAAGTCACAGATCAATCGGGCGCTTCGCTACCTGGCGTTTCTGTTGTCGTAAAAGGAACTACAACTGGTGTAACTACTGACAACAATGGAAATTTCTCTATGCGATTGCCGGCAGAGGCAAAAATACTGGTTTTCTCATTTGTTGGGATGAAAATGCAAGAAGTTACAATAAGTGGTAGGATTAGTTTATCGATTGTTTTAGAGGATGAACCAATCGGTTTGGATGAAGTAATTGCAATCGGATATGGAACGGTGAAGAAATCAGACCTAACAGGATCGGTTACAGCATTAAACGCTGATGCAATTTCGCTTGGACTTTCTCAGTCTCCAGATATGGCTCTTAAAGGCAAATCTTCCGGAGTGCAGATTACAACTGTATCCGGGCAGCCCGGAGCCGGAGCAGTGGTTCGAATACGTGGTAGCAGCTCCATATTAGGATCGAATGAACCTTTGTATGTTGTAGATGGGGTTCCTTTAGACGGTGGTGGAGCTGCGGCTGGCATCCATGGAGCATCCGTTTCTCCACTTACTATTATTAGTCCGTCGGACATTGAATCTATGGAGGTACTTAAAGATGCATCGTCAACGGCAATATATGGTTCGCGTGGCGCAAACGGGGTCATTTTAATTACGACCAAAAGAGGGAAGGAGGGTACTTACAACGCTAACTTTAATATGTCTATGGGTTTTCAGAATGTATCGCACCGATTGGAGTTAACTTCACCGGAGCAATGGGCCGAACTTTGGAATGAATCCATGGATTACAAAAATGGTGGAGTCGGGAAGTATGATTTAAAGAATCTACCGGCACGAACCAACTGGCAGGACGAGATATTCCGCACCTCCCCTGTCCAGGATTATGGATTATCTTTCAACGGAGGTAATGAGAAACTGCACTATATGCTGTCCGGTGGCTATACTTCGCAGGATGGTATCATTATGAACACTGACTTTAAACGTTATTCTATCCGCGTCAATCTTGAAAATAAATTCACAAATTGGTTGACCGTAGGCGTCAATTTATCATCCAACCGTACTGATAGCAATCAAGCTGGGGATGCTGAGGGTTCGGTAAGTGCTGATAATCCGGTTGGTTTAATTATAACGGCTTCTCCAGTAGTTCCGATTTACAACCAAGACGGGAGTTATGTACAATATGTAGATGTGGAAAGCAAACGTGAAAACCCCTTTGCCTCTTTGAAGGAGATAGTAAATAACGACACGCGTAACCGTTTGATTTCAAACTTATATGCGGAAATTTCTATTTTTAAGGAACTGAAATTGAGAACAAATTTTGCTACAGATATTGCGGATACGAAAGCTAAATATTATGCACCTTCATATATAGCCCAAGGTCGGGCAGCTAATGGTTTTGCTTCCATCGGATCAAACAATAAATTGTACTGGAACTCAACCAATACATTGACCTATAGCAACACCTTCAATAAGATTCACAGACTGACGGTTATGGTGGGTGTTGAGTGGCAGAAGGATGTTGTGGAAGGGCTCATTGCAAATGGAACCGGATTTGCTAATGACAATGCCAAGTTTGACAATTTGGGGGAGGCTTCCAATTACAATACTTCTTCAGTTTATGCAGCCTGGCAAATGCAGTCGTATATGACGCGCATCAACTATTCATTAATGAACCGGTACTCGTTTACTTTCACCGGACGCCAGGATGGCTCGTCTCGTTTTGCTGAAGGTAATAAGAATGCATTCTTTCCCTCAGGAGCTTTTGCATGGCGCTTAAAAGAAGAAGATTTTCTTAAAGACGTAAGTTTGTTATCAAACCTTAAACTCAGAGCAAGCTATGGTACTTCCGGGGAACAAGGTATTCCTTTGTATCAAACATTTTCTACGCTAAGTGCTTCAAAGGTATTAGTGGGTACAACATTAAATACAGGATATCTTCCGACAAGAGCTGCCGACCCATCTTTGAGTTGGGAGAAAACGACGCAGGCAGATGTCGGTATAGATATTGGGTTATTGCGAAACCGTTTGAATGCGACTATTGATTTTTATTATAAACGAACAAATGACTTACTGTATCAAAAAGCATTGCCTGCATCTTCAGGTTTTACCTCCATGCTGGGAAATATAGGTTCTATTGATAACAAAGGAATCGAAATCATGCTGGATGCTATTATCATAAACAATAAAAATTTTAAGTGGGATATTAAGATAAATAATTCATTCAACCGCAATCAATTAATTAATCTTGGCGATGGACGAAAAGAGATTATTAATCCGAGCGGAGGAGTTAGCGGAGGAGATTTGAAAGCAACACCTTCTATCTTGCGAGTAGGTGAACCTTTAGGTTTGCTATATGGCTATCAATCGGATGGTGTAATTTACGATCAGACCGAATCGGATGTTGCCAAAAAAATGGGACAGATACAATATGCACCAGGCGAACTTAAAATTAGAGACGTGAATGGCGATAATAAAATAACCGATGCGGACAAGACTATCATTGGAAATTCTAATCCCAACTTTACAGGCGGTATGAGTAATACATTCACCTATAAAGGTTTTGAACTGAATATTCTTTGTCAGTGGGTTGCAGGTAATGATATTATGAGTTATCAACATATGGTGAATCAGCGTCTGTCACTTGGATATAATGCGATGAAAGACTGGTATGAGACACGCTGGCAGGTAAATAATCCAAGCAGGGTTGAACCAAGAGCCGGTTATGATATCAGAGCATATCCGGATGTCTCATATAATGTATTCGACGGATCTTTCTTTAGAATAAATAATGTATCGTTATCGTATACAATACCGAAGCATGTGATCAGCCGTATTAAGTTGAGAAATCTTAAATTCTCAGCCGGTATAGATAATCTCTATACGTTTACGAAATATCCTGGATGGTCGCCGGATGTAAGTTCTATGGGTGGCAATGTGATGGGACAAGGAATTGATGTAGCATCATATCCGGTTCCCAGAACCATAACTTTTGGTATTAATTTAGGATTTTAATTAATAAAGATATAGAATATGAAGACAATTATAAAAACTTTTTTACTGTTTAGCATGATCTTAGTAATGAGCTCGTGTGAAAGCTTTCTCAAAGAAGATCCCAAAGGGAAACAGATGGTGGAGACTTTTTACAATACAGATATCGAGGCTTTTGATGGTTTGATGGGTTTATATTCCAGGGTAACCAATGATGCAAATGGATTAAAACAAAATTTTATTGTTAGAAGTGAGGCTTGTTCTGACCTGTTAACTTATAAACCTGTTGGTGCAGCAGATGGTCAATCGTTTCCAAAATACAAATTGTCTCCTGGAAATGTGCCTTTAATACAAATCTGGAATCATTGTTATTCTGCTATTTACGGTGCGAACTCATATATTTTAGCTTTGTCCAATAATACTCGCTCGAAAATATCGCCAGAAAAGAAAATACAGTATATTAAAGAGGCAAAATTTTTTCGAGCTTTGATGTACTATTATTTAGTGATGTTTTGGGGAGATGTACCGCTGCTGACAGAACCTACTAATATGCAGAATACCAATATCGCACGTACCCCAGCAATTCAGGTTTGGGTGCAAGTATTACAAGACTTAACAGATGCATCTACACTTCCAGAAAAAAAGGATACTCCCAACGGGCGGATCAGCAAAGGGGCTGTATTAACTCTTTTAGCGAAGGTACATTTAATTCAAAATGACTTTAATAGCGCCAAACAGGTACTTGATCAGATTTCAGGATATTCGCTAATGGCTGATATTTATGACGTGTGGAGCACGCAGAGTAAGTATAATAATGAATCCATCTGGGAAATAAACATTGATAAAGGGATATTGCCTCTACAAGGGAATCCTATGTTAAGTTATTTTCTTCCCTTGTACGCCGATTTTCAAGGAACAAATGCCACCTATCCAGTTAATGACTTTCTACTTATAATGACAGAGAAAGACAGTCCCCGAACCAAATTGTTCTATTCTAAAAAACTACTGTCCAGTGAAGTTTCTGCCAATTATAAGGGAGAATATAAATATACAACAGATAGCGGGGAAGAAAAGAGTATCATCTTTACAAATGCAACGGAGCCCTTGTATTCTCATATTATGAAGTTCACCGACTTCTCTACCGTAGGCACTAAGTTTGAGATCTCAGATTGTCCTTTTAATCTCATTGTATTTCGTTATGCCGATGTGTTGCTAATGAAAGCAGAGGTTGAATGCGAGTTGAACAGTACTATGAACACATCTCTTGCGTATTTAAACCAAATCCGTAAGCGTGCCGGCGAAACGCAGTATTCTCTTACCAATGAAATTGGGTTGCGTCAACTGAATAATCAGATAGAGATGCGGGAAGCCATTCGTAATGAACGAGCGTTGGAATTAGTCGGCGAAGGTCATCGTTTTTTTGATTTAAAACGATGGGGAAATGAATATGCTTTGGCTAAGTTAAAAGCTTCGCGTACCGCTCAAATCCAAGGTACTACTTTTTGCTACAAACCAGAAGATTTAACAAACATTCAAGAATTCAGGCTATTGTGGCCTATTCCGGAAGGAGAGATAAACGGAAACTCTTTGATGAAACAGAATCCGGCCTATTAAATAAATGACACACCATTTTTCTGTAAAATATGGAGTGTCATTTTTACAGAAATGATAGATCCATCCGTTGAACCCAATCTTGAAGCGAAAAGTGGAGTTCACTTCACAATAATCAACAGCAGTGAAGTTTAAGTTTAAGTTTTCTGTAATTTAATTTTCGATTTGTAATTTAAATTGGAATAAAAATCCAATAAAATAGGAATACTATGATTAAAATAAAATTGATGTCAAAACTAGGATTTGCTTCTCTTACTGCCCTTTCCTTGACTCTAAATGCAGCTGACAAGAATGAAGGTATAAATATCCTTTTAATTGTTGCTGATGATATGAATTATAATTCTGTAGGTGCTTTTGGCTGCCCCATCCCCAATACAACACCTAATATTGATAAACTGGCCAGCCAGGGAATTAGGTTTAGCAATGCTCACGTAACTTCAGCGGTTTGTCAGCCCAGCCGCGGTGCAATTATGACCGGAATGTACGGAATTCATAGTGGTGTCGAGGGATTTGAGTACATGACAAATAATTATCCCACACTTACTGAGTATTTAAGAAAAGATGGTTATTTAACCGGAATGTTAGGTAAAGTAGGTCATTCAATGCCAAAATTTGCTACAGAACATCAACAATTTGATTTGTGCAAAGATCAGGATGAGATTGGGTATGGAAGAGATCCACAAAAATACTACGAGTATAGTAAATCTCTGTTTATGAAATCTAGAAATGAAAAGAAACCATTTTTTTTGATGGCAAATTCGCACGACCCGCATCGTCCCTTTTTTGGAAGTGATCAAGAAAAAAATTCACCTAAATTTATGGAATTTTCAAACAAGGGACTTATTCCAAATCCCTCCAAAATATTTAATCCCAAAGAGATAGTTGTACCAGGTTTTTTGCCTGATATCACTGAGGTTAGAAAAGAGGTGGCTCAATATTACAGCTCGGTCCGCCGATGCGACGACACAGTTGGTGAGATAATAAGGGCACTTAAAGAATCTGGTTTAGAAGAAAATACCTTAACTGTCTTTATTTCAGACAACGGAATGTCTTTTCCCTATTCAAAAACAAATTGCTATTTGAATAGCACAAAAACACCCTTTATTGCAAAGTGGCCCGGAACAATAAAGGCGGGAATTGATGCCACTAATTTTATTTCTGGAATTGATTTTCTACCTACTTTTTTGGAAGTAGCTGGAATAGCCACCCCAAAAGGCATTGACGGAAAATCATTTCTTCCTTTGCTAAAGGGTCAGCAACAAGATGGACGTGATATGGTATTTACTCAATTTTATGAAACTTCTGGCTCGAACCGATACCCAATGCGAGCCGTTCAGAATAAATATTTCGGATACATATTTAACCCATGGGCCGATGGGCAAAAGGTGTTTAAAAATGAATCTCAAGCAGGACTCACATTTAAAGCTATGAAAGAAGCTGCCGTTCAAAGCAATGGAATAAAACAACGGGTAGACTTTTTTCTGTTACGGGTTGTTGAAGAATTTTATGATTTTGAGAAGGATCCTGATGCTTTGCACAACCTTATTAATAACCCTACTTATGCTGATAAAATTAATAAAATGCGAAACGAAATGAAAAGATGGATGATTAAAAACAATGATCCGGCATTAACAGCATTTGAAAAGCGATATTCAAAAGAGGCCCTTCAAAAATTTATGATTGATGATGAGGCACGTACTTTACAACGCCGAAATATACATTCAGGGATCTTGAAAAAATCCAAATAACAATGAATCCATCTAAAGAAATTTTCACTCTGCTTGGTATGGCAGCCCTATTTTCAACTGCTAGTTCCGGTTCTATTGATAAGAAAACCCAAAGGCCAAATAAAAAGTAATTTGGGAATTGTTTTATAAAAATACTGTGATGAAAAATACTGTTCTGAAAAGTATGCTGGTCCCTTTTGCTCTGGCTGCTTTAGCGAATCCATGTTATTCCCAGGGGAAAATGAATGTGCTATTCATTTCTGTTGATGATATGAACAATGATCTGGCTTGTTTTGGAAATCCCGTTGTGAAATCTCCTAACCTTGACCGGTTGGCTTCGCATGGAATAACTTTCTTTAATGCCTATTGTCAATATCCGTTATCCAGCCCGAGTCGGTCATCAATGCTCACCGGTTTGCGTCCTGATTCGACCAAGGTTTTTGATTTGCAGTATCATTTCAGGCAGGGTCTTCCTGATGTGGTGACCCTGCCCCAGATGTTTATAAAAAACGGCTATTTTGTAGCCAGGGTTGGTAAAGCTTATCATTATGGGAATCCGGGCGATATAGGTACTAATGGGCTGGATGACAAGGTGTCGTGGATGGAACGAATTAATCCGGCCGGATTGGATAAAACATCACTCGAATCGGATGTAATTAATTATACTCCTTCGCGCAAAGGCCTCGGGTCAGCAATGGCCTTTTATGCTGATAAGAAAGGAAAAGATGTTGAGCATACAGACGGGAAAGTTGCCGATGAAACCATAAAATTACTGAACGGGCATAAAGACAAGCCATTTTTCATTTTTGCCGGCTTTTACAAACCACATTGTCCATGGATTGCACCCGGGAAATATTTTGATTATTACCCAATTAAGCAAATAAAGCTCCCATCAATAAATCCGGAAACCAGAAATAATTATCCCGAACTGGCTTTAGCCTCTACAAAACCCTGGCCTTATTTAGGACTGAATACCGAACAGGCAAAAGAATGTAAAATGGCTTATTATTCAGCCATTTCATTTGTCGATGCACAGATTGGCCGGTTGTTGGAGGCGGTTAGTTCCTTGGGATTGAGCGGAAATACCATCATCGTGTTTTGGAGTGATAATGGTTATCAATTAGGTGAGCATGGCCTTTGGTTTAAGCAAAGTCTTTTCGAAGAATCGGCTAAAGTTCCTTTAATTATCTCTGTTCCGGGAACAAAATTGGGTGGAAAAATTTGTCGCCGACTAGTAGAGATGGTTGATATTTATCCAACACTGGCTGAACTCACAGGATTAACGCCTCCCCAAAATCTGCAGGGATATAGTCTTTCTTCTCTGCTCAAAGATCCGGGAGCAAAATGGGTTCATCCGGCTTTTACGCAATTGCAGCGTGACAATATTCCGGGTCATAGTGTGCGAACTGAAAAATGGCGGTATACAGAATGGAACTATGGACGAAACGGAACTGAACTATATGATGAGATAAAGGACCCGCAAGAACTACATAACCTTGCGGCTAATTCAAAATATGCCACTGTGACCATAAAAATGAGAGCTCTGCTTCAAAAAAATCATCCAAAACCTATTATCGGTGGTAAAGCAATTGCAGATACGAAAAACAGATATTCCAACTAAAATTAAGATAATAGGATGAAAATATTTATAGGTTCGATATTTATAATTCAATTTTAAAAAATAAAATCGATGGAAAACAAGTTATCACGTCGTAAATTTTTAAACACAGCAGCTGCCGTTGCTGCATTATCTGCAATACCTTTTAATTATGGTTTTAAGAGTTTTTCTGCAGCTGTTAATGATGCAAAGCCAAATTCAAAATTCGGGGGTGTTCAGATTGGAGCTATTAGCTATAGCTGGCGCAGTATGCCGTCAAGTCCAAAAGAAATAATCAGTTATTGTTTGCAGGCAGGCATTAGCGATCTGGAATTAATGGGGAACATTGCCGAAGATTATCTCGGATTACCTCAGGGGCCGGGCCGACCTCCGCGTGGTAATGCTCATACCAAAGAACAAAAAGCAGAATACGAAAAGGCATTGGCTGTGGCGACTGAAGCTCAACGCAAGTGGAGACTTTCGGTTCCCATGAAAAAATATTCCGAACTTCGGCAACTATTTAATGACGCGGGCATAAATATTCATATCGTGAAATTTTCGCCGGCAAACTGGACTGACGAAGAGATTGATTACGCTTTTAAAGCAGCAAAAGCCATGGGTGCCAAAGGGGTTACCAATGAAATTGGAGAAGAAGCCTGTAAACGTCTTGGGCCATTTGCCGAAAAACATAAAATGTACGCCATTTTCCATCAACACATGCAACCGGTTGAGCCAGGATTTAGCTTTGACAAATTTCTGGCTTACTCGCCAGGTAATATGTTAAATTTTGATGCCGGGCACTATTTTGGCTCTACCGGGTTACTTCCAAATGATCTGATCAAAAGGCTTCACCACCGTATATTCAGTATTCACATGAAAGACAAAACCAGACCAAAATCGACACCTCCAAATACCAATCAGGTATGGGGTAAGGGCGAAATGCCAATTGCCGATGTTCTCTTATTACTGAAAAAGGAAAAATGGCCCATTTACGTTGATATTGAACTCGAATACGAAGTCCCGGCTGATTCAGATGCCGCCAAAGAAGTGAGCAAATGTGTTGAATACGCTAAAAAGATATTGAGCTAAACCAGACACTTCAAGGTTCATAAGAGGAAGGCAAAATGATTTATTTGGATAATTTCAGATTTCAAACTCACAACCGATTGATCGCTAGTGGTGGGATGGAAATTGCATCGAAAACGATAAGATTAAATGCAAAATTGCCGCTTATCTGCCTTTTGTCGGGTATCAATTAAATTGGAATAAAGTATATACCGGGATTCAGGTTCGTATTCTTATCTCTATGTGGAAATTCGAGTAAATCGGAATCTGACTCAAAATACAGGATATTAATTTTAACAGTAACAGCTGCCATTACTTTATTGGCTACTATAAAAATAAATAGAAATGAATAACTCAAATATTCTAGGCTATGTATCTTCTATAATTGGACTTTTTTCTTGTAGTTCAATATTATATGCCCAAAATAATATAGTAGGAAGGCCAAATGTAGTAATCATTCTTGCTGATGATATGGGTTACGGGGATGTTTCTTTAAATAATCCGTATGCAAGGACATCTACACCTTCAATTGACAAATTGGCGAAAGAAGGAATCCGTTTTACTGATGCTCATTCGGGGGGAGCAGTGTGCACCCCTTCTCGATATAGTTTACTTACCGGACGTTACTTTTTTAGGGTTCCAAGACAATCATCTTATTGGGGATACTTAGCTCCTTTGATAGAGCCAGAAAGAGAAACCATTGGAACCTTAATGCAAAAGTCAGGCTATTCTACCGCCTGTATCGGGAAATGGCATCTTGGCTTAAATTGGAGTCGTAAGGATATGTCTAAACCGCAAATTGAGAATTCTAAAGTATTGGGATACACTAATACAGACTTTAGCAAGCAAATAACAGGTGGTCCAAATGAATTAGGATTCGATTATTCTTTTATTCTACCAGCATCGTTGGATATGCCACCTTATACATTTGTGAGGAATGGAGAAGTAATTGATCCAAATATTATATTAACAGCAGATGCTTATCCCCATAAGTTGGATCGAACTATTTATGCCTGGGATAGAAAACACACTAATAACAATGATATATATTGGGATCGTGGTGTATGGTGGAGGAACGGTGAAATGTCGAAATCGTTTAAAGTGGAAAATTGTTTCGATGAAATTGTGGACGAAGGAATTTCATATATTGAACGAGAAGTAAAAAATAAAAAACCTTTTCTATTGTATTTACCCCTAACAGGTCCTCATACTCCCTGGATGCCTAATTCCAAATTTGCAGGAACAACAATTTTAGGTACATATGGGGATTTTATAGCACAGATAGACAACGTTGTAAGTCGAGTAACAGTCAAACTAAAAGAACTTGGTATAGATAAAAATACGATTGTGATTTTTTCCAGTGATAATGGAGGTGCTTGGCAAAATGAAGATATACTACAATATGCACATCAAAGCAATTGGAGCAGACGAGGGCAGAAAGGAGATATTTGGGATGGAGGACATCATATCCCGCTGATTGTAAAATGGCCCAACAAAATAAAACAGTATGGCACCTACTTAGAAACCGTAGGTTTAGTTGATATTTTTGCAACTTTGGCTGATTTAACAGGACAACAATTGAATCCCAACCAGGCAGAAGACAGTTTTAGTTTTATGGATGTGATCAATGGAAATCTTCATAATCCAACAAGGGATCATATTATTTATTTGTCTTCAGCTGGGAAATTGGCAATAAAAAAGGGGCCTTGGAAATATATTGGTTGTATAGGCTCAGGAGGGTTCACTTATCCATCAGAGCTTTTGTCTGTAAAAAATGGTCCTACAGGTCAATTGTACAACTTGGCTGACGATTCACTTGAAAGAAATAATTTGTTTTTGAGTAAAAAAGGAATAGCGGATGATCTGTCAGAATTACTAAGAGAATTAGTGGTATGTGGTTATAGTAGAAATTTAATAAAATAAATGACAAAGATTATTGTAAATAATTCAAAGAGATTATTGTGTAATGGCAAAATTGCCATTTAAAAAATAAAGAACAATTGTAAATTATTAACTTATGGAAAAAAAATTTAGCAGAAGATCATTTTTGGCCACGACTGCAACTGCTGCTGCCGGAATTACAATTCTTCCAAGTAATGTGATTGCCGGGTTGGGACACAAGGCACCCAGTGACAAATTAAATATTGCCGGCATTGGCATCGGCGGTAAGGGTTTCTCTAACCTTAAAAATCTTCAGTCAGAAAATATCGTTGGCTTATGCGACGTTGACTGGAAATATGCTGAAAAAGCATTCAAATTTTTCCCAGGTGCCAAAATGTACAAGGACTGGAGAGTCATGTACGATGAACTTGGCAAATCAATTGACGGTGTGGTGATTGCTACTGCCGATCACACCCATGCCATCTCTGCCTCGCATGCCCTTACCATGGGGAAGCACGTATTCCTGCAAAAGCCACTGACTCACTCCGTTTATGAGTCACGTTTGCTGACCAGACTGGCTGATAAATACAAGGTGGCCACTCAAATGGGCAACCAGGGTTCTTCAGGCGAAGGTGTTAACCTGATGACTGAATGGATTGCAAATGGCGAAATCGGTGAAATAACAAAAGTTGAAGCATTTACAAACCGTCCGATCTGGCCGCAAGGTCAGGCCACACCAAAAAAGGGACAATTGGTACCAGAAACTTTGGATTGGGATTTATTCACCGGGCCCGCAAAAATGCGTCCCTTCAACGAAGTTTATCACCCATGGAACTGGCGTGGCTGGTGGGATTACGGCACAGGAGCATTAGGCGACATGGCCTGCCATATCTTACATCCGGTATTCGTTGGTCTGGAGTTGGGCTATCCAACTAAAGCACAGGGCAACTCTACCTTATTGCTTCAGGACTGCGCTCCAACTGCTCAATCAGTAAGACTGACATTTCCTGAAAGAACGCCGAAACGGAAAATGAAAATTAAGCTTCCACAGGTTGAAGTTTACTGGTACGATGGAGGAATCAAACCAATGCTTTCAGAGGGATGGCCCGCCGGTAAAGACCCAAACGATCAGGGTGGTGGCGTTATTTTCCACGGGACAAAAGATAAACTGATTTGCGGATGCTACGGAGTAAACCCATGGTTGTTGTCAGGCCGTAAACCAGAAGCACCTAAATTCCGTCGTCGCGTTGAAGCCAGCCATGAAATGGATTGGGTACGTGCTTCTAAAGAAACTCAGGAAAACCGGGTAAAAACAGCTTCTGATTTCAGCGAAGCCGGGCCATTCAACGAAATGGTAGTGATGGGCGTACTGGCGGTTCGTCTTCAGACGCTGAACAAAGAATTGTTATGGGATGGCCCAAACATGAAATTTACTAACATCAGCGATAGTGAACAAATCAAAATCGTTATGGAAGATGGTTTCAAAATTAACGACGGTCACCCAACATTCAAAAAAACGTATACTGAACCGATTCCTGCAACTGAATTTGCAGCTGAACTGATCAAACATACTTACCGTAAACCCTGGAGTCTTCCTGAAATGCCGGAATAATTATATAATTAACCTTTGGAGGCAAAAATTGCTTGGTACTATTATCATCAACTGAACCCACCGGGAGCCGATAAATCAAATCATGAAAAAAAACATTTTTTTGACTTTATTATTTGGAGTTGCGATGAGTCGAAGAGTGACATTTTTAAACGAATTGAGTTCTGCTGAAGATGCAGCCCTCTTGCCCAAGGGTTCAAAGTTTGGAGTAGTTTATTAATTCAAGAATTCTATCCATAGATATATGAAAAAGTCAATCAATATTAATGTGTTGTTAAGCGCTTGTTTTGCTGGTGTATTATATACCCATCTGGCAGACGCAAAAGTCAATCAAGCAAGAAGTCCAAATATTCTTTTTGTTTTTGCAGATGATTGGGGGCGATATGCGAGTTGCTATAAGGGGCTTGATGGACGTCCCACATTGAACGATGTGGTGCATACGCCCAATGTTGATCGTGTTGCGAAGGATGGGATTTTGTTCCGTAATGCTTTTGTAAATGCTCCAAGTTGCACACCATGCCGTAGTTCGCTACTATCGGGACGCTACTTTTTTAATTGTGATCGTGGCGCTATTCTAATCGGTGCAGTATGGAACGACTCCATCCCAAGCTACCCACTCATGCTCCGTGACGCAGGTTACACTATCGGAAAAAGCTATAAAGTTTGGGGACCAGGAACTCCCCTTGATGCTCCTTTTGGCGGACAGAAGTATGCTTTTGAGAAACACGGCAGTTTACCTCAGCATTTTTCAATCAATGCCATGCCGATGGTAAATAGCGGATTAAGTGTAGCAGAAGCCCGGCAGAAGATTCTTGAACAAGTTCGGGGAAACTTTGATGACTTTTTATCCTCTACCGAAAAAGGCAAGCCGTGGCACTACTTTTTCGGTCCAGTGACTACCCATCGCAAATGGGTCAAAGGTAGCGGTAAAAAACTCTGGGGTATTGAACCCGATTCGTTGAAAGGAAAGTTACCTAAATTCCTTCCTGATGTACCGGAGGTTCGTGAAGACGTAGCTGACTATTTAGGTGAATGTCAGGCTGTTGATGCGTATGTTGGCGTCCTGTTAAAACGTCTCGAAGAGTCCGGAGAGTCTGACCACACTATCATTGTTCTGAGTGGCGACCATGGTATGCCTGGTGTAACTTCAGGGAAATGCAATCTTTATGACATGGGTGTGAGCATTCCACTTATTATTCGCATGCCAGAAGGGAAAAGTGGTCGTATTGTAGATGACTTTGTGAGGTTGCCTGATCTTGCTCCAACATTCTTGGAAATCGGAGGTATTAAACCACCCGATAACTTATATGGACGTTCGCTCTTACCTTTGTTGTTGTCTGACAAGAGCGGCATTATTGATCCTACTCGTAACTGGGTCATAACTGGTCGCGAACGTCATGTTGCATCAGCACGTGCAGAAAACCTGCCATATCCAATGCGCTCTTTGCACACCCCCGACTATGTTTATATCCGCAATTTCGAGCCAGATCGATGGCCAATGGGTTCGCCAGGAGCTGTCTCCCCGTACAATACTCCTACATTAGAAGAACTGGAACAAAACACCTTTGTAGCGTTTGCTGATATGGATAGCAGCCCCACTAAGGCATGGCTTGTAGAACACAGGCTGTTACCACAATGGAAGTGGTATTACGAAATTGCTTTCAATAAGCGTCCAGAAGAAGAACTATACGATGTTCGAAAGGACCCCGACATGATAAGCAACCTTGCAGGGATTCCAAAGTTCGCTACAATAAAAAAGAAATTGACTGATCAAATGATAAAGGAACTAACCCGTGCTAAGGACCCAAGGGTAGTGGAAAATCCGCCCCGATTTGAACGGCCTCCTTTTACCAATCCAAAATAAAATTGTGATCATTTTAAGAAAGTATTTAATGAATAATATTATACAATAATGCAAATGAAACAAAGTGTAATTCCTCTTTCAATCTTTTCTATATCTTTGGTAAGCTCAATATTGTGTTCTGCTGCTAACAAGGAGAATTCAGCCCGGCCGAATATCATTTTTATGATGAGCGATGACCATGGTTATCAGGCGATAAGTGCCTACGGTAGTGGTTTGAATGAAACGCCCAACATTGATCGTCTTGCAAAAGAAGGAGCCATCTTTGCCCGGGCCTGTGTCACTAATTCCATTTGTGCACCAAGTCGGGCTGTGATGCTTACCGGTAAACATAGTTTTATCAACGGAAAAATTGATAATATGGTTCCTTTTAACTGGAATCAGGATAACTTCCCAAAACAATTGCAAAAATCTGGCTATCAAACAGCTATGATTGGTAAAATTCATTTGGATGGTTTGCCTCAAGGATTTGATTACTCGATGGTATTACCCGGACAAGGTCAATACTACAATCCGGATTTCCTTATTAATGGTGTAAAAAAACGAATTGAAGGCTACTGCACGGAAATAACAACCCAGTACGCGTTGAAATGGCTTAACGAAACACGCGATAAA
>Ga0209123_1001808_pt1 | contig 19786 bp, 16 predicted proteins | sample BarGraIncu00431A_FD_184500 | JGI IMG/M metagenome (GOLD analysis project Ga0209123, IMG submission 184500) | Arctic peat soil microbial communities from Barrow, Alaska, USA - Barrow Graham LP Incubations 004-31A (SPAdes) (version 2) | ecosystem: Environmental > Terrestrial > Soil > Wetlands >... | reverse complement strand
TATATCAGCCAGTCGGCCATGCAATTGTTTCTGGGTCAACGAGAAAAATCGGCCGTATATTTGAGCCGTACTCTCATTTAAAAGATTGATAATCTGGTAAGAGAACCCTGGATTCTGTTTTAATAGCTGTCGGAAGATCTGGATATCAATCATTCTGATCCTTGAATCTGTATAAGTTGCAATGGAGTAAGGCAATTTATTATTTCCATCAAAAATTGAAGATAAGCCAAGCAATGTATTTTCTTTTGCCAGCGCAATAATGAGATTTTTATTCTTTTCCTCCAAATAGGTTTTCACCAAACCTTCTTCCAGAAAAAAGACATGCGAAGCAAAAGCGCCTCTTTTACAGACTGTTTCGCCCTTTTTAAAACTAATACTTACCGAATTTGAATCGATCATTAATTTCTCGTCTCCGGTTAAAAGCTCATACCAGCTTTGATCAAAATCAAAAATTGAGCAGTGACTTATCCCCTGTGTTTCGCCAGTTGGGTTCATCGCAGTTTTAAATAATTAATTCATCACAATAATAGCTGTTTTAAATCAGCTTTTTCATGACCAAATAACATTTTATCCCGGAATAAATCAGTTATTCATTTTAAGTTTAAGAACAGAAGGTCTTTTCAAAATAGTAAGATATATCAGGACACACAACGATAAAACCCTGATTATAAACCATACCATGAAGGCAAGATACATTTCGCTCTTCGTTTGGCAAGGGTTTGTTCAAAATTTTCAAGGGCCAGCTCCATCACTTTCGATTTTTCATCATGGCATGTCAGGCAGACGCCCACTTCAAGGATGTGCTTTTGCTCTTTGACATTAAACGGTCTCAGACCAGTTCGGGTCGAATATGGACTTTTTGCTTCCTTCAAAAATCCGATCCAGGCATCTTCAGGTAGCGAATCGTTTTCATTGAGCGCAAATCTTGGTTTAAATTCCCATTTGCCAGCAGGTCCTAAAATATTGTAGATCAATTCACCATCACCATAACCAATCGCTAACGGATTGTTATGGCACGATTTACAATTGCGGCTTTCGCGTACGGTGGTATGCCCGGAGGCTGGTGCATACAGCCGGTGGAAGCTCTTGCCCTTCCCTTTTGCAAAGGATTCCTGATCAATTGTCAAAACCATTCCAGGCATAACTGGCACCACTTTACTTGTAATATTGTCGCGGATACCAAGAACTGGTGCCCTGGCAAAATTCTTACCTGCAAATTCGACCCATGTACCCAGTGTCTGTTTGTTGGTCAACAAATCAAATCCTTTTGATTCTTTTTCATAGACATTATGGCAACCGATGCATTGCGGAACCCAGGATGAATGGCATGATTCGCAGCTCAACCGGCTGTGCTCTTTCCCTTTTGTACATGCCAAAGAAAGCGGCTTCGACGGGTGATTCTTCCCATTAAGCTTGTCCGTAAGCGATATCCGGTCCAAAGAATCAACCTGGGTATTCATCAAAGGAAACTCACCTTTAGCTGTTATCACCACTCGATTTTTCGGATCATATTTACGGAGTCCGGCAATCAGTTGCGACTCGCTGTCTGGTAGTTCAGAAATAGCCAATGAATTTGATTTTCCGGCAGGATGACAATCGATACATTGCACATTTACAGCATCTTCCTTATGAACTTGATGCTTCCCATTTCCCATAATTTCATACGAGCCATGGCAATCGATGCAAGCCATTCCTTTCTGATAATGGATGTCTGCCTGAACAAATTCCAGAACCCGTTCGTCAGGTAAAACTTTGAAATGAATGGAATCCGTAACTTCCGAAACCTTGAGTGTTGTCTCATTCCACCCTTCATAATTAAGCGATATTCTGCCCGACCTGCTATGACAACTCTTGCATCGGTCGTTCGAAACCTGAATGTCGATGGTTGGATGCACTTCACCGTTTGCCTCTGAAGTTTTTAATTGCATCCTTTTCATACTGGCTGAAGCTTCATCCGAGTAAAGCAGATGACAGGCATTGCATCCACCACCCCTTTCAAGCCAGGCTGCATTTCCGGTACTGTTCTTTTCATTTCCAAGGTGGCAACCAGCACAAAGATTCCGTAGGTGAGTATCAGCAGCCGAATGCCCAAGATTTTTGACGTGGAAGGTATCGTTTAATGATTGGGTCTCATTAAATGCAAACTTATCGACTCCAATAATTCCGCTTTGGGTGGTCATCAGGGAGTTCAGCATCCGTCCGGAGATTTCCTGATGACAATTTTGTGTTCCGCATGTTTGCCGTACATTTGAGAAATTTCCGGGAAATTTGATCATTTTACTGTGAGCCACCTTTTTATCAGACGAGAACGGATCACCTTTATGACAGGCAAAACACCCAATAACCGCAGAATTATGAGATTCGGACAGACCTGTCATTGCACTATGGCACAATAAACAGCCTTCCGTTTTTTGATTTTCAGGAATAATTGCCGGATTGTTCTTTTCAAACAAATTAACCGGATCAAATATCAGTATGGGCTCCCCTGAATGAACAACATCCTTCCATCCCTGCCATTTCCAGTTTTCGCCCCGGAAAAATAGCACGGCGAAGGTCATAAACAGGTAAAAAATACTCCCGGTCAGAAGAACTCGTTTGATGATCGTTCGGTATCCTTTGGCAATCCCCGGAATAAGATAAAGCAGAACAAACAGCATCCCCAAAATTAAAACCACGTATCCGGGATGGCTTGTCAGATGAAGTAATTCCTGGATTCCAACAAAGAACCATGGACCTTTTATCTGGCCGCTATCCTCCTGTCCCAATGGAGCCCTGAACAGCAGACTTACCGTAAAAAGCATTAAAAATACGATAACAAATGTTCTTAACCTTGGCCAGATCGTTTTTACATGCTCGTAAACAGCAATAAATAAGAAAATTGTTCCGGTGGCAACATGCTGAATATAAATAACCTGCCAATTGTCGTCAGTACCTGTAAATAAGGAGCTCAACATTTTTCCGGCAAAAGGAATCGATTCGAGCATTGAAGCAACAATCCTTCGAGCCTGAATTCCGCCAACATCACCCTTCAATATAAAGCCCGAAATCATTTCATAGCCAAAAAAAAAGGCTGCGACACACAAAATCAACCAGGTTCTTTTATTCCGGATATTGGTTTCAGTCGATTTGTTAAGGCGGTCATAAATATGTAAAAGACAGAAAATAAAGAATATCTGGGCACTCCAATAATGAAAATTCCGGATAAAAGTGCCGGATGGATTAATTAGCAGTATCTCTGAAACAGAGCGGTGTGCATGGGTAAAATCGTATGGAATGGCAAGCAAAACTCCACTAAGGGCGCATAACAACAAGCCGGAGGTTGCGATCCAGCCAGCGGTATCGAATTGCACAAATTTTTTTATTTTATGCAGATCCATATATATTCAGATTTACACATGTCTATTTTGCGAAGGAAATTTAATAATCCACTGTCCTGATTTGGCATCAAACCTACATTCAAGTTCCTGCAAAGGCCGTATTGCCGGTCCTTTAATGGGTTTGCCGGTTTCTCCATCAAATTGCGAACCGTGACAATTGCACTGCAGTGTATTCGCACTCCCCTTCCCTATCCGACATCCGGCATGTGTACAAACAGTTGAAAACGCACGAACCGAATTTTCGTTACGGGAAATATAATACTTTCCAAAGTAACTGATTCCCAATAAAATATCTTGACCATGCCTAAATTCCAGCCGGTTTTCTCTTTCGGTTTGAAAGTTGGTAATGCGGTGCCAAATCCAGAGAGCAATACCAAGGATCAGTCCTGCTGTCCATCGAACAAATATTTTTCGGGAAATCCGCTTTTGTTTATCCATTTAGTGCTACCTTGGAGCATCCAAAGCTACTATAATTTATTTCGGAACACCTGAAGCCAATTTCGTCAAAAAATGTTTTATCTCAGTTTTTTTTATGATCCAAATCATCTTATTACATGATAATATCAATAATTAATTAAATACCTGACAAACAGATACATAAGACATCACATGTATATATCTACATATTTGAGTTTTATATTGTATATAACTCTATTACAACCTATTAGATTTACATTCAATAAGATATTTAATACAGAACCATGTATGTCGCTGATATTCTGATACTTAAAAATATTTTAATTTCAATTAGCAATTTGCAAATGACAACCTAATCAGATACTTTTGGCTGAAATAAAGAATACAATAAAAAAAACCGGAATCTTAAATTATTCAGAAAACTCTAATTATCAGCCGAATGCGTACGAGGAGGGATTTTATTAAAATTAGTTCACTGGGTTTAGGAGCAGCCGCCTTAACCGGAGGCATGGTTAATTGGGTGGTTGGTTCTAATTCATCCAAAAATCTTTCAACCGCTTCACAATCTTTAGCTCATGGGAAAAAGGTTTCAACTTATTGCGAGGTTTGCTTTTGGAAATGTGCCGGATGGGCTTATGTTACACCTGACAATCAGATTCAAAAAATCATTGGAAACGCTGACGATCCGCAATGCAATGGTCGGCTTTGCCCGCGTGGCACTGGCGGGGTTGGCATGTTTTCGGATCCGGATCGCCTGAAAACGCCTTTAATGCGTGTCACGAAAGACGGAGTACAAACCTATCGTGAAGCAAGTTGGGATGAAGCGCTCAACTTTATCGCCACCAAAATGAAAGCGATTGCTGCAAAAGACGGTCCTGAAAGCATGGCACTTTTCAATCACGGAAGTTCTGGCAAGTATTTTACATATCTGCTCAATGCTTTCGGTTCCAATAATGTTGCTGCTCCATCCTTTGCGCAATGCCGCGGACCACGCGACACCGGTTTTGACCTCACATTTGGAGAATCAGTAAGTAGTCCCGAAGTGACCGATATCCGCGATACACGTTGTCTGGTTCTGATCGGTTCACATATCGGAGAGAACATGCACAATGGCCAGGTGCAGGAAATGTCGGAAGCAATTGACAAAGGGGCTGTGATTATTACTGTTGATCCACGTCTTTCGACTGCAGCAAGTAAATCAAAATACTGGTTACCTATCAAACCTTCAACTGACCTTGCATTGTTGCTGGTCTGGATCCATGTACTCATCTACGATGATCTTTACAATAAAGAATATGTGGCCAAATATGCAGAAGGTTTCGAAGAACTGAAGGTCCATGTAAAAAATTATACGCCTGAGTGGGCATACGGTATCACAACCATAAAACCTGAACTCATCCGACATACTGCCCGTGAAATGGCAAATGCTGCACCATCGGTGATCATCCATCCCGGCCGGCATACCACCTGGTATGGTGATGATGTTCAGCGGTCGCGCGCTATTGCCATACTGAACGGATTGTTGGGTACCTGGGGAAACAGGGGTGGAATTTTCTTCAAAGAAGGGATTAAAATACCGGAATTTCCTCATCCGGAATACCCAAAACCTGCCTGGTCGTGGCAGGACACACTTAATGGAAGGTATCCGTTTGCAAAAGAAGCCGTTACAAATACGATTGTTGAAGCATCGATTCCCGGTGCGGGAAAAGAGCATGTGATAAAGGGGTGGATCGTTTCGGGCACAAACCTGGTTGTTTCTCTGCCGATAAAAGATCAATTAATGAAAGCGATGCAATCACTTGAATTGTTGGTTGTTGTAGATACTATGCCCATGGAAATTACCGGTTATGCCGATGTGGTGCTACCCGAATGCACTTACCTGGAACGGTATGACGATTTGCGTGCTACAGCACATCGCGAACCAACCATTGCACTTCGGATGCCTGCGGTTGAACCTATGTATGAAACAAAGCCTGCCTGGTGGATTTCGAAACAGATCGGCGAACGGCTCGGGCTCGGAGCCTATTATAACTATAAGGATTTCAAAGAGGTGCTTGAGTGGCAACTGAAACAAGTCGGATCATCGCTCAATGAAATGGAGCGGATCGGATTAAAAAAGTTTGCACGGAAAACCCCTGTATACATAGATCCGGCTTCAGACTTCAAATTCAAAACCCCTTCAGGAAAAATCCAGTTAAATTCCAAAGAATTAATGGCCTCCGGTTTCGATGCCATGCCAAAATATACACCACACCCTGAACCACAGGCAGGATATTATCGTCTGATTTATGGTCGTGCACCAATGCATACGTTCAGCCGTACCGCCAATAACCGAAATCTGGTTGCGTTGATGCCTGAAAACTGCGTTTGGGTGAATCCCCAGGTAGCCGAATTATGGGGATTAAAAAAAGACCAGTATGTATGGCTTAAAAACCAGGACGACGTGATTTCGAATTTTTCAGTTAAGGTTCGTATCACAGAACGTATTAGATGGGATTCAGTATACATTGTTCATGGATTTGGGCACCACCACAAACCACTGACATACGCGTTTGGAAGAGGTGTAAACGACACGGAATTAATAACCAGGGTGGCCACCGATCCGATAATGGGAGGAACCGGCATGCGTGGAAATTTTGTCACCTTTCTTAAAAATGAAGTAAAAAAGGAGGCTAAACTATGAGATATGCAATGGCCATTGATACCCGGAAATGTGTTGGTTGCAGTGATTGCGTGGTAGCCTGCCAGACCGAAAACAATGTACCCCAGGGATTCTGCCGTGATTGGGTAATCGAAGTTGTTGATGGTACTTATCCCAACGTAAGCATCGAGTTACGATCCGAAAGATGTAACCACTGCAAAAATTCTCCTTGTGTTCGATGTTGCCCTACCGGCGCCAGTCATTTCGAAGATGGCGGAATCGTTGTGGTAGATCATGAGAAGTGCATCGGATGTGGAGCCTGCATTCAGTCGTGCCCTTACAATGCCCGGTATTCTCATCCTGATGGATATGTAGACAAGTGCACCTTCTGCATCCACAGGGTACGCCAGGGTTCAGATCCTGCCTGTGTGAGCGTTTGCCCAACCAAATGCATGTATTTTGGCGATCTCGAAGATCCGAATTCGAAGATTGTGAATGTATTGAAGAACCGGAAATTCAAATCGCTGGCTCCCGAAGCAGGTACCAAACCACAAATATTTTATCTCTTATAAACCCGCGAAAATTACAGAATTATGAAAGAAGAATTGTTCGTGAGCGGGCGTAACATCCCGAATATTGACCCCTACCTGAATATCTGGCACTGGCAGATCCCCAGTTACCTGTTCCTTGGCGGATTAGCCGCCGGCATTCTCTTTTTTGCCGCTGTGTTTACGATCCTTGGAAAAGAAAACAAGATGGCTACAGCGGTTAAAATAGCGCCGATGATCGTGCCATTTGCACTCATTCTCGGTTTGTTTTTTCTGTTTCTGGACCTGAAACATAAACTCTATTTCTGGCAGCTTTATACCACCATCCGCCTTGAATCGCCAATGGGCTGGGGATCATGGGTTTTAATGATTATGACTCCGATTTCCATTATCTGGGCGGCCAGTTATGTCAGGGAGATATTCCCAAACTGGGATTGGAAATTCAGGTTTCTGAAAAATTTTGAAGCCTGGGTGATAAAAAACAGGATTCTAATCGCTTGGCCGATGGCTATTTATGCTGTTATTCTGGGTATTTATACCGGTATATTGCTTTCCGCCTTCAACGCCAGACCATTATGGAATACTTCTATTTTAGGACCACTTTTCCTGGTTTCTGGAATGTCTACCGGTGCAGCAGTTGTCCTTTTACTCAGCAAAGATCATAAGGAGCGAAAAATTATGGGACGTATTGATATCCTGCTAATTTTGATCGAGTTATTCTTTATCATCCATTTATTTATGGGTTTTAAAGCCGGATCGGAAGCATCTATAAATGCGGCCAACTTGTTCCTTGGAGGAAGCTTTACAGCCCCATTTTTTGCGTTTGTCGTGATACTTGGGCTTATTTTCCCGGCGATACTTGAAGTTTTCGAACTCAAAGGATACAAAGTGCCGGCTATTGTTCCTGCAGCTTTAATCCTTATCGGCGGATTGATCTTCCGGTTTTTGATTGTTGAAGCAGGCCAGATTACAAAATATCTTTATTAAATAAAGAAAAATGAAAAAAATAAAATTCGACGGATCTTTCTACCTCAACCCTTATTTGGGTGGAGTGATACTGGGAACAGTTCTCTTGCTTTCGTTTTACATTTCGGGCCGCGGACTGGGTGCAAGCGGAGCTGTGAAAAGCACCGTGGCTGCAACTGTAAATATAATTGCACCAGAGCATGTTGCTAAATCAGCCTATTTGAGCCAGTTTGCCGGCGGAGATCATCAACCAATGAATAACTGGCTAATTTTTGAGGTGCTTGGAGTATTAGCCGGGGCTTTTTTATCAGGAATAATCTTTAACCGACTGAAATTAAAAGTGGAGCATTCACCCAAAATTACATCGCGCCGCAGGCTGATTTTTGCTTTACTGGGTGGACTGATTTTTGGCTTTGGCTCGCAACTTGCCCGTGGTTGTACAAGCGGTGCTGCACTGAGTGGAATGGCCGTATTATCGTTTGGTGGTTATATTACCATGATAGCGATCTTCGGCACTGCTTTTGTTGCGGCGTGGATATTCCGTAAAAACTGGATTTAAACACTTTAAGATAAAAATCATGATCGGATCTATCATCTCATCAGGAATAATTTCCCCGGCTTGGGATAATCTGTTTGCTGTTATACTTGGAATAGGTTTTGGCTTTGCGCTCGAATCGTCGGGTTTTTCATCTTCACGCAAGATTATCGGCACCTTTTTTGGCTACGATTTCGTAGTTGTGAAAGTATTCTTCACTGCAGCCATTTTTGCATCAATAGGTTTGCTCTACTTCAGCTACCTTGGACTTGTAGATTTCTCAACACTCTACATTCAGCCAACCTTTCTGGCTTCAGCTATTGTAGGTGGAATCATCATGGGAGTAGGTTTTGCAATGGGTGGCTTTTGCCCCGGAACGAGCTTATGCGCAGCAGCAGTCGGGCGAATTGATGGTCTTGTTTTCTTCGGAGGAATGTTCATTGGCGTATTCATGTTTTCTGAAGCATTCCCCTTGTTCGAGAATATGTTTTATAGTGGTTCCCAGGGAGCCAAAATGATTAGTACGGTCTTAGGCATTTCGCCCGAAATGTTTACTTTCCTTCTCGTTTTGGCAGCTGTGGGAATGTTCATGGGGGCATCTTGGCTGGAAAAGAAAGTAAAAAAAGTCAATTATTAGATTCTGCGTAATTTATGGAACGAAAATATACAATACTTGCAATTCTTCTGATTGTACTGGCCCTGGGACTGGTTATTCTTCCGCGGACAAATGAGCAAAAGGAGACGAACCCCAAAGTACTGCTATCGGCTATTGCTGAGAAGTCACGCTATTTGACAGTTGATCAGGTTACACACCGGATCATAGAGAATGACCCGACATTGCTGCTTATTGACCTGCGTACTGCGGATCAGTACAAAACCTTTGCGTTACCAGGCTCTCTCAATATTACTACCGACTCTCTGCTTAGTCAGGCCAACCTCGAACTTTTTAGCCAGCCAGGCAAAGATAAAGTATTGTATGCCAATGCGGATCTGACATCAGAAAAAGCGTGGTTGCTTTGTACGCGTTTCTCATTAAACCGGATCTATATCATGAAAGGCGGAATGAACGAATGGTATAATACGATCGTTAAGGAGAAGTCAGTTACAGGCACTCCATCCTCTGCTGATCTTGATCTCTTAAGCTTTAGAAAAGCGGCCCGACAGTTTTTCATTGGTTCCGGAGAAACGGTTAATGCATCGGTTAATCCGACTATCAATGAAAAGATCCAGGTTATTCGTAAAGAACCAAAAGCTGCTTCCGGTGGAGGCTGCTAAGTTTAGATCTGACTAAGAAATAAGAAAAGTCCATAAAACCTTTAAAATATTCGATAGATGAACCGTTTCCTGAAAACAAATTCTCTTTGGCTCGGTTTGCTTGGATTGGCTATTATAATTGTCATAATGACCTTCATTTTCAGACCAAAATCACCCGATTTTCAAATCGGCGCCAGCGAAGCCCTGAAGCTGATGAATGATCAGTCAGTGCTGGTGGAGGTAAAAGATATTGCCGGAAAACAATTAATTGATATCTGCTCACCGGAATTATATTTACAAGGGCATCCCGAAAGTGCAATCAATATTCCGACCCGACAACTTCTTGATAGAGAATCTGTAGAACTCTTTAATGATCTTTTGAAAAATGGGAAAGAGGCAGTTTTGTATGGCAGCGACATGTTACAGGCTACAGCTCCATTATTTTTACTTCAACAATTGGGATACAAAAACCTGAAGCTATTAAAAGGTGGGTTATCCGCGTTCAGTGAATTTAAGGAACCTGATCTCTCCGCAACTGAGGTGTCAGTAGTAGATACTCCGGCCATTCACGTTAAGTCGGAATTGATCAATACACCGGCGACTACGACGGTAACGCAAAAAAGCGAATCGGTGATACCTGTCAGGAAAAGTGCCTCTGCAGGAGGAGGTTGCTAATCACTGAGGTGCAGGCATGTACAACAAATTCAGAATAAGAGAACAAAGAATAAACTGTCTTCCCAATACAAGTACTTTTCTTATGGCTGTTTTTTAAATTTCTCTAACAACTGAGGGTACAATTCATCCCTGACCAAAGTAAAAGTGGGTTCGAATTTCAATATCTCCTCACACATCAATTTTGCTTTTGCATTGTCGTTAATTGCCTCATAAGCTTTTGCAATAGTGGTAAGTAAACTCAGGTAATTCCAGTCGCCATGAATTTCACTTCCATTTTTCTCCATCATCGCTTTGGCTTTTAGGTAGTAACCTATTGCCTCCGTTTTCGACCCACCCATCAGTGGAGGCATGTGAAACCTAACATTCCCCATCTGAATATACCCGAAAGGCTGATTGGGATCGAGGAGCATGGCTTGTTTGGCACAATCCGAACTCTTAGGTCCTATAAATGGAGCAGAAAATTTACTAAGTGCGATATGGTAACCGTACAATGCAGATTTGTAAGCGTTGATCAAAGATAGCTCAAACTTTTTCGCTTCCAGTAACTTCACATTTCCCTCTGCAAGTTTCAAATAGACAAGCGCTTCATCGTAGTGATCGTTTTCCAGACACCATCCAATATATCCATATTGATAATTCACAAGTTCAAGAAGCATCTCATTGTTCTTTTCCGCGGTGATATTTAATTTATCAATAAGAATTTTCCAATCAGACATCCTATTATTCACATAGCAATTGTAAATATCCTCCTTATTGCTTGCTCGAAGAGAAAAGGCAAATAGTGTCAACAGAATAAATGTTTGCAGAAATTTTATTTTCCTCATTGAAATCAATGAATTCATTTATTTGATAAATAATAGAATAGCTGCATAAAACAGGAACTGGCAAATGAATATAGCAGATGCCAATGGATTTTCAGTTCTGACTTTTTTCCATTTTACGAGTCCATGGAAAATCAGTGCAAGGATGAACCAAACAAAAAAGTTTTGAAGAGGTACTGAATTCCCGTTCCAGTACCACATGTCAAGAAATGGAGCAACCTGTTCTAATACAACATCATAAACAACCATTAGAATTGAAGCCGAAATAATTTGCAAAACTACCGGTAACCGAAACCGTTCCATGATTGAAGCGCTACAATATATAAGCATTGCCCAATATACACCAATCATCAATGGTGTACCGAACATCTTCAATCCCAACCCTCCACCGTAAATATATTTTCCAAAAATCACTTGCGAATTAACTCCAACAGCTTCAACAAGATAACTGACTAATATGATTGTAAAAAAAACAAACCTTGTAATTTCACTATGCAATGACTTATGAAACAGCAATATAGCAATAAAACTCAAAAGCAGTGCAAACGGAATTAAGATAATAAAGAGTCGCTGGGTAAGCGGGATTCCGATTCCCGCCACTCCAATTGTGTAAAAAATGACAAATAATATAATTGTTTTCAACTTTTGCCTAAGCAAATATTTCGACATTATTTCCATAACCGAATAGATTAGCAATTAACGGTACTCTTCACAAAGAGTCCTTCTAATTTATTAATTAATAATAGATTAAACCAAATACATAACTGATACTCCTATCTGGAACTGCAAGTATCCTAATTCCAAGGTCTTCAGCATTATAATGGCAATCAACCCCTATAGGACTAAAACTCCTGGTAAGCACAAATTAACCAGGTAGAACGGAATAAGAATAACCATAAAAGTAAGATAAAACCGGTTAAGTATCTGCGATGGACCGATAGATGCAAAATAAATTGCTAAAGTTGCATCACATCCACAAATAAAAGTAATTCTTTTACGCAATTCAAGAATAAAATCGCTCAATGACAGATGATCGCGATGACAGATTTAACCCTTATCAACCAATTACTTAATTATATTTTCGGGAATAAAGCAAACCTGCATATCGGGTAAGAGAAGGCAGGTATACGGGATACCAATAAAAAAACTGCGGTTCTTCCATAGGCTGATTTAACTTCACAATATTCGAATGACATACAGGCTTATAACACTATATGCCATTTTTTGTGGGTTCCGGATATTCAGATTCGTGTGGCTGATATTTTCTGGCAGGTGAATTTCTATTTTTGATCAACCATCGCTCGTATTAACAAATGCAATAAGTACTACTAGGTTTGAATCCGCCGGCAGCTTTGGGATAGCCTTTCTGTTAGCCTGAAAATCGGCATTATTACCTTTTGTGATGGAGCTTTTTCAGTTTCATCAAATGATCGATCCACTATTTCCGTAACATACAGGAAAGTAATTACTTAATAAACCGATTAATTAGACTGGGATATCCTTGTTGACCCGGACAATTCTCTTTTTGATCTGCTGATCAATCACGATAGGCACTTTTTCCTCAATTACATTTGATGAATCAAGTCCCAACGCTTTTACATCATTGATGCTTATCCGTCTGACAAAATTATGAAGTGTCATGATAAAGATTTTGAGCGGAGGTAACTTATAATCACTGATCAATATGCGGTCAAGATTAACATAGAGAAAATCTGCAGGAATAGAATGAGACTTGAGGGATTCATACTGACTAACCATGCTAATTTCGCCACTCTTTACCAAATCTTCAATTACTTCCTTGAAGTACAGATTAATTTTACGCTCGATTTTAAAACCTAATCTGAAATCAACTTTAATTAATACTCCGGGAATCATATGATGAACAACATACTCAAAGGTATTTGGAGTTTCAAGACTATCAATATGGAGAAACCAATAAGTGGTGGCTCTTTTGGGATGTTTATTGAAAATTGAATACATGATTTTTGACTCAATTTGATCAACCCTATTGGCTTTTGTAATGTAAACCAGATTAGTAGCAATTTTTGGAACAGAAGAGTCGTTGCTAAGCTCTTTAAAAATACCCGGATCCTTCTTAAAATTCACAAAACTGATATACTGGTTCTTAATCTTGCGACCAAAATACCAACCATACATCACCAGGAAGAAAACAAATGCCAATGCGATCGTCAACCATCCACCATTTGAAAATTTATGGAGATTGGCATACAAAAATGTCCCTTCAATCGAAAGAAAGACCATTAACATCAGCGCAATAAGAAAAGGATTTACCCTGCGAAGCCTCAAATGAAACGACAACAGCAAAGTAGTCATAATCATAGTAATAGTAATCGAAAGACCATATGCTGCTTCCATTCTGGATGATTCTCCAAAATAGATCACGACAAACGTACAGGCAATCCAAAGAAACCAGTTCACGAATGGGATATAAACCTGTCCCTTGATATCTGTTGGATACGAAATTCTGACCTTAGGCCAGATATTCAATGAAACAGCCTCACTAATAATTGTATATGAGCCGCTGATTAAAGCCTGGCTGGCAATGATTGAAGCGGCGGTCGCTATAAATACACCTGGAAGAATAAACCAATCGGGCATAATCGCATAAAAAGGATTGGTGCTGGTCATTGTATCAAGATGCTTTATCAGATAAGCGCCCTGTCCGAAATAGTTGATGAGCAATGCAGTTTTCACAAACATCCACGAAATACGGATATTCTTGATGCCACAATGTCCTAAATCGGAATATAATGCTTCCGCACCAGTAGTCGCCAAAAATACCGCGCCAAGCAGAATAACCGCATTTGGGAAGTTACTTATAAACCGTATGGCATACATTGGATTTATTGCAGCCAATACACCTGGATCTTTAATCAGAAAACTTAAGCCTAATATGGAAAGCATTGAGAACCAAATCAGCATTACGGGTCCAAAAATCTTTCCCATAAAACCAGTTCCAAATTGCTGGAAAAAAAATAGACCTGATAAGATTGAAATCACAACCGGGACGACTGCAATATTTGGATGAATCAATTTTAAACCTTCAACTGCAGAGGTAACGGTAATGGCAGGAGTAATAACCCCATCGGCAAGTAATGCACTTCCTCCGATCATCGTAAATATAGCTACCCAATTATTTTTTCGCCTGATGAGTGCAAAGAGTGCAAAAATACCTCCTTCACCGTGGTTATCAGCCCGAAGTGTAATAATTACATACTTGATAGTGGTTTGCAGGGTTAGTGTCCAAAAGACGCAGGATAAGGCTCCGAAAATTAAAAATTCATTGTACTCAGTGGAAGCATTGATGATTGCTTTAATCGTATAAAGAGGGCTTGTACCTAGATCACCGAATACGATACCTAAAGTAATAATTAAACCCGCCGCAGAAACCTTACCAATTCCGGTATGTTGTTTATTCATAAAGATTAACCTGTTAATCTATCTCAATTTTTTGAAGAAAACGTTGGCAAAAGTAATCAGCAATTTGATGAATTATCCTATTATATTGTGAAAAAGAAAATAAAATGGAAAATCATACACCGCTAGAAAGTATTATCTAATTGCATACCTGACAGATACCTATCAAAAAGTATGTATTAAATAATTAATAAATGTTAAAAAAGAGCCGGATTCAATTGAAACCAGCTCTTCGTATAAAAATAAATTCAGATTATCTGATTATTTCGCAACCTCCCAAATAAGGTACAAGTACTTTTGGAACACGAATCCCATCAGCAGTCTGGTAATTTTCAAGAATTGCTGCGACGATTCGTGGCAATGCCAAGGCGCTGCCATTTAAGGTATGGGCAATCTGAGGTTTGGCACGTCCTTCTTCCCGGAAGCGAAGTTTTAACCGCGTAGCCTGAAAAGTCTCAAAGTTTGAAACGGAAGAAACCTCGAGCCACCGCTCCTGAGCTGCCGACCACACTTCAAAGTCGTAAGTAAGCGCAGAAGTAAAGCTCATATCACCGCCACACAGACGCAGAATACGATAAGGCAATTCCAGCTTTTCGACAAGTGTCTGTACGTACGCCACCATGTCATTCAACGAGTCATATGATTTATCGGGATGGGCAATCTGAACAATCTCCACCTTATCGAATTGGTGCAAACGGTTCAATCCGCGCACATCCTTGCCATACGATCCGGCCTCTCTCCGAAAACAGGCTGAATAAGCGGTTGTCTTGATTGGCAGATCTTTTGCCTCAACAATCACGTCGCGGAAAATATTAGTAACGGGTACTTCCGCTGTCGGAATCAAATAAAGATTGTCAGTCTTGTCGTGGTACATTTGCCCTTCTTTATCGGGAAGTTGTCCTGTACCAAATCCTGAAGCTTCGTTCACCAAATAAGGCGGCTGAACCTCCAGGTAACCATGTTCGCGAGCCTGATCGAGAAAAAAGTTGATCAATGCGCGTTGAATTCTGGCTCCGTAGCCTTTGTAAACCGGAAAGCCGGCACCAGTAATCTTTACACCAAGCTCAAAATCAATCAAATCGTATTGAGTAGCCAATTCCCAGTGTGGTTTAGCACCTTCGGGCAGAACTGGCATTTTGCCTCCTGTTGCAACAATAAGATTATCCCCGGCGCCATTACCGACCGGAACCAACGGTGAAGGGAGATTTGGAAGTAATACCTGGAGTTGAGCGAGTTCGGTATCAATTACATCAAATTCACTTTCAAGATTTTTGATCTGATCTTTTATTTCAACTGTCTTCTCTTTGGCAGAATTGGCTTCCGAAGCTTTCCCATCCTTAAATAGTTGACCTATTACTTTCGAGAGCTGATTCATTTCGGCTTTTTGGGCCTCAGCCACAATTTGTACCTCATTGCGTCTCTGGTACAATGCGATGACTTTCTCCACAATTGCACGTGCATCAAACCGCTTTACAGCAAGACGTTCGATGACCAACTCGGGATTTTCCTGTATGAATTTTAAATTTAGCATATCTAATAATCTCTATTTCTTAACTTTGCGCTCAGCGCGTCTTGGCGTGAAATAATATTTTCTCTTCTTTAGCGTAAAATCGTTTAATCGATTTCAGCACAAAACCATTTCGTTAGAAGCAAAAGTACAAATAAAAAATCTCCTGTTTCATTACCAGGGTAACAAAACAGGAGATTAATATCGTTTTCCTAAATCCGGATTTACTCTACAGATTTAAAAGGGAGAACAGAAACGTATGATTTGTCATTTCTCTTCTTGCGGAATTCAACAGTACCATCGATCAATGCAAAAAGCGTATGATCTCTGCCAATTCCAACATTTGCTCCGGGATGATGTGCAGTTCCGCGCTGACGAATAAGAATATTACCAGCAGTAGCGGCTTGTCCACCATAAATCTTTACGCCCAGGCGTTTGCTTTCTGATTCGCGGCCGTTCTTCGAACTACCCGCTCCTTTTTTATGTGCCATGGATAATCTTTTTTAAAATTTACGCTAAAATGTCAGTAATTTGAATTTGTGTCAGGTATTGACGATGACCGTTTTTCTTCTTGTAACCCTTACGGCGTTTCTTCTTGAAAACGATCACTTTGTCACCCTTGAGATGCTTAAGCACCGTTGCAGTGATTTTTGCACCCTCAACAACAGGAGCACCAACACTGATAACACCATCATTGTCAATTAGTAATACTCTTTCGAAAGATACTTCCGCTCCTTCATCCTGTGGAAGGCGGTGCACATAAACCTTTCTTTCTTTCTCAACCTTAAACTGTTGTCCGGCGATTTCTACAATTGCGTACATTCTTACAATTTATTTTATTTGGGTCCGGAAGGCGGGAAACCTACATCTCCTCTTTTAGAGCCTACCTGAACAAATGGAGTGCAAAAGTAAACATTCTGATTTATACTACCAAATGGAGAAAAGAAATATTTAAAGAAAAGAAGGATTGCCTTGGTAATTTGAACCTGATTGATTCGCAGCAATCCTAATTTTAATAAATTACTCAGGCATAACATAGAGACATGAAGGAACAGGTAATTTATTTTTACTTTTAGGTCGAAATACAATAACTTACTACTTCCAAATTTATTCAAGACCATGCGATACTCATTTATAATATTGATATTCTGTCTTTTAAATATCAATATTAAAGCTCAGCAAAACAATGTTCCGGTTTTCACTTCCGGTACCGAAGGTCACAAAAGCTACAGAATACCAGCAATTATTCAATTGCCCCAAGGCGATCTTCTGGCTTTTGCAGAAGGGCGGGTGAACGGATCCGGCGATTTTGGTGATATTAATATTGTCCTGAAACGGAGCAATGATCAGGGGAGAACATGGAGTTCCATCACAACCATTGTTGATTACAACAACCTCCAGGCCGGAAATCCTGCCCCGGTTGTTGATTTATTCGACCCAAAATATCCGAAAGGAAGAGTATTTCTCTTTTACAACACTGGTAATAACCATGAAGGCGAAGTTCGGAAAGGGAATGGACTCCGCGAAGTTTGGTATAAAACATCCGTTGACGAAGGAAGATCGTGGTCCGAACCTGTAAACATTACTCTTCAGGTTCATAAACCCAATCAGCCGAATGCCAATCCTTTCTACAATTTTAAAGAAGACTGGCGTCACTATGCCAACACACCGGGTCATGCCATGCAGTTTGCATCTTTGCCTTACAAAGGTCGGATTTATATTTCTGCAAATCATTCCGAAGGAAAACCTCAAAAAAATGATGACGACTATTTTGCGCATGGGTTTTATACCGACGATCATGGTAAATCATTTAAAATAAGTGAGAACGTAAATTTACCGGGAAGTAATGAATGCAGCGCTGCAGAGCTATCAAATGGCCGGTTGATGATAAATGCCAGAAATCAGAAAGGAAATGTCAGGGCACGGATTGTGGCAATCAGCAATAATGGTGGTGAAACCTGGGATAGTGTTTATTTCGATAAAAACCTGCCTGATCCGGTTAGTGAAGGAACAATTCTGAATATTGGAACCAGGAAAGGAAAAAATATTCTCGCCTTCTGTAATGCTGCCGATCCAAACGAGCGCAATAATCTTACTCTAAGGGTAAGCAAAGATGAAGGATTATCATGGGCTCGCTCCTACCCGATTGATAAAAATCCGGGAAATCAGAAAGCTGACTTTACTGCCTATTCCGATATTGTAAAAATCAGTAAGAACCGAATCGGTGTACTTTACGAAAGAAATGACTACTCACAGATCGTTTTCAAAGCAGTAAAATGGAAATGAGGTATTTTCTGCAAAATTCATAAAGTTCATCGGTCATTGTTTTCATTCATTTTATTAAATTTGTAGGATTGATCACCAAAGTTACTACTCACCTTAATATTACAATTATGAAGAACAGCGCTTCGAAACCCATGAGCCGCAGAGGATTCATAGGTAGTTCCACACTTGCATCGGCCGGTTTTATGATTGTTCCTGCTCATGCAGTTTCAGGATTAGGGCATATTGCCCCAAGTGATAAACTGAACATCGCCGGTGTTGGTATTGCGGGAATGGGCAGAGGTAATCTTGCCAATGTCGCAAAGACAGAAAATATCGTAGCGTTGTGTGATGTCGACTGGGGAGAGGCATCGGCAAAAGTTTTTAAAACGTACCCTGGGGCAAAGCAGTACAAAGATTTCCGGATCATGTTGGATAATCAGAAAGATATTGATGCAGTGGTCATTGCCACACCTGATCATACCCATGCGGTGATCAGTCTGGAGGCAATGAAACGTGGGAAACATGTTTTCACTCAAAAACCACTGACGCACACCGTTCATGAGGCAAGAGTGCTGGCAAAAGCAGCTAAAGAATATAAGGTGGCAACCCAAATGGGAAACCAGGGCCAGGCAGGCAAAGAAACGCGGCGGCTCAGGGAAATGATCTGGGATGGCGTTATCGGCCCTATCCGCGAGGTTCATGTATGGACCGACCGGCCCAACAATGGTCTGTTGAAAACATATTGGCCTCAGGGAGTTGGCCGCCCCGTTGAAACTCCTCCGGTTCCTGCAGATCTTGATTGGGATCTGTTCGTTGGACCAAGCCCAATGCGTCCATACAACCCAGCATATCATCCGTTTAAGTGGCGTGGATGGTGGGACTTTGGTACCGGTGCCCTTGGTGATATTGGCTGTCATTCAATGGATCCAATTTTCCGCGCACTCAAACTGAAATATCCGACCAGTCTGCAGGCAGTCTCCACCCTTGTCAACGAAGAAACTTATCCATCAGGCTCGATGGTTCGCTATGAATTTCCGGCACGTGAGAATATGCCCCCCGTAACCCTGACATGGTATGATGGTGGACTTCGTCCTATGCGAATTCCTGAACTCGACGAGGGAATGCAGATGGGTTCAGGAGGAACACTCTTTATTGGTGATAAAGGGAAGATTCTCGATGACAAAATTCTTCCGAAGTCATTGCGGGAATCTTATAAAACCCCAACTCCATACCTACCCGCTTCTCCCGGACACGAAGAGGAATGGATATTAGCGTGCAAAGGCGGAGTCCCGGCCGGTTCTGACTTTGAATGGGCAGGGCCGCTTACGGAAACCGTATTATT
>Ga0209123_1001807_pt1 | contig 19795 bp, 11 predicted proteins | sample BarGraIncu00431A_FD_184500 | JGI IMG/M metagenome (GOLD analysis project Ga0209123, IMG submission 184500) | Arctic peat soil microbial communities from Barrow, Alaska, USA - Barrow Graham LP Incubations 004-31A (SPAdes) (version 2) | ecosystem: Environmental > Terrestrial > Soil > Wetlands >... | reverse complement strand
TCTTGTGGCATTCAGGACACCTTGCGTTCGACGTTTGAGAGATACCTTTTCGGTAACCGCACTCACGATCTTGACAGACGAACATCTCGCCTTTCTTTCCTTTCACTTGAAGAAGAAACTTTCCGCATGCGGTTCTTCGTTAAAAGTATTGGCAATAAATACTGGCAATAAATTAAAACATGGGCTAATAGCGGCTTTGAGGTTTTTACGATTACCAAAATGCATGGCGTAAAATAAAGGTCACTATTTTAACGTTTATTCGGGGTCAGAACGTCTTACAAATTGACATAATTCCTTGTCCACATCCACGATATTTTGCCTTGTAGATTATCAAGAAATTTACCCATAAAGCTTTGCCTTTATCATCTGCTGGGGAAGCGATATACATTATGGGTGCCTCTACAAACTTTCTTACCACAGATATGTCACAAACGTGCTCAAGCATGTACTCTAATAGGTTTAACTAACCCCCAGCGCCTTAAACACAGCATCCACTGGGTCTTGATAGAAGGAAGTTTGAAACTTACTAAAAAGTTCCGGCGGAACCATTGCAATATCTACTGCTGAGGACATCGGTAGTAGCACTTTCTTGGCTCCCGCATCAAAGCATACTTGTAGCACATCAGCCAAATCTGATACCTTCATAATGGTTCCCCCAATACTCATAGAGCCGAGTACAACCATTTGCTCTTGCACAGGCTTATCGAGAGTTCCTGAACAAAGAGCTACGAAGGCTGCTAGAGCTAAGTCATCAGGCACACCGATTCCCTGAACATCCTGTACATGAAGAAGAAAATCTTTTGTTTTGGTGCTAATAGCGCCACTTACACTTTTACTATTTGCCTTAAAGTAATTAAATGCTGTATTTAAGCTTTCTTTGGCTTTAGCGTTTGACCCTACTCCAGAACGCTCATATTTTCCTGAACCGCCCAAAGTCTCCATTTCCAGTTTAAATACACCCATCATATCTGAATGACCGCGAGCAACGTGATATACATGACCAGCCTTCAATCTGCCCTCAGGTATGATTTTCCCACCACCCTGTTCAGGTACGGAGACAAACCGTTCTTCTAATGTCTCATTATCTATATAAGAAAACTGGACATCATAGAATTCCATGCCAGCAATTTTCTTTAACTGCTCCTTCACGCGGCGGCGACCCACCATCGCGTATTCTAGCACCTCACGTACTGCTTCTTTATCAAATGCTCCATTAGGATACAGTAATTTGATTAAACCAGACACAGTTTTGCGAACCGCTATCACGTCCCGTTGATTCAGATTATTGCCTAGCTTAAAGTATTTATCGATGGCATCGGAGAAGGAATGTTTGCGCATTTCACGGAAGAATTCCGCCAGGTAGTCAACGATGAAACCGTAATGGTCGGTAAAGAATTCTGGTTTCATCTTAGGAACTTCCCAGCCAGGCACATAATAGTGCATCCGGTCAAAAAAAGCAGCATCGCCACTCATGGCCTCAGGAAAGGGTGCAAACAAGTGAGATGTTTTAATCAAAGAGTCAAGGCTCTGGTTGATATTGCCCACAAAAACCATAGAAGCATTGGCATTCTTTTCTTCTTTACCGCGGGCAAAAGAACCTGACGCCATATAATCTTTCATAATTTGGATACCATCTTTGTCTTTAAAGGTGATTCCAGCTACTTCGTCAAAAGCGACAGTATCCCATAAGCCAACCAAGCCAATCTCCCTAGATGACATATTGTAAAATAAATTGGCAACGGTGGTTTGCCCCCCAGAAACAAGAATGGAATTAGGAGATATTTCCTTATACACATGAGACTTGCCTGTACCTCTAGGACCGAGTTCACATAGATTATAATTATTCTCCACTAAAGGAATGAGCCGAGCCAGCATATGCCATTTGACCTTTTCTTCAAATTGTGTCGGCTCCATACCAATGGATCTCATCAATATATCTAACCATTCTGTTGTACTAAAATGGCGGCGTCCTGCAAATATTTCATCCATATCCATATTTGGCATCTGAATTGGCTTCAAGCCGCGAATATAAAAGGGAGAACGATTTCTGTCATCCTCATTATAATAATATTCCATCTGCAGGATACACCAAATACCACCGCCTAAGAGTTTATCAAACTCTTTGACATAAGACTGGGAGATTTCCACACCTTTTATACCCAGATTGGAAAATATGGCCTCATATACATCGCGTTTTTCGTTTAACGTAACTGTTATCTTGTCAATAACGCTGTATTGACCTACCTCACGAATTTTTGATTTTACCTTCTCCGCTTCATCAGGACGTACATAATTATTGGCTAGAATATTCTTAACTTGTTCTACGCCTTGTTCAATCACAGTATCATCATCAGTAGCACAATACATACCCAATAGATACTCTAAGACATAGATAGGAACATTCGCGCCTTCTTTAATCTTCTTTGTTAAATCTTTACGCACTACCCGTCCAGCAAAATACTGATTTAGGCTTCCATCTAGATCTTGTGATAATTCCTTCTCCATATGCTCTCACCCCCTAAATAAATCTTAAAAATCGAAGTCATTTGCTATGCCCAAACTTATCTTAAAAGGTATCTCCTCTACCACTACCGCTGTTTCCTTATCTTTTATAATAAGCTGGTACTGTTGATTCTTATCATAATCCATTGCCTTCAATGTTAATTTAATTCTAACCATTCTTTCTTCTGGCTTCTCACTAGTAAGGTCAGCTATAATCGTCTCAATACTGGAAATGATACTCCCATCAATTCCTACCATATAAACCTCTAAGGTAGCAGAAGTTATTTTCTCACTAATTTTCTCGGTTTGGAAAAAGTTCAAGATAAAGATGCTATTGGTTATCTTGCGTATTTCATTGGTTAACTTAACCTTGGCTTTTTCTGCTTTCACGCTTTTTTTAGAGGTACTGCGGATGTTCTTAAAGACAATAACTGGAACCATTAGCTCTTGTAAGCTAGCACCGCCATGTACATAATTAGCGCCTTCCCCTTGCACCTTAAATCGTATATGGGCTTTCGGCATATAATTATAAATTCCATTATCATTCAATAGATAAGACATATCTACTTTTATGAGACTATCAATTGCCCTATCTTCCTTGGAAAGGATATATCTCCTACCTTTATCAAGGACGGTAATAGCTTCCTTTCCGATTTTATCACTTTCGGCCAACTGACTTCGTTGATATATAAAGCCATGGTCTGCGGTGACCACTACATTAATCCCGCCCAACCACTCCGTTATCTTATGAATTAAGTCCATAATTTCATCAATTGCTTTTTGAGCCACATCGAAGGTATGATACTCTGTGGCTCCCTTATCCGCTGTCGCATCAATTGTATCATGATAAATATAGATAAGTTTGTATCCCTTTAGTGTTTCAATAAAATTGATCTTATTCTTAGGTAATCGTTGATAATCCACAGCAATACTAGTATTCAAATTTTTCTGTAATATCTTGCGTCTATTGTCTAAGCCACTACTGTCTAGACCATCGACGAACACCCTACCGTCATCTTTCAGCTCAATCTGCTGATGTGGCAGTAGAGCAGCCATCCCTAGTTTAGTGATAGACGGAACACTAGAAAGAGTGCCGTGAATGGTCGTGGATTTAATAACTTCCTCATTCAGTCGATTAGCTATTTCAGCACCAACTTCGTAACGCAACGCATCTGACACAATGACGAATACCCGGTCTCCTCCCGTAACCATTGGTTTTACATACTTGTTATAAAATTCCCTTTGATTTGTCATTCCTGGAATCGTCCAAGCTTTTTTCATTTCATGATCAATGGAAGAGGTCCAGTTCACTCCAATTTCAGGCAAGAACCAATTTACATACAAATTTTCGACCAAGGTCTTTAACCTACTAACGACATGACTCTCTGGTTGCTGATCATGATAGTAATAGAATTTCCGATAATAGGCATCGACCTTATGATATTCTTCAGCGTAGGCTTTGAAAAATTTAGCGTTATTTTGTGGCGGTATACCACTACTATATTTTTTATAAAACTTGTACATTTCGATCGCATTTAATGCTGCTTCATAGACACTTCGGTAGTCTTTATAAAAATGCTTCGTACGCCGCCCTCTGATAATCTCAATATATTGATCATAATCCTCTATTTTATTCTCCAAACAATCCACAATGTAGGTAATAATTTTTCGATCGAACACTTTCAATAATTCAACATCTTTGTATTCATGGATTTCCATTTTTTCAATTATACTTGCCATATTAGTTTCCCGCTCATAGTCCTCTGACAGCTGGTCATAGTAAACATAATCAATACTGTGATTGAGCCAGTGATCAATAAAAATAATACAGTTGGGCTTATTACTACCAATGTACGGTTTTATCCTACCCAGTTTTTCTTCCCTGATAGAGCTAGCAAGTACAGTTGATACAATGTAAATAAATAGCTTCCTCAAAGATTTATTTGCATCACTATAGCCGTATTTTATATAAGCATATTTCCAAAAGGCCTTCTCCATATTATATTTTCTAAATGCCTGATAATATTTACTGTCACCTTCTACCACTGATTCAATAAATACCATTTTTAGTATTTCTTCAAACTCAGTACTCTTGGATCCAGTGATTACTGCTAAGATACAGAGTTCTAATTGCTCTGCTTGATCGATAGCTCCACCATATTTACTAAACTTTTTTATTCTATCTTCTGCATTAAAGAACTCCTTATAGTCTATGAATGTTTTCCGCAGTGCAACATCTATATGTAATTCATTCATAATCAGAGACGTCTTATCAGCATAGAACTGGACAGAATATAGCATCATGTCCAGTAGCCAATTATCTCGCTCATCATCAAGGCGCACCGTATTATAGATCAAGAAATTAGAACTAGTATCTTCTTCTTCAATTAGGTATTTTGTGTAGAAGTTATTCTTAGTCGTTAACTTATGCACCCTTACCTCGGCAATATCAACTTCATCAATACTATCTTCAAACTCTTTATCATAGTCATTCCAAAATATGATTGTGCGTTGCTCACCATTGCGTAGCGGTTGCTGAAACTCCTTATGTAATTTTTCTTTTATATCGATATTAGACAATTTCTCATCTCCAATTTTTACAGCATATCCAAATCCAATCTTATACACCAGCAAAAAGCACAATTGGTATGATTACCTTTTGTGCTTTCACCATCATCAGAAATTGGCCAGGCCAATGCCATTACGATCTAAATGTTTTTTTAAATCTTTGCCAATAATCCTTTAAATTTTTCATAGTTGACTACCACACCATCGTCTAAATCGATTTCGATCTGCTTATCTGCCATATGGTGCAGTACTTCATCATATTTTTTCAGTTCTTCTATTTGCTTATCGAGGATAGATAATCTTTTATTGGCATCTTTCTTTTCTTTGATGTTATAATCACCATCTATAACATCGACTAGGGATTTTCTTTCTGTATTCAGTCTATCCTGCAGCTCATGGAGGTAATCTGTCCGTATTCTAGACAAGGTAGTCTTATCATAGCGGTGCATATAAATTAAACAGTTAAACGCTTTTTGCTTACCAGAAGTAAATAGCCAGTATATGGGCCTATTTCTATATACTTTAATGTGATCTTTAAAGAAGTCATTGAGGAAATATCTTCTAATCGTTTCCTTAGCTGTTTCGTTGTTCTTCTTGCCTAGGGTTTCGGCAATAAACTCCAGATTTTCTACCAAGGTTTCTTCGAGGAAAGTCACTTTGACAAATTCGACAAAATTGTCCACTATATCATCTGCAAAATAGCTGTCAGCAATGATTGGGATAATGTTGTCGACATCAGCTAGGAACGTATCATATTGGGATATATTAAATTCTCCACCTGCATATATGAGCCCTTCTTGGTCTAGAGAGTATCTGCCGAACATGCAGCCTACCGCGTAAGAAATGAAGGATTTTATATCACGTTCTTTGTCTGCTTTACGAATAATTACGTCTTTTTCCACCACTTCAGGGGTGAGTTCATCCTGCAAGCCATAGATATCAATGAAAATTCTATTGATTTCTTCTTCATTGTTCTTGAGTTTTTTAAACTGAGCTTTGGTAAAGATTAACCAGCTATTAAAGGCTTGTTCAATATTAATATTTGTATTTTTATGGATGATGAGGGGATTACGAGTAAAGTCCCATGAATTTTCAAAGTTGTCCCAATCTTTTTTAGTGGTCTCGATATTCTCTACTGAAAGTTCTTCAATTCTCTCTTTGTTTTCTATTAATATAGGAAGACGGCCAAGTGGTCCTTCATGATAATCTAAAGTTGGTGAAATCATATTAATAAGCAAACTAATCACCTTACTATTAAGGCATGCTAAGAGGTAAAATAAGTTACTATCGTTTCTAGGAAAACAAATTGATCCTTTGGACTCAAACAAAAATCCATTCGGCGAATATCTCAGGGACAACTTATAGCTTGATAAAGTTGACCAAGTTATACCAGGCCTGAAATAATATGATTCATTCCTGATATTAGATTTAGGGTAAAATTTTATCCGTTCTCCATTATTTTCCCAATCAATAATAAACTCATGATTTCCATACCACCGTCTAAATGAGCCGCCTTTTTGACATGGGAACCATTTTCTTTCACTTTGCTTAGCTAACTCCATATCTAAACATTTGAAACCGATCTTAGTGTATTCTACTTCATGCCATCGTCTTAAAAAAAGGTCATTATTACCAGTATCTAACCCTTTTCTTGGTTCTGCAAATTTACTTAATGGGAACTGTTCTTTAAAAATTCGTCGTATACGATCACTTGACCAATAGGCAATAGGAGAGCCTGTTATCTTTGCAAAGTTCTTACTAGTTGTTGTATATCGGTAATACACTTCATGATTTTCCATTGCCTCTAATGTCTTTATCGATTGATTATCACTTCCTGTAAAATCTGATAACTTAATATATTCTCCCGATATATTTACATTGTAATTTCTCAATGTAAATGTACATACTGGTACACATGCTTCTGGAAATGCATTGTATTCAAGCTGAATTAAAGAGCTTATATTTTTTTGTTCAACAACGCGTTTCCTTAATTTTTCATATGATGATATAAACATCCAAACAAATGGCGTTAAAAAACCCAATTGTCCATTATTCTTAACTCTTCTCATGCAATATTCAATAAATGCTGAGAATAAATCTGATTTTGTTTCTAAATAATTATCTTTAATAAATTTAGCTAATATAGGATTCATATACTTACTGCCCATATACGGCGGATTAGTTCCCAGCACATCATATGTACTACTCATAATCCTCACCTGTTTTATTATTTCAGGTAAAATCACAACAGCCTTTGTTCTACATACCTCTTGCATCAAATCTTCTGCTGGGGTATTCATTATATAATCTAATCTTTGTTCGAAGAATTCTTCATCAAATTCCTCAACCTTAATAAGTGAGCCATATATCTTGGCATTTCTAAACTTCTCAATAAGAACTTTAGTCTTTTCAAAATTCGCCCCTGATTCTTCACCCGCGATATAACCTATATCATCACCATTTAAGTGATTAGTTTCCTGAACAGAAGCAATATTGAGCCTTATATCATCCCGCTTCATACTTCTCAGCAGTTGGTTATTATAATGCATTCCTTTCATGACAACTGCAAAACATGCCAATTGATAAGCTCTATCATCAATATCCAAACCATAGAGGTTATTTTCGATAATCAGTTTAGGGATTTCTCGCGGCATATAGCCACATTTTTCATAGATTTGATACAACACTTCAAACATATATACCAAAATATGCCCTGACCCACAGGCAGGGTCAAAGCATTTTATATTTTCCACTTTCATGTCCTTATTGATATAGGGTGCTAGTTTCTCTTCAAGATCAGGTTCAGGATTAGGATTTTCTAGATAGAACTCCCATTTTTCCTTCAAATCGTTATGTTCAGGATGGGACTCTATCCAATATCTGCCTAGGGAATTCTGTACCATATAGCGCACTATCCAATCAGGGGTAAATAATTGGGTAGCAAAGGGTATCTCATCCTTTTTGTATTGTTTCTTAGCTTTTATTACTCTGTCTTTTTCCTCAGAAATATAATATTGATAAAGCCAACCAATTATTTCAACATCCTGCCAATCTTCTTCGGGAATGAGATTGGTATCTGTCAAATTTCTGACAAAGGCGCCATCACTTAACATACCACTAGGGAAGAGTAGTTCTGTATAGTGCCCGATGGTTTCAAACATAAATGGGAGTGGTTGATTTAATGCATTGCATTGGGCAATGATCACGTACTTAAATAAGCCTTCCATGTCATTGCTTAGTTTCATAGAATATACCGTTTGCTTATCAATTGGCATGTCAACGGTCGCGGCTTCTTTGACTAAGTCGGGTTCTACACTGCCAGGGGTGGAAGAGGATAAGGCTCTAGTTCTTGTCGGCAAATAATTATTGACTTCCATGAATCGCAGAGCGACGAAGCGGTTAAACCACGTGTATGCCACTTCCTCTAGAACATGCTTATAACCATCTTCGCCGCTTTCATTGATGCCTCTAATTTCTTTGATTAGAAGTTCCCGTTGAATTTTCTCATTAGTACTTAATGCCTTGCCTTGGATAATGATAGAATCACTACTTGAAATGTTTGACCCCTTTATAGTATCCGTACTGATGCCATATTGGAGAGCTTTTACTTCTATTTTCTTAATCAGCTCTTTCCTAGCTTCGACGGCAAAACTTTTTAGTACATTCTTGTCCATGTTACTATTCCTCCATATTCACCTCAGCAGGAGACAAAACTATAGCCCGCTGCATTTAATTATTCAATTTCGATTTCTTTGTTTTCCTTGATTATAGAAGACAGCTTAGTGTTAAGCTCCCTAATATAGACATCAATATCATCTTGGGTTTTTAATGATTTGATATTGACTAACTTAGCTATACAGACCTTTTCTACGATTTTCGGTGTAGGCTTAGTAATCGGCTGCGGGTCCTCTTTAACAACATTCTTTTTAGCAGCTTCAGCTTGTTGCCTTTGATATTCGGCTATTTCTTGGTCAATTTGTCCATCAAAGAGATCTTTTTTACTAATACTTTGTGATAAGGCCGCATCAAGTCTATATATATCGGTATATGTTTCTAATTCTGCTAGTCTGCCCTTATAAAATACCTGTACCGCTTCTTTAATTGCCTCACTAACACCATACTGAGCGGCCTTTAAACAGGAGTAGTCAAAAGCATTTTGAATTTTCGCCTTAACGCCAACTCTTTTGGCTGTAATAAGCTCTAGAAAGGCTTTCTCTATGGTACTGACGATATCCATAATGTTTTTTATTTCTTTATACGGAATCGGGTTATTTAAGATTTTATTAAGCTTATTTACGTTTTCCGTGATATCCTGCTCCAGATACTCTTTGTTATCGATGCACTTTTTAACAACGGCTAACCCTTTATCAAAAATTTCTGTTTGACTAGCAAAAAACGCGATCGGATAGGCGATATCATCCACCCAATTAAGCAGTTCTTCTTCTTTGTCTCTCAATGCTGTAAAAAAGCCTAGATTATCTTTATGTTCTATGATCTCTGTAAATATTTCTTGACCTTTAAGGAATAAACTTTTACCAGGGTATCTTTTAACGTGATATTCTTTGTCTAAATACCGATTGATTTCTGTTCGCTTATCACTAATTTTAGCTCTCAGCTCTTTTGCCAAACCATCTTCATCAGCAGGTAGGCTAATACTACCAAATACATCCTTAGAGATATTTCTAACATCTCTAAGTAATTTTTCATCGACTTTCACTTTTTTATTAATAATAGTCTTATCTACGTCAGTAGACTTCGTGATGGCATCGACGACTTTACTTGCGTTATCTACTTCAATGAATTCACCGTCTAGACGGATCTTTATTTTTTGATCCTTTAGTAGTTTAGCGACTATACCAGAAATATCAATTTCATTCCAGCCATAAGGTACCCCTTTATAACGCATGATCAGTGCCTTCATTGTGATTTGTTCATGCTCTCCTTCTTGCATGCCAATAAAATCAAATACATCATTCTCTGCTAACTCATTCTTATATATAACATTCATATCGAACACGATCTGCGTCGTATTTTGTTGCAACATAGCTAGTATTTCTGTTTCATCGGTAAGATTTTTCGTAATATAGCCCAACCTATTAAAGACGCTCTTGACCAGCATCGTTAATCCTGCATTTATTTTTTCTCTAGCAGAGCTACCTTTACTATCGACTTTATCACCGTTCACAAAGAAGCTTGCTTGCAAAAGAGCATTTTCTAGCATTTCCTTGACTCTGGTTTTTCTAAGTCTAGCTTCGCCTAGTTTGGTCGTAATAATGGCTTGTATATTTTCAGGCAATGCTTTGACATTTTTCTTATCTTTGTAGGTTAGGATCTTTAAAGCCTCTGTTAATTCTTCTACATAGCCATCACTGGCACCCAGTTTGATTGTCATTTGGTTAATGGATTGTAATATTAATTCTTCATCACTTTTGTAATAATTATCCGACAGAGCAGTCAATATATTGAGGGTTATGCTACTAGTTTGGTTTCCATAATCTTTTTCGTCCATTTTTTTATTAAAGGGAAAGGAATCATACTTCGAATATTTAAATCGAGGGTCATCATAGATTTCTTGGAATATATAGCTTGATAATTCTCTTTTTAAGATATCCTCATCGATTTTGATATCTTTAATTTCTCTGTTAACATCTTGCTCGTCATCAGTGAGAAATATATACATATCACCATTCTTCTGAATAAGCGTCTGGGATTGGAGCTTTCGTAGTGCGATTTTAAGTTGTTCCTTGAGTTCGAGTTTGTCCTCTTCCATCTTGCTCAACATAAGAGTTGCTATATTTTCTAAATTTGGTGGTATCTCGTTACTCAGATACTTAACCATAAAAAGAACTTTTAGCACTTCGATGTTGATTGGATTATCCTTTAGCTCTGGATTTTCGGTTGCTCTCTCGATGACACGATGAATAACCGGATTTAAGAATTCCTGGATGGTATCATAAAAAGCATGAAATGGTATTAACGCACCTTCTTCAGCATCTTTGTATTTAAGCACTGATTCCTTGAAGGCCGAAAGCATGGAGCGTTCACCTTCCGATAAATTCTTACCAGAATTACCGTGTTTTCGCACCTGTTCAAATACACCTTGCAGCACTTTAAACTGATAGGGTATAAAGGGATATACCTCTACGAATTCTGTTTCATCAGTATAGCTGAGTAGGTCTTTTCTGGCATTATCAAAATTGATTAGATTCTTTAGTATTGCGCTTTTTTCCCGATATAGGCTTTTCAGCAAAACAATGGCATTCTCATTTTTCTCTAGTATACGTTTTTTGATGACTTCGTCAACAGATATGGATGATAAACTCAGACGGGTATCAAATCTGCCTTGTATCTTGGAGAAGTCATCACCCTTTACTTTGATAATCGAGTCGATACTTTCCTGGGATGTCACCATGATCCAGGCTTTCCCTTTACAATGTGTACCTAATTCTTCAGATACGGTTTGCAGATCAAGCATCAAATCTTTATTATCGCCTATATACTGTCCAATTTCATCCACTAAAAAAATCAAATGGAAGTGATCATCTTTACTGTCGATATACTTCATCACTTCTCTAGCAAATTGTCCAATACTGACTTGGTACTCATTAATACCCTTATTCAGGTATTCTGTGGCACTTTCTAAAGATATCTTCAAGACTTTTGCGATTGTCTTTGCTACATAATCTTTATCCAAAAAGAAGGCATTTCTTCTGCTCAACCACTCTTTGCCTCGTTGTATCAAAAATTCAGCTTTAAAAGATTCATAAACGCCATCATTGATGAGTTGTTCTTCCATGTAAGCAACACCAGGGATTTCACTACATAGACCACGATGTCGATTAAATACCTTAATAAATATTCGTAAGATAGCATCGTCCTTACTTTTATTATTAATAGGGTTCTCAGCGTCGATATTGAATAGAATGGTTTCCGTATTAACCTTGGCGGCGCTCTGCATTTCGGCATACAGGAGCGGATCTTTAATTTTATCCGCAAAAAAGTCCACAGCTTGCTTACCTTGTATCGTGTCGTTGTCTAGTACATGAGATAATATCTTTAAAAAGTGAGATTTTCCGCTACCGAAGAAGCCTGAAATCCACACACCTATTTTATCGGTTTTACCGTCTATACCCTTTCTATAGTTGCTGTAGAATTTGCCTAGGTGCTTGGCGATTTCTCTCGTTACAACATACTCTTCTAATTCCTGGTATACTTTATCAGCATCATCGGTTTCCCCGACTTTAATAACACCGCTTATTTCCCGCCCTATGTCCCTTGCAAACATATCTTTCAGAATCATCTTTTCATATCCCCCTTAAGATCTAAATTAACGGAAATGCTCTATAATAATTTTCATCTTTGAATTTGCCAAACAATGTTAAATCTTGTCCGCTATATTGTCCAGGATAGAATACTACCAAGGGTTTTTTACCTATGTACTGCTGCAGTTGATTTAGAATATTATGAGACCGCATAAAAGGATAAATCTTTCCTATCCCGGTTAAAAAAATGATCTGATATTCTTCGGACATATCACGTATTTTCTTTGAGTAAACATTTGGGGTAAGAAATGGAGTAATAGCCTCGAAAATAGCTTCTCGACCTTCGCTTTCTTCCATTTGGATAATCTGTTCAAAATCTCCCTCTGCTTTTAGAAAGCTAATAAACATTTTATATAAATCAATCTCTATAATTTTTCTATTTGATGTGACTTTAGCGAATTCTTTTGTTATATGTTCTATATATTCCCGAACAACTAGTTCTTCTTTCGGGTCATAATCAAATATATAATAACTGATTTCATTGCCACATCCTCTACCTGCAAGGAATTGATCGGATTTAATTTTATCAATTATTTTTTCTAGCCGTTTATATAATGACAATGAGTTCAAGCAATATCACCTCTATTCCACATATTCACCCATTGCTAACAAATATGACTTGTCTCCAACGCGGACTAAATGCTCTGCTAGCTCAGGGGCTATTAACAACCTAATTATTCTACATTCTTTGACGTCTTCGATAATTCCCATCTGAGATAATATTTTCAGAATCACTTGTTTCAATTTCCCTATTGTTGTAGCCGACCATTTAGCCGCTATTTCACTTTGCTCAACCTTAGCAGCAAAGAAAATATTTATATCTTTCTTCTCTATGAAATCATCCTTGTTCTCTAATTTCACTCTAACGATCTCATCCATGAATTCAAAAAATATCCTACTCGTTTTCATTATGGTATACAAATTAACTGTTTTTCCAACGTCTAGAGATCCATTTAAAACGAGATTAATTAAATAGTCATCTAATATTTTTACTCGCCGAAATATGGAAGAAACGATTCTTATTGCGCTTTTTCTAGATTTATATTGAAAGATGTTTTCGGTAACCACCATGTTACGGATCTGGTTATCGGTTAATCCTTGTTCTTTTAATTTTAAAACTTGTTTTAATTCATAATATAAAAAAGTGTCACTGGTTAGTGATGCACTATAGATCTGATTGGCTTTCATATAATCCACTTCTTTCAGCGACCTTGCTTATCATCCTTAATGCGGACATCGCTTGCACTAGGTTCCATAGTATGGTTGGACAAATCTTTTACCGTTCTATATAAAAGTGAGATGTTTTTCTATTGGAATACAGGTATTTAAAGCTTCATTACATTCAACAATCTCTTAGGTTTATCCCAGCTATTATACCACGATAGTATAGATGCTATAATTTTAATGAAGACCCTACCTTGAATATATTAAATTCGGCCGAGGGGGTTCGTGTAGAGTATAAATTCAAGTTAGCAAATCGAAAATCTTTTCCCGGATTTAATTAAACCAGAGGCCATTGCTGTCCTATTTTTTTGTTTTCACACAGCCTGATGTATAAGTTGGTAACTCAATATAGCAGGGTTTGAAAATTGTTTTTGAGTCCTCTTTGAAATGTCTCTATGCTCACAGTATGCCTATCAGAAAGATAAGCATAAACATCATCTAAGAAATTCAAATCATAGTGATCATTCAGTCCATAGGTAAATGGCGCATCACTTTCTATTAGAATCTTATCCAGAGGTATCAAATCTATTATCTTTTTCCCCGCTGTACTTCTAATCATTTGGTGGTTGATTGAAAAAAAGTAGCCCCGATCAATCGCTATTTGCAAGTCTCTCAGATTACCTGTATACCAATGTAATATCACTTTTCCAGTATAGTTTTCCAGTATATCGATAACGTCCTTAGTCGCTTTTCTGGAATGGACGCTCAGAATTTTGTCATTAAAATGACTGCACGCCTCAACGATTGCAGTAAATACTTTAACTTGGCAATACCGATTATCGGAATTATTAAGTGTAAAGTCTAAACCAATTTCGCCGATATACCTGGTTTTTCCTAAGTTTTGAAAAAAAGTAGATAGCTGTTGCTGATATTCATATGCCAATTCTGGGTGAAATCCTAATGCTAATTTCATATATTTATAACCGCAATAGTTCTTCATATATTTCTCAAACAAAACCGGTAAATTTGTCATTGCTATTGTATAAGATTCGTTTTCTTCAATGAAACTTACCACTTTATCTCTATCCTTATACAAATCGAAGTGCATATGCGCATCCATCGAAAAATTCCTCATCCGATTTCCTCCAAATATTTTCCGACTTCTTGCATTCCTCTGATATACAATTGTGTAAAGTCGTCAATATCATAAGTAATCGGCCCTGATTTTTGTATTGATAAAAATGCAAACTTAGTGTCAAATCTTTCAAGGCCAAGTTTGTACGAATTAAGATTGGTTTTGGCCGTAAGGCCACTTGTAAACAACACATCAAAGTAATCGCTTTCATCAGGAAGCCCTGCTCTTTTTATTGCGGCTTTTCGTATGACGCATGGTAAACAGTAACCACAGTGACAAGATTTTGTTGCGCCACGCCTTCTCCCCTGATCAGGGTGTGAACACGACATTGTATTATGCAACTCATTTTCCAGGAAATCTTGATTCTTACACTGTAAAAGCATCTCGCCCTTAGTCAAATATTGATACGGATTTTTAAGTGAAATATTCAATCCTAAATGACCAAGCAATTCTTGAAGCATTTGCAAATAGTGAGGGTGGGTAGTCCGAGTGCTGCTCGTTCCTAATCTTGAATGCGTAATTGGAATATTTAATGAAATTAAACCATTTTCCGGTATGATAAGTTCAACTGGCTTACCCATCGCTGATGCTAAAGCTATAGCATGACAAAAGAACATAAATGATCGAGTTCTTGTTGTATCTTCTAAGCCATTTTTAGCCAACGCATAAAACTGGCAAAAGTCTCGTTCCTCTAAATTGTATTGTTCTATCAATGTAGACTTTAACATATCTTGATATTCTTTTGTTCCTTTGCCTCCACCGTAATGGCTCACAAACAGTGTATCGGTATCTGTGCTTTCAAGAATATCAATTACACCGACAAATGAATCTAACCCACCTGAGAACATACATACTCTATCATAACTCTTTGGGAGAACTTTTGAAGCGATCATTTTGTCCCTATAATGAACTTCCTCTTCGTTTAATACTCTCTGCCTAAAATTAATTACCCAGCTATCTCCGCTCAAAAAGCCGATCATGTTTTGTAGCAGTTCCCGATTTGCATTCCATTTTTTTAAATTCAGCACTGGAATATTCATTTCAATTTTACGGCTCCAACAGTCTCTAGCCTGTGCTCTGAGAACCAATCTGTCTGCCGCAAATATTAAAAGTGAAATATACAATAAATCAATTGCTAATAAATCATAAAACTGATACATTTTTCTAATTTTTTTCCAAAATGTATATGTAAAACTTTTATTATCGGAAAGATTTATTTCAATGTCTTGATTCTCTAAAGAAAAATTGTCAATCTTTGAAACTTTGCATGAAATAATCAAAATGTCCCCTCCAATACGTCTAAGCATTTACTATAAAGCGTTACGATAGATGAAGGCACATCTTGGTTAATCATATCGCCTTTATTTTCAAATTCTACTCTGACCGTATTGAAGATGTACTGTTTAAATTCTTGCTCAATGCCCAAAGCTTCTTTCGGATTACCCATATATTTCTCGAATCTACTTTCTAAATCGTTCATCATCTTAATCCAGATATATGAACCCACATATTCGCATAGCGCTTCATTCATCAATACTGCTGGCATGGAGTCAAGGCTTTCTAATTCCATATTATTTGTTTCTACATAATTATATATTTTGGACAGCGACTCTTGTGCTGCTTCTTTGGCAACAATATCTTCCTTGATATCAGAATTAAATGCAACGGCACTTACTAATTCAGAAAGCACCTCATATACAGATCTTCCAGCATAAGTAATGCCGAATTTTTGAAGTGTTGTAACGATGCCTTCTGTCCGAATTCCATTCAGGAAATTTCCAATATTTCCAGCAGTTCTCATGCCGGCAGATGACTGATTGAGCATTGGGCCAGAACCACCAGATGCCTTTACGTACTGGCGAGCAATGTGTTTTACGCTTCCAGATTGTCCTCCGCTATTGATGAACTTTGACATATCTGTTTTAACCGTTTGCCAAGATACTTTAGGAATATTTTGCGGTTCCACATTTTCCTGTTCACCATTGGTATCATAATCATCTGGAAGTAGTGGATTTTTGTCCATTCTTCCATTATAAATACTTGACGTCCCCACTTTTTTCCTCCTAAATTAATAATTCTTTTTCAAATGCTTTTGCAAGACTAGCTTTTTCTTTTATCCACCCATCTGCAATTTCTTTAATATCGGTAATTTTCTTTGAAACCTTTGCAAACGTACCAAGATAAGGAACGAACCCCATCATAATTTGATTGCCGCCTAAATTTCCTAAATATGAAAGTGTCTCCGAATACAAAGACTCTCTTGATGCTCCCCAATTCAAAAACGCCTTAAATTTTAAATCATCTAGTTTAGTGTCGGAAAGCATAGAGTTATATACCGTTTCCAATATCTTAGCCGCTTCTGTCACACTAACATCCTTAGATGAAGCAATAGCATTTTTGATTTCAAGATCAGCTTTCGACAATAACTTATTACATATTTTTTGTGCCAAAGGTGATAATTTTGAACTCATTAAGCTAACTTTCTCATCTAGCGAAGTCCTCGTAAAGTAAAAATACAATGTTAAGTCTTCATTAGCTAGTTTAGGCTCAATATTACACCAACTTTGAACCCACATATCATCCTTCCATATTTTCAATTCATTCAATTCTTCTAAGTTATTTTCTTCAAATGCGGCAAGTTCCTTGCCCAAGATGCCATTAGAAGATAGTTCTGCCATTTTTTTGAATAGGCTCGGCATAATATACTCTAACATCATTATTTTAGCCAAAACTTTGCGATCGAGCTCTTTTCCCTTATATGTAGCCATTTTCATTCTCATATCCAGTGAATTCAGGAATCTTTTACATTGACGAGGATTACCATTCAAGCCTCTAGCTAATACGCTTGCAAGCTGTTTTGCAACAATAACACATTCCATTGCTGTAGATTTGTCATCACCCTCCAAAGTGGTTTTTTGCATTGCTTGATCTATTGAGAAACGCAAAAAATCCTCATGTTTCTCTCGATTTAATAAATCAACAATCTCATTGAATTTATCTTCCGTTAATTCTTCCTGCAATAATAGGCACGTAATATAAAACTCAACTTCATCAGTGTTAAGTCTTGGAATTCTAATAGGATACTGAATCAATTTTTCAAGATATTCTTTTCCAATATCAATTTGGATTCCTTCAATGTCAGCAAATTTTTTTCTGACGGCATATGCAATATGACGTTCATCTGCACCTATAACAAAAGCAACTTTTCCAGAAAACAGGAATAAGCGCATTGCTTCTAAGGTATCGAGAATAGTATTTGGACTACATCTATCTAGTTCATCAATAAAGATAACCAGCCTAGATATTTTTGACGCATCCAGCAAATCAGCAAATTTTTTCTGAAACTTTTTAATATCATCGCGTAGTTCCTTATTGTTTAACTCATCCGTAATTGCAGTTTTGATATCATCAACTTCAAAACCTTCAGCCTTGTCAGAAACCTTCTGCAAGACAGATTTTAAAGTTATATCAGCTAATGATCCTATCCCACCAGTCAATAAAAAATCAGCGCCGTATTTCAATCCATTTCTTAGCAGCTTAAACTTGTCGATGCTTCTATAAAGTCCTTCGATGGTTTTTTTGGCTGTATCTGTTAATTTGCGGTTTTCTGCAATTGCATCTAAGATTGAACCCATAATCGCTGATTTAGCATCGTCATATCCTTCAAATAACCAACCATTAAAAACAAGGCATTTAGCATTCTTATCCGCTTCCTCCAAATGTTTTTTACACATATACATCAGACTGGATTTCCCGCTTCCCCAATCGCCATAAACTCCAATACTTGCCGGAAGCAACTTGTCTTCGGAAATGATATCTCTCAATATGGCAATAAGATAATCAAAATCCAAAAAGTCCAGTTCTGTTTCACTGTCTTTCCACATTGTTTTCAAACTCCTTTCTACACGTTCACAGGTGGATAAAAGGCAGTTAAAGATCTCACTACGTTGAAGACAGTTTTTTTGATCAAAATAATTCCCTTTAAACCTTCCACATCTTTCCTTCATTTCCTCTTTATAGTGCGTTAATAATCGAAGAAGTAACAGAAAAAAGGCCAGACCGTCAAATGATCTGACCGTTCAACTATATTTTTAGTCACAAAGCTACACTCGGTAGGTAAAATAAATGATCAATAACGTTCTTTTATATAATCAGGTCTGAAATCTTTGCAGCCATATGATTGCCTATCATAACTCCCTGTCGTCGAATCAGGCCCAGGACATGAAATATCACCACGCTTAAGACAGTTTATACACAGTGCAATAAAAGCTTTAGGGGGATGATACTGTTTTGGAGTCTCTGTTAAATGCACCAATCTATCATTATCATTATTTGTTTTAATTGCTAAGCTTAAGTCTAATGAATTTACCAATTTTTTATCATTTTTATCTTGGGTAAAAGGAACATTATTCATCTCATCAACATGAGACAATAAATCATTGATAAAAACTTCAAAGTTGCATTCTTTACAAGTAAAGGCATAAGATTTACGCAAAAGTTTATCTGAAAAAATAATAGGATTCATTTTTGCTCCACACTTACGACATTTAATAAGATTCTGAAAACTTTCAATAAAGTCATTATTGGATAGACTATATACCTTTCCGCAAATTGTGCATTTTCCTTCAACAAACCTTCCCCCTCCTCTTGCATTAACTAATAGTGGAGAGTTATCACAACATATTATAGTAGGATGGTTAATAGGCTTTTTTGATTGCGTTATTAAGTTTTCAAGCACATATACAATCTCCTTTATAACTATCTAAAAAAAATATAACACATACGAATAAATTTGTTGCAAAGAGAAGGGTACTAAATTCATATATACATGTAAACTTATTACATTTTCCACGTCTTTCCCGAATATCCTTCCAGGATAGTGAAAATAATCCAAAAAACATATTAGTCAGATCGTAGGATCTGACTTAAATGTTTTTTCACACAACACGGCATTATAAAAGAATACGAACTCTCAAACCTGCTCATATCAAGCCTTTCACTCAACCCCGATAGCAATAGGTAAAGCTTTGATATGATCTCCACTTTTTCCCCTGCTCCACACCGTGCACGAAACTTTCGTATTCACACGGCGTTCCATCAACCT
>Ga0209123_1001806_pt1 | contig 19801 bp, 15 predicted proteins | sample BarGraIncu00431A_FD_184500 | JGI IMG/M metagenome (GOLD analysis project Ga0209123, IMG submission 184500) | Arctic peat soil microbial communities from Barrow, Alaska, USA - Barrow Graham LP Incubations 004-31A (SPAdes) (version 2) | ecosystem: Environmental > Terrestrial > Soil > Wetlands >... | reverse complement strand
GTTTTGTTTTATAGTTTTTACCATCTGATGCAGTTACCGAGAAATCCTCGGTAACTGAATTTTCATCCAGTTCTTTTGTTTTGAAAATATGTTTTAAATGAAGTCCAATGTTGTCAATACTGCAATCGAACAATGTTGCCATCATTTTTTGCGAAAGCCAAATTGTTTCATTTTGGAAACGAATTTCAATGCCGTTTTCACCTGCCTGCGATGTGAAAATCAAGAACTCGGCTGTGCTGTTGCGTATCTGTAGTTTTTTGTTGGTCATAACTGCAAATTTAATAATTATTCCTTCTCCTTATTTCCTGGTTCCTTGTCCATTCAATTGTCTAAACTATGATTCAGCAGATTATAGGTTTACCGCAAAAAAAAATCTGCTTAATCTGCTTAATCCCGGTTAATCTGATCCACCTGTTTAATCTGCTTCAATTCCAGTTCAGATTTCATCCTCTTCATTCTCCAACTCCCCCTTGCCCATCCGGTACTTTATCATCTTCATTATAGTAATCCTGATCAATCAAATTCTCTTTCCATAAATTAGCATAGGATGGCTCAGTTGCAAATATTTTTAATCATTCGAAGGTAAGCATATTTATCTATATACTCATGATTTTTTTGACTTTAAATTCTACGATTCCTCTTTGTAATATATCTTGTAAAACTTCCTTCCTTCTTCATCTACGCCTTGCTCAATCAGTTCGCGGGACCCATGCACATAGATATGAAATTCTTGTCCAGTTTGATGATGCTTTTAATCGAACGGGCCTGTTTCTTTACTACAGATTCTGAGATATTAAAACTCTTATTGGATCTCAACTTTCTCTAATAGAGTGTATCTGTCGGGATGTTCAGCAGGTCAATCCGTGTCTCTGACCGGTGAGAAGTAAACCCAAACCGCATGATCTGCAAAGTGGTCGGCTCCTGGGAGGTTACCACCCAGGCCAGATCGGTTCCTGAAATAAGGCAGGGACTTTTGAGTGCCACACTCTGTTCCCCTAACTTAAGTTGAAACCTGCCGCAGGCCTGCTCTGTCGAACTTACGATGACAAAATTCTCAATCATGATTCTATTTTAATCAAACCAACTGTTATAAATATAATCAAATTAAAGTACAAGTTGAACTTCTGATGTATACTTTTTATAGTTATGAAAAGTAATTGCATTTTTCAACAACATATAAAAATCATAACTTTAAAACTTTAAAATAAAGGGGGGAGTATAGAATTTGAAATCATTTAAGTTGCTCCATTAAAAACTCATAATAGTCAATATTGGCTCTATGTCTTAAAAGGGGTTGTAAAAACTTATTTAGATCTAAAAAAGCAAAAAGTATTGGTTTAAAATCAGTTGGCAAATAACAAATTAATGAGTCAGCAAACATTCCACTATTAACATCGGTAGCATCAAAAACAAAATCTAAAATTTTGAATTCACCTACATAACAAGAAGCAACCCAAACATATTTTGGTAAACTTCTGGTAATATTTTTGATTTTATCAATCTCATCCAAAGAAGATTTGATAATTTGCTTTTTGAAATCTTCACTATAATTAATTTTGATATCCCAAATCAAATCGCTAATAATTTTACCATCAAAGAAGAATGTGAGGATTGCATCGAGTCCTAAAACGATTACTTCAATGTCTTCGTAGGAAATTCTGATTTTCGGATACACTGGAACAACTATATTGATAAGCCTTGTTGGCAGTTTATCGGGGTGTGCGTCTGTCCAGGGAGTAAGTAAATCGAATTCATTTTCAAATCCTATACGGACAAACGGACCCCATTGGTCATCATGAGCATAAATTTTTTCAATATTTTCTGCCAAAAAACTAATCTCTGCTTGGGGTAAGATATTCTCGGGGGCTTTTTGTTTAAAACCAGAAATAGTAATTGCATGGACCCCATGAGTGCCCCCGTTTGGAACACTTATTACGAGAATAATTGGAATGCCGATTGGAGAGTAAGCATTCAATATTTTTTTTAAATAGGAATTTGAAATATAAATACCAATAGATTTTCCATCAATATCGTAAAATTCAATACGTTGTTTTATTTCCGAAACTAAACCGGAATTTAATATCGCATGACAAATTTGAAGAAGATTCAGCCCCTTATTTGGAAATAACCTGCCTCCATCAGAAGATACACTGTCTGCATCCTTAGTAATCTGACTTGGTGATTTCAGAGTTGTATAAAAATCTGTTGATGCCTTATTAAGCATCGTCCAAATGGCTGTTGTAGCACATGCTGCAAGCACGCTATCCTGTTCCTGGAATGCTAAGGACTTAATTTTGATTTCATTCCCAAAAATATGTATGGAATAATTACGTAAGCCCCAAAAGTTACGAGATTCAAAATCGTCCCCGTTCGAATAGGTTTTTAATACTGTATATCCAATTATTGTTATCGGAATTGGCTTAACTACTATAAAGCCCAAATATGAATCCCAAAAATACTTACTATCACTGGGATTAGCAGTTAAAATATTATGAAACTCAATTTCGTCGAAGTGATTTTGAAAAAAATGGATCCGTTTACAAGCTTTAGGATAATCTTTAAAGCAAAGTGCATAGTAGGAAGCATAATCGTGCAAAAAATCTTTGCTGATATATTGTTCTTCAATTAAAATAGATTTTGCATTAAGGCCATCTACTCCTAAATATTTACTGAAATAGTTAAAATGATATTTAGCCCGAATAACTGCTACAGAGGTATAGCTATTTGACAGAGCAATTGCAAGATTGTCTTCAGAAAACTCTAAAATTTGCACGTGATGAATATTTTACAATTGAACAACCAATTTTAAATTATCTTGATCAATATTCTTCAATTTTAGTATGTTTTTCTGTTTCTCAATAGTAATCTTGATAAAATTTATTACCTCTTCGTTTTTCTCATCCAGAAGTGTCGCATAAAGTTGAGCGTTCTGAATTAAAATGTTAGATAGTTGTAGCTTTTCCATGATTAATATTTTTAGCCTGCAAATGTAGAAAAGAATTGCTTTGAATTAATTGATTAATCAAAAATAAACAATTTTTTCAAGAAAAAGTTTAAATCAGCAATTAAATATGTGAATTAATATTGTATCTATCTCAATTTCATCGATATTGTCCCGATCTTCGAGTGTTTGATAAGCTGTTATAATCATATTACTTCATATCACCTCACAAATTGTGCAAGCAAAAAAGCAAAGCTATTGGTCCTGCCAACCGAACAGTGTGGAATAATAACGTATTTCCATGGCTTCCCACCATTTTGAGCGGTATATTCTGATGCATGTTTACAGTATTTTTCGGCAGCCTGCTTCTTTGCCTGAACATCCAATGCTTCCACCTGCGTCGACATTTTAGTTTCAAGCATGTAGATCGTGCCGGCTGTTTCAACAATAAAATCGGGTTCATATCGCTTTGAATTGTGATCCCAATAGATGCGGAACTGATTGGGTGAAGGGCGCAGCCATTTGATCACCTGTTTGTCGTTTTCGAGGATAAAAGCCAAATCCTGCTCGGTTTTGGAATCAAACTTGTATTCGAAATGACACGCTTTCTCAAATCCACGGAAAACATACCGGGTAACGGTATTGGTGGGAGTTATTGTGTCACGGTAGTCCCGATACCCTTCGTTGATCAAGGCTGAGAAGTTCCACGGTTCAATCCTAACAAAGGGGAAAACATTGGGATCGACATATTCAGCGCCTGAGATGACAAAATGTTGTTTCATTTGCAGGTAAATCTTTTCGGCAATGGCTGTTTTAAACTGAAAGACTGCCTTGCTGATGTCTTCCGATCCATTCAGGTTGTTCTTTAATGTGGTGTAGGCCTGAGTTGCCAAATGGTATAACAATTCCGCATTGTCGTCATAATCAATTTCTGAATAGTTGATGAGCTCCGAAATGATCAGCTTAACCGGATCGCCATAGTAACCGCTTGACTTTGCCTGAAGGGTATCTATATGATGATCTTTCAGGTTCATCCTGATGATTTCCTGATCGAGCGCATGGTAGGTAATTTCCACGGTATCGAGATCGAAATTAGAAAAGCTGATCCGGGTGTCGGCCTGTGATAAAACCATCCGGGGAATTTCAATCATGTTGTTTTTAAATTCCGTCACCATCGTGTCATAGACAACTTTGGCTTCCTCTACAATTTGGTCCGCAAACAGGTTGCCTTGCCCTTTTTGAAGGTTCTCCTGAATAAGGCGAATCACTTTGCGCTTGACTTCTTCCTTTCGCAAATCATCCACCTTTGTAATTCCGGGCAATGTATTGAAATCAGGCAATACCTGGATGATAGCCTTTTTTGCATCTACATTGTTTTGGGCCAACTGCTTAATCTCTACATCCACAATTTTGTCAATTTTCTTCTGCTCTTCAACAAAACGGATCTCGATGTTTGGCTTTGAGGTAATGACTTCGGTCTTGGCCTTTAAATCATCGAATGGGATTTCAACAAAACTCATCTTGTTCAGGATCGAATTGGGGTCGTTGGCCGCTGCAATCACAGCATCGAAATTCTCGTGTGCCACAACGGTCAGTTTATCAATTTTATCTACTCCCGTAGGTTTACCACCAAACGGAAGGCGCAAGCCACGACCGATCGTTTGTTCAACCAATATCGCCGCATTGGCCGCCCTGAGCGGTACAATCGTGTAAAGGTTGGTGACATCCCAGCCTTCTTTCAGCATGTTGACATGAATCACTACTTCAATTTGATTGTCGGGATTCTCTAAATTTAAAAACTGTTCTTCGATTCCTCCATCTTTTTTTGTAGTTGAGTCAATCTGAAGTACTTTATCCCGATATTCGCCTTCGTAGAATTCATCCGAATTGATCAGGTCGTATATTTCCCTGGCATGTGTGGTGTCTTTACAAACCACCAGGATGAAGGGTTTAACCAGTTTTACATTTTCGTTCAACGCGTATACTTCCAACTCCTTTTTTGTATCCTGATGGATGCTTATCGCATCTTCCAGTTTTATGATCTCCAATTCACGGTCTGAGATATTGCCACGCTGGAAATCCTTGCGCTTGGCAATAGCAGGATTTTTTACATATTTCTTTTCCGACAGTGCCTGGGCAAGTGAATATTCGTAAACGATATTTTTGAATTGATTGCCCTTATCGTCGATCGGGGTGGCTGTGAGTTCCAATCCCAAAATCGGTTTCAATTCATTGATGACAAGTTTGGAGCGGTCGGCATGGTAGCGGTGGGCTTCGTCCATTAGAATGACCAAATCATCGAGATTGGAAAGGTATTCCCAATACGATTGCCCGAGATATTCTGACAGCCTTTTGATGCGTGGAGCCAGACTTATACCGCCCTGGTTGGTTCCCCTGGTTTCGGAATTAAACTTGGAGATATTAAATATGTTGATCCTGATCTCCTGATCTCCAAACAATGCTCCCTGCTGGGCATAGTTATCGCCGGTGATAATGACAGGACGATTGTGTACAAACTCTGAAATACCGGCAAAAACGTATTTGTGATAGGCAGGGTTCCCAAAATCTTCAATGAGCTTGTTGTAAATGGTTAAGTTAGGCGCCAATACAAAGAAGTTGCGGATGTCCTTTGCCAAATGCAGGTAAGCAATGCAAGCCCCCATTAAACGGGTCTTGCCGACTCCGGTAGCAATGGAGAAGGCCAGTGAAGGAAACTCACGTTCAAAATCGGTGCACGTTGGGTACAATGCTTTTATTTTCGCAAGCTCATCGGGCAGCGAGACTTCCTTTTTCAAGGAAAGCTGGTCAGTTAGAGTTGCTACAATGTCCAGAGATTCTTGTAATGGGTCGCGAAGTGAAAGCCGCTGTTTGATGTAGTTGGCTATGTTATTCATGGTTGGGTTAGTTGAAAAAGGATGTTTGTTTATGCGTTTAGTCAAAAAGGGATGTTTGTTGATTGTTCTTGTTTATTTCCTGTACACTACGTTTATCTTTTTTAGTGGGCTTGGCGATTATGGTTTCAATTACTGAATCCAAAAATAGATCATCTTCGGGCTGTTCCTCCACCGGCATGTTTACAATATTAAGGCTGTAATCGTCCTTTCCAAACTCACAACGGCCCAACAACATTTGCGGAATCTTCTTGATGGTGATATTGGCAAATTTGCTTTTACATTCTTTTTGAAAAGCCTTACAGCATACCATCAGGCTTTCTCCGAGAAGCATCTGATCGTGGATTTGATCAAGGGTCTCAACCGTGATAAACTGTGTGGTGGTAAAGATATAATCATTCTCACTACTGTTGCCTTGTTTCCAGTAAAGTATTTCGTGGGGCAGGTAACGGAAGCCTTCCTGTTTGGCTGTGGCAGCTGCCAGCATTTGTGCGTTGTATTCGGAACTGATCACCCAATTGCCAAATTGATCCTGATTGAGCAGGCTGGGTGCCAAAGAATAAAACTTAAAACCTCCGCCACCTTGCCATTCAACAGCTTTACTTATGCCGCCCTGTTCTCCATCAACCACTTGTTTCATACGTGGAAAACAATGTGTTTTTGCGTGTTCACCCAATTCGACGCCAATCCATCTTCTACCCATTTTATGGGCGACTGCGGTTGTAGTTCCTGAACCGAGGAAGGAATCTAATACCAAATCACCAGGGTTTGATGCAATACTTAGTATCCTTCTAATTAAGCGTTCGGGCTTTGGTGTTTCAAAGGTATTGTCTTTCCCAAATAAAATTTGTTGTTCTTTCTTTGCTTCATCAGTGTGACCCACATCTTCATGTGGCCACCATGTCCACGGTACATGTCCCTCGACTTCTGAAAGATATCTGATAATATTAGGTTGAGAATTATTATCCTTCCCAAAATATATGCGATCTTCAGCTAAAAGCTTTAAGAAATTTGCTTCTATTGTACTCCAACAACGACCTTCTGGTGGAATATGTAGTTTGCCATTAGGGGCTTTGATTGTATACATCTGATTAGATCTAAAACCTTGTGCGGTCATAGGAATACCACGCCATGGGCCCCTAGGATCATTTAATGGGTTTTTATACACATTCTTGCTTTTATCATCAAGGGGAACTTTATTCCTGGTTTCTTTAAAAATTTGTGGATTTCTAGCATAGACGATTATATATTCATGAACATCGCCAATAGCTTCTCTATTCTCTCTTGAATATCTTTTTTGCCAAACGTTTGAAGCAATAAATTTATCTCTTCCACAAATTTCATCTAATAATACTCGCAGATATGGCATTTCTCTATCATCAATTGAAATCCATAATGATCCTTCCCGGTAATTGAGTAGATTCCATAAAATAGATATTCTAAATTTGATCAGATTTAGCCATATTGAATGCTCAACTCCGTCATCATAATGCTCAAATGCACTGCCAGTATTGTAAGGTGGATCAATATAAATACATTTTACTTTCCCTGCATAATCCTGCTCCAGGGCTTTCAATGCAAGTAGGTTGTCGCCATGAATAAGCATGTTTTCAGAAGTGGGATCACCATAGCTGTATTCGGGTTGCTCAATCAGGATGCGCGGTTCGAGTTTGGGTTCCTCGCCTTTACCAATCCAGGTAAGTTCGAGTTTTTGATGTTTATTTTGGGTCATATATTTTCTTGTATAATATTCGTTGTTAAAAAAAACAAAGGGTATTTAAAAATATTTGCAATATATAAAATGTTTGTATCTTTGCTGCAGCTCGGTAACCAAACCGAAAGGTTGTAAGCGTTAAAGGAGTAAAGAAGCCGTTTAGTATCCCTAAGCGGTTTTGGTTTTTATATAGGCTTCATATTCTTTTATTTTCTTGTTTATTTTGTGTCATAATATTATTATTCTTTAGGATCACATGACCCCGAGTACTCGGGGTGGGTAAAGCATCCCTCCCGAGTGCTCGGGATCGGGATAAAAATCTTACTTTTTTTAATTCAACCTTAGTAACCAGTTAATGACCCCAGAGTCCAATCTTATCTATCTTATAATTGGCCTGATCCCGAGTACTCAGGGGCCCACAATATTATCATGTGATCCATTCTTTACAGTTTCTATTTTATCTGTTTTTCTATTTTAATTGTCATTTAATTTTTTTATGCCAAATTCAATTATTCTATTTGAATTCTTCACTCACTTCACATTTCTTTAATTGATTAATTAATTGATTGAATTAATTAAAGACTCAACATACAGTATAGCAGATATATACATTATATTCCTTTAATTTTATCACTCATTTCTTTAATTATTTCTTTAATAAAATCCATTTGGGCTTTGTCCTGCTTCCAATATTTTCAATGGATACTCCGGCCATCTCCTGTAAAATGTTAACCTATCTTCCGGTTTAAAGGAAGAGTTTGTACCAATTACATTGTGCGAAATGTCGTCAATTTCGACTACTTTATTCTAATTATACCAATTCTATTTTTTTAAAAAAGCCCAAAGTCCACCCTTTTTGATTTAATTGAACATTATTCCTGGCGATTCGTCCCATGATACACGCAGGGTGGGTATTGTATTTTTCTGCCAGACGATTGAGATCGGATGGTTTTGACAATGGGAAATAACTTCTTATCTCAGCTTCATGTTCCCGTGTTAAGGTATATTCAATGGCCACTTCGTCGGCTTCCTTTTCTTTTTCCAATGATTCCTCATTGTGTTGAAGGCCTTCGATAAAAGTGGCTTTTTTTCCGTGCTTTAAAATATGGCCTGCTTCATGAAAAAAGGTAAACCAAAAAATGTCATTTCGTTTGTATCTGTTAGAAAGCTGTATGACCGGTGTATCTTTTTCCCAATGAGTAGATCCATGCAAGGTTGCCCCGGGCAAACAAGGCGTATGTACTACTTTAACTCCGGCTTCCTGACATAGCAAAGTAAGCTGTGAGAAAAAATCCTCAGGCTGAGTAACTGCAAGAGATTTGATTTTCTTCAGGTTTTCTTTAAAAGTGCTGGCAGAATAGGAAGCAATGTTCAATTGGGCAGCTTGCAATTCTCCTTTACGCAACCACGAAGCAATGGCAAATTTGTTGGTCAAGGCTCGTGCATCGGCTCTAAAATCAGCATATTTAAATTTGGGATCATAAACCGGTTCAAATCCTTCGGTGCCTGATATGGCCAGAAAGCAGAGAACTGCTTCCATTTTTGAAACTACCGTATTTTCATAATCAATCCATTTCATCTTTTTCATAACTGAAAGTGGAAAATTAAGAAGCCAGTTCGATTCATTCATTAGCTTTTCAGCCTCTGCAATTTCAGCCAAATCCAACCTATATTGTTTTTCATAATCTAACCAAAAAACAGCGGAAAGTCCCATCACCCGTTCAAGCTGAATAGCCGTTTCAGGTGTAATGGCAGCCTTCCCCTGAATAATTTCGTTGATGGTTTTTAAAGGCCGGCTCATTCTTAAAGCCAGATCCGACTGAGAAATTCCTTTGGCTTTAATGGTTTGTAGTAAAGTATCGCCCGGACAGGATATAACTTCCTTCGCATCTTCTATATCTTGTAGTGTCTTATACTTCATGATTTTAATTGTTTTTAGTGATAATCGTACGCAATTTCAATAATTGTAATTTCGGTAACTTTTGACCAGTCTAATCCACCATCGTCTTTTAAAGGGGCTGGACTTTGGGAGGGTTTGAAAATGATTCGATGGTTACCCGAAACATCGACCGCCAAATGACCCTTAAGATTTTGAGATAGCTCATGGCAATTCGCCTGGGGCAGAAAACGCATTTCTTCAAGCGAAGTGACATATTTCAGTTCATTCATTCGAATATTAACATCCTTAGCCATTGTGCCATAATTCTTTTTTATAGCTGATAAATCAGCAACGGTCTTTCCTAGTTTCTTTGGTTTGTAATTTAATTTCATACAAATATACACTTTATTTATTAATTTATTAACCCTTGGGGTTAATAAATTAATTTATTTGGTCATTTTACACAATCTTCCATTTAATGGTGAATAACTCTTTGAGTTCGGTCTTTTGTTTAAGTCGCTTTTCGATGTGGGTTAATAAATCTTCCTTCTTCTGTTCAATCAAATCCTGGGCTTCATAAAGTGACATTCGCTTATCACTGCGTTTTCTCTCCAATTCCTTGATGTGCCTCTGTGCTTTTACTTTCAACTCAAGGCTCATCATTTTTTTGGCCTCCGATTTCCGAAGTTTAATTTCTGCATCCAGATCATCTATTTCACGCGAAAGACTGATCTTCATATCATCAGCCCATTGGTCAAGTTTATCCATCTCAGTGTCAAAGAAATCGCGGTTCCGGTTAATATTGTCTTCTAAGATGATGCTTTGCTCACGATACTTAATTTCTTCAAACTGTCCCTTCATTTCTTCAGAAAGATACAATGCATGTTCTGAGACCTCAGCCGGTAAAGAAAAAAACTGTTGGGATGTTTCAGAGTCAATGATTGTTCCCTCATCCGTTTGATTGGCAAATAGAATGGTGTCTTCCTCCTCGAAGGATGAAATAGTAAAATAAGCAAGTTGTAACCAACCTGTTTTACCTACCAAATCTTTTAATACCGTTATCTGCTTGGGGGTGTTGGTGTAATCAAAGGTAAGTTGCTTTATGGGAGTGGTTGCACGCCTGCAATTCTCGAGAATTTGTTTGGCCAATGGATGACCAATTCGGTATATATTGGTGTCATCCGGAATTGGAATGTCCGATTTACGCTGACCAATTTGCGGCTTCAGAATCATATAGGGTCCGGGATGAATATTTTCACCCTTGAATGGATTTTTAGTAAGTTTAAATGAATAGTCATTCGATCCAAATGTCGCGTAATCCTTTAAGTAGTATTGGGTTACCTTCCAAAGACGCTGTTCAAAAAGATTAAGGTACCCTTTGGTTTCTTCGAAACTAACCTTTAATTTACGGATGACTTCCTGATCCACATTTTCAAGCAATTTAATTCGTGTATCCTTGTACCGGTCTAGTTTTTCAGGTCTTAACTCTTCGTCCAGTTCATCAAAACGTCTTTGGATGGTTTCATTGTCACGGCACTCCAAAAGAATTTTTGCAATGCGCTTTTCAAAATCCACCCCACTGCCAATTGCGCCAAGTACTTCATCGCTTGCTCCAAAGACGCCGTCAAACAACTTGAACTTGTCACGTAAAAGCTCATATACCCGCTGATCAGCTGCATTGGCCTTGTTCAGAAAATTCAGCACTACCACATCATGTTTCTGTCCGTAGCGATGACAACGGCCAATCCGCTGTTCGATTCTTTGCGGATTCCAGGGTAAATCGTAGTTGACTACAAACGAGCAGAATTGCAGGTTGATGCCTTCTGCTGCAGCTTCCGTGGCTATCATGATGGTTGCTTCTTCACGAAAACAATCCACCAATGCAGCCCTGATATCTGCCGATGGTGAGCCTGAAATATGGTCAGTTCCCTTGTGTTTGATTAACCAGTTCTTATAAATCAACCGTGATTGGGCATCACTGTTTGTGCCGTTAAATAAAATTACCTTTCCTTCGTAACCACTGTCATGGGCATTGAGTTGATTATAAATGAATTCTTGTGTTCGTCTGGATTCAGTAAATATCAAGGCTTTCTTATTGGCCCCTATTTCCTTTAGTGTCTGAAACCCGCGCTTAAGAGCGGTAACAAGCTTGTCGGCCTTGGTATTCTTCTTGATCGCATAAGCCAGATCCCGATACTCAATCAGGTATTCAATTTCTGCCTTGATTTCATCGACTTCAATATCTGATAAAGGTTCAACGACTTCCGGTATGGGTTCCACCTCTTCTTCTTCCGGCCATTCTTCGCGAAGCTCTTCGAATTCTTCGTAATCCTCTGCAACAACGCTTTCAAGATGATTGTCTGTAATCAGTCCTTCCAAACGAGCAACCAAAGAGGTCAAGGTACCATGAATGGCATAGGAGGAGGATGCCAGGAGTTTCCGTAGGATCAAAGTCATCAACTGTCTTTGGGAACGGGGTAATGCGTATAATTTATCACGCTGTAAATACTCGCTCACCCCATTGTATAGATTCTGTTCATCTTCTGTTGGATAGAAATCTTCCACCAGGGCCCTGCGTTGGGTGTATTCGATATATCCCAGAACCTGGCGACGAAGGGTCCGCTGACAAATTGGAACCAATCGTTTGCGAAGTTCTTCATAATTTTCTTCGTCAATCAGCCGGGAAAACTGGCTCTTGAAGCTTTTTAAATCTCCAAAAATGTAATCATCAATAATGCTTACCAGTCCATACAATTCAAGAATCGAATTTTGTAAGGGTGTTGCTGTCAACAGCACCTTTTTGCGATCCTGAATTGAATTTTTGATCGAATTTCCGATACGGTTCGACGACTTGTACACATTTCGCAACCGGTGAGCCTCATCAATGATCACCAGGTCCCAGGCAGTCAATTTCACAAATATCTCCTTATTCCTTGCAAATTGAAAGGAGCAGATGACGATGTTCTTGTCGGATTCAAAAGGATTAAAATTTCCCTTTTTTATCTCTTCGTTAAACGACTTATTTTCAAGGATGATGGTGGGAAGGAAAAATTTATCCGTCAGTTCCTGGCTCCATTGTTTTCGTAGGTTGGACGGACAGATAATCAGCAATGTCCGCTTTCTTTCCGCCCATTGCTGGGAAAGAATGATTCCGGCTTCAATGGTTTTGCCCAATCCAACCTCATCGGCTAACAATGCTCCTTTCGAAAGTGGAGATTTAAAAGCAAAGAGCGCTGCATCAATCTGGTGGGGATTTAAATCCACTTGTGCATCCTGAAGCGAAGCAGTCAGTTTCCCAATGTCATTGGCAGACCTGCGTTTCAGAAGGTCGTACGAAAAATACTTTGCGTGATAAGCGGTTAACTGCATACAAAAAAAACTCCCTTACTGATCGATTATTCTCAATTTTCAAACTAAAACCCAAAGCTAATCCTAATAATCTGAATTGAAAAAATAAAAGGGAGAAACTTCATGTCAGGCTACTAACGATCACATGAAGTCAGTGTTATTTTGCATCGTTATTTTTTAATTCATCAATTAGGGATCCTAAAAAATTAGGATAAGCTTGGGCTTGATTGTATAGAAATTCCCAATAATTAGCGTAAAGTAATTCAAACTTAACATGGTAATGAAAGTAAATAGGATCTGCTTTTTCAATTTTTAAATTTTCAAAATCACTGGATATCTCTTTATCTAAAGCAGCATAAAAAATTGAATCAAAGATATATATATCTTCAATTAATCTCATTATCAGCATAGGGAATGCTGTGGTAATTTTTCCAAAACAACTATCACTAATATTAAAATCAATAGTACTCATTATGTAACTAGCAAAAGATGCGTTAAATGATGAATGTATTGATTGTGATAAAAATGATCGTTGGTCTTTTCTTTTATTGTTCAAGAATGAAATGTATTCTTCTGTAATTAAGAGGCTTCTAAAAAGTTTATTACATTCTTTACTCAACTTATCTTTAGCAAAATTTTTCCAGTAAAAATCATTATTATCATAGGATTTATCTTTCCTGGCAAACGAATCACTTAATTCTTTATTTATAAGGCAAGCAAAAAAAACATCAATAGTCTCAATTAAAGGTCTATTTAAATTCTTAATACAATCTCCCAAGCCTGAATAAATCATTTTTCTTATTCCTAATAATAAACCAACCATTTTAGAAGATAAAATAACAAAAGATAAACCCTCTTTTGTTTCTCCATAATTGTGTTTACAAATCTCATGTATCCCAATAATTGTTTTTATTCCATCATCAAATAAAACTAAGTGGTCACTTAACTTAGAATTGAGGAGGTTATCAAATTCTTTGTATCTTTCAGATAATACAGAATCCAAATCAATTGGAGGAGTATTTGATTTTTGCTTATAGAACTCCTCATCTGCTTTTTGAGAAACTATCTTAATATTTAAAGAATCTATATTTTCCATATTTTTATAATAATGCCTAAAATTTCGCAACTACATGCAGGACTATATTTTATCGATATATTTACTGCAATATGCAGTCCTTCAATTTAAAAATTTACTGTCAACGAAGAATAGAAACCCGTCTTTTGAAAATCTTGCAATTTGCGGTAGTGATTTAATTATCAAAATTACTAATGCTAATTTCTATCTGTTTTATTAAAATATCTAGAGCCGCATTTCGCAAATTTTTTACTTTTCTCTTTTGTGGTCTATTTATTATTTCCTGTAGATTTTTAAGGAATTCTTTTTCTGGGTACAACGTACTAATAATATATCTTTTATACCTTTCTTTAAAAAAGAAACTCAGTTCAATTATATCAATTTTGTTAAGTTTGTTAACAATCTGATATACTTTATTAATTGGTAATTTTGTCCAAAAAGGGTTAGTGTGATATTGATTGTTAGGATTATATAGTGATTCAATAAATTTCTCCATATTCGTTGAAAGGAGCAATATTAAATTGTCAAAATTGTTTTCTTCAATGTTTTCCTCTAGTTTCTTGTTTTTTGAGATACAATAATTCATTATTTCGGTGATGTGTTCTTTAAATTCAGTTTCCTCTGAAAGCGATATTCTAAATCTGAAATGCCTATCATATTGATATTTATAAACTCCATTATCAATACCGCTTTTAAATCGTTTCTTTAATTTTTGAATATTTAACTGTAATACATTGTCAAACCTTGTGGCGAAAAGAAAGGCAGTGGGGTGCTGATCTAATAAAAATTCTCCTTTGTCAACATATTCAAGCATTTCATACGTACTAATTTTATATTCATTATCAGTAAGTTTTAAACATTCGAAGTAGCCAAGCTTAGTCAGTAACTTTTGACTTTCAGGAATATTGCCATCTTCTACAATATAAATTTTCTTTAATTCTCTTATTAATTCATCTATAATAAAAGCTGATTGTCCTGTCAAAAATTTGAAAATTGAGTTGAAAAATACAAACTCAATTTTACTATAATACTTTTCGATAAATTGAATTTCATATGACTTTTCAACTGGCTTTTCATCCTTTTTTGTGATGCTAGATAATTGATTAAAATTGAGAAAGATTAGAGTATCAGCATTTTGAATTTTATTTAAATTCGAAGAGTTTAGATTTCCTGCCTTATATTCAAAAGCAACTGTTAATGAAAAATAAAGGACATCTGTTAGTTTTTTAGTTTTTGAAATATTAAAATCAGTATCTTCCTGAAATTGAATAATTAAGTTCGAAAAGACTATTCTAAAATGCTCTAAGAAATAGATCAAATTTCTTAAATTATTGTCGTTTTTCTGTATTATGTCTATTATTGTATGTTTGTTTTCATTTAAAAAATTAAAGTATGGTAAGTAGTCAGAAGAATATCTTTCTGCAATAATTAAATCAAATACTTGTTCTGATTTTGGAACAAATTCGACTGAAATTCCTATTACTTTTTCTCTTAACTTAGAACTATAATTTTTTTCAATTCTTAAAACATCTTCGTTTGCAATAATTAATATTTTTGCACCATAATTTTCTACTAAAGTATTTATGAATCCAAGAGTTTCTGTGATACTTAATGATTCGCTCTTTCTATCAATATCATCGAGACATAATACAAGTTCATCATAATTTATCCAATCTTTTGGAGCAAGATCAAAATCATTTAAGTAATCTTTAATATCTCCAAATCCATTTAATTGTGCTATTCCGCGAATTAATGATTTTCCAATACCTGCAGCTAATTTGATTCCCCTCTTTTTCAAAATAGGATAGATTCCAACAAAGATTTGGGTTTGTAAATCTTCAATTGTTTTAATTCCAAATAATGAAATGTGAATGGGTGTATAATTTTTCTCATTATTGTGGGGTAACGATATTTCTTTAATCTTAGTAAATAACTCATTTTTAACAAAATAAGTCTTACCAATTCCATAATTACCATTTACAATAAGGGCGTAATTGGTTTCAATCTTAAGATATTGCTCAATTATTTCTGTTAAATTGTCTCGCATATTTTTCAGTTAAATTAGTTTCCATATCGCAACCTTCAATATTTGTAAGGATTTGCAACTACAATTAGGTCGGGTGTTTTCCCGATAAATTTCCTTTGAAGAGTTGCATTTAAAAATTCATATTTTCAGTTAATGAAATTATACTTGCTTTAAACAATATTTAATTAACTTTAAAAACTCTAATTAAAACTAATAATATGCCCAACGAAGATAAAATACAAGAATGGGAGCAGCACCGTACCAATGCAAAGGAAAAAGAGTTTTATTCTATTCAAAGATTTGACATCTTAGCCATTTCCATCTCTGCTGCTTGTATTTACATTGTTTTTGAAATTCTACGCTTTTTAAAAAATCCTGCAAATATGCATTCAGAAACATGTACAGTAATTTTAAAAATTAGCGCTATTGCATCAGTATTCGCAATTATAATAAATTTCCTCTCACAAATATTAGGCTACCATGCAAACAAATTAGAAGCAGAATACTCACAAGAGGTAATCAATCAACTAAAAGGTGAAATTACAGATGACATCAAACTCAATGTGATTGATGTGAAATCTCAAATAGTTGGCTCACTAACCATGTTTTTAAATGTGGCAACTACCATATTTATGCTAATAGGAATTATTCTTCTTGTAATCTATAACGTAATTACTTTTTAGGACGAGACCCACTATCATTAGGACTTCCTTTAGTCGTAATTACTGGTTTTGGTGCTGGTGTTTGCGGTCTTGAATCATTTTTTGGCATGTGTTTAACTTTAAGATAAATACTAACATTATATTGCAAGCTAATCATTCAATGGGCTATTTTTTAGGACGAGATCCACTATCATTAGGACTTCCATGCGTTATTAATACAGGTTTTGTTTCTGGTGTTTGTGGCCTTGAAACTGTCTTTGCCATGGTTTTAACTTTAAGATGAAACTAAATTAATATTGAACGCTAATTTGTCAATGAGCTATTTTTTAGGACGTGACCCACTATCATTTGACATACCTCTTGTTTGTTCGATTGGCTTCGGTGATGGACTTGGGTTTTGGGGTTTTGAAACTGTCTTTGCCATGATTTTATAAATTTAATTATTAGTTAAGTTATTGATATCTTTGATTTGCGGCCTATTAATATTGTAGTTGACAAGTAGATAGCAGCAGTTTAATAGAACGTACTAGTCTGTGAAAATATTCGTTCTAAAATTATAAAATAATAATCAACTCGTGCAAACTTTTGTTGATTTTTATTTACTCAAATGATTATTTCCATAAGATCAGGACTTTATGGCTCTTCTACAAGATATTGTGCAGAGTCTGCAGTGATTAACCCATTACCTGATTACAGGATGCACCAAATACTTATTGTACACCCGTTTGAATTCAAGGCTCATGGCACCGAAATTGATCAACAAGCCATCTGCAATGTGATAGGCCTCGCAATAATTAATCGCTTGTGTTTTATTTACGGGTATCAGTTGCTCAATAGCCTTGATCTCGACCATCACCTTTTGCTCAACAAAAAAGTCAACACGACGGGTTCCAATACTTTGCTCTCGATAAGTCAGCGGCATTTCTTTTTCCCTGGTAAATGACAAACCCTGAAACGTAAATTCAATAGCCAATGCCCTTTGGTAAATAACTTCTTGGAAACCATTACCCAAGGTCTTATGCACTTCCATCGCACAACCAATGATCTTGCGGGTCAAAGCATTGACCTCATCTTCATTCCTGATACTTTGCTGGTCCATAATGTTATTTTTTTTAAATAAATTGTTACCATTGTCTGAACACGATTAAACTGATTTTAAGAAATACAGGATTGCCACTCCGGTTTCCACTCCAATGTGTGTTCCATTTTTTTAATCCTGTATTTCCTGTAATCCTTTTAAAATCGTGTTCAGACAGCCTTTTAAACTCGCGTTCAAACATTTTTAAATTTCGTTCTAAAAGTATCTATAATTATCAATAAAATAAAATTTTTATATTATTTATTATTCACTCCCATTATAATCTTTGTAGAAACGAGTCCCTCCATGTTTTTTTTGTTTCAACCTCCACCCAAAAGAAATGAAAAGATTAAGAACTGAGCAGGTGGCTATTTCAATCAAGTGATCTGATCATACTTGTAACCGTACAGCGTCCCTGCGGATATGCATCGCAAATGCCAAAAATGCCAAAAATGCCAAAAATGCCAAAAATGCCAATCCTTTATTTGGCATTTATAATCACATAAAAGGGGTCGCATTGTTAACCTAATAACAATACGACCCCCCTCCAACTCCTTTAAAGGTTGAATATAAGGTAAATAATAATAATATAAAGGACCGGAATTGAACCTTTCCCGGATACCCAGGGGGTAAATTAAAATTTAAATTATAATCTTAAAAACTCAATTTTTGGTCATTTGGTCATTTATACCCTTTGGCATTTTTGGCATTAATGGCATTTTTGGCATTAATTTTAGAAACGGCTGGATCAACGCAAACCGCAATCATTCTTCTCCTTCTTTTTTTGCATCTCCAAGTGAAAGATTGGTATAGGTGCCTTGTACATCCCTGCTTACCAAACCTTTTTCACAGAAGATAATCATATATCTTTCCACTGTTCTTAGAGGGATCGCCAGGCTTTTGGCCAGATCAAGAAAATCTTGTCTCGTAAACTTCTCAGGCAATTTATCCAGAAATTGTTCTTTCCTGTCTTTAGGCTTAACCGGTGTTACATCAACTGGCAGTTCAGAGAACACATGGCTTGAATGCTTTACAAGTATTCTAACCATTGATAGTGCAGCCTGGAAATCGCCATCACTGCAAACTTGTTTTTCTGAGAAATCACCTGTTTCAAGGATGCGAAGGGTGGTAAAGATCATTGCAATGCGAAAAGCAATCAAGCCCAGGCGTCGGATCGTAGCCATGTATTCTCTTCCCTGTAGGGTAAGGTATTTTTCTTGAAATTGAGTAAAGAATGTATGAAACTGTTTCTTTTGCTCTTCAGTAATACAAAACTCGATAGCTGGATTTTCTTCCAATGCTTTGTAAAGTGGGTAAAACTCCTGTCCAAGGCCATCGAAATAGGGTTCTAAACCATAGATGTTGTCTGCAAACATATCTTTCCACACTGGTACGATATTCATGTGGTAGAATATAAAGCGGCTGAACAGTCCATTCTCAGCGTTTGGAATCAGGGTGGCAACCTGTTTAGGTGTTCCTGACAGGACTGTTGACAGGCAGGGGTTATCAATTTCTACAAATTCATGGTCAGTGCGACGATAATAAGAAATTGTTTCATGATGAAAAGCTTTACGGAATCCATCTGAATAATTACCGTAATCAGTTTTAAAAGCCTGAGCCAGTGTATCTCCTTCGGTTTCAAATATCAGTCCCTTACCTTCATTATCTGATAGTAATTGGAAGACGCCTGTAGTACTATTGTTTGCTGGGATGATCAACATTCTTTCTGGTGGTTTAGTCGGTTTTTCAATGGTAAAATCTTTAGCTTTCTGAAGGTTGTATTCCCTCATTTCAATCTCATATTGCGCCCTCATTTGATGGGTCAACTTTCGCAACTCCCAGTGAACAGGATTAACGAGTTTTTTGCATAGAACCAGAAGACCTTTACCGGCAGATGCCAGGGCTGTAACAAATAGAAATATATTCGAATAAACCTTCTTCCCCCCATAAATACCAAACACCTTTGGGAAGACGGAACTAAGAGTAGCCAATGCACCAATAAGCATAACATCGCGCTCTTCATTGGTCTCACATTTAGCTACCACCTTATGAAGAAATTCAGGAAGAGCTGCATAGACCGACTCAGGGAGGGTAGGCAATTCTATTACCTCCGGTTCTGGGGCTATGGGCGTGAGGATGGGGGCAGGTGGCAAGGCGATTGGGGCGTGGGACGTAGAACCTGAAACT